>Ga0182736_1000476_pt1 | contig 60834 bp, 60 predicted proteins | sample eDN5th30CKraftBY_FD_128882 | JGI IMG/M metagenome (GOLD analysis project Ga0182736, IMG submission 128882) | Enriched backyard soil microbial communities from Emeryville, California, USA - eDNA 5th pass 30_C Kraft BY (version 2) (version 2) | ecosystem: Environmental > Terrestrial > Soil >... | reverse complement strand
TTCGACTTCTCCGGCTATTCGGACATGGCCATCGGCCTGTCGCTGATGCTGGGCATCCGCCTGCCGATCAACTTCAACTCCCCCTACAAGGCGACCAGCATTCTGCAGTTCTGGCGGCGCTGGCACATCACCCTGTCGCGCTTCCTGCGGGATTACCTCTACATTCCCCTCGGCGGCAGCCGTCGGGGCGAGGGGCGCCGCTACATCAACCTGCTGACCACCATGATCCTCGGCGGCATCTGGCACGGGGCGGGGTGGACCTTCCTCGTGTGGGGCGCTTTGCACGGGGCGGCCCAGGCGATCGCCCACGCCTGGAGCGATCTCGCCAAGCGCGGCCGGGTGACCCGGCTGCCGGCCTGGTTCGGCTGGGCCCTGACCATGCTGTTCGTGCTGATCGCCTGGGTGCCGTTCCGCGCGCCGAACCTGCACGTGACCATGAACATGTGGAAGGGCATGGCCGGCCTCAACGGCTTCGCCTTCCCCGCCATCGGGCCGCTGGCCGGTCTCGGACAGAAGCTGGGGGTCGGGATCGAGGCGGTGCAGTTCAGCACCCTTGGGGTGGCCCAACTCGGGTTGATCAGTCTGATCGCCGTCCTCGCGCCCAACAGCCAGCAGATCATGCGCCGCTACCGGGTCGGGCTCTCCTCGCCGGGCTATGGCGACCTGTCGCCGCCCACCCGCTTCACCCTGCGCCTGAACTGGACATCGGCCCTGTTGATCGGGCTGATGCTGGGGATCGCCATGCGGGCGATCGGCTCCTACAGCGAGTTCATCTACTTCCAGTTCTGAACGTCTGCGCCTACTTCGCGAGGTCCTCCGGCAGTACCGCATAGGGGCTCTGCTTGGAGCGCGACTTGATGTAGGCGGCCAAGCCTCGGACCTTCAACGCGCCGAGGGCGTCGATCCAGGCGGGGCAGTCCCCCTGTCGCCCTTCGGCGATGGAGGTCCGGATGCTCGCCGGATCCCCATTGCCATAGAGCCAGATCGCGTCGGTCAGGTTGGGCGCCCCGATGGCCGAGTCGCCCCCGCCGTCCGCGCCATGACAGTCGAAGCAGCCGCCCTTGTCGTTGAACAGGGCCTCGCCGCGCTTGGCCGCCACGGGATCAGCGGGCTTGTGGGCCAAAGCGAGGGTGAAGGCGGTCAGATCGTCGATCTCAGGATCGGTCAGATGGGGGAGGGCGTTGGCGATCTCCACGCTATGGGGCGCGCTGCTGGCGAATGCCGGCATGACGGCGAGATTCCAGGCCTTGGGGTGGCCCGAACGGATGCCGTAGCTGATGGTCTTTTCCAGGTCGCTCATCAGGCCGCCGCCGTAGAGCCAGTCGGCGTCGCTCAGCCGCGGCACGCCTCGCTGCGGATCGCCGTGCAGATCCGCGCCGTGGCAACTGGCGCAATGCTTGCCGTAGACCGGCTCGCCCACCTTGATGGCGAAGGCATAGAGTTCGGCGTGCTTGGGAGTCTCATCCGGCTTCAGCGCCAGAAGCTCCTCGCCCATCTTGTGACGCTGATAGCGCGGCAGGAGGAAGCCGCCGCCGATCAGCAGGGCCATGGCCGCCACGAAGGCGGCGAACCAGACCCACGGCTGTACTTCCCAGCCGTGCGGGGCGTGGGTCTTGGCGGGGTCTTCGGAAGGGGAGGCAGGACCGCCATCGGACATCGCCGAACTCCGGAAGGGATGCCAGTCCCGAGGCGGATATACGCACGCATTCGCCGAATGTCTCAAGCCGCGAACATTTTCCAGCACGGCGCGTTGCTCCCCTCGGAAGGCGACAGCAGGCGAGGCGGTCATGAAAGTCTTGGCGATCTCAGCAGCCAGCGCTCTGGTGCTCGGTCTGTGCGCCGGCGCCTTTGCAACCCCGCCCAAGCTCGCGGCGCCCGAGGCTGCTGAGGGCATGTCGGTGGTTTCTGGAGAAGACCCTGGGATGCGTCTCTACGCCGTTGCGATGGGGGGCGAAAGCCGGGCGGCGCCGCAGCCCTATGTCCCGGTCGCCTATCCCCAAGTGGCAACGAACGACGCTTTTGTCGATCAGGTCCAGGGCGAACTCGCCGCGTTGGAACGTCAGGTCCAGGATCAAGCCGAGGCGGCCAGGGCCCGATATCTCGACCTGTTCTCGACCCCCTACGACACACAAACGGGGATGAGCGTCAGTCCTACGCCTTTGCAGGACGCGGTGATTACGCCGGCGCCGGTGCAGGTCAGCCTGGACGCTCCGGCCCCTCAGGTTGCGCCGCCGCCGGTGACCTTGGCCGCGCTCACCGCTCAGCCCTGAGGCGAGCGCCGCTGGACAGTCGCTGCCGGCGCGGATAAAGCCGCCGCTTCCTCGGGCACGGCCTCCGAGCGCCGCGTCCGAACCGCGGCCGGCAGGCGGGAGCAGCTTTCATGAAACGCAATTCCAAGGGGGCCGCCGCCGGCCCCACTCAGCGCCAGCTTCGGGCCGGCGAACTGGTTCGCCATAGCCTTGCCGACATCCTGCGGGAGTCGGAGATTCAGGACCCCGCCCTGGCTGGCGTCTCCGTCACCGTGACGGAGGTGCGGCTGAGCCCGGACCTGCGCCACGCCATCTGCTTCGTCGAGCCCCTCGGCGGCGCCAATGCGGAGGTGGTCGTCGCCGGCCTCAATCGCGCGACCAAGTTTTTGCGGGGGCGGCTCGGCCGCATGGTCGACCTGAAGTTCACGCCAGACCTGAAGTTCATCCACGACCAGAGCTTCGACGCCGCTTCGCACATGAATCAGATGTTCAATCGGCCCGAAGTGCTGCGGGACCTTGCAGCCGGCGACCAGGACCAGGACGACTGATGGGCCGCCGCAAGAAGGGCGACCCGATCAACGGCTGGGTCTGTCTCGACAAGCCGGTGGGCCTTGGCTCCACCGACGCCGTCTCCCGCATCCGCCGCATGTTCAACGCCCAGAAGGCGGGGCACTCCGGCACCCTCGACCCCCTGGCGGACGGCGTGCTGCCGATCGCCCTGGGCGAGGCGACCAAGACCGTCCCCTTCGCCATGGAAAGCGACAAGGTCTATCGCTTCACCATCGCCTGGGGCGCCAGCACCGCTTCCTTCGACCGTGAAGGCGAGGTGATCGCCACCTCCGACGTGCGCCCCTCGCCGGAGGCCGTGGCGGCCCTGCTGCCGGGCATGGTGGGCGAGATCGACCAGATCCCACCCATCTTCTCGGCCATCAAGGTCGACGGCCGCCGCGCCTACGATCTTGCCCGTGAGGGGGAGACGCCGGAGTTGGCCGCCCGCAAGGTGACCATCCACTCCGCGGCTGTGGTCGCCGCCCCGTCCCCCGACGAGATCGCCATCGAGGTGGCCTGCGGCAAGGGCACCTATATCCGCGCCATCGTCCGCGACCTCGCGGCGGCGCTGGGGGCCTGCGGGCACGTGGCGGCGCTGCGGCGCACCCGCACCGGCGCCTTCCATGAGGGGACGGCGATAACACTGGATAAATTGGCCGATCTGGTGCATAGGGGGGCCGGTTTGGAGGCCCTGCTTCCGGTCGAGACCGCGCTGGACGACATCCCGGCGCTGGCCGTGACCAATGAAGACGCCTTCAGGCTCAGGCAAGGACGTTCCATCGTTCTCGTCCCCCGTCAGGTCGAAGCGCTTCGACCGCGTCTTATCCCCCGAACCATCGGCGGCCAGGATGCGAGCCGAACTGTTTCAGCCTTTCAGGACGGACAGATGGTGGCGCTTTGCGAAATGCGCGCTGGCCGGCTCAACCCGGTTCGCGTCTTCCACCTCGATCACGGAGACTGACCGATGTCGATTACGGCCGAACGTAAGGCTGAACTTATCCACACCCATGCTCGCGGCGAAGCTGACACCGGCTCCGCCGAGGTTCAGGTGGCGATCCTCTCTGAGCGGATCTCCAACCTCACCGAGCACTTCAAGACCCACAAGAAAGACAACCACTCCCGCCGCGGGCTGCTCAAGCTGGTTTCCCAGCGCCGCCGGCTGCTGGACCATCTGAAGTCTTCCGACCAGGGCCGTTATCAGGCGCTGATCGAAACCCTGGGCCTGCGCCGCTAAAGCCAGACCCGCCGTACCCGCCGCCTTCGCTCTTCGACAAGCTCGGAGCGGGGGCGGCGAGGGGCGCCGCCGTGGCGCCTCTGAATTATCGCCGGGGGCTCTGTCGCAGTCCTCATCCCGAGCTTGTCTGAAGGACCGAGGACCGAACCCAATTCCGGGTTCCGACCACCCCCTGTCCACCCCCGCGCGCAATGGGGCCGCGGGATGCGAAAGAAAACCCAATGTTCGACATCAAGAAGAAGACCATCGACTGGGCCGGCCGCAAGCTGACCCTGGAGACCGGCCGCATCGCCCGTCAGGCCGACGCCGCCGTCCTCGCCACCTACGGCGAGACTACCGTGCTTGCGACCGTCGTTTACGCCAAGGCTCCGAAGCCCGGCCTCGACTTCTTCCCGCTCACGGTCAACTACCAAGAGAAGACCTTCGCCGCCGGCAAGATCCCGGGCGGCTATTTCAAGCGTGAAGGCCGTCCGACCGAGAAGGAGACCCTGGTCTCCCGCCTGATCGACCGCCCGATCCGCCCCCTGTTCGTCAAGGGCTTCAAGCACGAGACGCAGGTTGTCGTGACCGTGCTGTCGCATGACCTCGAGAACGATCCCGACATCGTCGCCATGGTCGCCGCCTCCGCCGCCCTGACCCTGTCGGGCGTGCCCTTCATGGGCCCGATCGGCGCCGCCCGCGTCGGCTACATCAACGGCGAATACGTCCTCAACCCGACCCTGGACCAACTGGGCGAAGGCAACCGCCTCGACCTCGTCGTCGCCGGTACGCAAGACGCCGTGATGATGGTGGAGTCCGAGATCCAGGAGCTCAGCGAAGAGCAGGTTCTGGGCGGCGTGACCTTCGCGCACAAGGGCTTCCAGCCCGTGATCGACGCCATCATCGAGCTGGCCGAGCACGCGGCCAAGGAACCCTACGACTTCCAGGCCGACGACACCGACTACATGGTCAAGGCGATCAACGACCTGGTCGGCGCCAAGCTGCGCGCTGCTTACGGCGAGACCGTGAAGCAGGCCCGCCGCGACGGCATCGATGCGGCCAAGAAGATCGCCATCGAAGCCCTGGTGAAGTCCGAGGCCAATCCCGACGGCTATGATCCGAGCAAGTTCAGCTCGGCCTTCAAGGAAGCCGAAGCCCACATCCTGCGTCGCGATATCATCGAGAACGGCCGCCGCGTCGACGGCCGCCCGGTCGACAAGGTGCGCGCGATCGTCTCCGAAGTGGGCGTGCTGCCGCGCACCCACGGTTCGGCCCTGTTCACCCGCGGCGAAACCCAGGCCCTGGTCGTGGCCACCCTGGGCACCGGCGACGACGAGCAGTGGATCGACGCGCTGGAAGGCACCTACAAGGAGAAGTTCCTCCTCCACTACAACTTCCCTCCCTACTCCGTCGGCGAAACCGGCCGGATGGGGTCGCCGGGTCGTCGTGAAGTGGGCCACGGCAAGCTCGCCTGGCGCGCCATCCGCCCGATGCTGCCGAAGTCGGAAGAGTTCCCCTACACCATCCGCCTGGTCTCCGAGATCACCGAGTCCAACGGCTCGTCCTCTATGGCCACGGTCTGCGGTTCGTCCCTCGCCCTGATGGACGCTGGCGTTCCGCTGAAGAAGCCGGTGTCGGGCGTGGCCATGGGCCTGATCCTGGAGCCGTCAGGGGAGTTCGCGGTGCTGACCGACATCCTCGGCGACGAGGATCATCTCGGCGACATGGACTTCAAGGTCGCGGGCACCGCTGACGGCATCACCTCGCTGCAGATGGACATCAAGATCCCCGGCATCACCGAGGCGATCATGAAGCAGGCTCTGACCCAAGCCCGGGACGGCCGCCTGCACATCCTCGACGAGATGAGCAAGGCGCTGACCGGCGCCCGCGCTGAACTCGGCGAGTTCGCCCCCAAGATCGAGACCATCAACATCCCCACCGACAAGATCCGCGAAGTGATCGGTTCGGGCGGCAAGGTGATCCGCGAGATCGTGGAAAAGACCGGCGCCAAGGTCGACATCCAGGACGACGGCACGGTGAAGGTGTCGGCTTCGGACGGCGACAAGATCAAGGCGGCGATGGACTGGATCAAGTCGATCGCGTCCGACCCCGAAGTGGGCGCCATCTACACCGGCAAGGTGGTGAAGGTGGTCGACTTCGGCGCTTTCGTGAACTTCTTCGGCGCCAAGGACGGTCTGGTTCACATCAGCCAGCTCGCCCCGCAGAAGGTCGCCAAGACCTCGGACGTGGTCAGTGAAGGCGACATCGTGAAGGTGAAGCTCATCGGCTTCGACGATCGCGGCAAGACCAAGCTGTCGATGAAGGTCGTCGACCAGGTCACCGGCGAAGACCTCACCAACAAGCCGGCTCAAGAAACGGCCGACGCGTAAGCGTCAGCCTTAAGGCTGAAACTTGGAAGCCCTCCCCGTGCGGGGAGGGCTTTTTAGTTTGCGGCTCCTCGCCCATCGCTCATCCCGGCGAGATGAGCGGTGGTTTTTGGGGTTTGGCTCATGTGGCGTTTCAGGAAGGCCTCAATAGCTTCCACCACGGCCGGCTCGGCCAGGGTCGGGGTGTGGCCGACGCCGGGCACCTCCAGCACCTCCATCTCTGGATCGCGGGCCTGCATCTTGGTCACGGTTTCGGCCGACAGCAGGTCCGACAGGGCGCCGCGGATGACCAGCTTGGGCGTCGCGCGGGTCGCCTCGAACAGGGGCCACATCTCCGCGGGCGCCACCTCGGCCGTCGCCATGGCGGCGCCGATGGCCGGGTCATAGGCGAGGGCTATCCCGTCGGGGCCTTCCCGGAACAGCCGGCGGGCCATGGCGAGCCAGTCGTCGTCGCCATAGTCGGGGTGGGCCACGCCGTTGATGGCCTTCGCCCGCGCGGCCGCTTCGGTCCAGTTGCTGGCGGGGGCAGGGGCGCCGACATAGCCTTTGATCCGCTCGATCCCCGCCGCGTCGATCACCGCGCCGATGTCGTTCATGATCAGGCCCCAGACCCTGTCTGGAACCGTGGCGGCCATGATCATCCCCATGATCCCGCCCATCGAGGTACCGATCACCCCGAACCGCTGCACTCCGAGATGGGCCAGCAGCAGCCACATGTCCTGCACATAGAGCAGGGTGTCGTAGTGGGCGGGGTCGGCTGCATATTCCGACAGGCCCCGGCCGCGCTGGTCCGGCACGATCAGCCGCCAGCGGGGCGCGAGCGCCGCCGCCATGTCCTCGAAGTCACGGCTGTTGCGGGTCAGCCCGTGCATGCACAGCACTGGCGGCCCGTCGCCGCCATAGTCGCGGGCGTAGAGACGGGCCCCATGGCCGCCCTCGTAATAGATGTCGTTAAATGACGCCATCGCCTCTTCCTGCCTCGCTTGAACAACCCTGCGGCGGTTTAACGCCGCCGATTTCATAGTACTAAGGGTAATGGCTTGCGGCCGTCCTGACCCTCGTGTTCGATGCAGCCGCCGGGACGGCCATAAGCAAAATAGATTTAACGGGAGCAATGAATGGCCGAGGCCGTTGCGACGGGCGTGGACGCGCCGTCGGGTAAGTTGAAGCTGTCGGACTGGAAGGTCATCATTCTGGCAAGCCTTGGGGGCGCGCTGGAGTTCTATGACTTCGTCATCTTCAGCACCTTTGCCGCCTATATCGGCCATCAGTTCTTCCCCAGCGACAACAAGGTCACCGAGTTGCTGCAGACCTTCGTGGTCTTTGCGGTGGGATATCTGGCCCGTCCCATCGGCGGCATCATCCTCAGCAACTTCGGCGACCGGTTCGGGCGGCGCAAGGTGTTCATCGCCTCCATGCTCGCCATGTCCGCCTCCACCGTGGCCATGGGCGTCCTGCCCGGCTACGCCCAGTGGGGGGTTGCGGCCACCATCCTGATGGTCCTGCTGCGCATGGCCCAGGGCTTCTGCCTCGGGGGCGAGCTTCCGGGCGCCATCACCTATGTGGTGGAGACGGCCCCGCGCAGCGCCGGTTTCGCCGCCGGCGTCATCTTCTTCTGCGTCAACTCGGGGGTGGGCCTCGCCTCCGTGCTCAGCCTCGTCCTGCACAAGTATCTGACGCCGGACGAGCTCGCGGCCTGGGGCTGGCGGGTCGCCTTCCTGATCGGCGGGGTGCTCGGCCTGATCAGCTTCAAGCTGCGACTGTCGTTGGAAGAGACCCCTGAGTTCAACAAGATCAAGAGCGGCGGCGGCTCGGCCAAGGCGCCTTTCGGCGAGCTGATGCGCACCCACGGCCCGCAGGTCTGGATCGGCATCGCCGCCCTGGCCCTGACTGGCGGCTTCAACGGCATCATCTTCTCCCTGCCGGCCTTCATGCCCAACGCCATGGGCTACACCGCCAGCGAGGCGATCACCTGCCAGACCGTGCTGCTAGGGGTCATGTCCTTCGGCCTGCTGCTCACCGCCTGGCTCGGCGACCGCATTCCCCGGCGCTGGCTGCTGCGGGCGGGGGGCGTCGCCTTCGCCCTGATGGCCTATCTCTGGTACAAGGCCGCCAACGACCGCAGCGTGAACATCTATGTTCTGGGCGCAGTGGCGGGCCTCGTGGGCTCCCTGTCCAACGGCACTTGGTGCGGCCTGGTGGCGGACCTGTTCCCCACCCGTATCCGCTTCTCGGGCATCGCCATGGTGCTGAACATCGCCTTCGCCGTGTTCAGCGGCGTCGCGCCCTTCGTGGCCACCCTGCTGGTCAAGGCGACCGGAAACCCGGCCAACGCCGGCTGGTTCGTCGCCGTCTGCGGGGCGATCTGCTTCCTGTCGACCCTGGTGCTGAAGCGCTACGACGGCCAGATCCTGGCCGGGCTCGACAAGCCGCACAGGGCGACCGCTCACTGACGCAGGGGCGTCACATCCCTGCGCGCGCGGCCTCGGCCCGGGCGCGCAGGGTCTCGGCGTTCAGGTATAGCGCGAGGGCGCGCACCGTCACCGCGTCCACGGTGTCGCCGAAGCCGGGGCAGACGCCCCGGCGACCGGCGGCGATCGATTTGCGGATCGCGTCCGGCGCGCTGGCGCCATACAGCCAGACCTTGTCGGCAAGGTTGGGGACGCCTTTGGCGGCATCGCCCTCGCCATCCGGCCCATGGCAGGCCACGCAGCTTCCTTCCGCGCGATAGAGGGCTCTGCCCCGCTGCACTGCCGCCGCCTGGCTAGGGATGCCGCGCAGCGAATAGAGGAAGGCCATCAGATCCTCGATCTCCGCCGGCGACAGCCGTCCGGCGTAGGCGGGCATGGGCTCGGGGGCGAAGGCGCCTGGGCGACCGGAGCGGATGCCCGCCCGGATGATCCGCTCGATCTCGGGCACGGATCCGTCCCCCAGCAGCCATTCGGCATCGATCAGATCCGGCGCCCCCTTTTCCCCGTCCCCCGTGAGCGCGGCCCCATGGCAGCCCGCGCAATGCGTCTTCGCGGCCTGCTGGGCGCGGGCTGCGGCGTATTTCGCGAGACGGGGGTCCTGGGCGGCGCGGGCCGGGGGCGTGGCCATCAGCTCGGCGCCGAGCTGCCGCTCGTGCCAGCGCACGCCCAAAAACACGGAGGGCGCTAGCACGGCTATCGCCGCGAGCGCCCTCCAAAGTCTTGATCGTGATCTGATTCCGCGCGCGCTCATCCGGCGCGTATAGCGGAATCTAGAGGGTGAAGCCGATCCACCGGCCGAAGGCGATCACCAGGATCCAGAAGATCAGCGACAGGGTGCCGGCGATCTTGGCGCCGACCGGGGTCGCCACCTCGTTGTCCCAGTTGTGCACGCTCTTGGACGTGATCAGGTTGAAGATCAGCATGTTGAGGCCTGCGCAGGCCAGCATGACCATCTTCACCCGGAAGGGGATGTTGATGAAGTATTTGGACGCGTTGGAGACGAACAGCAGGCTGCCGGTCAGGGCCGCGACCACGAAGGCGCTCCAGGTCCAGGGCAGGATTTCGTTCGACAGCTTGGTGATCGAGTGATTCCGCGACGACACGCCCAGGAGGCGCAGGTCGACGATGGAGATCGTGCCGGCCACCAGCACCAGGGCGACCACGTGGATCGACTCCAGGGTGGGGAACATCCAGGCCGACTCCCGGATCGCCAGGCCGATCGGGCTTTCCTGCAGCCCCTTGAAAAAGTCCTCTAGAGCCATCCGCCCCCGTCCTCTCTTTAGATTGCTACTGCGAGGCTTAGACGCCGTAGGATTCGAGATAGGCGATCCAGCGCCCGGCGAAGATGATCCCGACCAGCAGGACCAAGGACACGACAGCCATCAGCTTGGCGGCCGTGCGCCGTTGCGGCGAAAGCTCCCAGAAGGCCACGTCCCGCTTGATCGTCCCCTGCAGGGTCAAGGTCAGCGCGATCACGCAGACCAGCATGGCCATCTTGACGATGAAGCCGGGGTTCATCAGCGAACGGGCCGGCTCCCCGATGATCAGCAGAGTGCCGGAGATCAGCAGCACCACCAACGCGCTCCAGACCCACGGCAGGTGCCGCGTGACCAGTTCCGACACCGACTGGCTGCGGCCCCCGAGGCCGAGCAGGCGGAAGTCGATCAGCGCCATGGCGGCCATCACGATGGCGATACAGCAGATGTGGACCGTCTGCGTAAGGGGGATGATCCACGCCACATTCTGGATGAGCAGGCTAAGCGGCGTTTCCGACAGCCACGTCACAAAACCCTGTACCGTCTCGAGCATCCACTCCCCCGCCTATTCTCGACTTTCGCGCCAGATATTCGTCTGACTTAGCAGCGCAAGGGCCGCCTTGCGGAAAGTCAAACCTCGCACAAGTCGTCGCTCACTTCCGTCAGGAGCGGTAGTCTTGTCAAGGCTTGCTCCATCTCGGGCTGGAAATGTTTGCATTCGTTACAGAAATAGAAGCTCCCCATGAGGGATGGCTAGACATGGCGCGTATTTGGCGCCTGCCGAGGCCCTCGACCCAGACCCTCGTCAATCGAACCGTAACTGCGATCGGCTAATCCTGGCGGCGCGCACCCGTGCGACCGCAGCGGCCGATTGGACGATGAAAGAGACCCTGGCGACCGACCGAGCGCGCGCCCGCCTCGTGATCCCAACCGAGGTCCGCAAGGCCTTCGCCGGAACCCGCGCCGCCCTCGCCGGCCGCAGCCAGTTCGTATGGGGCGAACACTGTTCCGAATGCGCCTATCCGGCCTGCTACGCCCATTGCGCCTTCTATAGCCCGCGGAGCGATCTCAACTGCCGCCGGTTCGAGGAGGGCATCCAGCGGGTGGAGGGCCTGTCCGGCCTACACCGCATCCGCTTCCGCAAGTGGGGCAAGCTGGAGGGCCACGGCCCGGCCCCCGTGCGCGCCCTCGCCGAGGCGGACAAGATGGAGCGCCGCGACAACCAGGTGGGGGAGGTCCTCGCCGCCGCCCCGGTTCCCTACGCCGTGAGCCGCAACCTCGCCTGGCGCTGGAACCAGCGGAAGGCGCAGCGCCTGTCGCAGCCGACGGGGTTGACCGCCGACGCCCTGGTGATCGAGACCTGGGCCGCGGACGGCGCGTCCCATGCCCTCACCGTGACGGTGCTGGGCGAGGCCGGGCATGGCGGCGCCATGTTCCAGGCCCGGTTCGACGTGGGGCCCGTCTATGGCCGGATCGTCGTGCCGGCCGCGGAGATCGCCGCCCAGGTCGATCTTTCCGCGCCCTATCTGATCCAGATCGAGCCTGTGGGCGCCGCCGAGGGGCGGGACATCGTGTTCGGCCTCGCCGACTTTGTCGCCTTCGCCAGCGCGCCGCTGACCAGCATATCCCCCCTGGCCGCGCCTGCGGCCTATCCGCCGGCCAAGGTGGTGGTGTGGGACCTCGACGAGACCCTCTGGACCGGCACCCTTGCCGAAGACGGCGCCGCCGGGGTGCGTCCGCGCCCGGAGGCGGTCGCTGCGATCCAGGCCCTCGATGAGCGGGGGGTGCTGCAGTCCATCGCCAGCAAGAACGACGCGGCCGAGGCCCTGGCGGCGCTGGAAGGCTTCGGCCTCGCCGACTACTTCCTGCATCCGCAGGTCGCCTGGTCGCCCAAGAGCGGCAGCGTGGCGCGCATCGCCAGGGCCCTCGACCTCGGCCTCGACAGCTTCGTCTTCATCGACGACCAGCCCTTCGAGCGGGGGGAGGTGGCCGCCGCCCATCCCATGGTGCGCACGCTGGATCACACCACGGTCGCGGGACTGCGGGATCATCCCTGGTTCGACCTGCCCGTCACCCCGGAAAGCCGGCGTCGGCGCGAGATGTACCGGGCCGAGGCGCAGCGCTCCGCCGCCTTGGACGACGTGGGGACGGACTATGTCGCCTTCCTGCGCGGCTGCGACATCGTGCTCGATCCCAGGCCCCTGTCGGCGCCCGATCTGGAGCGGGTGTATGAGCTGTCCCAACGCACCAACCAGCTCAACTTCACCGGGGCCAAGTTCGCTCGGGACGAGGTGGAGCGGATGGCCCAGCCTGATTCGGACCGTCTGGCCCTGACCCTGCGATGCGCCGACCGCTTCGGCGACTACGGCCTGATCGGCTTCGCTGTCCTGGACTTGAAGGCCGGCCTGCTGACCGACTTCTTCATGAGCTGCCGGGTCCAGCGCAAGCGGGTGGAGCATGCGGCCTTCGCCCTCATGGCCGAACGTCTGCGCGCTCGCGGCCACGCGAGCTTCGCCGCCCGCTTCCGCGCCACCCAGCGCAACAAGGCGGCCGTCGAGATGCTGACCGACCTCGGCTTTAGCTATGCCGATGGGGCGGCGGGGGAGGGGACGTGGTCGCGCGCCCTCGACCTCGCGTTTGCGGATGCGGACGTGGTGCGGCTGGCCCCGCCCCAATCCCGCGCGGCCTAGGAGGGCGATCATGAGCTTCCTCGACCGCGTCACCAATGTCGTCACCCGCCGCATCCCGGTGAAGTGTGTGCGGGAGCGCCTGGAGGCGCCTGTCGCCAGCTTCAGCTTCGACGACTTCCCGCGCTCGGCCTGGACCATCGGCGGGCCGATCCTCGCCCGTTATGACGCCCGGGCGACCTACTATCCGGCCGGGGTGTTCTGCGGACAGACCGTGGACGGCGTCGACTATTTCGACCTCGACGACCTGAAGGCTTGCGCCGCCGCCGGCCACGAGATCGGTTGCCACACCTTTTCCCACTGCCATGGCGCCAAGACCGCCTCGGCCGCCCTGGTGGCCGAGGTGGAGAAGAACGCCGCCTTCATCCGGGGCGCCCTGGGCGACCTGCCGCCGTCGAGCTTCGCCTACCCCTATGGGGAGGTGACGCCGCGCACCAAGGCGCTGTTCGCCAAGCTGTTCCCGGTGAGCCGGGGCATCTACCCGGGGGTGAACACAGGGGTGATCGACCTCGCCCAGCTCAAGGCCGTACCGCTGGAGCGCCGATCCTGGAACGCCGCCGAGGTGGAAGGGCATATCGCCCATGCGGCCGCGACCGGGGGGTGGATCGTCTTCTTCAGCCACGACGTGTGCGACGAGCCCAGCCCCTATGGCGCCACCCCTCACATGCTCGAACACGCCCTGGCGGCGGTGAGGGACGCCGGCATCGAGGCCCTGCCGGTCAAGCACGCCCTCGCCCGGGCGGCCTTCGGCTAGATCGGGCGTCAGCCCGGGGCGACGCCCGCCCGCGCCCGGTTGCGGATGAATTGGGACAGCACCCATTTCTCGCCGGAGATCGGCGGCCGGCCGGCGTGAAGCGACCGTGGGTCGGGGGCCCCGGACGCATCGACGCTCAGGAACACGAGGGCGTCGCCGGCGCGGCCCTTGTGGCTGAGGCCCAGCCTGGGGAAGGCCGTCTCGCCCCCTTCGTAGTCGTCGTTCAGATAGAGCAGACAGGTCGCGACCCGTTGCCCCAACTCGGCGATCTGGCCGGCGTAGGCGGGAACGGCCGGGTCCAGATAGTCGTAGTGTTCGCTCGCCTCCTCGCCGACCCGATAGTTCAGCACGGCGAAGGCCTCCATCATGGCGATGGGCGCCCCCGCGGCGGCGGCGATGCGCGCCTGGACCAGCAGATTGAGCAGGCTGGTCTCGGTAAGGGCGAAGTTGGCCACCCGGTTGGTGCGGGTGGCGCCCATGACGGTGAGCCCGGTCTCGGGGTCGTGCACTTCGGCCTGCTTCAGCTTGGGCCCCGCCTGGGCGACGACCCAGGCGCAGACGGCGGGCGCCAGGAGGCCCCGCACGGTACGAATGCGGGGCGTCTCGTGGCGGGTTTCGGCGGCGGGAGTGTGCAGCCATGCTGTAAGATCGATGCTGCGCCGAAGCCTACTCCAATCCGCGTCCGGTCCGTCCGCTGGGCGGCCGGTCAGGAGGCGGAGCTGCTGCTGGGCGCTTGTCCGGCCGAACTCGGCGGCTCGCTGAAGGAAATCGAGCGCCACATCCCAGTTCTGCGGCCCGTAGAAGCCGCCGGCGGCCAGCACCGACACGATTTCGGCGGCTTCGCCGCTACCGCGGTTGGCGGCGTCGACCAGCAGGCCCACCGCGTCATTGGGGCGCCAGGGGGCATGGGCCCCGGTCAGGAGTTTCAAGCCGAGCTGGGCGAGGGCCTGAGCGTCCCCGGCTCTGGCCGACCGCGCCAGCCAATCCAGCGCCTCGGTATGGCGGCCGTCGGCGTCGTCCAGCGCGGCAAGCTCCCGTTGGGCGGCGGCGTCGCCGGCCTGGGCCCGGGCCGTAAAGTCTGCACGCGACATAGGCGTTCCCGGATAAAAAAGGGGCGGGCCTTTCAGCCCGCCCCCGAAGCTAGCTCAGTTTGGGCGAACGTTAGAACCGCGCCTTGAGGGCGACGAAGAAGCGTCGTCCCAGGACGTCGTAGTCGAACAGGGTGTTGCCGAGGTTGCTGTTCAGGCCGCTCGGGCTGGTGTTCGCGCCTGCGACTTCCGGCGCGGCGTCGAAGAGGTTGTCGATCCCGGCCCGCACCGAAAGCGTCCGATTGATCGCCCACCGGGCGAACAGATCGACCTCGTTGTGGGAGTTGACCCCCACCAGCGTGGACTGGGGGTTAAGGATCAGCGAGGCGTCCTTGGCGGAGGGGAAATGCCTCCACCGCAGGCCGATGCCGACCGGACCGGTCTGGTAGTTGACCGTCGTGAAGGTCTTGTACCGGAACTGGTTGCCGCTGGTGGCGCCCCCGTTGACCGAGCCGGCGTAGTTGACGACCGCCCCCTCGGGCGAGGTCTGGACGGTGTACTTCAGCAGGTAGGTCATCACGAAGTTGACGCTGAAGGTCGCAGGTTCGCTGAAGAAGCTGGGCGCGGGGACGGCCCAGTCGACCTGAGTGTCGATGCCCATGGTTCGCAGGGCGCCGAAGTTAAAGAAGGGCGCCCGGGCGTTCCGGTTGCCGCCGGTGCCCACTTCCCGGTTGATATAGCTGCAGAACGGGCTGCCGGTCAGGGTCAAGGTAGGGTTGGACTTGCCGTCGGCGTTGAAGCACTGCTCGTACAGAGTCTGGCTGGTCAGGGGGATGATCGCATCCGCGATGCGGATGTCATACCAGTCCACCGACGCGGTCAGACGCGAAAGCAGCCCGCTCTGGATCGGCGACTTCAGCACGACGCCGGCGGTGAAGGTCTTCGCCTTCTCGGGCCGCAGGTCCGGGGTGCCTTGCTGCAGGTCGATGGTGATCGGGAAGAAGAACGGGAACAGGCCTGTGAAGGTCGACGGGTTGTAGACGAAGTTCGGGTCGAACTTCTTGATCAGGGCGGCGCACAAGGCCTGGGTCTTGGCGAGGTTGGGGTTGGAAGCGTTGTTGCCCCAGTTCACGGGCGTCGTATTGGAGCAAGGGTCGCCTGCAGCCGCGCCGACCACCAGCGGGGAGACCGCCTGGAACAGTTCGGCGATGTTGGGGGCCCGCTGCGCCAGATTGTAGCCGCCGCGGAAGCGGATGTACTCGTTGACCGCGAAATCGCCCTGGATCTTGTAGGTCACGCTGCCGCCGGCCGTGCTGTAGTCGGAGTAGCGGCCGCCGAGCTCCAGGTTGAGGGCCTTGATCAGCGGCAGGTCCTTCAGCAGGGGCACAAGGAGTTCCCCGTAGACTTCCTTGACGTTGATCGCCCCGCTGGTGGCGCCGGTCGGGAACTGTCCGATGGGCGAGTCCGAAGTGGACAGCACATCGAGCAGCGGGTCCGGGGTGAACCGATAGCGCTGTTCGCGATAGTCGGCCCCCGCTGCGAAGCGGAGTTGGCCGGCCGGCAGTTCGAACAGCCCGCCCTGGATGGTGCCTTCGACGATGTCCTGCGTCAGCGCCTGGCTGTTCTGCATCTTGATGGTGACAGCGTCGACGCAGTCCTGTGACGGGCGGGTGCCGTTGAACAGAGCGCCGTAGAAGCCGCTGGTGCAGGTGGCGGTCTGCAAGGAGCCGCGGGAGATGGTGCCGCCGGCGCCGTAGTTCGGCAGCGCCAGGAAGGCCCGCCAGCGCTCGGTCGAGCCGTAGCCCCCTGAGGAGACCGACAGGAAGTTGGTCCGGCCGTGCGAGCCGTAGGCTTCCCAGGTCCAGTCCGTCCCCGGGAGGTCGCCCCGCAGGCCCGCCATCACCTGATAGCTGGTGGAGGTGTCTTCGCCGGTGCGGCGGCCGAGCGCGTTGTCTACCCGGATCTGCATCGCCCAAGGGGCGGTGGGATCGGGACGGGAGTTCAGCAGCCGCTCCAGTTCAGGCGTGGTGGGGTGCGCCGCATCGTGCGGGATCGCCGCGCCCCAGAACTGCACTGCCGGAGAGGCCAGGAAGTTGGTGCGGACGTTCACCTCGCTGAAGTTGCCTTGCAGGAAGGCGGTGACGTGCGGGTTGAAGTCGAAGTGGGCGCTGCCAAAGGTCGACCAGCGGGTGATCGGCTGGGACAGCGAGGCGAGTATGTCTTCGGACCCCAGGGCGCCGCTGTTCTCAAGCTTGAAGCCGTTGGTCAGCGGGCCGCTGTAGCGCGGCGCGGCGACGCCGTTGGCGCCGCGGGTGGGGAAGAACACCGTCCCGTTGGGATTGACGTTGAAGTTGGCGGCGCCAGGGGGGAGCACGCCCGCGCCGAAGATCGCGGTGGTAACCGCTGCGCTCGGGCAGTTGGTGAACCCCGGGAGGTTGGCGAAGCCCGCGTTGGCGCCGCAGTCGTAGCCAACATAGGGCAGGAAGGGGTAGTTCTGGCCCGAATTGGTGGTCTGGTCGTCGAACTTGGCCTGATAGAAGGGGCGGTCGGCCTGCTTTACCTCGCCGCGCTGCAGGAAGGACGCGCCGAACATGGCGTTGCCCTTGCCATCGGCGAAGTTGGCGCCCATCAGCATGCTGACGCTGGCTTCCTTGTTGTCGCCCCGCTGAGTGATGCCGTACTGGGCATCCATCTCGAAGCCCTGGAAGTTCCGGCGCAGCTTGAAGTTCACGACGCCGGCGATGGCGTCCGCGCCGTAAACGGCCGAGGCGCCGCCGCTGATGATCTCCACCCCCTCGATAGCCGAGGCCGGGATGGTGTTGATGTCGACGAACAGCGCGGCGTTGGCCGGCTGAGCCCGGCGGCCGTCCAGCAGCACAAGGTTCCGATTGGGGCCGAGCCCGCGCAGGTTCAGCGCTGAGGCGCCGGGCGTCGCGGTGGCGCTGGTCGTGTTGTTGCCGGCGTTGCCGATCTGGTTGAGCGCGCCCGTGACGAACTGCGGCAGCTGGTTAAGGGTGGATTCGATGGCGACCGCCGAGCGGTTTTCGAAGGTCTGCTGATTGACGCTGACGATCGGGCTAACTGCGGTGAAGTCGCGGCGCACGATGCGCGAGCCGGTGACCACCACTTCTTCGACCTGCGCCGCAGGGTTGTCCTGGGCGAAGGCTCCGGTGGTTGTCGCCAACCCCATCAGCAAGGTCGAGCCTAGCAGCGCCCGCTTTAATTTCAGCTTGGAAATCTTATTGGTTAACATTGTCTTCCTCCCATCGAATGCGATCCGGCGTGGCCGGTCCTGTTCTTGCACTCATGGGATCCGGTGGTTGTCTGCACAACAATGCTGCGCTGCAAGCAAGTTTTGCTGATCCCGCGGATCCCTCCGTCGGGTTCGCCACCTGCTTTTGGCGCATGCGAAACCACTCCGCATGCGCGTTAGGCCTTTCCAAGCCTCAATAAGCTTTAGACTGGCTCCCCCTCTGGTAAGCTACAGAGCGTATTTTTCACTGGACGAATACTTCGCCGCTTCCAGGATGGCGCAAGGGAATGTTTATGTCAAATTGGCAATCTAAGGCGTGTTGACGCAGTAAGCCCGTCCTCCGCCGAGGGGCGGGAAGTGCCGGAAAAGCTGACTTTTTGCCGCCTAGCGGCGGCGCTCGCAGCGCACGGACTGGTAGCGGCTGACGTCGCAGAAATAGCCGCCGATCGCGCCCTTCACGATATTGATCTGGGCGCCCTTCTGGGGCGGTGCGTTGACGGGGAAATTGTCGGTCTGCACCCAGAAGGCGCCGTCGTTGGTGGTCAAGGTCAGCTTGCCGTCCCCGGTCCGCCCCACCGCCGCGATGGTGACGCTGGCCCGGTCGACCTCTTCCTTCGCCTCCTTCTTCGTCTCCGCTTCGGTCCCCTTGGGGCGGCCCGAGCGAGAGAACACGTTCAAGGATGGGATCTGGAAGCCGAACGACTGTCGCCGCACTTCCTGGGCCTGCTGGCGGTCGACCACCACCACCTCGCCCTCGGTCTCGGCCTGCAGCAGGGCGCGGGCGGCCTTGTCGTAACAGGCGAGCCGCGCCGCGTCGTCGGTGAGCGGCGGGCAGGCGGACAGGTCGCGGAGCGCCGCCGCCTGTTCCCTGGCGTTCAAAGGCGCCTGCGCGCTTGCGGCCGGGCCGCCCGCTCCCGCGGCTACAGCCAAGGCCGTCAGCGCGAACGCCGCGCCGCCGAGTTTGATCCAGGGTCTCATCGCCCGCTCCCGTTTCCGTCCCCGACGAGAGGAGAGACCGAGGCGGCGGCGGGCGCAACCCTTCTTGGCGCGCGGCGCCGGAACCCCTGGCCGTGCGGGAACCGGTGCTGCTAGAGGATTGGGTGAAGACCCACCCTTACCGGAAGGCCGCCATGGAGCTCGAGTGCTTCGCCACCGCCCCCCGTCCCCCTGAGATCGTGCCCGGGCGGCCGAACCGGGGATGGATGGACAAGTTCGCCGAGCGCCACCCCTATCGCTGCCTGCCGCTCAGCATGGCCAACACCACGGGGTGGGAAATCCTCTGCCCCTTCGGCTTCACCGCCACCTGGGACGGCAGCAAGCTGAAGGAGGGCATAACCTTCCAGCCGGATCGCCCGCATCCGGATTTCCACACCACCATCAGCTCCCACTTCAGCCACGGGGTGCTCACCTTCCAGACCGGCTACCTGTTCCGGACCGCGCCCGGCTGGGACATGTGGGTGATGGGGCCGCCCAACCTGCCCAAGGACGGCATCCAGCCGCTGACCGGCCTGGTCGAGACCGACTGGCTGCCGTTCCCCTTCACCATGAACTGGATCTTCACCCGGCCAGGGAAGATCCGCTTCGAGAAGGGCGAGCCCTTCTGCTTCATCACCCTGCAGCAGCACCGGGCGATGGATCCGGTGCAGCCGGTCCAGCGGTCGCTGGCCGGCAACACCCCGCTGCGCGAGCAGTACGACGTCTGGATGCGCGAGCGGACCAACTTCAATTCCCGCCTCTTCAAAGGCGATCCGGAGGCCGTCCGCGAAGCCTGGCAGCGCTACTATTTCAAAGGCGAGGTCCCCGATGAGGTCGGGCCAGCGCCCAAGGACCATGTCAACAAGCGCCGCCTGAAGTCGGTGAAGCTGGGTCGCTAGAGGGCGTCTAAGGCGCAGAAAAACTCATCGCGGCGACCGCTTGCAAAGCCGCAAACCCTCTGCGATAAGCGCGTCTCCTCGCTGACGGCCTCGTCGGCGAGGCGCCCGAGCGGGCGTAGCTCAGTGGTAGAGCACAACCTTGCCAAGGTTGGGGTCGAGAGTTCGAATCTCTTCGCCCGCTCCAATTTTCCCTCCCCGATAAGTGCGTCGCCCAAGGTCTCGGCCTTGGATGTCGTGTCCCGGCGCGGGCGTGCGGGAATCGGCGTCGGTCCTCCGACCTGTTCCGCAGTCGGGCGAAACCGTAGCGCGGCAGCCGGCCGTCGAAGCAAATCTATCAACCCGGTGGTCGGCCAAGGCGCGTCACGGCGCGGCGATCAGCACGCCCCAGAAGGTCAGCGCCACGAGCAGCAGGCCCCAGATCAGCGATCGGGCCAGAGTCCATACGTTGGTCGCCGGCGCTTTGGGCTCCGGCCTCGCGATCGTCAGTCGTTGCATCCTGGTCTCCAGGCTGCCCTACCCCTCGACCAATCTGCCAGGGGAACAATGCCGGAGGCTTAATGAACAGGGTTAGAAGCGTTAACTGACGCCGCCCCGCCCATCCTCGATCACCCAGGGCGCCAGCCTTAACTGGGGCGGGGCGGGGCCGGGATCCAGCCCGTCGCGCAAGGCCAGCAGGTAGTCCACCGCCCCTTGGATCGAAGGGGTCGAATAGGGCTTGCCGACCACGCCCAGGGCGCCGGCGAACTCTTCCGGAATCAGCTCGGGCTCGGCGGTGGCGAACAGTACGGTGACGCCGTGCTCCACCACCATCGCCCGGGCTATCGCGGCGCCGGTGCGGCCGTCCTTCAGGTTGATGTCGACCACGGCGAATTCCGGCCGGGTCTCGGCGGCGAGCGCCAGGGCCTGCTTGGCGTCCACGGCGATGCCGACGACCTCATGACCCGCCTGGGTCAGGGCGAACTCCAGCTCCATGCCCAGGATGGCCTGATCTTCGACGATCAGGATGCGTCTGCCCCGCTTCGACATCGTGCCCCTAAAACACGCGGTCGGGCCAACAGGCCGGCCGCCAAGTATATGTTGTCTATCGCGCGAAACTCTGTCGGGTTCCCGACAAATTCGCATTTGTAATCTCAGCTTTGCTTAATGAAAACAAGCGTTGCACAAATTCCCTTGCGAAGCGAACTCGTCTGTCGGATCAAAGGCCAGTTGGAGGGGCCGCGTGCAGACTTCGGGTCTTGATCAGGATTTACTCGTCAGCGAGCTGCGGCATCGGCTCGCCAACAGTTTCCAGCTTCTGCAGGCGGTCATCCGCGTCCGCCTGCGATCTGCGGACGATCCGGAAAGTCGACGCCATCTAGCCTGGCTGCTCGACGTCGTGGCCGCGCTGGGCATGCTCCAACAGCGGATCGGAGTGTCCGGCCCCACCGACTTCGGCGCTTATCTGATCGAGGCGACGGCCTATTGGCGGCGGGTGTGCGACGGTCGCTCCATCGACATCGTGGTCGACGTGGGAACCTGCATGGTCTCCGAGACCGAGGCTTCGGTGTTGGCGCTGGTCGCCCACGAACTGATCTCCAACTGCGTCGAGCACGCCTTCCCCAACGGTCGCCCGGGGCGGATCGAGGTGGGCTTCGCTGAGCTGTCGGATGGCGCGCTGCAACTGACGGTGAGCGACAACGGCGCTGGGGATAGCCGGCCGATCACCACCGATCGCCAGGGGCTGCAGCTCGTCCGGGGACTCGCCTCCCACCTGCACGGGGTGGTGATGGTCGAAATCTCCGGCGGGGCCTCGGTCCGGGTCCGCTTTCCCCGTCGGGCGGAGCCCCCGAAGCACTGAACAGGTCAGCCTGCCGGCGCGCAGGGGCCGTCCGAGGCCGGCTCGGGGGTCACGACGTCGAAGTAGTTGCGCACAACCTCGTAGCATTCGCAGGCGCGGCGCTCGAGGCCGGGACGGTCCAGGATCTGCACCCGCCCACGGGAGCTGCGGATCAGTCCGGCCGATTGCAACATGCCGGCGACCTGGGTGACGGTGGTCCGCTGCACGCCCAGCATCATCGCCAGGAACTCCTGGGTAAGCTGGATCTCGTCGGACTGGGTCCGGTCGTGGCAGGTGAGCAGCCAGCGGCAGAACCGCTCCTCCACGTCGTGCAGGGCGTTGCAGGCGACCGATTGCTGCGCCTGGGCCAGCAGGGCGTCGGCATGCCTGACGATCACTTCCCGCAGCCGCGGCGTGTCGCGGGAGATCGCGCGCAGCCGCTCGGCGTCGATCGACGACACACGTCCCGCCGCCTGGCCGATGGACCGGTTGAAGCTGCGGGCGGGCGCCAGGGCTGCGCCCAGGCCGATGGCGCTTTCGCGCCCGACCGTCGAGGTCTCGATCGCCGAACCGTCGGCCATCACCGTCAGCAGGGAGACCACGCCGCTGTGGGGGAAGTAGATGCGGTTGATCTGGGTGTTCGGCTCGTGGAACAGGTCGCCGCGCTCGAAATCGGCATGACTGAGATGTGCAGCGATGCGGTCGTAGGTCTCGACGTCCAGCGCGCACAGCACGGTGTTGGTCAGTTCTGATCGCTTCATGCCGAACAGAACGGCTTTCAAGCTAGACTGTTCCGCCCGGCCCCTTGCGGCTGCGGCCCGCGTAGCGCCGGATCAGGGGCGCCACGCCGAAGGCGACGCCGCATCCGGCGAGATAAGCGATCATCTGCCACGTGGCGACGAAACCGATGTCGGCGGCGCTCGCGCCGCCCTTCATCAGCAAAAGGTCCCACACAACGCAGACGGCGCCGAAAGCCACCGTCGCATAGACGCCCCAGGGGCGGGATTTCCGGCCGGCCCCGCTCATCGGCGCGCCATGCAGGGCCGCCGGTCCGCCCGCAGCGCCGTGCAGAACGCCTCGGCGTCACGCAGGGAGGCGAACCCTCCCACCAGCGCGCGGTGCATCCGGGGTGTGGCGGTGCTCCGCTCCACCGCCTGGGAATGGCCGGTCATCTGGGTCCTGTAAGTTGCGGCGAGCTTGGCAAGTTCCGCCCACGCGGCTTCCGAACTGTTGAATGACCCCACCTGGGCCTGGAACGCGCCGCCGACGCGGGCCGGCGGCGGATTCGCCGCCGCGGTGGGCGGAGGGGGGGGCATGGACGGGCGGAGCGCCGCCGCCGCCGCCGAGGGCGCAGGTTCCGGCGGCTTCGGCGGGGGGGGCTTGGATGGTGGTGCGGCGGCGGTCTGGGCCGGGGCGGCGGCCGGAACCGCGGCGTAGGGATAGCGATAGCCAGGGTCGCACCCCGCCGCGATCACGTCGGCAAGATAGCTGTCAGGGGGCGCCACCAGCCAGTCGCCGCCGCGCTGTCGTTTCATGGCGCCCTGCAGGTTCGAGCCCTCGTAGACCTCCAGCGCATCGAGCTTCAAACGTCGCGGGCCGCAGTCGAGCTGCATGATCATGAGGGCGGAGCGGCCCCCGACGGTCTTGGCCGTTTCGGCGTTCAGCACCTCCTCCCGCATCCGCACGGTGAGAGGCCCTCCGCCGGCCGGGGGCGCGTTCGGCCCCTCCACCAGGGCGAAGATGGCCGAATCGCTGATGGCCGTGACCTTGTCCAGGGGCAGGTTGGTCTCGTTCAGCAGCCACTGGATGGCCGCCGGCGCCCCCTTGGATCGTGGAAAGGCGGGGAAGGCGGTCGCACGGGTGTCCGCCGCCTGGGCGGCGGTCGCCAATATCAGCGCGGCGGCGGCCGCCGCCGTGGTCGGTTTCAACATCTTCGCGCCCGACGCCCCGTCCGTCTTCACGCGCACAGTCTGGAGCGGCGGCGCCGGCGTCAAGCGGTTAACGGGCCGCGGCCTGCCGCCCCTTTCGCATCCGCCTTTGGCGCGCTAGCTTCCGCGCCATGCTTAGAGGTCCCCCTATGGGTTTGCCGCGCAACGCGGTCGTGGTCGCCGCGCTGACGATTCTGGCGATGGCGTTGCTGGGGACCTATTTCGGCGTCCGCCGCAGTTTGCCGGGGGGCGAAGACTTCGAATCGATCCCTGTGCAGATCGGCTCCAACGCCAAGGTGACCAACGCCCAGGCCCTGACGGACCCGCTGCTGGCCCCCGTCAACGAAGACCGCATCCGCGCCATCGCCCGCGAGGAAGCCCAGGCCCTGATCGCGCCGCGGCCCGCCCGCCGCGCCGAGCCCGAGACGGTCCAGATGGGGCCTCCCCCGGTCATCGTCGCCCCGACCCCGCCGGCGCCGCCGGCCCAGTTGCCGGCCGCCCCCGCGGTCACCCCGCTTTCGCCTGACCTTCGCTGATGGAGTTTCCCATGACGCGCACCCTCGGCCGTTCCGGCATCGAGGTCCGGCCTCTGGCCTTCGGCGGCAATGTGTTCGGCTGGACCGCGGACGCGCCGACCTCGTATCGGCTGCTCGACGCCTTCGTCGACGCCGGGTTCAATTTCATCGACACCGCCGACGCCTATTCCTTCTGGATCCCGGGCAATAAGGGCGGCGAGTCCGAAACCATCATCGGCGACTGGCTGGCCCAGCGGCCGGGCATGCGCGCCAAGGTCGTCATCGGCACCAAGCTCGGCGTGGAGATCACCCCCGGCGAGAAGGGCACGTCGCGCGCCTACATGATGACGGCGGTGGAGCGGTCGCTGAAGCGGCTAAAGACCGACTACATCGACCTCTATTGGTCGCACCGCGACGACGAAGAGACGCCGATGGAGGAGACCCTTTCGTCCTTCGCCGAGTTGATCAAAGCCGGCAAGGTGCGGACAATCGGGGCCTCCAACTTCAGCGCTGGGCGGCTGTCCCAGGCTCTGAAGGTCAGCGCCGACAACGGCCTGCCCCGCTACGAAGCCCTGCAGAACGAATACAACCTCTACACCCGGGCCGATTTCGAGGCCGAGCTCCAGGGCCTGTGCCGGCGGGAGGAGATCGCCAACGTTCCCTTCTTCGGCCTGGCCTCTGGCTTCCTCACCGGCAAGTACCGCACCGAGAAAGATCTTGAGGGCTCCGCTCGCGCCTATCGGGTCAAGGACATGCTGAACCCGCGCGGGCTGGCCATCCTCGCCGCCCTCGATGCGGTGGGCGCGGCCCACGGCGCCACCCCCGCGCAGATCGCTTTGGCGTGGCTCGCGGCCAAGGACGCCATCCCGATCGCCAGCGCCACCAGCCTCGATCAGTTGAAGGATCTGATGGCCTTCGTCGACATCAAGCTGACGGCCGAAGATGTGGCGGGGCTGGACGCGGCGAGCGCCTGATCAGGCGAGATTGAGCTGCCAGGACACGCCGAAGCGGTCGTTGACCCAGCCGAAGCGGCGGCTGAAGCCGTAGGCGCCCAACGGCATCAGCGCTTGCCCGCCTTCGGCGAGGGCGGCGTAGACACGTTCGAGCTCGGCTTCGTCCTCGCACTCCACAAAGAGTGAGGCAGATGGAGTGAAAGTGAAGGCGTGGCTCGCCGGGCTGTCGATGCACATCACTCGCTGGCCGGCGATGGAGAAGCTGGCTAGCCGCACAGAGCCCTCCTTGCCCCGCCCTTCGGCGCCGTAGCGTTCAATCGCGACGATCTCGCCGTCCCGAAACAGCGAGATGTAGAGGCTCATGGCCGCTTCGGCCGCGCCTTCGAACATCAGGAACGGCGTCACGGATGTCGCCATGGTTCAGTCCTCCCATTCCGAACGCAGCGGGCGGGCGAGCAGGCCGCGGATCGCCGCGCCCACCTCGATTCTGCCGTCCAACACCGCCGCCACCGCCTCGCAGATCGGCGTCTCGACCCCAAGTCGCGCCGCCAGCGCCCGCACCGCCGGCGCCGATGCGACCCCTTCGGCCACGGTGCGCTTGCCGCTGAGCGCCTCGGCCAAGGTCTCGCCGCGACCCAGCGCCAGGCCGACGCTCATGTTGCGTGACTGCGGGCTGGAGCAGGTGAGTACGAGGTCGCCGAGGCCGCACAGCCCCGTCAGGGTCGCGGCCTCCGCGCCCCGGGCGACGGCGAGCCGGGTCAGTTCGGCGAAGCCGCGGGTGATCAAGGCGGCGTGGGCGCTGCGGCCCATGCCCCGGCCCTCGGCGATGCCGCAGGCGATGGCGAGCACATTCTTCACCGCCCCGCCGATTTCGGCCCCGATCACGTCGGTCGCGAGATAGGGCCGGAAGGTGGGGGTAGCGATGGTGCGGGCGATCCTCTCCCCCAGCGCGACGTCCTCGCACGCCAGGGTCACCGCGGTCGGCAGGTCGCGGGCCACTTCGCCCGCGAAGCTGGGGCCGGAGAGCACTGCGACGGCGGCATGGGGGACGCTTTCGGCCAGCACCTCGGACATCAACTTGAGCGATCCCTGCTCCACGCCTTTGGCGCAGAGCACGATGGGCGCGCCCGCGGCGACATGGGGCGCAAGAGCCGACAGGCTGGCGCGCAGGTGCTGGGCGGGGACGACCGCGAGAATCATGTCCGCTGCGCCGACCGGGGCGAGGTCGCCGGTGGCGCGAATCGCCGGATCGAGATCGACACCGGGCAGATAGGCTTCGTTGCGGCGGGTGTGCTGAATCGCCTCGGCGGTGTCGATGTGATGAGCCCACAGCATGACGGACCGACCCGCCCGCGCGGCCACCTGCGCCAGGGCGGTTCCCCAAGCGCCTGCGCCCAGCACCCCGACGGATTGGAAAGCATCTGTCATGTCAGCGGCATAGCTGATCGGGATCGTGCAGGCCATGGCGCCGCGGTAAACGGGTCTTAACCCTGAGGGGCCACAAACGTCCCGTTGGCAGTCTCGCGAATCTGAGGACGGAATGGCGAACGCAGCGGCGCAAGGTCGCGCCGAGGACATCTGGATCATCGCCGCCCGCCGCCTGTGGGCCGCCATCAGGCTGGGCTGGGACAACAATCCCGCCGCCCGACTGCGCGGCGGCCTGTGCGCCGCGCTGGGCGTCGCGATGATCGCCGCCTTCGCCACCTATGACGCCGCCGATCCGAGCTGGAACGCCGCGTCGGGGGGCGAGCCGACCAACCTCATGGGCGGCTTCGGGGCGGTGCTGGCCGACATCTGGCTGCAGTCCATCGGCGTCGCCGCCTGGATCGCCGCCATCATCATGGTCGCCCTCGGCGTCAGCCGGGCCGGCTCCAAGGATCCGCGCGGCCTGCGCGGCCACCTGCGCCTTCGCGCCCTGGCCGGGGCGGGGGGCGTGCTGCTCCTGGCGACCGCCCTCGCCGCGCCGACTCCGCCCGCCGCCTGGCCGCTGGCCCGCGGGCTCGGCGGCTTCTGGGGCGAAGGGGTGCTGGCCATGATCGCGGGCCTGTTCGACCTCGCCGGCCTGCCCGCAGCGCGTGCGATCGCCGGGGTCATCGCTGCGGCCGGCAGCCTGGCGGCCTTCAGCTACGCAGCCGCTCTCAGCCGGCGCGACTTCGCCATCGCCGGCGACTGGGGCGCATGGCTCGCCCAGGAAGGCCTGGCCAGGATCCGCCGCCGGGCGGCCGCGCCGGCGCCTGCCCGCGCCAAGTCTGTCCGCCGCAAGCCGGACCCCGAGCCCGTCGTGGCGGCGGATGACGCCGAGGGCGACACGGCCGTCACCTCGCCGGCGGACCCGGCCAATGTGCTGAACATCAAGGCCCCCAAGACCTCCAGCCGCGAGGCGCGGGAGAACCAGAAGACCTTCGACTTCGTCCGGCCCGGCGGCTTCCCGCTGCCCGAGCTCAACATGCTGGCCAAGCCGCAGCCCCGGCAATCGTCCATCGACGAGGCCGCCCTGCGCCAGAACGCCCGCATGCTGGAGACCGTGCTCAGCGAGTTCGGGGTGAAGGGCCAGATCGATCAGATCCGCCCCGGCCCCGTCGTCACCCTCTATGAACTGGTGCCGGCGGCCGGCGTGAAGTCGGCCCGCGTGGTGTCGCTCTCGGACGATATCGCCCGCTCGATGAGCGCCCGCGCCTGCCGCGTGTCGGTGGTGCAGGGGCGCAACGCCATCGGCATCGAGTTGCCCAACGCCCGCCGCGAGACCGTCTACCTGCGCGACCTGCTGGCCTCGGCGGAATACGAAAAGACCGGCGTCAACCTGCCCATGGCGCTGGGGGAGACCATCGGCGGGGAGCCCTATGTGGCCGACCTCGCCAAGATGCCGCACCTGCTGATCGCGGGGACGACCGGCTCCGGGAAGTCGGTGGGGGTCAACGCCATGATCCTATCGATCCTCTACCGGCTGCCGCCCGACCAGTGCCGCTTCATCATGATCGACCCGAAGATGCTGGAACTGTCGGTCTACGACGGCATCCCGCACCTGCTCGCCCCCGTCGTCACCGACCCGAAGAAGGCCATCGTCGCCCTCAAGTGGACGGTGAAGGAGATGGAGGACCGCTATCGCCGCATGTCCAAGATCGGCGTGCGCAATATCGCCGGCTACAACGAGCGCGCCCTGGACGCCGCCAAGAAGGGCGAGCACTTCGAGCGTACTGTGCAGACCGGGTTCGACGAGGCCGGGCGCCCGGTCTACGAATCCGAGCAGATCCGCCCCGAGCCCATGCCCTATCTCGTCGTCGTCATCGACGAGGTGGCCGACCTGATGATGGTGGCCGGCAAGGACATCGAAGGCGCGGTGCAACGCCTCGCCCAGATGGCCCGCGCCGCCGGCATCCACCTGATCATGGCCACCCAGCGCCCTTCGGTGGACGTCATCACCGGCACCATCAAGGCCAACTTCCCGACCCGTATCAGCTTCCAGGTGACGTCGAAGATCGACGCCCGCACTATCCTTGGCGAACAGGGCGCCGAGCAACTGCTAGGCCAGGGGGACATGCTCTACATGGCTGGCGGCGGCCGGGTGACCCGCTTACACGGGCCCTTCGTGTCCGACGGCGAGGTGGAGGCGGTGGCCGCCTATCTGCGCCAGCAGGGCGAGCCGCAATACCTCGAAGCCGTCACTTCCAGCCCGGACGAGGACGAAGAGGGCGGCGGCGAATATGGCGAGGGCGGCGGCGGTTCGGGAGACGACCTCTACGACCAGGCCGTGGCCGTGGTCACCCGCGACCGCAAGGCGTCCACCAGCTATGTCCAGCGCCGCCTGCAGATCGGCTACAACCGCGCCGCCTCGCTGATCGAACGGATGGAGCGGGAGGGGGTGGTCACCGCCGCCAACCACGCCGGCAAGCGGGACATCCTGGCCGGGCCGCCTCCCGTTTAGCGGAGAAATTTTCCGTTCAGCCCAACTTCATGCGGGTTGACGCATTATCTTGCCCGCATGAACAGACGCACCCTCCTTGCGGCCGCGCTGACGGCCATGGCCTCGCCGGCCTTCGCCCAGACCTATACCACTGTGCTGCCGCGGGCGGACAAGGCGCTGGTCGACCAAGCCGCCGCCTATCTGCAGGGCCTCACCACCGCCCGCGGACGCTTCACCCAGCGCAGCCCCCGGGGCGCGGAGTCGGCGGGCACTCTCTATCTCAGCCGCCCCGGCAAGGCCCGGTTCGAGTATGATCCGCCGGCCGCCCTGCTGGTGGTTGCCGACGGGCGCAACGTCAGCGTCTTCGACCGGCGGCTGAAGAGCTTCGAGCGTTATCCCCTCGGCGCCACGCCGCTGGCCCTGTTCCTGTCCCGCCGGGTGCGGCTCGACAACGAGGTGATGGTCACCCGGGTGACCCGGGCGGACGACAGTTTCACCATCACGGTCAAGGACGCCCGCAAGCAGGCTGACGGCAGCCTGACCATGACCTTCGCCAACGTCCCCATCCAACTCCTGGGCTGGACGGTGGTGGACGCCCAGGGGCAGCAGACCCAGGTCCGCTTGGAAGGCCTCACCCCCGTGGGGACCCTGGAGCCAGCCTTGTTCGTGCTCAATCAGCCCCAGAAGGCCGAAAAACCTTGATTCACCATTGTTGCGGATTGATCACACGCAAGCGCTCATAAAACCTTCTCTTGAAAATTCGGCTGGCTCGTAGCATATATGACACGCCCGACGCGCCCCTTGTGGCCGCGTCGCCGCCGCCCCCGGTCTTATCCCCTCCCGGTCGCGGCTAGATTATACTCAGCCCGGTCGCGCACCCCGCGACCGGGCTTTTTTCTGACATCGGCAGTGGGACTTCGAGCGCATGCGGTTACGGGTGGCGACGTGGAACATCAACTCTGTGCGGATGCGCATCGAGCAGGTGGCGAGATTTGTCCGGGAGCATGATCCCGACGTCATCTGCTTGCAGGAAATCAAATGCCGCGAGGGCGAGTTCCCCGCCGGCGCCTTTGTCGAAATGGGCCTGCCGCATCTGAAGATCAGCGGCCAGAAGGGCTGGCACGGGGTGGCGATCGCCTCCCGGCTGCCGTTGGAGGAGGCGCCGCCCCTGAACGTCTGCCGTGAAGGTCACGCCCGCTGCGTGTCGGCGGTGGTGGGCGGCGTCGAGATCCAGAACTTCTACATCCCCGCTGGGGGCGACGAGCCGGATCGGGTGATCAATCCGAAGTTCGACCACAAGCTCGATTTCTTCGAGAAGCTGACGGAGGCCTCCGCCAAGCGCGACGCCGATACGCCGATCCTGCTGGTGGGGGACCTGAACGTGGCCCCGGGGGAGTTCGACGTCTGGAATCATCGCTACATGTCCAAGGTAGTCAGCCACACGCCGATCGAGATCGAGGCGATGGACCGGTTGAAGGCTTCCCTGGGCTTTGTGGATCTGGTGCGGGAGGCGATCCCCGAGCCGGAGAAGCTGTTCTCCTGGTGGAGTTATCGCGCCGCCGACTTCCGCGCGTCCAACCGCGGCCTCAGGCTCGACCACCTGTGGGCGACGCCGGGCCTGGCGCCGGCGGCGGTGATGGACGGCCGCACGCAGGCGCGGGTGCACGATACGGTGCGCGAATGGGAGCGCCCCTCCGACCACGCGCCGGTGACCGTCGACCTCAATCTCTGAAGCGCCGTCTTCGAAACCAAGAGCGCCGCCGGACGGGGAGTCCGACGGCGCGGATCCCGCGGAGGGGCGGGATCGTGGGCGCCGCCTCCCTTGGGGGGACGGAGGGGGAGGCGCCTATGGCTGGGCGAGGGGACGCGCCCAGATCATGCAAAGATAGTAAGCAACGCCGCCTATGTAAGAGGCGCCCCTTTTCACGCTTATGTGAGGGGCGGCGGATCGCCGGCGGGGTTTCGCGGCGGGCGCGATAGCACCGGCTCCGGTTCCGGCTGCCCATCGGCGGACAGGAGGATGGCGAGCCAGCGCGATCCTTCGAACTGCGCCAGGATGATGATGGCCATCACCGTCAGCGGGGTGGACAGGAACATCCCTGGAATGCCCCAGATCGCCCCCCAGAAGGCGAGGCTGAGCAGCACCACCACCGGATCGATGTTCAGGCTGTCCTGCTGCATGCGCGGCAGAACCACGCTGCCGACCAGGAACATCACCACCTGAATCCAGGCGAACAGGGCCGCCCCCTGCCACCAGGTCGTGAACTGGAGCAGGGCGAACAATGGGGGCAGGACCCCGCCCAGCAGTCCCCCCACCACGGGGATGTAGCAGACCGCGAAGATTAGGAAGGCCCAGAACAGGGCGTGCTCCAGCCCGATCAGCGCCATGGCGCCCCAGGCCAGGAGGGCGATCATCAACCCGGTGACCGTCTGGATCCACAGGTAGCGCTCGATCCCGTTGCGGATGCGGTTGAACACCGCGGTCGAGTGCTCCAGGTCGGTCGTGTCGGGATAGAGCGCCAACGCCTTTTTCTGAAAGCCTTGGCGCGAGGCGATGAGGAAGCCCAGGTAAACCATCACATACATGGCGCCGCCAGCGAAGGTCTGCAGGCCGTTGGCAAATGCGCCGAGATAGCGGGTGGGATTGAGCTGGGTGATCAGTTCCTTCAGCGCCGGCGGCGCCGCGATGCCCAGCATGGCCGCTCCATCGGCGATCAGGCGATCGAGTCGGGGCGCCGACGCCACCAGCTCTCCGGCGAAGGCCGGCGCGTTGTCGGCGACGATGAGCACGGTCGCGATGAAGCCCAGCACTGTCAGCAGCAGGGCGACCGGCAGGGCGGCCCATTGCGGCAGGAAGGGCGCCCGCGCCGCCAGCACCCGCGCCAGGCCGTCGATCATCACCATCAGAAACACCGCGAGGGCCAGCGGCGTCAGGATTCCGTTCAGCCAATAGAGCGCATAGGCCGAGACCACGACGGCGATGATCACCAGCGCGCTGCGGGTCGGTCCGGATTTGGCCAGCATCGCTCTCGACTCGGGTGTGGGTTTCAGGGGCAGCATGGCGCCTGCGCCTCGTGCTCGCCAACGCCGTTCACGGAACTGCGATCCACCTCTGCATACAAGACGCATAGCGCTGACTTGCACATATAAAGATGTCTCTATATGGGTGCCTAGGACTACATAAACGCCGGATATTCTTGGCTCACAGAGGGAGGCTTTTTGGTGATCCGCCCGTCCTACATCTTTACCAGCGAAAGCGTGTCTGAAGGCCACCCCGACAAGGTGGCGGACCGAATCTCCGACACCGTCGTCGACGCCTTCCTCACTGCCGACCCCTATTCCCGCGTCGGCTGCGAAACGCTCGTCACTACCAACCGCATCATCCTCGCCGGTGAAGTGCGCGGTCCCGAAGGCGTGATCGAGGGCCTGGAGGAAAAGGTCCGCGCAGCCGTGAAGGACATCGGCTACGAGCAGGAGGGCTTCCATTGGAAGAACGCCTCCTACGCCTGCTACCTGCACGCCCAGTCCGCCGACATCGCCATGGGCGTCGACGCCGCTGGCAACAAGGATGAAGGCGCGGGCGACCAGGGCATCATGTTCGGCTATGCGACGAACGAGACCCCGGAGCTGATGCCGGCGACCCTGCAATACTCGCAGAATATCCTTCGCGTCCTCGCCGAGGCCCGCAAGTCGGGCAAGGAAAAGGACCTCGAGCCCGATCAGAAGAGCCAGATCACCCTGCTCTATGAGAACGGCAAGCCGGTCCGCGCCACCTCGATCGTGCTGTCGGCCCAGCACCGCGAGGGCCTGACCCCCGCCGACGTCGCCGACATCGTGAAGCCCTACTTCTACAAGGTGCTCCCCGAAGGCTTCATCGACGCCAACACCGAGTGGCACATCAACCCGACCGGCAATTTCGTGATCGGCGGGCCGGACGGCGACGCCGGCCTCACGGGGCGCAAGATCATCGTCGACACCTACGGCGGGGCCGCCCCGCATGGCGGCGGCGCCTTCTCCGGCAAGGATCCGACCAAGGTCGACCGCTCGGCCGCCTACATCGCCCGCTACCTCGCCAAGAACGTCGTGGCGGCCGGGCTTGCCGACAAGTGCACCATCCAGCTCGGCTACGCCATCGGCGTGTCCAAGCCGCTGAGCTTCTACGTCGACCTGCACGACGGCGGGAAGATCGACCCGGCCAAGCTGGAAAAAGCCCTGCCGGAAATGGTCGGCGGCGCCAGCCCGCGGGCCATCCGGGAGCACCTCGGCCTCAACAAGCCCATCTACGCCCGCACCTCCGCCTACGGCCACTTCGGCCGCACGCCGGACGCGGACGGCGGCTTCTCGTGGGAGAAGACCGACCTCGTGGATCAGCTGAGGGGCCTGGCCTAACAGCCTTTCGAGCCATTGAACGGATGCGCCGCTGCGGGTTCCCGCGGCGGCGTTTTCGTTTTCAGGTTGCGAGTTCGCCGATCAGCCGGTCCAGCACCAGCCGGCCCGCGGGGGTGGGCCGCAGCCGCCCGGCTTCCACGCACACCAGACCGGCCTCGGCCAAGGCGGTGACCTTGGGCGCATCGGCGCCGAGGCCGAGGGGCGCGAGATCGCCAAGGGCCACCCCCTCATAGGTGCGCAGCCCGAAGATCAGCCGCTCTTCCGCGGCGGCGACGGGCGAGAGCCGCTCCTCCGCCGCCCAGCCGCAGCCCGTGGCTTGGACCTTGGCGATATAGGCGTCGATACCCGCTTCGGCCTCCGTCGCCGTACGGGCGCCGCCGAGGGTCAGCCGCCCGTGCGCCCCGGGGCCCGCGCCGACATAGTCCTCCCCCCGCCAGTAGACGAGATTGTGCCGGGACCGGGCGGCGGCTCCCCGCGCATGGTTCGACACCTCGTAGGCGTCGAAGCCGAGGCGGGTCAGCACCTCGTCGGTGGTGTCGTAGAGCGCCGCGGCGGCCTCGTCGTCTGCGGGCTTGAACAGACCGCGCCGCACCGCCCGCCCGAAGGGGACCTCCGGTTCGATGGTGAGCTGGTAGGGAGAGACGTGTTCCGGCCCCATCGCCGCGGCGTCCTTCAGGGTCGCGCTCCAGGCGGCGGGCGTCTGGCCCGGGAGGGCGTAGATCAGGTCGACGGACAGGCGCGCAAAGGCGCGGGCCGCCGCCTCCACCGCCCGGCGCGCTTCGGCGGCGTCATGGTTGCGGCCGAGGAACTTCAGGGCCGCGTCGTCCAGGGCCTGCACCCCGAGAGACAGCCGGTTCACCCCGGCCTCGGCGAAGCCGTCGAACCGGGTGAGGTCGGTGGGGTTGGCCTCCAGGCTGATTTCCAGCTCGGCCGCCGCCGGCCACAGCGTCTTGGCCTCGGCGATCAACGCCGCAATCTGCTCGGGCGCCATAAGCGAGGGGGTGCCGCCGCCGAAGTATATGGAGACGAGGCGGCGCCTCGGGATCAGCGCCGCGGCGGCGCGTAGGTCCGCTGCGATGGCGTCCACGAGGGCCGCCTGCTGCACGGTGCGCCCCCGATCCCGCACCACGTTGAAATCGCAATAGGGACAGACCCGCGCGCAATAGGGCCAGTGGATGTAGACCCCGACCGCCCCCGCCGCCTCCGGGGGGGCGGGGTTCAAAACAGCGCCGCCTTCAGCTTGGCGAAGGCGTCCGCACGGTGACTGATGGCGTGTTTGGCGCCGGGCTCCATCTCCCCGAACGTCAGCTCGCGCCCCGCCGGCAGGAAGATCGGGTCGTAGCCGAAGCCGCGATCCCCGCGCCCGGGGAACGCCAGGCTCCCGTCCACCCGGCCCTCCACCGCCACCACCGGCCCTTGCGGCCAAGCGACCGCGAGGGCGCAGGTGAACCAGGCCGACCGGTCCGGCGAACCGGCTTCCAGCAGCCGCCGCTCGACCTCCGCCATTGCGATATCGAAATCCTTGGTCTCACCGGCCCAGCGGGCGGAATAGATGCCCGGCGCGCCGCCGAGGGCGCGCACCGACAGGCCCGAATCGTCGGCAATGGCGATCCGGCCGGAGGCGTCGGCGGCGGCGCGCGCCTTCAGCACGGCGTTGCCGACGAAGGTCATCTCCGTCTCGTCCGGTTCGGCGAGGCCAAGAGCGCTCGCCGGGGTCAACTCGAACCGGCCGTCCAGCAGGGCGGCGATCTCCCGCGCCTTGCCGGGATTGTGGGTGGCGGCGACGAGGCGCGCGCCGGGTTCCAGCCTGAGGCTCATTTGGGGGTTCCGCAGGACGGGCAGGCGGGATCCTTGGTCAGGCCGACGGTGCGCGCTTCGCCCGCCAGGGCGTCATAGATCATCAATCGGCCGTTCAAGGGCTCCCCCGCCTCCGCGATCACCTTGATCGCTTCCACCGCCATCATCGAGCCGATTACCCCGGCCAGGGCGCCGACCACCCCGACCGCCGAGCAGGTCTCGGCGTCCGGCGGAGTTTCGGGAACGAGGCAGCGGTAGCAGGGGCCGCCGGGGGCGAACACGCCGACCTGACCCGTCCAGCGGCCGATGGCCCCGGACACCAGAGTTTTCCCCAGGGTCACGCAGGCGTCGCTGACGGCGAAGCGGACCTCGAAATTGTCGGTGCCGTCGAGGACGAGGTCATAGCCGGCGATCACATCCTCGGCGTTCTGGGCCGTCACGGCCACGCCGTGGTTCTCCACCTGGATGTTGGGATTGAGGTCCTGCAGGCGCTGGGCCGCCCGGTCGACCTTCAACCCCCCGATCTCCTCGGTGACGTACAGGATCTGCCGCTGCAGATTGGACAGTGAGATCGTGTCCGGATCGACCAGTCCGATCACCCCGATCCCCGCCGCGGCGAGATAGAGGGCGGCCGGACTGCCGAGGCCCCCGGCGCCCACGATCAGCACCCGCGCGGCCTTCAGCCGCTGCTGGCCGGGGCCTCCGATTTCACGCAGCACGAGATGGCGGGCGTAGCGTTCGACCTCTTCGGGGGCGAAGGCCACGGCCCCGCCTTCAGTTCACTGACTGGCCGGCGCCCCGCTGGGAAGCGTAGACCGCGGCGAAGTCGATGGGCTCGAGCATGAAGGGCGGGAAGCCGCCGTCGGTGGTCAGGTCGGCGATGATCCGACGGGCGAATGGGAACAGGAAGCGCGGGCACTCGACGAGCAGCACCGCCTCCAGATCCGCTTCAGGCACGCCCTGGATCTCGAACAGGCCGCCGTAGATCAGCTCGATCTGGAATTGCGGATCTCCCTCGATGGAGGACTTCACGGACAGCTTCAGATCCACCTCGAAATAGCCGTCGGTGCGGCCGCGGGCGTTCATCTCCACGCCGAGGTCGATATTGGGCTGGCCGGGACGGAACGAGTCCGGCGCGCGGGGATTTTCGAAGCTGAGGTCCCGGGTGTACTGCGTCAGCACGCGCACCGACGGCGCGACCGCGGTCTCGGCAGTTTCGGGGGCGATGTCGGTCATGGATGGATGGCTCCGTCGGTCGGCGCGGCCGGCGCGCTCCAAGGCCGGGTCGCTATCACGCGCATAAGGGAGGCGCAACGGCGTGGCCGGATGGGGATGATTGAGCAACCTTTCGGGTTCATCATCACAGGGACTGACGTACGCCCCCACGTGCGCCTATATTCACCATGAGAGCCAACTGGCGGCGATGGCGCCGTCGAACTTGGATCGGTCGAACCGTTGCAGATTCTAGAACTCGTCATCTTCGCCGCATTGGCCGCCGTCGTGCTGTTCCAGCTCTATACGGTGCTTGGACGTCGCGTGGGCCGCCAGCCGGAGGACGCCGCCGAGGCGCAGCGGCCCAAGACGGCCGAGATCGAACCCCGCCGTATCGAGGATCCGATCGACGAGCCCAGGCTTACGGGTCTCGCCGCCCTGCGCGCCCGCGATCCGCAGTTCGACGCCTCGCATTTCCTCGACGGCGCCAAGGCGGCCTATGAGATGGTCGTGCGCGCCTTCGCCGAGGGCGATCGCGCCACCTTGAAGAGCTTGACGCTCGATCCGGTGTTCAAAGCTTTTGATGGGGTCCTGACCCAGCGCGAGGCCGAGGGCCGCAGCGAAAAGGTCGAATTCCTGAACGCCCCGCGGGCCGATATCGAAGGCGCCGAAGTCGATGGCTCCGTGGCCCGGCTGAAGGTCCGCTTCCTTGCCGAGTTCCGCAGCCGCAGCAAAGGGCCGGAAGGCGAGGCGGTGGACGATCGCCGCACGGCCGAGGTCTGGACCTTCGAGCGCCTGCTCGACAGCCGCGACCCGAACTGGGCGCTGGCCCGTGTCGACGCGGCGCAAGCCTGATGCGCCAGGTCTGGGCGGCGGCCTTCGCCGCCGTCGCCGTCGCCGCCTGCGCGACCACGCCGCCGCCCAAGCCGCGGCCGCCTGCGCCTCACGGCAAGCCCCCCAAGCCGCCGCGCCCTGAACGGCCGGAAACCCCGTCGCCGCCTGAGCGTCCGCCCGAACCGGAGCGGCTGCGTCCGCTATCCGAGCTGAAGGGCTGGAACGAGGAGGACCATGCCGCAGCGCTGGCCGCCTTCCAGGCCGGGTGCGGGGCCTCAAAGGATGCCGCCATGCGCGCGGTCTGCGCCCGGGCCAAGGCGCTGGGACGGGTCAACCCCGGGGCGGCGAAGGCTTTCTTCGAGTTCAATTTCCGCGCCGAGCCCCTGTCGGGGGAGGGCGTGCTCACCGCCTACTTCGCCCCCGAGTACGAGGCCCGCACCGAGCCGAGCCGGGAGTTCTCCGCGCCGGTCCGGCCCAAGCCCGCTCCGAGCCAGACCACCTTCGCAGCCCCCCCGCCGCCTCTCCCGCTGCCGTCGCCGGCCTCCGACGATCCGGTGGGTGAGCTGACCGCGGCGATGGCCGAGGGGATCGATCCGATCGGCGACGTCCTCAATCAGTCGGCGCCTGTGTCCACGCCCTTCCCCGCCCCCGCTCCCGGGCCTAGCAGCCCGGTCGCCCTGGCGACCGCCGACCGCACGACCATCGAGACCAGCGCGCCCACAGGAGCCTTGGCGTGGATGCGGCCGGAAGACCTGTTCTTCCTGCAGATCCAGGGGTCCGGCTCCCTCCGCTTTCCGGACGGGCGGCGGGTGAAGGCGCTCTATGCCGCGGACAACGGAAAACCCTTCGTCGCCATCGCCCGGCCAATGGTCAGCGCCGGCATGCTGGAGACCAACAAGGCCTCCGGCGAAGGCATCCGCGGCTGGCTCGCGTCCCATCGCGGGTCGGAGGCGGACGCGGTCATGCGCCTCAATCCGCGCTACGTCTTCTTCCGCCTGACCCCGGACGACGGGCAGGAGCCGGTGGGCGCGGCGGGCATCCCGCTGCCGGCGGAACGGTCCATCGCGGTCGATCCCTCGCGGCACAGCTATGGCGAGGCCTTCTGGATCGACGCCGAGGCGCCGATCCTGGCTGGCGCCCACAAGCTTTACCGGCGGTTCGTGGTCGCCCTCGATACAGGCTCGGCGATACGCGGCGACATCCGAGCCGACCTCTACATCGGCCGGGGCGCAGGCGCCGGGACCGAGGCGGGCCGGGTGCGTCATACCCTTCGCATGGTGCGGTTCGTGCCGGTCGAGCCGTGAAACGGCCGCTTCGCCCCGACGAGGTGAAGATCTGGGCCGTCGTGGCCGGCACCATCCACCCCCGGCCCGGTCGCGCCCTTCCTGTCAGTCCACCGGATACGCCGCCGACCCCGCCGCAGCCCGCCGGCGCCCTGCGCACGGGGGGGCCGTCTGCGCCCGTGCCGGGGCCCGTACCTCACCCGCCCGCCCCTGCGCCCGAGCGTCCCCCTGAGGGGCTGGAACCGCGCCGCCGACAGCGCCTTATCCGCGAGCGCGACCCCATCGAGGCGCGAATCGACCTGCACGGCATGACCCAGGACGTCGCCCGCGCCGCCCTGCACGGCTTTCTCCGCCGCGCCCATGCCGACGGGGTGCGTTCGGTGCTGGTGATCACCGGGCGGGGAACCCGCGGCGACGGGGTGCTGCGGCGCTACACCCCCGAATGGCTGGCCGATCCCCAGGTGCGCAGCATCGTCGCCGGCGTCTCCACCGCCGACCGCCGTCATGGCGGGGAGGGGGCTCTCTATGTGGCGCTGAAGCGGCGCCGGTTGGACAGCCTCTAGAACAACACCCGGGGATTGAGGATGCGCTTGGGGTCCAGCGCCGCGCGCACGGCCCGCGCCGCCGCCACTTCCTCCGGCGTCTTGTAGCGCAGCGCCTCGGCCGTCTTCATCACCCCCAGCCCATGCTCGGCCGAGATGGACCCGCCCAGGCCGGCGGCGATGTCGTGCACGATCTTCGATCCGGCGTCCCGCAGCGCCGCGTGCGGCGCCCCGTCAACGCCGGACTGCTGAAGCACGTCGAAGTGGATGTTGCCGTCGCCGAGGTGGCCGAAGGCGGTGACTCGCACGCCTGGCGCGAAGGCCTTCACCGCCGCCGTGGCCTCTCCGATGAAGCGGGCGGTCTTGGAGACAGGCACCGCCACGTCATGCTTCCAGGTGGCGCCTTCGGGCTTCTGGGCCGCCGACTGGCTTTCGCGTAAGTGCCAGAAAGCGCGCGCCTGGGTTTCGCTCTGGGCGATCACGGCGTCGTCGATCAGGCCGCTTTCGAGGGCGGCGCCGAGCAGCCGCTCCACGGCGGAATTGGCGTGGCCGGGCTCGGCGCTCGCCACCTCGATCAGCACATACCAGTCGTGGGCGGCCTCCAGCGGCTCGCGCACGCCCGGAACGTTGCGGAGGGCGAACTCGACGCCGAGGCGGCTCATCAGTTCGAAAGCCTCCAGCGCCCCGCCGCTCTCGGCCTTGGCGCGGACCAGCAGCTCCAGCGCCGCCTCCGGGCTTTTCAACCCGGCCATGGCGACCGCCCGGTCGTTGAGCTGCGGGAACAGCTTGAGCGCCGCCGCGGTGACGATGCCGAGGGTGCCCTCGCCGCCGATCAGCAGCTGCTTCAGGTCATAGCCGGTGTTGTCCTTCCGCAGCCGCTTCAGGCCGCGGAAGATGGAGCCGTCGGGCAGCACCGCCTCCAGCCCCAGCACCAGATCGCGCATGGTCCCGTACCGCAGCACCGCCGTGCCGCCCGCATTGGTGGAGACGAGGCCGCCGATGGTGGCCGTGCCCTCCGACGCCAGGCTGAGGGGGAAGTAGCGCCCGGCCTCGTCCGCCGCCGCCTGCACTTCGGCGAGGGGGACCCCCGCTTCGGCGACGATCACGTCGTCGAGAGGCGAGACCTCGCGGATGGCGCGCAGCCGCTCCAGCGACAGCAGAACCTCGCCGGCCGGGATCTGCCCGCCGACCAGCCCGGTGTTGCCGCCCTGGGGCGTGACCGCCACCTCCATCTCCGCGCAGGCCCTGACGAGGGCCGAGACCTCTTCGACGGTCCGAGGCAGCAGCAGGAGCGGCGTCTGCCCCTTCCAGCGGCCCCGCCACTCCTCCAGCTTGGGCGCCAGCCGGTCCGCGTCCGTGGACCAGCCGTCCGGGCCGACGATGGCCTTCAGGCGGGCGATAGCTTCGGGGGAGGGGGGTGTCGACATACGGGGCCTGACGATCGGATAGGGGCGGGCGCGATTGCTGCTATATCAACCCTGGCGGCCCGCGATCCAAGCGCAGGGCGCCGCAAGCTCGGACGATAGGGAAGGCCCGCCCTGCTTCAGATTCTGCTCTCCCGCCTCTTTCTGCTTGTCCTGCCGCTGATGGGCTATGCCGTGTGGCGGGCGGTGGCCCAGCGGCTGGGGCGCGAGGTCGGTCCGACCCCTTGGCCCTGGCTGCTCAGCCTCGGCGCCGTGCTCGTAGGCCTTTCGCTGATGGCGACGGTGCTGTTCAAGGGCGACAACCGGGACAAGGTCTATGTGCCCGCCCAGGCCCATCCGGGCGGCGCCGTCACCCCTGGACGCTTCGAGTCGAAATGAGCGATCGGCTTCCTCTGCAGCCATGGATGGCCAGCGCGGAGACGCGGGCGGTGATCGCCGCCCTGCAGGCTGCGGGGGGGCTCGATGCGGCGCGCTTCGTCGGCGGCTGCGTCCGCGACGCCCTGCTGAGGCGGCCGGTTTCCGACATCGACATCGCCACCCCGCTGACGCCGGATGAAGTGACGGCGGCCCTCAAAGCCGCAGGGCTCGGCGCCCATCCGACCGGGGTGGAGCACGGCACCGTCACGGCGACGGCCAAGGGCAGGCCCTTCGAGGTGACCACCCTTCGCCGCGACGTCGAGACCGATGGGCGCCGCGCCGTGGTGGCCTTCACCACCGACTGGGCGGAGGACGCCGAGCGTCGCGATTTCCGGCTCAACGCCCTCTATCTCGATCCGGAGGGCCAACTCTACGATCCGACCGGCGGGGGGATCGCCGACGCCAGGGCGGGGCGGATCGTCTTCGTCGGCGATCCGGAGACCCGCCTGCGGGAAGACCATCTGCGCAGCCTGCGCTTCTTCCGGTTCCTGGCCTGGTACGGGAAGGGGGCGCCGGACGCCGCCGCCCTGGCCGCCTGCACCCGGTTGAAGGATGGCGTCGCCGGCTTGTCCGGCGAGCGGGTGTCCAAGGAACTGCTCAAGCTCCTCGCCGCCCCCGATCCGCGCCCGTCGGTGCGGCTGATGGCGGAGGCAGGCGTGCTTGGCGTCGCTCTGCCGCAGGCGGGCGGCCTTGCCCGCTTCGAGGCGCTGGCGGCGTTCGAGGCGGACCCGGTGCTGCGGCTGGCGGCGCTGCTTCCGGACGATCGTTCTGCTGTCGCAGCGGCGGCCAAGCGGTTGCGGCTGTCGAACGTCCAGCGCCAGCGGCTGCTTTGCGCCGTGTCCGATCAGATCGTCGTCAACGGCGATCTCTCGCCCGAGGCGCTGCGCCGCGCCATCTACCGGCTGGGCGGCGCGACCGTGCGCGACCGGCTGCTGCTCGCCCGCGCCGCCTCGGCGGAAGGTGGGCGGTGGGGCGAACTGATGGGCCTTGCCCAGACCTGGACGCCGCCCCGCTTTCCGCTGTCGGGGGCCGACGCGAAAGCGGCCGGCGTGCCCGAAGGCCCGCAACTTGGCCGGCTGTTGAAGGCGGTTGAGGACTGGTGGGTTGCGCAAGACTTCACGCCGGACCGCCACGCCCTCTTGGCGCGCCTGCAAACGGCGGTAGAAGCGCAAGGATAAAATAGGGAAACGCCATGACCCCAGCCTGCGTCGCCGACTATCGCGAGCTTGCCCGCCGCAGGCTGCCCAACATGCTGTTCCAGTATGTCGACGGCGGCTCCTACGCCCAAACCACCCTGCGCCGGAACGTCTCCGACATGGAGGCGGTGATGCTGCGCCAGCGGGTGATGCGGGATGTCTCCAAGGTGTCGATGGAGACCGAGCTGTTCGGCGACAAGCTGTCCATGCCCCTGGTGCTGGCCCCCGTCGGCATGTCCGGCATGTACGCCCACCGTGGCGAGGCCCAGGCGGCGCGGGCTGCGCACAAGGCTGGCGTCTCCCTGTGCCTCTCCACCCTCTCGATCTGCGGCGTGGACGAGGTGGCGAACGCGTCGGAGCGGGACATCTGGTTCCAGCTCTACATGACCAAGGACCGTGGGTTCATGGAGACCCTGCTGCACCGCGCCGCCAATGTCGGCTGCAAGGTGCTGGTGTTCACCGTCGATCTGCCGGTGCCGGGGGCGCGCTACAGCGACGTGCGCACCGGCCTGACCGGGGGCAAGGGGCTGGGCGCGGCGCTCAGCAAGGCCTGGGACGGGATCAGCCACCCGCACTGGACGGCGGACCTGTTCCTCAACGGCCGACCGCATGTGTTCGGGAACGTGGCCGCGGCGATCCCTGAGGCCAAGAGCTCCAACGACTACTGGTCCTGGATCCGCTCCAACTTCGACGCCGGCGTTACCTGGAAGGACCTCGCCTGGGTGCGCGAGCGCTGGGACGGGCCGATCGTGATCAAGGGCGTCCTCGACGTGGAGGATGCGCGCCAGGCGGCGGAGATCGGCGCGGATGGCCTGATCGTCTCCAACCACGGTGGCCGCCAGCTCGACAGCGCCTCTTCGTCCATCGCGGCCCTGCCGCCCATCGTCGAGGCGGTGGGCGACCGGCTGACGGTGATGATGGATGGCGGTGTCCGGTCGGGCCTCGACGTGCTCAAGGCCCTGTCCCTGGGGGCCAAGGGGGTGATGGTCGGCCGGGCCTGGGCCTACGGCCTCGCGGCGCGGGGCGAGGCGGGGGTGTCGGACGTGCTGCGGATGCTGCGCGGCGAGTTGGCGACCGCCCTGGCGCTTACGGGGTGCACCGATGTCAAGGACGCCGGGCCGCATCTGCTGGCGCGGTAGGGCTTTTCCAACCTCCCCCGCGAAGCGGCGGGAGTTTGGCTCCAAAACAAAAATCCCGCCGGATCGCTCCGGCGGGATCTTCGAATCGGTCTGGAAGGCGTCTTAGGCGGCGGCCGCCTGGGTCGCCAGCTTGGCCTTCACCTGACGCTTGATCTTGCGAGCGCGCAGGGACAGCTCGTCATCGCCGGCCTTCACCAGGAAGGCGTCGAGGCCGCCACGGAAGTCGAGGGTGCGCAGGGCCGCGTTCGACACCTTCAGACGGAAGCTCTGACCCAGGGCTTCGGACTGCAGGGTGGTGGTGGCCAGCGACGGCAGGAACCGGCGCTTGGTCTTGATATTGGAGTGGCTCACATTGTGGCCGGTCATGGGGCCAATGCCCGTAAGTTCGCAGCGGCGCGACATGATCGAAAACCTTGGGCGCAAATGAAATTGGACGCGCCAGGGAGGCCCCTTGCGCGGAGAGGGCGGCATATAGGCCGGACCAGCGCGCACCGTCAAGGAAAAGGCTCCGCGTTCGACTCTAACGCCGCTGGCGAGCCGCCTGACTTGTGGTTAAGGCCCGAGCTGATACAATACTTGGTATAGAACAAAGACTGAATTGAGCTGAATCGCCGATTCGGTCCTGATTCGTTTCGGCCCTGTTCGCGGCCGTTAATCTTCCCCGTTAATTGCCGCGCCGATGGTCGCAGACGCTTGCGACTCAAACGGTCCACGACCACCTTCGAAGCATGAGCGACCGGCCCACGGGCGCCCGCCCATCGCGCCTCGTCGCGGTGCTCGGGCCCACCAACACCGGCAAGACCCATCTCGCCGTCGAGCGGATGCTGGGTCACGCCTCGGGGATGATCGGCCTGCCCCTGCGCCTGCTGGCGCGGGAGATCTACGACCGCATCGTCAAGGCCCGCGGGCCCCGCCAGGTGGCGCTGATCACCGGCGAGGAGAAGATCGTCCCGCCGCACGCGGCCTATTTCGTCTGCACCGTCGAGGCCATGCCCCTGACCCGGGAGGTCGAGTTCATGGCCATCGACGAGATCCAGCTCGCCGCCGACCCGTCCCGCGGGCACCTGTTCACCCATCGGCTGCTGCACGCCCGCGGCAAGTTCGAGACGATGCTGATGGGCTCAGGGACCATGGCCCCGCTGATCCGGCGCCTGCTGCCGGACGTGGAGTTCATGACCCGGGAGCGGTTCTCCCAGCTCAGCTATTCGGGCTCCAAGAAGCTGACCCGCCTGCCGCGGCGCTCGGCCGTGGTCGCCTTCTCCGCCGAGCAGGTCTACGCCATCGCCGAGCTGATCCGGCGCCAGCGGGGCGGGGCCGCGGTGGTGATGGGCAGCCTGTCGCCCCGCACCCGCAACGCCCAGGTGGCCCTTTACCAGTCCGGCGAGGTCGACTTCCTGGTGGCCACCGACGCCATCGGCATGGGCCTGAACATGGACGTCGACCATGTGGCCTTCGCCGGCCTGACCAAGTTCGATGGCAAGCGCACCCGCTGGCTGCACCCGCAGGAGGTGGGACAGATCGCTGGCCGCGCCGGCCGCTATCGTACGGACGGGACCTTTGGCGTCACTGGCGACGCGCCGGAGATCGACGAGGATCTGGTCGCCGCCGTGGAGAATCACCACTTCCCGCCGGTCCAGGCCGCCGAATGGCGCAGCGCCGATCTCGACTTCATGTCGCTGAAGGGGCTGATGCGCTCCCTGGCCGCCCCGCCGCAGCGGGAGGGCCTGAAGCTCGCCGAAGAGAGCCTCGATGAGACCACCCTGCGCCGCATGGCTCAGGACCCGGCGGTGGAGTCCCGGTCCCGCAACCGCGCGCACCTGCGCCGCCTGTGGGAGGTGTGCCAGACCCCGGACTTCCGCAAGACCACCCTCGACGAGCATCTGCGGCTGGTCAGCGAGGTGTTCGATCACCTGACCACCCGCGACCACAAGCTGCCGGACGACTGGATGGCCGGTCACTTCGACGCCCTCGACCGCACCGACGGGGACATCGACGCCCTGGCGCAGCGGCTCTCTGGGGTGCGCACCCTGACTTATGTGGCGGCCCGGCCCGACTGGCTGCGCGACCCCGGCCATTGGCAGGGACGGGCGCGGGCGTTGGAGGACCGGCTCTCCGACACCCTGCACGAACGGCTGATGCAGCGTTTCATCGACCGGCGCACCAGCGTGCTGATGCGGGCGCTGCGGGTGCGCGAGGTGATGGTGGCCGGCGTCGACGCCGAAGGCGCGGTGATGATCGAGGGCCACTACGTCGGGCGCCTCCGCGGCTTGGCGTTCGAGGCCGCCCAGGGCGGATCGGCGCTGGAAGACAAGGCCTTGCGCGGCGCCGCCCAGGCGGCTGTCGCCCCGGAGGTGGCCCGCCGCCTCGGCCAGCTCGCCGCCGACGCGGATGCCGCCTTCGCCCTGCAGCCGGATGGCCTCGTGCTGTGGCACGGCGCGGCGGCTGGAGCATTGTCCGGCGGGCGTCCCTTTGCCCCCCGCGTGCGGCTGCTTGCCGAGCTTGGGCCCGCGGCGGCGCGGGAGCGGGCGGCGCGGCGGCTGGAGGCCTTCGTCGCCGGCTACGCCAGCCGCAAGCTCGGGGTGCTGAAGCGGCTGGAGGCGGCGGTGGCTGGCGGGGACCTCAAGGGGCTTGCGCGGGGCGTCGCCTATCGCTTGCTGGAAGGCTCCGGCGTGATCGACCGGGCGAGCGTGGCGGCCGACACGGCGGCCCTGTCGCAGGCCGAGCGGCGGACCTTGAAGAGCCTCGGCGTGAAGTTCGGTCACTTCAGCCTCTATCTGCCGGCCCTGCATACCCCAGCCGCCCGGCGGGTGCTGTCGGCCTTCGCCGCCATCGAGGGGCAGGAGTGGAACGGGCCACGTGACCGGCCGACTCTGCTGCCCGACATCGCCCCATCGCAGGCGGCCCTCGCGGCGCATGGCCTGCGCGCCTGCGGCGCCTGGGCGGCGCCGGTGGAGGGGCTGGAGCAGCTCGACGGCCTGTTGCGCGTGCTGCCCTCGACCGGAGGAGGATCGACCCTACCGGCCGATGCGGCGACCACCCTCGGCTGGGAGCCGGATGCGCTGAGGGGGGTGCTCAAGGCGTTGGGCTTTGTTCCCGCCGGTCGCGGCGACGCCGACGGGCCGAGCGTGTGGCGCCGCCGTGCGACGCCCAAGACCGCCGCTGCGGCGAGCGCGCCCCATTCGCCTTTCGCGGCCCTCGCCGCCCTCAAGGCGCCGCCCCCCGCCCCCGCCGAGCGGGCCAAGCGCCGGTCTCGCCGCAAACCGCGCAAGGCGGCCTCGTGAGCGAGGAGGCGGAGAGCTGCCGGGTCGATGTCTGGCTCTGGCGCGCGCGCATGTTCAAGACCCGCAGCCTCGCCGCCAAGTTCGTGGACGATGGACGGGTTCGCCTGCACCGCGCCGGCGCCGAGACCCGCCTGGACAAGGCGAGCCGCAGCATCAAGCGGGGAGACGGCCTGGTGTTCGCCCTCGGCGGCCGGGTGACGGCGCTGCGGATCGTGGCGCTCGGCGAACGACGAGGTCCGGCGTCCGAGGCGCGGGGGTTGTACGAGGCGTTGGAGGATGCGGAGCCGCCCCCTTCGTGATCTCCCCCCGTAAGCGAGGGGAGAGGCGCGAGCATTGCGCCCTCCCTCGTTTGCGGGGAAGGGTTGGGGTGGGGGGAAAGCCGGCGTAAAAGGCGCCCCATGTCCGATCTCTTCCCCACCGCCGCCTCGACCCAGGATCTGGAACGGGGCGAGACCCTCGCCCCCCGTTTCGACGCCAACGGCCTGATCGCTGCAGTGACCACCGACGCCGGCACCGGCGAGGTGTTGATGCTGGCCTGGATGAACGCCGAGGCGCTGCGGCTGACCCTGGATACGGGGGAGGCTCACTACTACAGCCGCTCGCGCAAGAGCCTGTGGAAGAAGGGCGAGACCTCCGGCCAGATCCAGAAGGTGATCGAGCTGCGCATCGACTGCGACCAGGACGCGGTGTGGATGAAGGTCGAGGTGCAGGGGGACGGTGGGGCCTGCCACGTGGGCTACCGGTCCTGCTTCTATCGCGTCGCCGACGGGGACAGGCTTGTCCTGAAGCCCTGAAGGTCGCAAAGCTCGCATCCAGGGCCGAGAGACGCAAAAGGAAGATCAGGATGAAGATCGCAGTGCTGGGCGCGACTGGGAATGTCGGCGCCAAGGTGGTGGGCGAGGCGTCGAGCCGCGGCCATCAGGTTCTCGCCATGGCGCGCAACACCGACAAGCTGCAGGCGGGCGCAGGCGTCGCCGTGAAGTCGGTGGACGTGGGCGATGGCGCGGCGCTGACCGAGGCCGTGCGTGGCCAGGACGCGGTGGTGATCGCCTTGAAACACCAGACCTTCGACGTCCTGGCCGCCCTCGACGCGGTGAAGGCGTCGGGGGTGAAGCGGGTGATGATCGTGGGCGGCGCGGCCAGCCTGAAGAACAAGGACGGGATCCGCCTGATCGACCAGCCGGGTTTCCCCGACTTCATCAAGGTGGAGGCCGCCCCGGCCGCCGTGGCGCTGGAGGATATCCGCAAGATCACCGACCTCGACTGGAGCTTCATCTCCCCGTCGATGATCCTCGGCCCAGGCGAGCGCACCGGCAAGTTCCGCCTCGGCAAGGACGATCTGCTCGTCGACGAGAAGGGCGAGAGCAAGATCAGCTACGACGACCTCGCGGTCGCGATCCTCGATGAGCTCGAGCAGAACAAGCACGTCCGCCAGCGCTTCACGGCCGGCTATTGAACGAGCCGGCGCCTGACGATGCGGACGACGAAGAGGTCCTCCTTGGCGAGGAGCTCGTCGTGGTCCTGCCGGGCGAGGCCCAGGGCCAGCGGCTGGACAAGGCCCTGGCCACGGCTCTGCCGGACCTGTCGCGGGCGCGGCTGCAGGCGCTGATGGCCGAGGGGGCCGTGACGGTCGACGACCGGCCGGCTTCCGACGGCTCGATCAAGGCCAGGGCGGGGGCGATCTGCAAGGTGCGGGTCCCGCCGCCTGCGCCGGCTGAACCCCTGGCGCAGGACATTCCCCTCGAAGTCCTGTTCGAGGACGAGCACCTGATCGTGGTGAACAAGCCCGCCGGCATGGCCGCCCACCCGGCGCCGGGGACCTACGACCGCACCCTCGTGAACGCCCTGCTGTTCCACTGCCGGGGGAGCCTGTCCGGCATCGGCGGCGTCGCCCGGCCGGGCATCGTCCACCGGCTCGACAAGGACACCTCCGGGGTGATGGTGGCGGCCAAGACCGACGCGGCGCACAAGGGACTGTCGCTGCTGTTCGCCGCCCACGACATCGAGCGGGCCTACATCGCCTTCACCCGCGGCGCCCCCGATCCGTCCAGCGGGACCATCGCGGCGCGCCTCGCCCGCTCCACCTTCGACCGCAAGAAGATGGCGGTGGTGCGAACCGCCGGGCGGGAGGCGATCACCCACTACCGGGTCCAGCGCGCCTATGGGCCGCCGGAAAAGCCTGCCGCCGCCAAGGTGATCTGCAGGCTGGAGACCGGCCGCACCCACCAGATCCGCGTCCACCTCGCCTCAAAAGGGGCGCCCTGTCTGGGCGATCCGGTCTACGGTTCGGGCGCCCCGGCGCCGGCGGTGCGGGAGGCGATCGCGGCGGCGGGGCTGACCCGTCAGGCCCTGTTCGCCGCCGTCCTCGGCTTCGTCCATCCCATCACTGGCGAGGCCTTGAAGTTCGAGGCGCCGCTGCCCGCCGACCTCGCCCGGCTAGAGTCCGAGTTGGTTAGTCGGTTTTTTTGAGGCTTGGCCTTAAACCGGACGAAACCGGAACCTATATTCGCCAGTTGAACAGGTCGGGACGCCGCGCTCCCACGATTTCCTAGGCATCATAGGGAAATCGAGCGACGCCTTGAGCTGATGCGGCCGTTTTGGGGGTTTAGGATCGATGGCTACCAAGTCGCTTGCGGCGATTTCGCCGGAAGGCGGGCTCTCTCGGTATCTGACCGAGATCCGCAAGTTTCCGATGTTGACCAAGGATGAGGAGTTCATGCTGGCCAAACGCTGGCGTGAGCATGAGGATCCAGAGGCCGCGCATCGGCTGGTGACCTCCCACCTGCGTCTCGTGGCCAAGATCGCCATGGGCTACCGCGGCTATGGCCTGCCCATCGGGGAAGTGGTCTCCGAAGGCAACGTCGGCCTGATGCAGGCGGTCAAGAAATTCGAGCCCGACCGCGGCTTCCGCCTGGCGACCTACGCCATGTGGTGGATCCGCGCCTCGATCCAGGAATACATCCTGCGGTCCTGGTCGCTGGTGAAGATGGGCACGACCGCCGCGCAGAAGAAGCTGTTCTTCAACCTGCGCAAGGCCAAGTCGGAGATCAGCGCCATCGAGGAAGGCGACCTGCATCCCGATCAAGTGGCCTCCATCGCCACCAAGCTCGGCGTGACCAATGACGATGTGATCTCGATGAACCGGCGCCTCGCGGGGCCGGATTCGTCGCTGAACTCGCCCCTGCGCTCGGATTCGGAGAGCGAATGGCAGGACTGGCTGGTCGACGATAAGGCCCCCAGCCAGGAAGCGGTCGTCGCGGATAGCGAAGAGCACAGCCTGCGCATGGACCTACTGGGCGATGCGATGAAGGGACTCACCGACCGTGAGCGCCACATCCTCACCGAGCGCCGGCTGAAGGACAATCCGACCACCCTCGAAGAGCTGGCCAGCGAATATGGGGTCAGCCGTGAGCGGGTGCGCCAGATCGAGGTCCGGGCCTTCGAAAAGCTCCAGAAGGCGATGAAGACCGCCGCCATCGAGCGCCGCCTGATCGACGCCGACGCGTAGGTCGTACCGGCTTCAGGCCGTGGCTTGCGCCCGGGCGGGCGTGAGCGACGGCCGGGTGCTGAGCGCCTCCCTGTCGAAACCGGCGAGCCGCTTGTAGTTGGCGGCGATCTCGTCCCGTTCGGCCTTGCTGATGACCGCTTCCAGGTCCGTGAAGCCGTTCGGCGCCCGCTCGTGGGCAAGCTGCATCACCTGTTCAGGGCCATTCCCGCGATTGGCCAGCACCAGCTTGGTGGTGGCGGGGCGACGCTGCGTCTCGTAGCGGGCGATGGCGGCGTCCGGACTCCCTGCCTGGGCCAGTTCATAGGCGAAGGTGCGGGCGTCGAGGATGGCCTGGGACGCGCCGTTGGAGCCGATCGGATACATGGGGTGGGCCGCATCCCCCAGGAGGGTCAGCCGGCCCGAGGTCCAATTCTCCACCGGGTCGCGGTCGACCAGCGGGTATTCGTAGACCACCTCCGCGCCGGTGATCAGACCGGGGACGTCGAGCCAGTCGAAGGCCCATTCCTCGAACATCGGCAGGAAGTCCTCGAGCCGCCCGCGGCGGTTCCAGTCCTCGCGGCGCCACTCGTGGTCGGCGGGATAGGTCAGCTCGGCGATCCAGTTGGTCAGGGAGCGCCCGCGGGCCGAGGCCTCCGGGTCGATGGGATAGCAGACGAACTTCCGGTCCTGGTAGCCGGCCATGATCATGGTGCGCCCGCCGAGGAAGGGCGCGCTCTCCGTCACCCCGCGCCAGAGGATACGCCGGTTCCACTTGGGCGGCCCCTCGTCCGGATAGAGCTTGCGCCGCGCGGCCGAGTGGATGCCGTCGCAGGCGGCGATCACGTCGACCTCGATCTGGCCCCGGTCCACCCCGGTCAGGCGGGACTTGAACCTGGCGACCGCGCCCCGGCCGCGGCTGTCGAAGTCCGACAAGGCGTGGTCGAGGTGGATGCGGTCCTGGCCGATCCGTTCCGCCAGGGCGGCCAGCAGGGTCATCTGCAGCTTGCCGCGATGTAGGGAATACTGCGGCCAGCCGTAGCCCGCCGCCTTGCCGCGAGGCTCACGCCAGATCTCCTGGCCGTGCATGTTGGCGTACATCAGGCATTCGGTTTCTATGCCGATGGCGGCCAGCCGCGGGGCAAGGCCGAGCTCGGTCAATTCCCGCACCGCATGGGGCAACAGGTTGATCCCTACGCCCAGGGGCAGGATCTCGGCGGTCGCCTCAAAGACGTCGACCTCGATGCCGGCGGCATGCAGGCTGAGGGCGGTGGTCAGCCCGCCGATACCGCCGCCGATAACCGCTACCCGCATAGGCCCATCCGGCTATTGATCCGTCTGTGACCTGACTATCCGAGGTGGAGGCCTTAGGCCACCCGCACCCGTGTCGCGGCTTCCGGCAGGTCGGTCCCGAAGGCGCGCTGGTAGAATTCGGCCACCGTCGGCCGCTCCAACTCGTCGCACTTGTTCAGGAAGGTCAGGCGGAAGGCCATGGCGATGTCGCCGGCGAAGATCTGGGCGTTCTGCGCCCAGGTGATCACCGTGCGGGGGCTCATCACCGTGGAGATGTCGCCGTTCATGAAGGCGTTGCGGGTCATGTCCGCGACACGCACCATGGCGCCGATGGTCTTGCGGCCCTCGGGGGTGTCGTAGCTCGGGGCCTTGGACACCACGATCTTCGCCTCCACGTCGTGGGCGAGATAGTTCAGGGTGGTGACGATGGACCAGCGGTCCATCTGGCCCTGATTGATCTGCTGAGTGCCGTGATAGAGGCCCGTGGTGTCGCCCAACCCAATCGTGTTGGTGGTCGAGAACAGCCGGAAATAGGGGTTGGGGCGGATCACCCGGTTCTGGTCGAGCAGGGTCAGCCGGCCTTGCGCCTCCAACACCCGCTGGATCACGAACATCACGTCGGGGCGGCCGGCGTCGTATTCGTCGAACACAAGGGCGATCGGCCGCTGGATGGCCCAAGGCAGCATCCCTTCGCGGAACTCGGTCACCTGCTTGCCGTCCTTCAGGACGATGGCGTCCTTGCCGACGAGGTCGATACGGCTGACGTGGCTGTCGAGGTTGACCCGTACGAGGGGCCAGTTCAGCCGGGCGGCGACCTGCTCGATGTGGGTCGACTTGCCCGTGCCGTGATAGCCCTGGACCATCACGCGGCGGTCGAAGGCGAAGCCGGCGCAGATGGCCAGCGTCGTCTGCGGATCGAACTGATAGGCGGGATCCACCTCGGGCACGTGCGAGTCGGCGTGATGGAAGGCGGGCACCATCATGTCGGAGTCGACGCCGAAAGTCTCGCGCACGGAGACCTTCTTATCGGGCGCAGCCGACAGCAGGGTGTCTTCTAGATCGGGTCCGTAAGCCATGATGGCTGCCCTCTTAGGCCACGGGGCGGAAACGGTCGAGCCCCTAGGCGGATGCCGGAGTTAGACGAGCTTCGCTTGCCTCAGCGTCTTGTAGGCCCGCAGGACGCGGCCCAGCTTGTGCTCGGACGAGCGGTCCCCGCCGTTGGTGTCCGGGTGGAACCGTTTGACGAGCTCGAGGTAGCGCGCCCGGATGTCGTCGGCTGTGGCGGAGGCTTCGAGATCAAGCTCGGCGATGGCGCGCTGCTCCAGTCGTCCCAGCGCGCGGCGCACAGGCTCGGCGGACGCCTGAGTACGGTTGCCGAAGATGCCCATCGGGTCGGCATAGGCCCCCGCGCCCTTCCCGCCGGCGGTCCCCTTGGAGGCGAAGGCCGCGGCCTCGCGGGAGAACCGCGACGCACGGAACGCCCAGGTGGGGCGGTCGCCGGTCAGGCGCGACTCCTGGACACGCTGCACTTCCGACTCGTTCATGCCGGCGAAGAAGTCCCAGTTCTTGTTGTACTCGCCCGCGTGGCCCTGACAGAACCAGTAGTGCTCGTTCATCATCTCGCGGGATTTCGGCGCACGGCTGGCGCCCGCCGACCGGCAGCCGGGCCAGTCGCACGGCTTCTCGCCGGGCTTCAGCCGGTTCACGTCGTCCTTGGGCGTCTCCTCCTCGTCCGGCTTTGGCGGCCGGACGCGGATGTCGACGAACTTCGGCTTATATTGAAAGGCGCCGCTCATTGGTCAGAGTATGCTGGTGAAGTTTTTGCATTCAAGGATTGACGAGACGCGAATGGGCCAGGTGGCTGAATCTATCGAGAAAAAACTGACCGCGGCGTTCGCGCCCGAGCGTCTCGAGGTGGTCGACGACAGCGCCAAGCATGCCGGCCACAGCGGCGCGCGGGAGGGGGGAGAAAGCCATTTCACAGTCACTATCGTCTCTCCCGCCTTCGCCGGCGTCTCCAGGGTAGACCGCCAGCGGCGGGTATACGCCGCCCTTTCTGAAGATTTCCAAGCCGGTCTGCACGCCCTGTCCGTAAAGGCCTTGGCGCCGGGGGAGGGATGATCTCCCCGCGACTGAGCCGATGACCTACGCCGCCCTGACCCGGGCCGACCCCAATCCCCTCAAGCGCTGGGTGCAGCGGCGCCGGCTGCACGACGCCCTGCTCGCTGTCCGCGGCGGGGCCGCCCCGGCCTCCATCGTCGACTACGGCGGCGGGGACGGGGAGCTGCTGCGCATGGCTGCGACCATCTGGCCCGCGGCCCGGCTGACCTGCTTCGAGCCCGTCCCGGCGCTGGCCGACGAAGCGCGCGCCAATCTCGCCGGCCTTCCAGGCGCGGGCGTGACGGAGCGGGAGGCCGATCTTGCGCCGGCCTCCGCCGATCTCGTGCTCTGCACCGAGGTGTTCGAGCATCTGCCCGAGCCCGAGACCGCGGCGGCGCTGGATGAAATCCACCGAGTGCTGGTTGGCGGCGGCCGATTGGTGATCGGCGTGCCCATGGAGCTGTGGGGGCCGGCTCTGGCCAAGGGCTTGTTCCGCAGCGCCCGCCGGCCGCACGAATTCGACGGCCGCCTCGCCAACGTGCTGGCGGCGGCCGGCGGGCGCCCCCCCGGCCCGCGCCCGGCCGTAGAGATATCCCCGGGGCGCGCCTACTACCCCCACCATGCAGGCTTCGATCACCGCCGCCTGCTGGCCGCGGTGCGGGAACGCTTCGAGGTGACCCGGCTGTGGGGCAGCCCGGGGACGGCTCTCCCCACCTGGCTCAACAGCGAATTCTATCTCCTGGCGCGCAAGGGGAGCGCGGCATGACCGTTCTGCGGCCCGCCGCCTTCCTCGACCGGGACGGAGTGCTGAACGAGGAGATCGGCTACCTGCACCGGCCCGAGGATCTGCGCTGGACCGAGGGGGCGATGGAGGCGGTGCGGGCGTTCAACGCCGCGGGCTACTATGTCTTCGTCGTCACCAACCAGGCCGGCGTCGCCCATGGCCTGTACGAGGAGGCGGACATCAAGGCGCTGCACTGGCGGATGCGGGCGGACCTCGCCAGGGCGGGGGCGCGCATCGACGCCTTCTACTATTGTTGCTGGCATCCGGAGGCCAAGGTCGAGGCTTGGCGCCATCCCGATCATCCTGATCGCAAGCCCAACCCCGGCATGTTGCTGCAGGCGTTGAGGGATTGGCCGGTGGACCCGGCCCGCTCCTTCCTGATCGGCGATCGCGACACCGACATCGCTGCGGCCCACGCGGCCGGAATGCCGGGGTTCAAATTCCCGGGGGGCGATCTGCACCGTTTTGCCGAAGACGCCCGCCGCGAGGCCGAGGCCGGCTGGGAAGCAGCTAGGCGAGCAGAGCCCTGAGCCGCTCCATCAGGTGCTCGAACTGGAAGGGCTTCTGCAGCACGGGGGCGTCGGCATACTCGTCCGGCAGGCCGGCGCGGCCATAGCCGGTCAGGAAGGCGAAGGGCACGCCCCGCGCTCGCAGCGCGGCCGCAACCGGAAACACCGGCTGGCCGTTGAGATTGACGTCAAGCAGCGCCGCCTCGATCTCGGCGCTGCCGGCGAGGTCCAGGGCTTCGGGCACGCTCGACGCCGGGCCGACCACAATGGCGCCCGCCTCTTCGACCATGTCGGTCAATAGCATCAGCACGAGGGCTTCATCCTCGACGACCAACACTCGGCGCCCGCTGATATCCGCCATTCTCACTCCTCTATGCGCGGGTGAACTTAGCGGGCCGTTTTGAGTTGCGCCAGGGTGGGACTTTTACGGCGCAAGAACGCGCCTTTCCGGCGAACAGCACTAGGTGCGCGAACGCGCTATGTTGCGCAGCAACCACGCCTCGAGATGCGAAAAGCGATGGGGCGTTGAGCTTGTCGCCGACGGCCTTCGTAGGGGACTGACCGCAATTTGCAGCCCTTGCTTGGTCAAGGGTTGATTCTTCCCCTTGGCGCATGCCCCCATTACGACTATATGACGAATGCGGGCTTATGCTCAGTTCAAGCATAACTTGCCGGAGTCGCCGGCTCGGAAACGGGACCGGCGTTTTTGAGGCGCCAGAAATGCTCATTATGAGCATAAGTGGAGGACCGCCGTGCACGACGGATTTGCTGCAGAGGTTGTGGATCGCACGGCGCTGGCGTTCACGCCGGAGCTCGAGACCGAACTCGCCCCCGTGTGGGAGAAGGTCCGCACCCGCGTCACTCCTCTGGAGTGGCGGCTGCACGCCCCCCTGATCGCCGAGATCAATCGGCTGAAGCGGGAGAAGGACGCGGTCATCCTGGCCCACAACTATATGACGCCGGAAATCTTCCACGGGGTCGGCGACTTCGTCGGCGACAGCCTGGGGTTGGCCCGCGAGGCCGCGCGCACCGACGCCAATCTCATCGTTCAAGCTGGCGTCCGCTTCATGGCCGAAACCTCCAAGGTTCTGTCGCCCGAGAAGAAGGTGCTGATCCCGGATCTGCGCGCCGGCTGCTCCCTGGCTTCGTCGATCACCGCCGAGGACGTGCGGCTGATGAAGGACCGCTACCCCGGCGTGCCGGTGGTGGCGTACGTCAACACCACCGCCGCGGTGAAGGCCGAGGTCGACATCTGCTGCACCTCCGCCAATGCGGTGCAGGTGGTCGAGGCCGCGGCCGCGGAGTGGGGCGTGGATCGGGTGATGCTGATCCCCGACGAGTTCCTCGCCCGCAACGTGGCGCGCCAGACCGACATCAAGATCATCGCCTGGGCCGGCAAGTGCGAGGTGCACGAGCAGTTCACCGCCGAGGACATCGCCGAGCTGCGCGTGTCCTATCCTGGCGCCGAGGTGCTGGCTCACCCCGAATGCCCGCCTGAGGTGGTGGCCGCCGCCGATTTCGCCGGCTCCACCGCGGCGATGAGCGACTATGTGACCAAGCGCAAGCCGAAGCAGGTGTTGCTCGTCACCGAATGCTCCATGGCTGACAACGTCTCCGCGGATGCGCCGGACACCGAGTTCCTGCGCCCCTGCAACCTATGCCCGCACATGAAGCGGATCACCCTGCAGGCCATCCACGACTGCCTGGTGCACGACCGTTACGAGATCACCGTCGACGAGGCGGTGGCCGACCGGGCCCGCCTCGCGGTGCAGCGGATGATCGACCTGCCGCCTCCGGCCAAGCCGGCGCGCTACGACCTCGTCAAAGCGCGCCATCATGTCGATGTGGAACTGATCTGACGTCCCTCCAGCTCGTGAAGGGTTTTGAGACCTTGAACCAGCGTATCGTCTTCGATGGAGTCCTGATCCTCGGCGCCGGCCTTGCCGGACTGTCGACGGCGTTGGCGGCTGCGCCGCGCCGGGCCCTGGTGATCTCGACCTCGGGTCTCGCCACGGACTGCTCCTCCGCCTGGGCGCAGGGCGGCATGGCCGCAGCTCTGAATGACGGCGACGCGCCCGAGCTGCATGCCGAAGACACCATTGCTGCGGGGGCGGGGCTGGTCGATCCGGAGATCGCCCGCATCCTGACCGACGAGGGCCGGGCCGCCGTGCGCCGGCTCGCAAGCTACGGTGCGCCGTTCGACCGTGACGCCGAAGGCCGCTTCGTGCAGGGGCTGGAAGCGGCCCACTCCCGCCCCCGCATCGCCAAGGTGAAGGGCGATCAGGCCGGCGCCGCGGTGATGTCGGCGGTGATCGCCAAGGTGCTGGACGACCCGCGTATCGAGGTCTGGACCGGCGCCCGCGCCCGCCGTTTGCTGCAGGATGCTGCAGGCCGTGTGCGCGGCGCCCTGATCGAACGAAACGACGAACTGATCGAGGTTACGGCCGCCGCCACCGTGCTGGCGACGGGCGGTCTCGGCGGCCTCTACGGCCTCACCACCAATCCGGCGGCCATCCGCGGGGAGGGGCTTGGCCTCGCCGCCCTGGCCGGGGCGAAGATCGCCGACGCCGAGTTCGTGCAGTTCCACCCCACCGCCATCGACGTGGCCGCAGACCCGGCGCCCCTCGCCAGCGAGGCGCTGCGGGGGGATGGGGCGGTGTTGGTCAATCGCGACGGCCGGCGGTTCATGCCGGCCTATCACCCCGCCGCCGAGCTGGCGCCGCGGGACATCGTCGCCCGCGCCATCCACCGCGAGCGCGCGGCCGGGCGCGGCGCCTTTCTGGATGCGCGCGAGGCCATCGGCGACCATTTCCCCAACGAGTTCCCCGGGGTGTTCGCCGCCTGCATGGCCAACGGCCTCGACCCCCGTGTCGACCTGATCCCGGTGGCCCCTGCGGTCCACTACCACATGGGCGGCGTGGTCACCGATGCGGAGGGGCGCAGCTCCCTGCCGGGACTCTACGCCGTGGGCGAGTGCGCGGCGACGGGGGTGCACGGCGCCAATCGCCTGGCCTCCAACTCCCTGCTGGAAGCCGCCGTGTTCGGGAACCGCGCCGGCGCCGCGGCGGCCCGCGAGGCTGATCCTGCGACCGAGCCACTGCCTGCGTCCCCGGCGCCCGATCTGCCGGCGGGGGTGCTCGCCACCCTGCGTCAGGCCATGAGCCGCGACGCAGGCGTGCTGCGCGGCCGCGCCGGCCTCGTCAGCCTGCTGTCCTTGATCGCCACCCTGGAAGAGACGTACGGCCGTGCGCCCTCGCTGATGGCCGCCAAGCTCGTCGCCGCCGGTGCCCTTGGCCGCCGCGAGAGCCGGGGCGCCCACACCCGCCTCGACTATCCGGCGGAGGCCGAGCCGCGGCGCAACTTCACCACCCTCGCCGACGTCGACGCCTTTGCCGCCGGCGCGGTGGCGGGCGCGGCCCTGTCCCTCGCCGCCGAATGAGCCTGCCGGACATCCTGATCGCCAAGGTGGTCGACGCCGCCCTGGTTGAAGACCTTGGCCGCGGCGGCGACCTCACCGCCGCGCTGATCGACGCCGACGCCGTGCTTTCGGTGGTGTTTGCTGCGCGCAGCGAAGGCCGCGTCGCGGGGCTGGATTGCGCACGGCTGGCCTTCGCCCAGCTCGATCCGTCCGCCACTTTCGAGGTGGTCATCCCCGACGGGGGCGATGCGCCCAGGGGCGGCGTGCTCGCGCGAGTGCGGGGCAACGCCCGCGCCGTGCTGAGCGCCGAACGCACCGCCCTCAATCTGCTCGGCCGCCTGTGCGGCGTCGCCACCCTGACCCGCGCCTATGTGCGGGCGGTGGAGGGGACCGGGGCGCTGATCACCGACACCCGCAAGACCACGCCGGGCCTGCGCGCGCTGGAGAAATACGCCGTCCGCTGTGGCGGCGGGATCAATCACCGCTTCGGCCTGGATGACGCCATCCTGATCAAGGACAACCACGTGGCCGCCTGCGGCGGTGTGGGGGAGGCCCTACGCCGGGCCAAGGCGTCGGCGGGGCATCTGACCCCCATCGAGGTGGAGGTCGACAGCCTGGATCAGCTGGAACAGGCGCTGCCCCATGCGCCCCAGGTGATCATGCTCGACAACTTCGCCCCGGACGATCTGCGCCGGGCCGTGGCCCTGACCAACCGACGGGTTCGCCTGGAAGCGTCGGGCGGGGTCAACCTCTCCACCGTCCGCGCCATCGCCGAGACCGGCGTGGACGTCATCTCGGTCGGCGCCCTGACCCACTCCGCCCCGGTGCTGGATATCGGACTGGACGCGGTCTGAGCCACTCAAACTGAAGCTGTCTTCCTAGGCGCAAGGCCTAGGAAGACAGGGATGGAAATACGGGCTGGGAACCTACCAGATCCGCACGCGCTGCTCCGGCGGCAGGTACAGCTTGTCGCCGGGCTTGATGCCGAAGGCGTCGTACCAGCCGTCGATGTTGCGGACGACGCCGTTGACCCGGTACTCGGCGGGGGAGTGGGGGTCGGTGACCACCTGCTGGCGCAGGGAGTCCTCGCGGCGCTTTTCCCGCCATACCTGGGCCCAGCCCAGGAACACCCGCTGGTCGCCGGTCAGGCCGTCGATCACCGGCGCCGGCTTGCCCCCCAGGGACAGGTGGTAGGCGTCGAGGGCCAGCAGCAGGCCGCCCAGGTCGGCGATGTTTTCGCCCATGGTCAGCTGGCCGTTCAGGTGCACGCCGGGTAGCGGCTCGAAGCTGGAGTAGGCCTTGCCGAGCTGGTCGGCGCGGGCCTCGAAGGCCTTGGTGTCGGCGTCCGTCCACCAGGTCTGCAGCTTGCCGCTGGCGTCGTACTTACGGCCCTGGTCGTCGAAGCCGTGGGTCAACTCGTGGCCGATCACCCCGCCGATGGCGCCGTAGTTGATGGCCGGGTCGGCGTCGGGGTCGAAGAAGGGCGGCTGCAGGATGGCGGCGGGGAACACCACCTCGTTCATCACCGTGTCGTTGTAGGCGTTGACCGTCTGCGGGGTCATGCCCCACTCGGCCCGGTCGACGGGCTTGTTCAGCCGGCCAACCTCGAAAGCCCACTCGAAAGCGCCCGCGCGGTTCACGTTGCCGAACAGATCGGCTTGGCTGATCCGTAGCTTGGAATAATCGCGCCATTTCGCCGGATAGCCGATCTTGACGTTGTAGCGGGCGAGCTTTTCGAACGCCGCGGCCTTGGTCTGCGGGCTCATCCAGTCGATCCGCTCCAGCCGACCTTTGAAGGCGGTGCGCAGGTCGGCGACGAGCGCCTCCATCTTGGCCTTGGCGGCGGGAGGGAAGAAGCGGGCGGCGTACTCCCGGCCGATGGCTTCGCCCATGCCGCCCTCGACGGCGGCGACGGCCCGTTTCCAGCGCACCTGCAGCTCGGGCTGGCCGGACAGGGTCTTGTTGCGGAATTCGAACCGCGCCTGCACGAACCGGGCGGGCAGGTAGGGGGCGGCCTGATCCACCACGTGGAAGGCCTGCCAGGCCTGCAGGGTGGAGACGGGGGTCGCGGCGAACACGGCGGCGATCTTGGGGACGGCGGTGTTCTCTCCCACCACCAGCCGGTTCACCTTGCCGAGGTCGGCGGCGACGAGGAAGGCGCGCCAGTCGAAGCCGGGGGCCGCGGCGGCGAGTTCGGCGGGGCTCATGGGGTTGTAGGTCTTGTCGGCGTCGCGTCGCTCGGCCCGCGTCCAGCTCGCCTCGGCGATACGGGCCTCGAAGGCGACGATGTCCTTGGCCCGCGCCGCCGGCTGCGCCCAGCCGGCGAGCTGCAGCATCCTGGCGACATAGGCCTCATAGGCCGCCTTCTTCTCGGCGAAGGAGGCCTGCAGATAATAGTCCCGGTCGGGCAGGCCGAGGCCGGACTGGTAGAGGGCCACGGCGTAGCGGTCGGGCGCCTTGTCGTCCGCGCCGATGCGCAGGGCGAAGATGGACGACATGAAGGACTTGGGCGCCTTGCCCATCAGCGCCGCCATCTGGCTGCGGCTGCCGGCGGCGCGGATGGCGGCGAGGTCGGCCTTCAGCGGCGCGGTTCCCAGGGCCTCGATCCGCTTCTCGTCCATGAAGGACCGGTAGAAGGCGCCGACCTTGCCGGCGTCGGTGGAGGGCGCGGCCTTGGCGGCGTCGCCTTCCACCACCGCCCGCACCCGCTTCTGCGACAGCTCGGCCAGCACGTCGAAATTGCCGAACCGGGCACGATCCGATGGGATGGTCAGCTTGTCGAGATAGACCCCGTTGGCGAAGGCGAAAAAATCGTCGCCCGGCTTCACCGTCATGTTCCGTCCCGCCGCATCGAAGCCCCAGGTCCCGTACCGCGGGGAGGCCAGATCGTCCGTGGCC
>Ga0182736_1000475_pt1 | contig 60936 bp, 52 predicted proteins | sample eDN5th30CKraftBY_FD_128882 | JGI IMG/M metagenome (GOLD analysis project Ga0182736, IMG submission 128882) | Enriched backyard soil microbial communities from Emeryville, California, USA - eDNA 5th pass 30_C Kraft BY (version 2) (version 2) | ecosystem: Environmental > Terrestrial > Soil >... | reverse complement strand
TTCATCGGCTCGAACCTGCTGGAAACGCTGCTCAAGCTCGACCAGACCGTGGTCGGCCTGGACAACTTCGCCACCGGGCATCGCCACAACCTCGACGAAGTGCGCGATTCGGTCGATCCGGCCCAGTGGGCGCGCTTCACCTTCCTGGAAGGCGACATCCGCGACCTGGCCGCCTGCCGCAAGGCCACCGAGGGCGTCGATCATGTGCTGCACCAGGCCGCGCTGGGCTCGGTGCCGCGCTCGCTGAACGACCCGATCACCACCAACGACGTCAACATCGGCGGCTTCCTGAACATGCTGGTGGCCGCGCGCGACGCCAAGACCAAGACCTTCGTCTACGCGGCGTCCAGTTCCACCTACGGCGACCATCCCGGCCTGCCCAAGGTGGAAGACACCATCGGCAAGCCGCTGTCGCCCTACGCCGTCACCAAGTACGTCAACGAGCTGTACGCCGACGTGTTCGCGCGGTCGTACGGCTTTGTCAGCGTGGGGCTGCGGTACTTCAACGTGTTCGGCAAGCGCCAGGACCCGGAAGGCGCCTACGCGGCGGTGATCCCCAAATGGACAGCCGCCATGATCCGCGGCGACGACGTGGTGATCAACGGCGACGGCGAGACCAGCCGCGACTTCTGCTTCGTCGAGAACGCCGTGCAGGCCAACCTGCTGGCCGCGCTGGCTCCCGAGCCGGGCGTCAACCAGGTCTACAACGTGGCCTACAGCGGCCGCACCACGCTGAACCAGCTGTACGCCTACCTGGCGCAAGCGCTGGCCGGCCAGGGCGTGCGCTACGACAAGCAGCCGGTGTATGCCGATTTCCGGGCCGGCGACGTGCGCCATTCGCAGGCCGACATCGGCAAGGCGGGCACGCTGCTGGGCTACCAGCCGGCCTATGACATCCTGCGCGGGCTGGAAACCGCCATGCCCTGGTACACGCAGTTCTTGCGTTGATTTTTTGGCGGGCCGTTCCCGAGCCCCCTGGAGGTAGCCGACCCGCAGGCTATCTCCAGAGGGTATTTGCCGCTAGCGGGGGGGATAATCCATGGTGGCCGCCCGATTGCGCAAGCCCGTGCAAGCCAAAAACTAGATCAACAATGGTATGAAATGATATTGCCCCGCCTAATCGTTCTCTCTGCAGGTGTGCGGCGCATGACGACATTGGCTGAGCTGTTGAATGATTATCAACTGTCATTCAAGCCTCAGGATGCGCAACCGGGCGATTGTGTCCTGGCCTGGGGGCTGCGCCCCAGCGCTTTGCGGGCTTATCGTTATGCCGCCACCAGGGGGCTGGCGCCAAGGTATGTGGAAGACGGCTTCTTGCGATCGGTAAATCCCGGCCCGAACTCTCCGACGTTCGCGGTTGTGATTGACGATATCGGGCTGTACCTGGATGCGCGAAAACCGTCGCGCTTGGAGCAACTGATCCAGGAGCCGCTGGGCGTGCCCGAACGGCAACGCATACGGGCGTTGATCGCCGCATGGAAACAGGGCCGCGTCTCGAAATACAACCACGCGCGGGATGATTTCGCCACAACAGGCCCTGATGGCGTGCTGGTGGTGGACCAAACATACGGAGATGCGTCGGTCACGTGTGGCGGTGCCGGGATACACAGTTTTCAGGAGATGCTGAGTTGCGCGCTCGCCGAGAACCCGGACAACACGGTGTTCCTGAAAGTGCACCCGGATGTCATTGCCGGACGAAAAAAAGGATATTTCGATCTCGAACAGGTGCGCAAGAATGGGAGAATATGCCTCATAGACTATGACGTGCACCCCGCTGCGCTGTTTGAGCGCGTGAAGAAGGTTTACACCGTGACGTCTCAAATCGGATTCGAGGCATTGCTGTGGGATATTCCCGTCCGCGTCTTTGGCATGCCCTTTTATGGCGGCTGGGGGCTTACGCAAGACGATATGCCGCCTCCATCCAGGCGCAGACCTGTTCAATTGGAACAGCTGGTCCATGCGGCATTGATACGCTACAGCCGTTATGTGCACCCGGAAACCAATCAGCGCTGCGAGGTTGAAGATGTCCTGGAATGGCTAGCACTGCAGCGACGAATGCGGAACCGTTTTGATCAGAAAATCATCGCGCTCGGGTTTTCATCATGGAAGCGGCCATTCGTTCGTTCATTTCTCGGAGGCAGCCAAGTCCGGTTTGCCCGGTGGCCCCGGCGGGTGCCGGCCAGCGCGACACTGGCGGTCTGGGGGCACAAGAGCGATAAAGCCCTTGCTAGGGCCCGCAGCCCGCGGCGCATCATCAGGATAGAAGATGGCTTTCTACGGTCGGTCGGCCTAGGAGCCGACCTGACCCAACCGTTGTCCTGGGTTCAGGATGATGTCGGCATCTATTACGATGCGCGTTCACCATCTCGCCTAGAAGAATTGCTGGCGCATGCTGATTTCTCGTCAGAGTTGCTGAATCGGGCCGTGGCCTTGCGCCGGCGCATCCTGGATGGCGGAATTACCAAATATAATTTGCCGGGCGAGAAGCCATGGTCCCGACCTGCGTGCGGGAAGAGAATCATCCTGGTCCCAGGCCAAGTGGAAAGCGATGCCTCGATAAGCTATGGCGCGTCAACCATCCGCGACAACGAGACATTGGTACGTACCGCAAGAGAGATGAATCCGGGCGCTTACATTGTCTATAAGCCCCACCCGGACGTTGCCGCGGGTTTGCGGAGCTCCGGCACCCGTGAACATGCCGTTTCCAGCTGGTGCGATGAAATCGTAGTCGATGCATCATTCGATAAGTTATTGCAGCAAGTCGACGAAGTCCATGTAATTACTTCACTGGCGGGATTCGAGGCATTGTTGCGAAGTGTGCCGGTTACCACGTACGGCCAGCCGTTTTACGCGGGCTGGGGAGTCACCCGGGACATGGCATTGACAGATGCAGTGAAAAAACGTCGCCAGCGCACGCTGACGCTGGACGAATTGACTGCTGCCACATTGATCCTGTATCCGGCGTACGTGAGTAGGGCGACCGGCCAATTCACCACGCCAGAACGTACACTGGACGAACTGGAAGCGTGGCGTCGGCAACCGCAGTCTTTGGCCGGACAGAAATGGTCCCGCCTGGTGGGGCGCCTGTTCCGGAAAAGATAGCCGCGTGGCCGGAAGCCTGAAACTGTCAAGTATTGCGGCAATTTGCCGATGCCCTGCAAATTGCCTGTTTAAAGAACCCTATTGTGTCAACGCCTTTGTCCTACACCCGCTCATTCGCTTTCTTGCAAGGGATCCGCTCGCCTTTCTTTGGCCGACTGGCTTTGTATCTGAAAACAAAGGCGGCAAATACCGTCAAAGTGAATTTCACGGCCGGCGATGAGGTTTTTTGGCCGCGTAGCCTGAGCAGCGTTGCATTTCGCGGCGAGCATGAGCAGCTTGACCCGTTCTACCAGGATTTTTTCACCCGGCACGCCATTACCGACATCGTGCTCTTTGGTGACAGCAGGATCATCCACACCACGGCCATCGCAGTCGCAAGGCAAATGGGCCTGCGCGTTCATGTTTTTGAAGAAGGCTATTTCCGCCCCTATTGGCTGACATTGGACAGCGGTGGGGTGAATGCCAATTCATCCTTGCCCAGAGACCCCGACTGGTACAAAGAAGTGGCCAAGTTCGTGCCCAGATACGGCAATGGCCAGGCATTCAAATCGTCTTTCATCACTCGCGCCTGGCATGATGTGGCTTACAATCTTCATGGTTTGAGGGATCGCTGGCAATATCCCGGCTACCAGACTCACGCCCCATATTCTGTATGGACTGAATACGCGGCATATATTCGACGGGGCTGGAAGCTGCGTGGCCGCACCCGCCAGGATGCGCAGTCTATTTCGCACCTGATTCGCCATGATCAACGCTTTTACCTGTTGGCGTTGCAGCTGAATAGCGATACCCAGATACGGCAACATTCGGGTTTTGACTCGATGAACGATGTCATTGATCTCGTCTTGCGGTCGTTTGCCGAGTTCGCGCCCGCGGACGCCATTCTGGTGATCAAGAACCACCCATTGGATCCGGGTATCGACGATCACGAGGGCACAGTAGCCGCCTTGGCTCGCCAACTGGGCATCGCCGAGCGAGTCATTTTCCTCGAGAGCGGCCATTTGCCGTCTTTGCTGAGCCATACTGTCGGCGTGATTGTCGTCAACAGTACCGTGGGCGGCTCTGCGTTGGTGCATGCCGCGCCGACTATTTCGCTGGGGAAAGCTCTATACGATTTGCCGGGCTTGACGTTTCAAGGAGATCTCGACGCGTTCTGGCGGGATGCAGAGCCCCCTGACATGCGGCTGTTCCGGAATTTTCGTAATGTCGTAATACATACGACCCAAATCAATGGGGGCTTTTATACGCGATCGGGCATCAGTATGGCCCTGGAGGGCTGTGCCGGCCGGTTATTGTCAGACCGGCTGCCCCTGGAGATGCTTGGGCGCTAGTCTTTCAGAGGCTGCACATTTATCCTAAACTATTATCGAGCAATTGGATCGTGTCCTGCACCTGCTTCTGAGTGTGCATGCAGCAAATGAAGAAACGCAAGCGTGCCGATTTTTCCGGTACTGCGGGATATAGAATGGGTTGTACGTTGATGCCACGTTCGAACAAAATGGCAGACAGACGTGCCGCCTTGAGCGAGCTCTGCGTAATCGCCGGGACGACTGCGAGCCCTGTGCTGGTGCCCGTGTCGATTCCCGCTGCCTTGGCCAGTTCCAGAAAATACTTTCCCCGTGCCTGCAGTGTCGCCACCCGCTCCGGCAATTCCTGCATTCTTCGCAACGCCGCCAGCGACGCCGCAGCCACGCTGGGGGGCATTCCCACGCTGTACAGGAACGCCGGCGCCAGGAACTTCAGGTGTTCGATCAGTGCCGTCTCGCCCGCGATATACCCACCGCATCCCGCCAGCGTCTTGCTGAGCGTGCCCATCCAGATGTCGACGTCTTTTCCGGCCAGCCCGAAGTGCTCCCGGATTCCATATCCGCGCTTGCCCATCACGCCCAGTGAATGGGCTTCGTCCACCATCAGGAAGGCCTTGTGGCGGCGCTTGATATCCACGAACCGGGGCAGGTCGGGAAAGTCGCCATCCATGCTGTAGATGCCTTCCAGCACGATCAGCACGCGTTCGAACTGGTGCCGTTGGTCGTCCAGGATGGCGTCCAGCGCCGCCCAGTCGTTGTGGGGGAAGGGCAGGCGCCGTGCGCCGGACAACTGTGTGCCTTGCAGCACGCTGTTGTGGATGAACTCGTCGTGCAGGATCAGGTCGCGGGGGCCGAACAGGTAGCCGATGGTGGATACGTTGGTGGCGTGGCCGCTGACGAAGGTGATGGCGTCCTCGACTTCGTACATTTCGGCCAGGGCCCGTTCCAGTTCACGGTGGATGGGGCGTTCGCCCGACACCAGCCGGCTGGCGGATACCGAGGTGCCGTAGCGTTCCATTGCCTGCAGGGCGGCTGCCTGGACCACGGGGTCGCCCGACATGCCCAGGTAGTTGTAGCTGGCGTAGTTGATGTACGGCTTTCCGCCGATCTGGGTTTCGGCGCCGGCGGTGCCTTCATGCAGCTTGAAGAAGGGGCTGCGCACGCCCATGCGGGCCGCACCTTCATTCATGATGCGTAATTGGCGGTAGCCGGGATGCAGGTCGAAGCGGTAGAACTCTTCCGGGATGGCGTTCTTGCGCGCCGACGGCTGCGGCATGCGGCGTTGGCCCTGTTCTTGCCCGGCCTGGCGCAGCTTGCGTTCCAGCGCCTGTTGGATCAACTTGTCTTTGATGCTGGCGGACAGTCCCGGCAGCCCTTTCTTCGGGGTGGAGCTCACAGTGTAGTGTTCAATGGATCATGCGTTGTTTGGCGTCGACGCCGCCCGATTTGAGATCGTCGGCGAACTTGGCCATGGCTTCGGCGGGCACTTCGTCGGTGTGCTGCGAAACCACCTGTTCGACCTGTGCCAACAGGGTGTCCTGGCCTGCGGGCTCGCCATCGTTGCGCAGCAACTGTATCAGGCGGCCGGCCAGCTTGGCCAGGGTGGGGCTCTCGTTCAGCGCCATGACGGGTAGCCGGATGCCGAAGCGGTTTTCCAGCGCCACCACGAGCTCGACGCCCATGAGCGAGTCCAACCCCATGTCGTATACCGACACCTCGGGGTTGATCTTGTCGGCCGGCACCCGCAGGATTTCACCGACTTCGGTCTTGAGCATGTCGACGAACACCGGGTGCAGCGCCTCGTCATCCAGGGTGGCCAGCAGGTGGGTGATGTCGCGGGCGTCGCCGTCGTCGTCGCCGGATTCGCTGGTGCGGCGAGCCAGCAAGTTGAACTTCGGCGTGTTGGCGCTGGGCAGGAAGCGGCGCAAGGCGCGCCAGTCGAGTTCGAGCACGCCCAGGCCGCTGGCGTCGGCCAGCAGCATGTCTTCCAGCGCCCGCAGGGCCGTGTCGGAAGCCAGCGCGGCGCCGCCCATGCGGCCTTGCAGGGCATCCTTGATTTTCTTGTTGCGGGCCAGGTAGCCGACGTCGTCGATGGCGCCCCAGCGTACGCAGGTGGCCGGCCGGCCTTGTGCGCGGCGACGGCGCGACAGGCCTTCCAGCCAGGCGTTGGCCGCGACGTAGTTGGCCTGGCCAGGGTTGCCGAACAGCGTGGTGCCCGACGAGAACATGACGAAGAAATCTAGCGGCAGGCCGCGCGTGGCGGCATCCAGGTGCAGGGCGCCCAGCACTTTGGGGGCTAGCACGCGCTGGATCTGCTCGGCAGTGGCGCTGCGCACCAGGCCGTCATCGATCACCATGGCGGCATGCACGATGCCTTTCAGCGGCGGCATGTTGCCGTCGATGTGCTGCAGCAGGGCGGTTACTGCCTGGGCATCGGTGACGTCGCAGGCCGCGGCATGCACGGTGACGCCGCGCGACTGCAGGGCAACGATGGCCTGCTGGGCGGTTTCCGAGGCGGGGCCGCTGCGGCTGACCAAGGCCAGGTGGCGCGCGCCCTTGTCGGCCAGCCACTGCGCGGTGCGCAGGCCGAAACCGCTGAGGCCCCCGGTGACCAGGTAAGTAGCCTGTTCCGGCAAGGCCAGCACGGCGGATGGCATCGAGGTGGCCGCGCCGGCCGGCGTGCCGCGGATGCCGTTGCGATAAGTGATGACGATCTTGCCGATCTGGCGAGCCTGCTGCATGTACCGGAAGGCGTCGACGATGTCGTTGGCGTCGAATTCCTGGTAGGGCAGCGGATGCAGGGCGCCCTGGGCGAACAGGTTCATCATTTCGCCGAACAGGCGGCGAGTCAGGGCGGGGCGTTCGTGCATCAGCTGGTCGGCGTCGATGCCGAAGTAGCTGATGTTGTTGCGGAACGGGCGCAGGCCGATGCGGGTGTTTTCGTAGAAGTCGCGCTTGCCCAGCTCCAGGAAGCGGCCGAACGGCTTGAGCACGCGCAGGTTGCGGTTGATGGCCTCGCCAGCCAGCGAATTCAGCACCACGTCGACGCCTTGGCCGCCCGTGTTGGCCAGGATTTCGTCGGCATAGGCGAGCGAGCGCGAATCGTAGATATGCTGCACACCCAGCAGGCGCAGGAAGTCGCGCTTCTCGTCGGACCCGGCGGTAGCATGGATTTCGGCGCCGCACCATTGGGCGAACTGGATGGCTGCGATACCTACGCCGCCCGCGGCGCCATGGATCAGTACTTTCTCGCCTTCTTCGAGCTGCGCCAGGTGGTGCAGTGCGTAGTACACGGTGAAGAACGTACTGGGAATGGTGGCCGCCGCCTCGAACGAGATGCCGGGCGGAATATGGGCGATGGCGCTGGACTTGGTCAGCACTCGGTTGGCGAAGCTGGCGGGGCCGAAGCCGACCACGGCATCGCCCGGCTGGTAGTCGCCGCCGGCATCGGGGCCCACGCGCAAGACAGTGCCGGAGAATTCCAAGCCGAGGGTGGGGCCGGCAAAACCGTTTTCGATGGCCTCGTCCGACAAGAGGCCCAGCGCGTACATGACGTCGCGGAAATTCAGGCCCGTGGCATGGACTTCGATTTCGAGTTCGTCGTCGGCCAGCTCGGGCGCGAGGCTGGCTTCCCAGCGCAGGTTGCGCAGTTGCCCCGGGAATTCGAAGCCCAGCCGCAGATGCCGCGATTCGCGGGCGGAATCGGCTGCGGTGACGGCGGGAGCCGGCGGGGGCAGGGTGCGCAACCGCGGCACATAGCGCCGCCCATTCGGGGCGATGGCCGCTTCCTGTTCGGCGTCGGGCCAGCGCAGTTCGCGTTCCAGGGCATCGAGCACCGCTTCGGCGGGAATGGCGTCGGGCAGGTCGAGCAGGCGCACGCCGAATTGCGCGGCCTCGTTCATCATGGTGCGGCCGTAGCCCCACAGCGACGTATCGTTGATGCCGGTGTTGTCGGCGGCGTCAGTTGCCAGGTGCTGGGCGGCCCCGGCGGTCAGCAGCCATAGTGTCGCGGCGCTGCCGCTGCGTTCCAGGGCCTGGGCAGCAGCCGCTGCCAGGGCGCAGCGGCGCACCTGGGCTTGCAGCAAGGCGTCGGGCGTGCTGCCGTCTTCGTCCTGTACCAGGCCGTCGAGGTGGAGGATGCCGTCGATTTGCGCCAGCCGGTTCTTGGCCTGGGCCAGCATGGCATCGAATTTGGCGGGGTCGACGTCGCGCTGGATGATGGCACGATGGCCGGCGGTGCCCAGCCGCTTGGCGACAGCCTGGGCGAGTTCGGCATCTTGCGGGCCGGCCAGCAGCAGCCAGCCGGGTTGCACCGGCAGGGCGGCCGATTGGCTGGTGGCAGCCATTGCCGGCATGGCGTCGGCCGCCGGCGTTGCCGTGGCGGCCAGCAGATAAGGGCCGGTGAGGGTGCCGGGGGCAAATTCCAGTAGCGGCCCGCACGTGCAGCTTTGCTGGGCCAGTGCTTCTTGCCAGAACGGGGCAGGGTATTGGCAGGACGTCCGGCTGCCGTCGCCGGCGATCGTGCTCCACCAGTCTGGCCGTGCACCGGCGACGAAATCCAGCCACGCCATGGGGTGGTTGCCCAGCAACACCAGCGTACCGCCGGTTTTCAGGTGGGCGCAGGCGTACTCAAGCGCCCGCTGATTGTCCGCCGGGTTGGCGGCGTCGGCATGCAGGATGACCAGGTCGTGATGCGTGGCATCGGTGGCCTCGGCATCGACCGGGCCGCACGAGGCATCCGGGTACGGATCCAGCAGGCGCTGGGCGTGTTCCAGCGCTTGCGGTTCGGTCGAGGCGTAGCGGTAGTCCGCCAGGTCGAAGTCCAGCGCGGTGCAGCAGTGCACGGCGAAGGCAGGCGCGTGCGCGCTGATTTCCAGGATGCCCAGGCGGGCGCCGGCGGGCAGGGTGGCCTGGGTGCGCGCCAGCATGGCCTGCAGCGCGGCGCCCAAGCGCTCGCGGGCCTCCGGGCCCAGGATTTGGCGGGCCAGCGCGCTGGGCGATGCTTCGGCCGGGGAGATGGCATCCAGCGTGGTCTGCCCCTGCAGCAAGGCTCCCAGGTGCAGGCCCACGCGGCCCACGGCATGCACGATGTGTGCGTAGTCGGGATACTCGCGTACCAGGCTGTTCCAGATGTCGATGACATCCGGGGCGGCGTCGTCGTGGGGAGGCAGCGTCCAGCCCGACGGCGCCCGTTCGATCAGGCCGGCATCGGCAGCGCGGGCCAGCAACTGGTCGAGCAGCGCGGCGGTATCGGGCGAGGCCTGGCGGCAGCGCTCGACGACATCGTCGTACAGGTGGCGGGTATGAGGCGCCAGCACGCCCAGCGCCTGAACCAGGAAGCGATCGCACAGGCTGTCGAGCAGCGGCTCGATTTCATGTGCGTAGCGTGTGTGCGTCGGGTCTTGGGCGGATGCCGCGGCGACATTGGCCAGGGCGTCGGCCAGGGCGGCGGCGTCGAGCGCGCTCTGGCGGCTGCGCGGATCGTGCGCGTGCGGGCTAGGCACGCCGGTGTCGTCGAGGAAATCCAGGGTGCCGGCGGCCGCTTTGGATAGCCGGATGCTGCGGAACCGCGCTTCGCGCACGGCGGCGATCTGTTCGCCAGCTTCGTTGTACAGCGCGAATTCGGCCGTCAGCGAATGCGGGCCGCGGCGCAGCAGCCGGGCGCGCACGTAGTGGGGCACGCCGGCGCCGGCGCGCAGCGCCAGGCGGCCGATCTTGGCCGGCACGAAAGCTACGCCGCGTCCCATGGCCGGGTCGTTGCGCAGCAGTTGGATGATGAGCTGGAACGTGCAGTCGAGCAGGGACGGGTGCAGGTGGCTGTGCGCCAGTTCGGCCTGCAAAGCCGGCGGCGGCTGCAGCACGGCCAGCACGGTGTCCGGCGATTCCAGCCAGCCGTGCTTGACGGCACGGAAGGTGCTGCCGTAGGCCAGGCCGACGGCACGCGTCAGCATGGTGTGCGCTTCTTCGGTGAAGTCGTGAGGGCGGTCCGGGCACTGGACCGGGGCGTCGGTCAACAGGGCGGCGCCGGCTTCGCGCAGGACGCGGCCCGTGGCGTGCAGCGCCCAGGGTTCGGCGCTGCCGACATCCTTGGCCTGAATCCGCAGGCCGCCATCGGCCGTGTCCAGCGTGACACGCAACCGCTTCGACGGCGAAGCCGCCAGCAAGAGCGGCGCGCGGATCTCGAGTTCTTCGATTTCGGCCCAGTCGCCGGGCTGCCATTGCAGGGCCGCCGCCAACGCAATTTCGGCAAAGCCCGTGCCGGGGAAGACCGTGGCGTCACCCACTACGTGATCGGCCAGCCAGGGATACAACGCGGTATCCAGCTGGTTTTCCCAGATGCCTTCGTGCTGGCGCAGGGGATAGCCCAGCAACCCGTGTACTTTGGCGCGCTGCAACTGGCCCAGCGATTCCGGCGTGACAGGATGCCAATGCCGTTCGCGTTGCCAGGGATAGGCCGGCAACGCCACGTGGCGGCCTTCCCAGGGGAACAGGTCCTGCCAGTCGACCTGGGCGCCGCTGCAGACGGCCTGCCCCGCGGTGTCGCGGATCTTGGCAGGCTCGTCGTTGCCGCGGCTGGCTGTCAGCAGCACGCGGCCCTTGCGTTCGGCGGCTGCCAGGCTGTCGTTGACATACGAACGCAGTACCGGATGCGGCCCGATTTCGATGTAGAGGTTGTCGCCGCGCGCCACGAGCGCATCGACGGCTTGTTGAAAGCGCACCGGTTCACGCACATTGCGCCACCAGTAGTCGGCATCGAGTTGCGCGCCGTCGAGCAGGCCGCCCGTGATGGTGGAATAGAACGGCAAGTGGCCCGCCTGCGGCGCCAGGCCCGCCAGGGCTTGCTGCAGGCCGGCGTGAATGGGAGCCATCGCGGAGCTGTGGAAGGCGTAGTCCAGGTCGAGCCGTTTGAAGAACACCTGGCGCTCGGCCAGGATGGCCTCGACGGTGGCCATGGCGGCCGGGTCGCCCGCGAGCGTGGCGCCACGGGTGCTGTTGTAGCCGGCCACGCACAGCGCATCGGTCAGTTGCAGTTCTACGAGCAGGGCCTGGGCGGTGCCGCCGTCGATGCCTATCGCGGTCATGCAGCCCTGGCCCTTGGTGGTGCCCTGCAGGCGGCTGCGATGGAAAATGACTTGCACCGCGTCGGCCAGCGTCAGCGCGCCGCAGGCCCAGGCGGCGGCAACCTCGCCCACGCTGTGGCCGACCACGGCGACGGGCAGGATGCCGCGCTGGGCCAGCATGCGCGTGATGCCGATCTGGATGGCGAACAGCGCGGGCTGGGCGATTTCGGTGCGCTCGTACTGGTTGGCGCTATCCGAGCGCGCCAGCTCGTCGGCCAGCCGGTAGTTCGCCAGGGGGGCGAAATGGTTGTCGATTTCGTGCACGGCTTCGGCGAACACAGGCTCGGCCAGCAATTGCCGCCCCATGCCGGCCCACTGCGAACCGTTGCCGGAATAGACGAATACCGGGCCTTGCGCGGCCGCGACGGCGCTGCCTGAGGCGACGCTGTAGCGAGGCGCCTCGCCTTCGGCGAACTGGATCAGGGCCTGGGCCACCGTTTCGCTGTCGGTGCCGTACACCACGGCGCGTTCGGCATGCCATTCGCGCCGCATGGCGGCATGGTAGGCCACGTCGTACAGGGCGCGGGTGGGCTGGCCCCGCAGCACGCCGGCCAGGCTGCGAGCCGCGGCCTTCAGGGCGTCGGGCGTCTTGCCGGAGACGACCATGGGCACCGCGGCGGTGTTGGCCAGCTTGTCGGCGTCGTCGCCGCCGGATTCGGGCGGGCTTTGCAGGATGACGTGCGCGTTGGCGCCGCCGAAACCGAACGAATTGACGCCGATGGTCAGTTGCCCGGCGCGGGGCAGGGGGTGGTTCTGGGTGGCGACAGCGATATTCCAGCCGTCGAAATCGATCGCCGGGTTGGGCGTCTGGATGCCGATGGTGGCAGGCACGACGCGATGCTGCAGGCTGTAGACGGCCTTGACCAGGCCGGCCACGCCGGATGCGGCTTCCAGGTGTCCGAGGTTGCTCTTGATGGAGCCGATCGGCAGCGGGTTGCCCGCGCCGCGGGGCTGCCCCAGCGCTGCGCCGATGGCCCGGGTCTCGATCGGGTCGCCCACCGCGGTGCCCGTGCCGTGGGCTTCCAGGTAGTCGATGTCGGAGACGGGAATGCCGGCGCGTTCGTAGACTTGCCGCATCAGGGCGATCTGCGCGTCGGGGTTGGGCACGGTCAGGCCGGACTTGCGGCCGTCGGTATTGACGGCGCTGCCCGCGATGACGGCCAGGATGTGGTTGCCGTCGGCCACGGCCTGGTCATAATCCTTCAGCAGGAACAGGCCGCCGCCTTCGGACCGTACGTAGCCATCGCCGGATGCGTCGAAGACCTTGCAGCGCCCGCCGGGCGAGAGCATCGATGCCTTGGAAAACGTGATGAAGCCGTATGGGTGCAGGTGCAGGCTGACGCCGCCGGCGATGGCCTGGCTGGTTTCGCCGGTGACGATGGCGCGGCAGGCCTGGTGCACCGCCACCAGCGACGACGAGCAGGCGGTGTCGACCGCCATGCTGGGGCCGTGCAGGTCGAATAGATAGGACAGCCGGTTGGCGGCGATGCTGGAGGTGTTGCCGGTGGCCATCGAGGCGTCGACGGCGCCCATGTCGTCGGACAGCCGATAGGAATAGTCGGCGCTGGCGATCCCGATATAGACGCCGCAGTCGCTGCCCCGCAGGCTGGACGGCCGTACGCCGGCGTGCTCGATGGCTTCCCAGCACAATTCGAGCAACAGCCGCTGCTGCGGATCCATCAGCGCGGCTTCGCGGGGCGAGATGCCGAAAAAGTGCGCGTCGAAACCGGAAATGTCGCCGATCGAGCCGGCGGCAAAGGTATAGGCAGTGCCTGGATGATCTTTGGCGGGATGCAGGTAGGCATCCTGGCGCCAACGGTCGGCATCCACTTGGGTGACGAGATCGCGTCCGGCCAACAGGTCGGTCCAGTATCGCTCCGCATCAGTATGCGGAAAGCGGAACGAGAGCCCCACAACGGCAACACGCTTTGCCATGTAATCTTCCTTCGAACAACAGCTTTCGAGAGCTTTTCTTGGTTTTCTTCTGCTACGGATAGACGACGCAGGCGCCAGTGGGCGGGCTGTGTCTACAGGCAATGATCAGGAGAGTGACCGCTGGCGGCCGGCTCGGCAAATGGGGAATGAGGAGTTTCCTTGCTTAGTAAAGACAGCCACGGTTTCGGATAAGGAAAAAATACAGCGTGAGCCCAGTTGTTGGGGCTTTGTCATTATGGTCGGTTATTCGTCGATTTGGAGAGGGCAGATTTTACAGTTTATTGTGGCCTCGTAAGCGTTCCGTGGTGCATCGCAAAATGCAGATACAAAACGCTTCGGAATGCGGGATTTGTCCGCAAATAAGACATTACCTGTGCCAATCTATGGGTATTTTTTGCAAACGTTATACGGTGCAGTAAATGCAGCGGTGATGTCATTAATTCACAAGGTAGTAACAAAATGAGTGTAAAGCGAAGAAAGTCGCGTTTTGTGAAAACTTTGGTTTCCTTGATCGACGTAATTTGGGATGGTAACAAGCTCAATCGGCAGCTAAAGGACGCAAAAAAGCCCCATAAGGGGCCTTGAGACAAAGACCGGATGGCGGCGCAACGGCCCCGGCGTCAGCCGGGGCCGCGGGCCATTACTTGAAGGCCGTCTTGCTGCCGTCCTTGTGCCAGGTGAAGACCTGGAATTCGAACTCGTTCAGGTCGCCCTGCTTGTTCCAGGAAGTCTTGCCGATCGGGGTATCGAAGCTGTTGGAATGCAGGTACTGAGCCACCTTGGTGGGATCGGTGCTGCCCGAGCCCTTGATGGCCTCGGCAATGACCTGGGTGGCGGCATAGGCCGTCAGTTGGAACGCACCGCTGGCGTTGCGCTTCTTGCTTTCGAACGCCTTGACCACGTCGGCGTTGGCCGGGTTCTGGGTGAAGTCGGCCGGCAAGGTCAGCAGCATGCCTTCGGACGCATCGCCCGCGATGGCGTTGATGTCGGGGTTGCCGACGCCTTCGGGGCCCATAAACTTGGCCTTGACGCCTTGCTCGTGCGCCTGGCGCAGCAGCAGGCCCATTTCGGGGTGATAGCCGCCGTAATAGACGAAGTCGACGTTGTTCGACTTCAGCTTGGTGATGACCGCGGAATAATCGCTGTCGCCGGCATTGATGCCTTCGAACATCACGACCTTGACGCCGCCTTTTTCGAGATTGTCCTTCACCGCGGTGGCGATACCCTGGCCGTACGACTGCTTGTCGTGCAGCACCGCGACGGTCTTGGGCTTGATCTTGTCCAGGATGAACTTGGCGGCGGCGGGGCCTTGCTGGTCGTCGCGGCCGATGGTGCGGAAGATGAACTCGTAGTTCTTGCCGTCGGTCAGGGCGGGCGAGGTGGCCGAGGGCGTGACCATGACGACGCCTTCGTTGTTGTAGATGTCGGCCGCCGCGATGGTGGCGCCCGAGCATACGTGGCCCACCACGAAGCCGATCTTGTCGTTGACGACGCGGTTGGCCGCTACCGGGCCCTGCTTGGGTTCGCAGCCGTCGTCGATGACGACGGTTTCCAGCTTCTTGCCATCGATGCCGCCGGCGGCGTTGATGCGTTCGACCGCGGTGTCCACGCCTTCGCGGACCATGGCGCCGTACTGGGTGACCGGGCCGGTGGTGGGACCCACCACGGCGATCTTGATGCTTTGCGCCTGCGCGCCGGCCGAAACGGCCAGGCCCGCCGCCAGGCCGAGCGCGGCCAGCACGGGAGAGAGGCGGAATGCTTGTTTCATGGGGAATCTCCTTTGCGTCGTTATATAAGCCGGCAGGGCCTGCAAAGGCAGGCGCCAGGCTTGTGCAGCCAAGCATACCTGAAAGACCGGCGAATTTGAGCCGCCCCGGTAGACAATCGAACGGCGCCGCGCGGCAGCGCCTTTATGCGCTTCCGCGTATATGCAAAAGACGATTTCTTCGTTTGCGTTCATAAGCCGGCGCGGCATTATTGGCGCCATGAGATTCCAACCGATCATCGTTCCGGGCTGGAAAGACTCCGGCCCTGGTCACTGGCAAACCCGGTGGGCGCACTGCCTGCCCCACGCCCAGCGCGTACGGCAGCCCGACTGGCAGACGCCCGACCCCGCAACCTGGAATGCCACCGTGGCCTCCTATGTGGACACGGCCGCGTGTCCGGTCCTGCTGATTGCGCACAGCCTGGGTTGCCTGGCCGCGGTCGGGCTGCCGGTGCCCCTGCGGGCCAAGGTGGCAGGCGCGCTGCTGGTGGCCCCGGCCGACGTCGAGCGGCCCGGCGCGCCCGACTGCCTGCGCGGCTTCGGGCCGGTGCCGCTGCATTCGTTGCCGTTCCAGTCGGTGGTGGTGGCGGGAAGCGACGACCCGTATTGCTCGCTGGAACGCGCGCGCGAGTTCGCGGCGGCCTGGGGCAGCCGCCTCGAGGTGGTGCCCCAGGGCGGGCACATCAATACGGACAGCGGGTTCGGCGAATGGCCGCAAGGGTTGAAACTGCTGTCGGCCTTGCGCCGGCGCGCGGTCTGGCGGGTGGCGGCGCCGTTGCCCCGGGTGTCGCCGGTGCCGGCATCGGTGGCCGTGCCGTAGTCAGGTATCCTGCACGCGCCGCCCGGTATCGGTCTCGAACCAGTGCAGCGCGTGGCGCCCGTCCGGCCCCAGGCTGACCTGGTCGCCCGGCCTGGCCGGCGCCTCGGCCAGCTGGCGGGTGGCGCAGCGCACCACCACGGCCGCCTGACCGCAGCGGCAATGCACCAGTTGCTCGGAACCCAGGGTTTCGACCATTTCGACTTCGGCGGTCAGCCCCTGCGCATTGAGCAGCATGTGCTCGGGCCGCATGCCCATGATGACGGTGCGGCCGCGCACCGCACCCGGCACCTGCAACGGGGAAATGTCCAGCGCCGCGCCGTCCAGCGTTTGCAGGGTGCCGTCGCCCGCCGCGTTGACCTGCATCAGGTTCATGGGCGGCGAGCCGATGAACCCCGCCACGAAGGTGGACGCGGGCTTCTCGAAGACTTCGGTGGGCGTGCCGATCTGTTCGGGCACGCCCTGGTACATCACGATCATGCGGTGCGCCAGCGTCATGGCCTCGACCTGGTCGTGCGTGACGTACAGGCTGGTGGTGCGCAGCCGGCGGTGCAGCTTCATGATCTCCAGGCGCATGGCCACGCGCAGCTTGGCGTCCAGGTTGGACAGCGGCTCGTCGAACAGGAACACCTTGGGTTCGCGCACGATGGCGCGCCCCATGGCCACGCGCTGGCGCTGCCCGCCGGACAGCTGGCGCGGCCGGCGGTCCAGCAGCTTGTCCAGTTCCAGGACCTGCGCGGCCGCCTCGACGCGCTTGCGGATGTCTTCTTTGGACAGCTTGCGGATCTTCAGCCCGTAGGCCATGTTGTCGAACACGCTCATGTGCGGGTACAGGGCGTAGTTCTGAAACACCATGGCGATGTCGCGCTCGGCCGGCTCCAGCTCGTTGACGACCTTGTCGTCGATCAGGATCTCGCCGCTGGTCACGGTTTCCAGGCCGGCCACCATGCGCATCAGCGTGGACTTGCCGCACCCCGAAGGGCCGACGATGACGATGAACTCGCCGTCTTGCACGTCGACGTCGATGCCGTGGATGACGGCCACGTTGCCGGCATAGGTTTTCTTGACGTTGCGAAAGCTCAGGGTAGCCATGGAGTGTTCTTTGCGTGGGCGGCTGCGGGCAGCGCGGTTATTTCTCGGTGTCGACCAGGCCCTTGACGAACCATTTCTGCATCAGGATGACCACCAGCGCCGGCGGGATCATGGCCAGCATGGCGGTGGCCATGGTGATGTTCCATTCGGTGACGCTGTCGCCGCCGCTGATCATGCGCTTGATGCCGATGACCACCGGGTACATGTTTTCCTGGGTGGTGATCAAGAGCGGCCACAGGTATTGGTTCCAGCCGTAGATGAACTGGATGACGAACAGCGCCGCGATGCTGGTGCGCGACAGCGGCAGCAGCACGTCGCGGAAGAAGCGCATGGGGCCGGCGCCGTCGATGCGCGCGGCTTCGACCAGTTCGTCGGGCACCGTCAGGAAGAACTGGCGAAACAGGAACGTGGCGGTGGCCGAGGCGATCAGCGGCAGGGTCAGGCCGGCATAACTGTTGAGCAGGCCCAGGTCGGCCACGACCTTGTAGGTGGGGGCGATGCGCACTTCGACCGGCAGCATCAGCGTGACGAAGATCATCCAGAAGAAGAACATGCGCCCGGGAAAGCGGAAGTACACCACCGCGAAGGCCGACAACAGCGAAATGGCGATCTTGCCCAGCGAGATGACCAGCGCCATGACCAGGCTGACGTACAGCATGCGGCCCACGCCCGCGCCGCCCAGGGCGCGTGCGTAATTCTCGGCGAAATGCGGCCCGGGTAGCAGCGACATGGGCGCGGCCGCGACTTCCTGCGCGGTCTGGGTGGACGCCACGAACGTGACGTACAGCGGAAAGGCCACCAGCGCCACGCCGCACAGCAGGATCAGGTGGGCCAGGATGTCCAGCCAGGGACGACGTTCAACCATGGTGTCGTTGCCTTATGAATCAGTACTGCACTTTGCGGTCGATATAGCGGAACTGCACCACGGTCAGCGCCACCACGATGGCCATCAGCACCACCGATTGCGCGGCCGACGAGCCCAGGTCCAGGCCGTGGAAGGCGTCGCTGTACACCTTGTAGACCAGGATGGAGGTGGCCGTGCCGGGGCCGCCCTGCGTGGTGGTGTCGACCACCGCGAAGGTGTCGAAGAACGCGTAGATGATGTTGACCACCAGCAGGAAGAACGTGGTGGGCGACAGCAGCGGGAAGACGATGGTCCAGAAGCGGCGCGCCGGTGAGGCGCCATCGATGGCGGCCGCCTCGATCAGCGAGCGCGGGATCGATTGCAGGCCCGCCAGGAAGAACAGGAAGTTGTAGGAAATCTGCTTCCAGACGGCGGCGATCAGCACCAGCGTCAGCGCCTGGTTGCCGTCCAGGCGCGGATTCCAGCCCACGCCGATGTCGTGCAGCGCCACGGCCAGGATGCCGACCGAAGGCGAGAACAGGAATAGCCACAGGACGCCCACCACGGCCGGCGCCACGGCGTACGGCCAGATCAGCAGCGTTTTGTACAGGCCGGCGCCGCGCATGACGCGGTCGGCCATCACGGCCAGCAGCAGCGAGACGGCCAGGCCGACGAAGGCCACCAGGGCCGAGAACACCGCGGTGACGCGGAATGAGTCCAGGTAGTCGGCCTGGCTGAACAGGTCGGCGAAGTTGGCCAGGCCGACGAACTCGGACGACAGCCCGAAGGCGTCCTGCAACTGCATGGACTGCCACATGGCCTGCCCGGCGGGCAGGAAGAAGAAAATCAGAGTGACGGCGATCTGCGGGGCCAGCAGCAGATAGGGCAGGGTCTTGTGCCGGAAGACGACGCGTTTTTCCATGGAGGCAAACCCTTGGGCACGGGGAAGGCGGCGGCCCGGGATGAGCCGCCGGGACTGCCGGGCGGGCGACGGCGCCGGCCCCGCGGGGCCCGGCAGCCGTTGCGCCCGGGCGGCTTACTTGACGCTTTTCTCGAACTTCTCGAGCAGCTCGTTGCCGCGCGTGACCATGGTCTTGATGCCGTCCTGGGCGCTGGTCTTGCCGGACATGATGCGCTCCATTTCCTGGTCTTCGATTTCACGGATCTGCGGCAGGAAGCCCAGGCGCAGGCCGCGCGATTGCGCGGTGGTCTCGACGTCGAGCTGCTTGACGCCGACTTCGGTGCCGGGGTTCTTGTCGTAGTAGCCCTGCTTCTTGGTGAGCTCGTAGGCCGCCTTGGTGACAGGCACGTAGCCGGTCTGCTGGTGCCAGCGCGCGGCGATTTCGGGGCTGGCCAGGAAGTGGAAGAACTTGGTGACGCCCTTGTAGACTTCAGGCGACTTGTTGGCGAACACCCACAGCGACGCGCCGCCGATGATGGAGTTCTGCGGCGCGCCCTTGACGTCGGCGTAGTAGGGCAGGGTGGACGTGCCGAACTCGAACTTGGCGTTCTTGGCGATGTTGGCGCGCAGGCCGCTGGAGCCGGTAATCATGGCGCACTTGCCGCCGATGAACAGCGAGTTGGGCTGGTCGCCGCGCCCGCCATACATGAAGATGCCTTCCTTGGCGAGCTTGGCCAGGTTGTCCAGGTGGCGCACGTGCAGCGGCGTGTCGATGGCCAGGCGCGCATCCAGGCCGCCGAAACCGTTGTCTTTGGTGGCGTAGGGCACGTTGTGCCAGGCCGAGAACGTCTCGAGCTGCACCCAGGACGGCCAGGACGTGGTGTAGCCGCATTCCTGGCCGGCGGCCTTCAGCTTCTGCCCGGCGGCGGCCAGGTCTTCCCAGGTCTTGGGCGGTTTTTCAGGGTCGAGGCCGGCTTTCTTGAAGGCGTCTTTGTTGTAGTAGAACACCACGGTGGAGCTGTTGAACGGCATCGAGATCAGCTTGCCGTCCTGCGAGGAGTAGTAGCCCGCGACCGCGCCGATGAACGCCTTGGGGTCGAGCGGGTTGCCGGCTTCTTCGGACATCTGCTGCACCGGCTTGATGGCGCCCTTGGCGTACATCATGGTGGCGGTGCCCACCTCGAAGACCTGCAGCACGTCGGGAGCATTGCCGGCGCGGAACGCGGCGATGCCCGCATTCATGGATTCGCCGTAGTTGCCCTTGTAGACGGCGTTGATCTTGTAGTCGGTGTTCTGTTTGTTGAATTCCTGGACCAGTTCGTTGACGCGTTCGCCCAGCGCGCCTTCCATCGAGTGCCAGAACTGGATTTCCGTGGCGGCGTGGGCCGAGGATCCGGCGAATACCGCCAGCAGGGCGGCACAGGTGAAGGCTAGGCGATGCGGTCGCATGGGGATGGTCCTCCTGGTTGCGTTGCCGCGGTTCGGGGTGTCCGGCCGCGGGGAACACGACACCTTATGTATGGTTTGTGACAGAGACGTGACTTTTACACCACCGACGGGCGCTGTCAAATATGGAATAGCGTACGCCTGGCGCCGCTTTTCCGCGAGCGAAAGGCGAAATCGGCCGGCAGCGGGTGACTGCCGGCGGGATGCCGGGAGGAAAGGTGCCTGCCGCGTTTTGTCGAGGAAAGGGGGGAACCTGCGGGCCGGGCGTCTTGCCGGTCACGCGCCAGACGCCCGGCGGGGCCTAGCGGGGCGCCTGTTCCAGCGTGGCCGGGCGCGCCAGGTTCCACATCAGCGCTCGGAAGGGGGCCAGCATGCTCAGGTTGACCGCCAGCTTGATGGCCAGGTCGCCCAGCATCCAGGTGACCCAGGGCGTGTCGGTGGCGGCGAAGGCGATGCTGAAGAAGACGGCCGTGTCCAGCACCGCGCCCACCGTGCCCGAGAGCAGGGGCGCGCGCCACCAGCGCTGGTCGCGCAGGCGGTCGAATACCTGGATGTCGGCCAGCTGGGCGCATAGGTAGGCCAGGCCCGAAGCCAGCGCGATGCGCGGCGAGGCGACCCAGACCGAGACGGCCAGGGCGGCCGCGAACCCCACCCAGGCCACGCGGCGCGCCGCGGCGGGGCCGAAGCGGCGGTTGAGCACGTCGGTGACCAGGAAGGCCACCGGGTACGACAGGCCGCCCCAGGTCAGCCAGTCGTTCAGGGGGACCTGCACCAGGATGTTGGACCCCACCACGATCAGGCACATGCTGAAGACCGCCATGGCGAATTGCCGTGGCGTCATGGCCTGGAAGTATCGCGCCTTGCTCATTGGCCGAACTCGCTGGCCAGCTCGCGCGAGCGCTGGGCGGCCGCTTCCATGGCCTGGCGCACGATGGCGGCCAGGTCGGCGTGCTGGAAGACCTGCAAGGCGGCCGCGGTGGTGCCGCCCTTGGACGTGACGCGCTCGCGCAGCACTGCCGGGGGATCGTCGGCCTGCTGGGCCAGCCGCGTGGCCCCGGCCAGCGTGCCCAGCGCCAGTTGGTGGGCCTGTTCGGGGCTGAGGCCCACGGCCACGCCGCCGGCGACCAGCGCCTCGAGGAACAGGAATACGTAGGCCGGGCCGCTGCCCGACAGCGCGGTGACCGCATCCAGCGCGGCGTCGTCGGCCACCCACACGACCTGGCCGACCGAGGCCAGCAGGCGTTCGGCCAGCGCGCGGCCGGCGGCGTCGACGCCGGGCAGGGCGGCCAGGCCGGTGACGCCGGCGCCTACCAGGGCGGGTGTGTTGGGCATGCAGCGCACCAGGTTCTGCCAGGGTTGGCCGGGTTCGCCCAGCCAGCCCGCCAGGGTGTCGGCGCGGATGCCGGCGGCCACGCTGATGACCAGCGTGCCGGGTTGCAGCCAGGCGCGAGTGGCGGCGGCCGCTTCGCGCAGCTGCTGCGGCTTGACGGCGTAGACCCAGACGTTGCAGCGCCGCAGCGCGGCGTCGGGCGCCCCGGCGGCGCTGGCGCCGCGTTGGCGCCAGGCGTCTTGGGCGGCGGAGTTGGGGTCGATGACATGCAGGTTGCCGGCCGGGCAGGTTTTGCCGGCCAGCCCGGCGGCCAGGGCCGAGGCCATGTTGCCGCCCCCGATGAAGGCGATGGAAAGGTCTTGATTCATAGGGCGCGATTGTAGCCGGCGCGGCCGCAAGCGCGGTGTAAGCATGCTGTCAGATACTGGCGGGCTTCTGGCCCCGTGGCGCAGGGCAGCCGCCCGGCCGGAGCAGCGCGTCCCCATTTGTTTGATCTTCTCAAATATTGGGGATTACACGCAGTGACACCGTGGGATGCAGCTTTCAGAATACCGCCCACGTTGTACTTTTGCCCAAGAAGCCGGCAATGGCCGCCTCGGGCCGGCCGGGTACCCCCCGCCGATGCCGATTCGTCCAAAGCTGTCCATCCCTATCGCCGGAGAATTCCGAATGAAGCTTCTGCACCGCGTTACCCCCTTTGCCATGGCATTCGGGGCGTTGCTCTTGGCTGGCGCCGCTCAGGCGGCCGACACCATCAAGATCGGCATCCCCCAGCCCATGACCGGGCCCAACACCCAGTACGGCACCCAGATCCAGGCCGGCGCGCTGACCGCCATCGAAACCATCAATGCGCAGGGCGGCGTCAAGGGCAAGAAGCTCGAGCCCATCCTGATCGACGATGGCTGCGAGCCCAAGCAGGCCGTGCCGGCCGCCAACCGCGTGGTCAACTCGGGCGCCAAGTTCGCCGTGGCCCACGCGTGCTCGGGCGTGACCGTGCCCGCGGTGAACGTCTACGAACAGGAAGGCATCGTCGCCATTACCCCGGGCGCGACCTCGCCGCTGGTCACCGACACCACCAAGCCGCACTTCTTCTTCCGCACCATCGGCCGCGACGACCAGCAAGGCCCGTTCGCCGCGCGCTACATCGCCAACACCCTGAAGCCCAAGAAAGTGGCCGTGCTGCACGACAAGCAGACCTACGGTTCGGGCGTGGCCACCCAGGTCAAGGAAACCCTGGAAAAGAACAAGGTCAACGTGGTGATGTTCGAGGGCATCAACGTCGGCGACAGCGACTATTCGGCGGTGATCACCAAGCTGAAGTCGACCGGCGTCGACCTGGTCTATTTCGGCGGCTACCACCCCGAACTGGGCCTGCTGCTGCGCCAGTCGCGTGAACAGGGCCTGAACGTGCAGTTCATGGGCCCCGAAGGCACGGCCAACCAGGACCTGGTCGCCATTGCCGGCCCGGCCATCGAAGGCCTGCTGGTGACGCTGCCCTCCGACTTCACCAAGCTGCCTGGCAACGAAGGCATCGTGAAGGCCTTCCACGACGCCAAGCGCGACCCCGACGGCGCCTTCCAGATGCCGGCCTACGCGGCGGTGCAGATCCTGGCCAAGAGCATCGACGCGGTGGGCGAAGACCCCACCAAGGTGGCCGACTACATGCACAAGACGGCCTTCGACACCGCCATCGGCAAGGTCGAGTACGACGCCAAGGGCGACCTGAAGGACTTCGAATTCGCCGTCTTCAAGTGGGACAAGAACGGCAAGAAGACCCAGCTGTAAACACGCGCCGCCCCGGCTACCCGCCGGGGCTCGAACGCACGCCCAGGTTTCCGGCTCCGGGTCACTCATACCGGGGCCGGAACCATTTGGAGCATAGGTAAACATCCATGTCAGACCTTATCCCCCAACTTACCCAGCAGGTCTTCAACGGCCTTTCGCTGGGCGCGATCTACGCGTTGATCGCCATCGGCTACACAATGGTCTACGGCATCATCGGTATGATCAACTTCGCCCACGGCGAGATCTACATGATCGGCGCCTACGTGGGCCTGGTCACACTGACCGCCATCGGCACCAACAGCGGCTTGCCGCTGCCGTTCGTGATCGCGGCCATGCTGCTGGTGGCCATCGTCGTCACCGGCATCTACGGCTTCAGCGTCGAGCGCGTGGCCTACCGCCCGGTGCGTGGCAGCCAGCGCCTGGTGGCGCTGATCTCGGCCATCGGCATGTCCATCTTCCTGCAGAACTGGGTGGCGCTGGGCCAGGGCGCGCGCGACATGGCCGTGCCCTCGCTGATATCGGGCGCGGTGCAGTTCGACCTGGGGTCGCAGTTCGATGTGACCCTGCCGTATTCGCGCATCATGATCATCGTGGTCACGGTGCTGCTGATGATCGCGCTGTCGCTGTTCATCAAATATTCGCGCATGGGCCGCGCGTCGCGTGCCTGCTCGCAGGACATGCACATGGCCAACCTGCTGGGCATCGACACCAACCGGGTCATTTCTTTCACCTTCATACTGGGCGCCATGCTGGCGGCCGTGGGCGGCGTGCTGATCGCCATCACCATCGGCAAGCTCAACCCGTTCATCGGGTTCCTGGCGGGCATCAAGGCCTTCACGGCCGCGGTGCTGGGCGGCATCGGCAGCATCCCCGGCGCCATGCTGGGCGGCGTGCTGCTGGGCCTGGCGGAAACGTTGGCAGCCGCCTATATCTCGTCCCAGTACAAAGACATCGTGGCGTTCGCGCTGCTGGTGCTGATCCTGCTGTTCCGGCCCACCGGGCTGCTCGGCAAACCTGAGGTGGAAAAAGTCTGATGGCCAACAACACCCTTAAAAATGCCACGATGGCGGCCATCCTGACGGCCGTGATCGTCATGCCGGTGTTCGGGCTGCAACTGGTGCGCCAGGGCGTCCACACCAATATCGAAACCCACTGGGACATGGTGGCGCTGGCCGCTGCCGTGGTGTTCGTGTTCCAGTTGCTGCGCCCCTGGCTGGCGCGGCCTTTCCAGCAACTGAAGACCAGCATCCCGATGCTGCCTTCGGCCCCGGCCAAGGGCAACAAGTGGATCATCGCGCTGGTGATCGCGGCGGCGGTGATCTGGCCGTTCTTCAGCGGCCGCAGTTCGGTCGACATCGCCACGCTGGTGCTCATCTACGTGATGCTGGGGCTGGGCCTGAACATCGTGGTGGGCTTCGCGGGGTTGCTGGACCTGGGCTTCGTGGGCTTCTACGCCGTGGGCGCCTATACCTATGCGCTGCTTTACCACTGGGGTGGCTGGGGCTTCTGGGAAGCGTTGCCGTTCGCCGGCGCCATGTCGGCGCTGTTCGGCTTCGTGCTGGGCTTTCCGGTGCTGCGGCTGCGCGGCGACTACCTGGCCATCGTCACGCTGGGCTTCGGCGAGATCATCCGCCTGCTGCTGATCAACCTGAACTTCCTGACCGGCGGCCCCGACGGCATTTCGGGCATTCCCAAGCCCAGCGTGTTCGGCATGGAAATGGCGCGCCGTTCCAGCGAAGAGGGCGTACGCACGTTCCACGAGATCATGGGCTGGACGTTCGACAACCAGCACATGGTCAACTACCTGTACCTGATGGCCCTGGCGCTGGCGCTGCTGACGCTGTTCGTGTCGACCCGCCTGATCCGCATGCCGGTCGGACGCGCCTGGGAAGCCCTGCGCGAAGACGAGATCGCCTGCCGTTCGCTGGGCCTGAACCCCACGCGCATCAAGCTGTCGGCCTTCACGCTGGGCGCCATGTTCGCCGGCTTTGGCGGCGCGTTCTTCGCGGCGCGCCAGGGCATGGTCAATCCGGAATCGTTCACCTTCATCGAGTCGGCCCTGATCCTGGCCATCGTGGTGCTGGGCGGCATGGGCTCGCAGGTCGGCGTCATCCTGGCGGCCATCTTGCTGACCGTGTTGCCCGAAGTGGCGCGCGAATTCGCCGAGTACCGCATGCTGATGTTCGGCCTGGTGATGGTGTTGATGATGATGTGGCGTCCGCAGGGGTTGCTGCCCATGAAGCGTCCCCAAGTGGAGCTGGCCAAATGAGCGAAGCCCTGCTGAAAGTATCCGGCCTGACCATGCGGTTCGGCGGCCTGCTGGCCGTCGACAGCGTGGCCTTCGACGTACGCCGCGACGAGGTCTTCGCCATCATCGGCCCCAACGGGGCGGGCAAGACCACCGTGTTCAATTGCGTGGGCGGTTTCTACAAGCCCACGGCGGGCGACATCGTCATGGACGGCAAGCCCATCACCGGCTTGCCCAGCCACAAGGTGGCGCACCACGGACTGGTGCGCACGTTCCAGAACGTGCGCCTGTTCAAGCAGCTGACCGTGGTAGAGAACCTGCTGGTGGCGCAGCATACCCAGGTGGAGTCGCGCCTGTTGCCCGGCCTGCTGAAGCTGAAATCGTACCGGCAGTCCGAGGCCGACGCCCTGGCGCGCGCGGCCCAATGGCTCGATTTCATGGGGTTGCGCCAGTATGCCAACCGCGAGGCCGGCAACCTGGCCTACGGACACCAGCGGCGCCTGGAGATCGCGCGCTGCATGATTACCAAGCCGCGCCTGCTGATGCTGGACGAGCCGGCGGCCGGCCTGAACCCCCAGGAAAAGCGCGACCTGCAGCAGCTGATCGACCAGCTGCGCCGCGAGTTCGGCGTGGCGGTGCTGTTGATCGAGCACGACATGAGCCTGGTGATGGGCATTTCCGACCGGATCCTGGTCATGGAGCACGGCAAGCCGATTACCACCGGCACGCCGGAGCAGGTGCGCAGCGACGAACGCGTCATCAAGGCGTACCTGGGGGAAGAATGATGCTGAAGCTGGACAACATCCATACGTATTACGGGGCGATCCAGGCCCTGAACGGCGTGTCGGTCGAAGTGAACCAGGGCGAGATCGTCACCCTGATCGGCGCCAACGGCGCCGGCAAGACCACGCTGCTGATGACGGCTTGCGGCAACCCGCGAGCCAGCCAGGGCACCATCACCTTCCTGGGTGAGGACATCACCCACAAGGACACCCACCACATCATGCGCAGCGGTATTGCCATCTCGCCTGAAGGCCGGCGGGTGTTCAAGGACCTGACCGTGGCCGAGAACCTGATGATGGGCGGGTTTTTCGCCAGCCGCGAGGCCATCCAGGCGGGGCTTGAGCATGTCTACACGCTGTTTCCGCGCCTGAAGGAACGCGCGGCCCAGCGCGCCGGCACCATGTCGGGCGGCGAGCAGCAGATGCTGGCCATCGGCCGCGCGCTGATGACGCAGCCCAAGCTGCTGCTGCTGGATGAACCCACGCTGGGCCTGGCGCCGCTGATCATCGCCCAGATCTTCGACATCATCCGCACGATCCGCGAGCAGGGCGTGACGGTGTTCCTGGTGGAGCAGAACGCCCACAAGGCGCTGCAGGTGGCCGACCGCGGCTACGTGCTGGAGAACGGCAGGGTGGTGCTGCAGGATACGGGCGCCAACCTGCTGGTCAACGACGACGTGCGCAAGGCCTACCTGGGAGCGTGATGACCCAGTGGTGTCAGACACCCTTCGGGGTGTCTGACACCTGGGGAACACGGGGCGTATTTCACCCGACGCGCTTGAGCCGCGTCATGGGTTTTCGGCATCCGGCCGGGCGCCGTTCAGGCGGCCTGCTGGCGCTGCGGCGCGTGGAAGTAGGCATCGATGGCGGCCCGGGCCAGGGCGTCGATGGAATCCGTGACGGCAACGCCCAGGGCGGTCCGGTGCGCGTGCGCAATGGCCAGCGGCAATTCGGTGCAGCCCAGCACCACGGCGTCGGCGCCGCGCGCGCGCAGCAGGCGCACGCCTTCGGCGGCGGGTTCGAGCGCCGCGGCGAGCGCATTGGCCTTGACGGCGCGGATCGGCGCGACGCAGTGGCGCTGGATTTCGTCCGCCGTCGGCACGATGCAGGTATAGCCCTGGTGTTCCAGCCGGGCCTGGTACAGGCCCAGTGCCAGCGTGGCCGGGGTGCCCATCAGGCCGATGCGACCGCGCGGCAGCCCCATGCGGTGCAGGTCCTGGAGCACGGCGTCGATGATGTGCACGATGGGCAGCGCCGTGGCCGCGGCCAGCTGGTCGTACCACAGGTGCGCCGTATTGCACGGGATGGCGATCAGGCGGGCGCCGGCCGTTTCCAGGAAACGCAGGCCCTCGATCATGTAGGGCAGCGGGTCTTCGCCGCCGCGCAGGCGGGCGTCGCTGCGGTCGGGAATGCGGGGATCGTTGCGCAGCAGGGTGGGTACGTGCTGCTGGTCGACGGCGGCCGGCGTCAGGGCCGCCACTCGCAATGCGAAGGCCGCGCCCGCCAGCGGCCCCATGCCGCCCAGCACGCCCAGGTAGCCCGGATGCGCGTCGCCCGTCATGCTGTCGCCGGCGCCAGCACCCGGCCCGGCCGGGCCAGGCCGGCCTGGCGCCCGTCCCAGACCTGCCGGCCGTTGACCCAGACGCCGTGCATGCCCTGGCTGAGCTGCAGCGGCTGGGCGAAGGTGGCGGTGTCGGCCACCGTGTCCGGATCGAACAGCACCAGGTCGGCGTAATAGCCGGGGCGCAGCAGGCCGCGCTCGGGCAACCCGTACTGGCTGGCCGCCAGGCCGGTCATCTTGTGGATGGCCTGTTCCAGCGTCAGCAGGTTCTGCTCGCGCACCATGGTGCGCAGCACGTTGGTGAACGTGCCCCATTGCCGGGGGTGCGGATGGGGGTCGAAGGGCAGGCCGTCCGAGCCCACCATGGTCAGCGGATGACGGAAGATGCGCCGCACGTCGTCGGGGTCCATCAGGAAGTAGATGGCGCCGGCGGGCGACAGGCGCTGCAGCGTGGCCGTGTCGTCCAGGCCCAGTTCGGCCATCACGTCGGCGAAATCGCGGCCGGTGGCGGCGGGATGGCCCTTGGACCAGGTGATCATGGTGCGTTGCGCCAGCCGGACGCGGTCCAGGCGCAGCATGGTCGAGGTGGCCGGATACGGATGGCAGTCCAGGCACACCGGCTGGTGCGCGGCCGCCCGGGTGATGATGTCGAGCGTTTCGCGCGAGCGGCCGTGGTTGGGCGCGCCGGCCAGCTTGTGATGCGAGAACACGACCCGGCATGCCAGCGCGCGGCCGATCTCCAGCGCTTCGTCCATGGCCGGCACGATGTGGTCGGCCTCGTCGCGCAGGTGCGTGGCGTAGATGCCGGCCCGTCCGCGCAGCGGCTGGCAGACCGCGATGATTTCCGCCGTGGTCGCTGCCGCCGCGGGCGGGTAGAACGTGCCGCTGGATACGCCGAAGGCGCCGGCATCCAGGGCCTCGCGCAGCAGGCCGCGCATGCGCTCGATTTCGCCGGCGTTGGCTGGGCGGGCGGTGTCTTCCATGGTGGCCACGCGTAACGTGGTGTGGCCCACCAGCGGCACCACATTGACGGCCGGCGGCGCCGCGCGCAGGGCGGCGATCCAGGCCGCGAAGCTCGGGAAGCGGAACAGCGCCTCGGGGCCGAGCAGGTCCAGCGGCTGCGGGATGGCGCGGCCGGCCAGCGGCGCCAGGCTGATCCCGCAGTTGCCCGTGACGACGGTGGTGATGCCTTGCGACACCTTGGGCGTCATGTCGGGATGCGCCAGCAGATAGCCGTCGTCGTGGGTATGCGAATCGATGAAGCCGGGCGCGGCGACCCGGCCTGCCGCATCGACGACGGGCACGCCGGCCGGGATGGCGAAGTCGCCCACCCGGGCGATGCGTTGCCCCTGGACGGCGATGTGGGCGCGGTAGCGCGTCTTGCCGCTACCGTCGACGACGGTAGCGTCCTGCAGGATGAAATCGGCGTGCATGCAGCGGATCAGTCCAGTTTCTTGATGCCGGCGGTGTCGATGATCTGGCGCCACTTGGCGGTTTCGCTGGCGATCAGGCGCTGGAAGTCGGCCGCTGACCCTTGCCCGGGAACGGCCCCCAGCTTGGCCAGGCCCTGGCGCACGGCGGGGGCTTGCAAGGCCTTGCCGATGGCGGCGTTGAGTTGGCGGATGGTGTCCGGCGGCGTGCCCTTGGGGGCCACCACGCCGCCCCAGGCGATGGTCTCGTAGCCTTTCAGGCCCAGTTCGTCCAGCGTGGGCACATCGGGCAGCAGGTCCAGCCGTTGCATGCTGCTGACGCCCAGCGCGCGCACGCGGCCGCTCTGGATCAGGGGCACGGCCTCGGACGAGTTCACGAAGATGAAGTCCAGGCGGCCGCCCAGCAGGTCCTGGATGGCGGCCGGCCCGCCGTTGTAGGGAATGAACGCGACGTCGATCTTGGCCATGCTCTTGAACAGTTCGCCGCCCATGTGGCCGGTGGTGCCCACGCCGGACGCGCCGTACGACAGGCGGCCGGGATGGGCGCGCGCGCGTTCGATCAGGCCTTGCACGGACTGATCGGGCGAGCCCGCCGGCACGATCAGCACGTTGTACAGGTTGAACAGGTGCGCCACCGGTTCCAGGTCGGCGTCGACGTCGTACGGCAGCGTCTTGAACAGCGTACGGTTGACGGCCAGGGTGTTGATGTTGCCGTAGCCGACGGTGTAGCCGTCGGGCGCGGCGCGCTTGATCAGCGCGATGCCGATATTGCCGGCCGCGCCGGGGCGGTTCTCTACCACCACCGAGGCGCCCAGGTCCTGGGCCAGTTGGTTGGTGACCAGCCGCGACAGTATGTCGGGCGAGCCGCCGGCGGCGGACGGAACAATGAAATCGATGGGCTTGTCGGGCCAGGCGTGGGCCACGCCGGTCAATCCGGCGGCGAGCGACAGGGCGGCCAGGCCGCGAGCCAGTGTGCGATGCATGTCAGATTCCCCTTGTGTGGATGAAGCCGGGGCAGGTTAGCACCGGGATACGCGGACCTCCTCATCGAAAAATGTCCCCGTCCTATAATCCGCCGTTATCGAGCGGGGGGGACGAAAGCCATGAATCCGGAGCATGCCGGCGGCCTGCCGGATGTGGTGCCAGGCCATGATGCAAGGGCGGTGCCGCCGCTGAGCCTGCGGCAGATCGAAGTGTTTCGCGCCATCATGACCGCGGGCTCGATCAGCGGCGCGGGCCGCATGCTGCACGTGTCGCAGCCGGCCGTCAGCCGGGTGCTGGCGCTGACCGAAAGCCGCCTGGGCTATCCGCTGTTCGAGCGCGCCAAGAGCCGCTTGCTGCCTACGCTGGAGGCCCGCCGCCTGTACCTGGAAGTCGAGCAGGTGTATGGCGGCATCCAGCGCGTGAACGACCTGGCGGCCAGCCTGGGGCGGCGCGGCGCGGGTGTGCTGCGGGTGGTGGCCAGCGCCAGTTTCGGGCAGGGCATGATCCCGCGTGCCATGGAACGCTTCCGGGCGCGCAACCGCGCTGCGCGGGTCGACTTTCGCAGCGTCACCTTCGACGAGCTGGTGGGGTATTTCCTGAGCGACCGCGCCGACATCGGCATTTCGATGTCTTCGCCTGACCATCCCAACCTGAGTTCCACCCGGGTGGGGGAAGACGCCATTGTCTGTGTGCTGCCGCCCGGGCACCCGCTGGCCGCCCGTGAGGTGATCCGCGCCGACGATTTCTCGTCGACCGACTGGATCGGCTATCCCGAAGGCACGCCGCTGGGGCGGGCGTTGGAAGGCTTCTTTGGCGCCGGCCCGGTGTATCCGGCGGCGATCGAGGTGCATTCGCCGGTGACCGCGCACGCGTTCGTGCAGCAGGGCCTGGGGCCGGCGCTGGTCGACCGCTGGTGCATCCCGCCGGAATCCGTCGTGGTGCAGCGGCCGATCACGCCGGCGGCGCGGGTGGAGATCTGGGCCACGCATTCGAACCTGGCTCCGTTGCCTTTGCTGGGCCGGCGCTTCCTGGCGGCGCTTGGCGAAGTGCTGGCCGACACATCGAATTTTGTGGGCCAACCATAACCTGGTGCTATCGCAGGGCCCGCCGCGCGGCCGGCCGTTTGCCCGCAAAGCCTTGCGGGGCGCGGCTTGCGGCGAAACACAGGGCGTGTTGCAGCGCACCGCGGGCAGGTTTACGGCGGCGCGCCTTGCCGGCATGCTTGCGGCTTTTGCATCGCAGGAAGGAGCGACAAGCATGAGCAAAGGGCAAAGGAAGATCGGCCTGGCCGTGGCGCAGATGGGGCCGGTGCACTTGGCCGATACGCGCCGCGCAGTCGTGGCGCGGCTGCTGGAAATGCTGCGCGAGGCTCATGGCCGCGGCGCCGAGCTGGTGGTGTTTCCGGAATTGGCGTTGACCACGTTTTTCCCCCGCTACTGGATGAGCGACGAAGAGGCGCAGGCCCGTTTCTTCGAGACGCAGATGCCCAACGCCGACGTGCAGCCGCTGTTCGACGAGGCGCGCCGGCTGGGCGTGGGTTTCTACCTGGGTTATGCCGAACTGACGCCCGAGGGCGTGCCCTACAACACGGCCATCCTGGTGGACAAGACGGCGCGCATCGTGGGCAAGTACCGCAAGGTGCACCTGCCTGGCCACGACGACCACAAGCCGCAGGCGCCGTTCCAGCACCTGGAGAAGAAGTTCTTCCGGGTGGGCGACCAGCCGTTCGGGGTGTGGGAAGCCCTGGGCGCCAAGATCGGCATGTGCCTGTGCAACGACCGGCGCTGGCCCGAGACCTGGCGCGTGATGTCACTGCAGAGCGCCGAACTGGTGGTGCTGGGCTACAACACGCCGTCGGTGAATATCCACTGGTCGGAGCCCGTGCACTTGCGCATGCTGCATCACCTGATCACCCTGCAGGCCAGCGCCTACCAGAATTGCGTGTGGGCGGCCGCGGCGGCCAAGTGCGGCTCGGAAGACGGGCACCACATGATTGGCGGCTCGGTGATCGTGGCCCCGACGGGCGAGATCGCCGCGCAGGCCAGCACGGAAGACGACGAAGTGATTACCGTGAACGCCGACCTGGACCTGGCCGAGACGTTCCGCCGGCATGTGTTCGACTTTGCTCGCCATCGCCGTCCGGAACACTATGGGCTGATCGTGGAGCGCACCGGGCCTGGCGCGCCTCTGCCGCGCGACTGACGCGGCTACCGGCCCGGACGCTTCTGGCGCCGCGGCCGGCTGCCGGGGCCTGCAGACCTACAGATTTACAGGCCTTCGGCTTTCAGCGCGGCCTGCACGCCAGCGTCGGCCTGCATGCGATCGAAGAACCGGGCCAGGTTGTCCATGCCGGACAGGTCGATGTTCTTGCCACGGGCCCAGCGCAGCACCACGTACAGGTAGGGGTCGGCGATGGACGGCGCAGCGCCCGCCAGGTAGGGCCTGTCGGCCAGTTGCTTGTCGAGCAGCCCGAACATCGTGCGCAGCAGGCCGGCGGCCGAGGTGCGCAGTTGCTCTTGCGAGGCTTCGTCGGGCAGGAAGCGTTGCGGAGCGAACACCAGCGAGAAGGTGCGGTGCAGATCGGAATTCAGGAAACCCAGCCAGCGGCGCACTTCGGCGCGCGACTGCGCGTTGCCGTCGCCCAGCAGCTGGCTCTGGGGCGCCTGTTCGGCCAGGTATTCCAGGATGGCCGCGTTCTGGGTCAGCGTCATGCCGCCGTCGACCAGCGCGGGCACGGCGCCCATGGGATTGATCTTCAGGAATTCGGGTTGCTTCAGCGCGTCGCGCGCCACCTGCTGGGCTTCGTACGGTTTGCCGATCCATTCAAGGAGGATGTGCGAGGCCAGCGAGCATGCGCCGGGCATGTAGTACAGTTTCATTACGCGTTTCTCCAGAAGAACAAGACGGCTTCCCGCCGCTCGCGCCTATGGTACGCCAGTTGCGTGGGCGCCGGCAGGCCGCTTTCGTTGCCGACAATCCGACCATCGACGCTGCCGCGGGAGGTGCCTCATGCCGAGATTGCGAACACGCCGGATGTTGCCGTCGCCAAGGTGGGTAGCCGCCTGGCTGGCGGCCTTGCTGGGGCTGGCCGCGCCGGCCGCCGCGCAGACCCAGGCCCGGCCGGCCACGGCGGGCCAGGCCCAAACGACCGTGCTGGCCAAGGGCCTGGAACACCCGTGGTCGCTGGCGTTCCTGCCCGATGCCAGCATGCTGATTACCGAGCGCCCGGGCCGCCTGCGCAGGTTCGACGCGCAGGGCCGCCTGTCGCCGCCGCTTGCCGGAGTGCCGGCCGTGCATGCCCAGGGGCAGGGCGGCCTGCTGGATGTGCTGCTGTCGCCCGATTTCGCCCATGACCGGCTGGTGTACTTGTCTTATGCCGAGGCCGACGCCCACGGCAAGGGCAGCGGGACCGCGGTGGGGCGTGGCCGATTGTCGGCGGACGCGCAGCGCCTGGAAGGCTTCGAGGTGATCTTCCGGCAGGAACCGAAACTGTCCAGCGGCCAGCACTACGGCGGGCGGATGGCATTCGGCCGCGACGGCATGTTGTTCGTCGCGCTGGGCGAAAACAACCGCCGCCCCACCGCGCAAGACCTGGACAAGTTGCAGGGCAAGATCGTGCGCCTGGCGCCGGACGGGTCGGTGCCCGCCGACAACCCGTTCGTCGGCCGCGCGGGCGCGCGCGCCGAGATCTGGACCTACGGCATGCGCAACCCGCAAGGGTTGGCGGTGAACCCCTGGACGGGCGAGTTGTGGGAACACGAGCATGGCCCGCGCGGGGGCGACGAGGTCAACATCATCCGTCCCGGGCGCAACTATGGCTGGCCGCTGGCCACGTACGGCATCAACTACTCGGGCTTCGCCATTCCCGAGGCCAAGGGCGACAGCCTGCCCGGCATGCAGGGCCCGCTGTACTGGTGGAAGAAATCGCCGGCCATCAGCGGCATGGCCTTCTATGATTCCGAGCGCTATCCGGCTTGGCGCGGCTCGCTGTTCGTCGGCGCGTTGGCCGAGCAGGCATTGATCCGCCTGCAATTGAAAGACGGCGAGGTCGTGGCCGAAGAGCGCCTGCTGCGCGACCTGGGCGCCCGCATCCGCGATGTGCGGCAGGGGCCCGACGGCGGGGTGTATGTGCTGACCGACGCGGGCGACGGCGTGCTGTTGCGGCTGGCGCCGGCCACTACTCAGGGAGACGCCAGATGAGCACGTATGAATTGATCGGATCGCGCGGCTGCGGATCGGCCATGGTCGAGATGGCACTGGAGCTGGCCAATGTGCCCTACACGGTGACCGACCTGCCGTACCTGAAGCCCGGGCCGGGGCGCGAGCGGCTGCTGCGGCTGAACGTGACCGGGCAGGTGCCGACGCTGGTGCTGCCCGGCGGCGAGATCATGACGGAAAGCGCGGCCATGATACTGCACCTGAACGACGTCGCCCCGGCCGCCGGCCTGGCGCCGCCGGCGGACAGCCCTGAACGGGTGCGTTTCTGGCACTTGCTGATGCGGCTGGTGGGTGCGGTGTATCCCACCTTCACCTATGCGGACGACCCGCCCAAATGGACCACCGAGGGCGAGCCGGCCGAACTGCTGCGCACGCGCGTGCATGACCGCCGGGCCGAGCTGTGGCAGGAAATCGAGCGCCACGTCGGCGCGCCGCACGTGCTGGGCCGCCGCTTCAGCGCGCTGGACCTGTATGCGACGGTAATGATCCGCTGGCGTCCGGGGCCGCCCTGGTTCAAGGCGTACTGCCCGGCCTTGTATGCCGCGGCGGAACAGGCGGCCGCGCAGCCCGATGTGGCGGCCGTGCTGGCCCGGCACTTCGATCCGCCGCTGGAGTAGGCCCTAGGCGGATCGCCAGGCCGCCCAGGCCACCAGCGCCCAGGCCAGCAGGAAGGCGGCGCCACCCAGCGGCGTGACCGCGCCCAGCCAGCGCGTGCCGGTGATGGCCAGCACGTACAGGCTGCCGCTGAACAGCACGATGCCGGCGAACATTACCAGGCCAGCCGTCGACAGCAGTGTCGAGCCGAAACGCGCGCCCAGCAGCGCCACCACGAACAGGCCCAGGGCATGCACCAGGTGGTACAGCACGCCCGTTTGCCAGATCGCCAGCAGGTCGGGCGCCAGCATCCGCTTCAGCCCGTGCGCGCCGAAGGCGCCGGCGCCCACGGCGGCGATCATGTTCAGGGCGGCCAGGATGGTCAGCTGCCGGTCGGTCATGGGTGAGGTCCTTTGCAAGAATGCGGGTCGGCGCGCGCGCCTGCCCGGGATTCAGGCCGTCAGCACCGCGCGCCCCACGACTTTACCCTGTCGCAGCGCGGTCAGCACCGCATCGGCCTCGGGCAACTGGTAGCGGGTGACGGGGATGGGCGGCACGCGCCCGGTGCGCACCAGTTCCATCAGTTCGCGCAGTTCGGCCAGGTTGCCCACGTAGCTGCCCAGGATCGACAGCGCTTTCAGGGGGATCAGCGCCAGCGGCCAGTTGGCGCCGCCGCCGAACAGGCCCACGATGACCAGCTTGCCGCCCTTGACCAGGCAGTCGAACGCCAGCGCGGTGGTGGCCGGCGCGCCCACCAGGTCGATGGCGCCATGTACTGGCTGGCCGCCCGCGGCCTGCAGCAACTGGGCCGCCGCGTCGGGCGCGGCGCCGTCGATCGCGGCGATCGCACCCGCGTCCAGGGCGGCCTGGCGCTTGGCCGGGTCGATGTCCACCACGATGGCCCCGGCCCCGCCCAGCGACTGGAGCAGCGCCACGCACATCAGGCCCAGCCCGCCGGCGCCGAAGATCACGATGGGATGCCGTTGGTAGAGCTGCGGGCCCAGTTTCTTCAGCGCCGAGTACGTCGTCAGCCCCGAGCAGGCGTAGGGGGCGGCGACGGCCGGGTCGAGGTCGCCGATGTCGACCAGGTAGCGGGCGTGCGGCACCAGCAGGTATTCGGCATAGCCGCCGGGACGATGGATGCCCAGGCAGGCCGGCGCCGGGCAGTGGTTTTCCTGGCCGGCCTGGCAGGCCGGGCATAGGCCGCAGCCGATCCAGGGGTACACCAGATAGTTGCGGCCGGCCTGCACGCCGCCGGCATCGGGCCCGGCGGCAGCCAGGACGCCGACGGTTTCGTGTCCCATGGTCAGCGGCAGCGTCACGCCACGGTCTTTCAGGGTAAGCGTGCGGCCCTGGCCCAGGTCGTAGCCGCCTTCCCAGAAATGGATGTCGCTGTGGCAAACCCCCGCGGCGCGCACCTTCAGCAGCACTTGTGCGCCCTGCGGCTCGGGCACGGGCTGTTCGCGCAGTTGCAGCGGGGCGCGGAAATCGACGACGCAATAGCACTTCATGGAAGGTCTCCGAAGGGATCGTCAGGGGCGTCGCCGCGCCGTGCGCCGGATCAGCGTGGATTTGCCGAACAGGCTTTGCACCAGTTCGGTGGCCAGCATGGCGGTCTTGTTGCGCACGTCGAGCGCGGGGTTGAGCTCGACGATGTCCAGCGAGCCCAGCCGGCCGGTGTCGGCGATCATTTCCATGCACAGCTGCGCTTCGCGATAGGTGGGGCCGCCCGGAATGCCGGTGGCGACCGCGGGCGCGATCTCGGGGTCGAGGAAGTCGACGTCGAAGCTGACGTGCAGGTGCGTGTCGGGGGTGAGGTCGGCCAGGGCCTCTTCCATGACGGCGCGCATGCCGATCTCGTCGACGGTGCGCATGTCGTAGACCTCGATGCCGGCGGCGTCGATCAGGCCTTTTTCGCCTTCGTCCACGCTGCGGATGCCGATCTGACGGATCCAGCCGGGTTGCAGGGCGGGCACGTGGCCGGCCAGCGTCGTCAGCGGTTCCGGGCCCTGGCCGCACAGGCAGGCCACCGGCATGCCGTGCAGGTTGCCCGAGGGTGTCAGGGCCTGGGTGTTGAAATCGGTATGCGCATCCAGCCACAGCACGCGCAGCGGCCTACCGGCCTGCCGGCAGTGGCGGGCCACGGCGCTGATCGAGCCGATGCCCAGGCAGTGGTCGCCGCCCAGCACGATGGGCAGGCGGCCGCGCGCCAGTTCGGCCTGCACGGCGTCGTGCAGGGTGGCGTTCCAGGCCACGACCTCGGTCAGGTGGCGATAGCCGCGCTCGGGCGGCAGGCCGGGATTGGGCGGGCCGACCAGGTTGCCGGCGTCTTCGACGTCGTGGCCGAGCGCCTGCAGGGCCGGGCCCAGGCCGGCCACGCGCAGGGCCTCGGGGCCCATCGAGGCGCCGCGCGAGCCCGCGCCGATGTCGGTGGGTACGCCGATCAGGGTCAGGGCGCGCGGGGCGGCGGGGGCGGCTGTGGTCACGGCGGCGGGCTCCTTGGCAGCCCGGGCAGGGGTTGCCTGCCGGGCGGTAACGGTATCTTTATCGATGTGCGGCCGCGGCGCAAGCGGCGCGGCGGGTGTCCGGGTCGGGGGCAGGGGCATGCGCCGCCCGCCTGCGCGCCTGCGGCACAATGGGGTTTTCGTCCTTGCCGCCCCCGGGGCGGCTGCCATCATGCTGCGTTTTTCCAGATCGATTGCGGCGGGCCTGCTGGGCCTGCTGATGCTGGCCGGCCCGGCCGGCGCCGCGCAAGACCGGCCGCTGCGCATCGGCGTCATTCCCAGCGTGGCCAACGAGGCCACCGAAATCGCCATCGCGCAGGCGCGCAAGCAGGGCCTGAAGGTCGAGCTGGTGGAGTTCAGCGATTGGGTGATGCCGAACATCGCGGCGGCCGAAGGGTCGGTGGACGCCAATTTCTTCCAGCACGAACCGTTCCTGCAACTGTTCAACCGCAGCCGGGGGGCGAACCTGGTGCCCATCGCCTATGGGTATTCCACGACCATCGGCCTGTTTTCCAAGCGCCTGCGGCGCGGCGACCCGGTGCCCGATCGCGCCACCATCGCAATCCCGAACGACCCGGTCAACGCCGGGCGCGCGCTGCTGCTGCTGCAGTCGATGGGCCTGCTGGTGCTGCGCACCGGCGCCGATCACCAGGCGACCATGCAGGACATCGTGTCCAACCCGAAGCAGCTGGCGCTGATTCAGGTGGAGGGCTCGCAATCGGCGCGCACGTTCGACGACGTGACCGCGTCGGTCACCTACACCACGTTCGCCAAGCATGCGGGCATCGACGAGAAAGACGGGCTGGCGTTCGACAACACCGACCCGCAGAACGTGCGGCGCTATGCGATCCGCTGGGTCGCCACGCCCGAGCGGGCGCAGGACCCGCGCCTGCTGAAGTTCATCGACATCTACCAGCATTCGCCGCAGGTCAAGGCGAAGCTGCGGCAGCTGTACGGCGACCTGATCGACTTCCCGTGGTAGTGCGGGGGGCGGGTCAGGCCGGCAGGGCCAGCAGCTCGCCCATGCGGACGGGGCCACGCACGGAAGGGGTGTCGGTCCAGCGCACGCGGTTGGGCCCGAACAGCACGATCACGGTGGAACCCAGCTTGAAGCGGCCCATTTCGGCGCCCTTGGCCAGGTGGATGGGCGTGCGCGCGGCTTCGTCGTAGCGCACGGCGCGAACCTGGCGCTTGTGCGGCGTGACCAGCCCGGCCCAGACCGTCTCGATCGAGGCGACGATCATCGCCCCCACCAGCACCATGGCCATGGGGCCGTATTCGGTGTCGAACAGGCAGGCCACGCGTTCGTTGCGCGCGAACAGTTCCGGCACATGGCCGGCGGTAAGCGGGTTGACCGAGAACAGGCGGCCCGGCACGTGCACCATTTCGCGCAAGGTGCCATCGCAGGGCATGTGCACGCGGTGGTAGTCGCGTGGCGACAGGTAGATGGTGGCGAAGTCGCCGCCCGCGAAGGGCTCGGCGCGCCGCGGGTCGCCGCCCAGCAGTTCGGCCAGGCTGTACGAATGGCCCTTGGCCTGGAAGATGCGGCCGTGCTCGATCGGGCCCAGCTGGCTGATCGCGCCGTCGGCGGGGCACAGCACGGCGCCGGGCTCGGTGTCCAGCGGGCGCGCGTCGGGCTGCAGCGCGCGGGTGAAGAACTGGTTGAACGATTCGTAGGCCAGCGGGTCTTGCACCAGCGCTTCGGTCATGTCCACGCCGTAGCGGCGCACGAAGCGCGAGATCATCCAGTTCTTGACGGCGGGCGTGCGGCTATCGGCGGCCAGCCCCATCAGGCGCGACACCAGGTGGTGGGGCGCGGCGTATTGGCTGGCAAGGAAGATCTGGTCTTTGAAAAGCATGGATTCTGGGCAGGTGCGGCGCGGCCGCAGGGCTAGGGATGTTACTTGGTCTGGCCGCCTGGCGCCAGGGCAGGGCCCGCGCGGCTAGGGGCGCGCCAGCGGCTCGATCGGCACACCCTCGGGAATGTGGCGCACGCGCTCGCGGTGGATCTGCCGCGACGCGAATCCCGCATGGCGGCTGGCCGCATTGCGCAGCAAGACCGACAGCACGGAGCCCTTGTCCTGGATCCAGCGGGTCTTGCCGCGCAGCAGGCGCGCCGCGTTCTCGGGGGTGCCCAGGCGATAGCCGACGCCATTGATGGACAGGCTGTGCTTGCCGTCGAAGGCGGCCGGGTCCTGGTCGATGATGGCCACGGCGTCGAGGTTGGTGGTGCCGTAGTCGATCCGGTACAGGAAGGTGATGCGGCTGTAGGGGTCGTGGAGGGCGATCAGCTTGTCGGCGCCGGATACGTCGGACAGCATGCCCACGATCGGCGACTCGACCAGCTGGTTGCCGCGCTGCTCTTCGGTATAGAGCAGCACGGTAAGCGGGGCGTCGGCGGCGGATTCGGGCATGGGGCGGCGGGATGAGGGGGATTGCGGGGATTCTATCGCAGGGGAGGTGTCAGACACCCTGCGGGGTGTCTGACACCTGAAGACCATTGGGTATCGAGACAGTCGTTGCACCCTTCGGTGCCCAATGGTGTCTGACACCTCTCGGGGGTTCCACCCTGTTCCTGGCCATGCTCGGATATCCCCCGCGCCGAAAGCCTTTCGCGGGGATCAGGGCGCCAGGCTGATCCAGGTGGTTTTCAGGTCGCTGTACTTGTCCAGGGCGTGCAGCGACTTGTCGCGGCCGAAGCCGGACTGCTTGACGCCGCCGAACGGCACGGTGATGTCGCCATCGGCGTAGCAGTTCACCCAGACCAGGCCGGCACGCAGCCGCCGCGACAGGACATGGGCGCGCCGCAGGTCGGCCGTCCACAGACCGGCACCCAGGCCGTAGACCGAATCGTTGGCCAGGGCCACGGCGTCGTCTTCCGTGGCGAAGCGCTGCGCCGCCAGCACCGGGCCGAAGATCTCTTCGCGCACCAGGGAATTGTCCTGGCCGGCGCAGTCGAAGATGGTGGGCTCGATGTAGTAGCCGCCGCTGTCGCCGCGCACGCGCTGCCCGCCTAGGCGCAGCGTGGCGCCTTCGCGCTGGCCGGCCTGGATGCGATCGAGCACCGCCTGCATCTGGCGTTCGTCGACCATGGCGCCCATGGCGGTGGCCGGGTCCAGCGGGTCGCCCGGCTGCATGGCGCGGGCATGGGCGGCCACGCGTTCCATGAAGGCGTCGTAGATGCCGGCCTGCACATACAGGCGCGAGCCGGCGATGCACACTTCGCCCTGGTTGACGAAAATACCCGCCGCGGCCGCCATGGCGGCGCGTTCCAGGTCGGGGCAGTCGTCGAACACGATGTGCGGCGACTTGCCGCCGCATTCCAGCCATACCCGCTTCAGGTTCGACTGGCCCGCATACTGCATGAAGCGCTTGCCCGTGGCGGTAGAGCCCGTGAACGCCACGCAGTCCACATCCGGATGCAGGCCCAGCGCCTGGCCCGCCTGCGCGCCCAGGCCCGGCACCACATTGAAGACGCCTGGCGCAATGCCCGCCTGGGCGGCCAGCCCGGCCAGCATGATGGCGCTCAGCGACGACTGTTCGGCCGGCTTCAGGATGACGCTGTTGCCCGCGGCCAGCGCCGGCGCCACTTTCCAGGCCGCCATCATCAAGGGATAGTTCCAGGGCACGACGGCGGCCACCACGCCCAGCGGCTCGCGCGTGATGGTGGCCAGCGCCTGGTTGCCGGTGGGGGCGATCTCGTCGTAGTGCTTGTCGATGGCCTCGCCATACCAGGCGTAGCAGTGGGCCGTCTCGGGCAGGTCGAAGGCCAGGGCGTCGCGGATGGGCTTGCCCATGTCCAGCGTCTCGGCCAGGGCCAGGGCCTCGGCATGCTCGGTGATCAAGGCCGACAGGCGCAGCAGGCGGTTCTTGCGTTCGCGCGGCGGCAGGTCGCGCCAGACGCCAGCCTCGAAGGCGCGCCGGGCGGCGCGCACGGCGCGGTGGACATCGGCCGCGCCGCAGGCCGCCACGTCGGCCAGCTTGCGGCCGTCGATGGGGCTGTGCGCGGCAAAGGTGGCGCCGTCGGCCGCATCCGCGTAGGCGCCGTCGATGTAGGCCTGGCCGCGGAACGTCATGCCGCCGGCCTTGCGGCGCCAGTAGTCGGTATCGTGCAGGGCGATGGACATGGAAGGGCTCCGGTAAGCGCGGCGCGGGTCAGCGCGCCAGGCCGGCGCGCGCCACCATGGCGTCCAGCAGCACGTTGCAGCCGGCCTCCAGGTGCTCGGGCCGGGCATCCTCGATTTCGTTGTGGCTGATGCCGTCCTTGCATGGCACGAAGATCATCGCGGTAGGCGCGACCGCGGCCATGTAGACGGCATCGTGGCCGGCGCCGGTGACGATGTCCATGCGCGGCAGGCCGCGCGCCACGGCGCCGTCGCGGATCTTGCCCACCAGGTCGGTATCGAACGGCGTGGGCGGGAAGTACTGCACGTCTTTCACCTCGACCGTCACGCCGTGCCGTTGCGCCACGTCTTGCGCCGCCTGGCGCCAGGCCTGGTCCATGCGCGCCAGGGTGGCCTCGTCTTCGTGGCGCAGGTCGGCCGTCAGGCGCACCTGCCCGGGAATGACGTTGCGCGAGCCTGGGTGGGCGTGGATTTCGCCCACCGTGCCGCGGCCGTGCGGCTGGTTGGCGTTGGCGATGGCGATCACGGCTTGCACCAGGTGGCTGGCCGCCAGCAGCGCGTCTTTGCGAATGCCCATGGGGGTGGGGCCGGCGTGCATTTCCATACCGGTGACCACCACGTCGTACCAGCGCAGCCCCAGCGAGCCGGTGACCACGCCGATGACCTTGTCTTCGTGTTCCAGGATGGGGCCCTGTTCGATGTGCGCCTCGAAGTAGGCGTCGACCGGACGGCCGCCGACCGGGTCGGCGCCGGCATAGCCGATGGCCTGCAGCTCGTCGCGCACCGCCTTGCCGTCGGCATCGCGCGCGTCCAGCGCGGTCTGCAGCGGAAACTTGCCGGCGAACACGCCGGAGCCCATCATCACCGGCACGAAGCGCGAGCCTTCTTCGTTGGTCCAGATCGCCAGTTCGAGCGGGGCCTCGGTCTGGGCGCCCGCGTCGTTCAGGCTGCGCATCACTTCCAGCCCGGCCAGCACGCCGTAGCAACCGTCGAACTTCCCGCCGGTGGGCTGCGTGTCGATATGGCTACCGGTCATCACGGGCGGCAGCGCGTCGTTGCGGCCGGCGCGGCGGCCGAAGATGTTGCCCACCTGGTCCACGCGCACCGACAGGCCGGCGTCTTTCATCCAGCCCGTCACCAGGTCGCGGCCCTGGCCGTCCAGGGCGGTCAGGGCCAGCCGGCAGTTGCCGCCCTTGGGGGTGGCGCCGATCCTGGCCAGGTCCATCAGCGACTGCCACAGCCGCTGGCCGTCAATCGAAATCGTCGAGGTTGTCATGGAAATGTCCTTTCAGGAATGGGCGGGAAGGGCGCGCGCGTCGAGCGCGTCCTGGCGGATGGACGCCAGCGTCTGGCCGGGGGCGATGCCGTCCGGGTCGTAGCGCAATTCCAACAGGGCCGGCAGGCGTTCGCGTTCGGCGAAGGCGCGGGCGCGCTCGAACGCCGGACCGAAGTCGTCGTTGCGCAGCACGGCTTCGCCGTAGCCGCCGTAACCCTTGATGATCTGGGTGAAATCGGGATTGTCGAAGCCCAGCGCGATGGGACGCCCGGGGAATTCGCGTTCCTGGTGGGCCCGGATGGTGCCCCACATGCCGTTGTTGAACACCAGCACCACGATGCCCAGCCGGTACTGCATGGCCACGCCCAGTTCCTGCATGTTCATCTGGAAGCAGCCGTCACCGGCATAGCAGACCACGGTCTGCGCGGGGTTTTCCAGCTTGGCCGAGATGGCGGCGGGCAGGCCGTATCCCATGGAACCCACGGTGGGCGCCAGGCTGGTGCCGGGCCCGGTGAACTGCCGGTAGCGGTGGGGGTACAGCGCGTAGTTGCCGGCGCCGACGGTGATGCAGGCGTCCGGGGGCAATTGCGCGTTGACATGGGCGGCCGCGGCATCCAGGCTGAGTTCGCCGGGCGCGGGCAGCGGCCGCAGGCTGTCCAGGTATTGCGCGTGCGCGTCGCGCACCGCGGCCGCGCGCGACGGCGCATGGCCGGGGGCCAGCGCCGCCAGCGCGCCGGCAAAGGCGGCCACGCCGCTGACGATGCCTAGCGTCGGCGCATACACGCGGCCCAGCTCGGCCGCGTCGGGGTACACATGCACCAGCTGCTGGCGCGGCAGCGGGCTTTCCACCAGGGTGTAGCCTTCGGTGGTGGCCTCGCCCAGGCGCGTGCCCACGGCCAGCAGCAGGTCGGCCTCGCGCACGCGCTGGCGCAGTTCCGGCGTCATGGCCCAGCCGACCTGGCCGGCCGCGTTGGCATGGCGCTGGTCGTAGCATTCCAGGCGGCGCCACGCGGTGCCCACCGGCAGTTCGAAGCGTTCGGCGAAGGCCGCCATCTGCCCGATGGCGGCCGGGGTCCAGCCACTGCCGCCCAGCAGCAGGAAGGGCCGCCGGGCCTGGTCCAGCAGTTCGACCATGCGGGCCAGGTCGGCCGCGCCGGGATGGCTTTGGGGGCGCGCATAGCGGGGCAGGTCGGCCACGCTGGCGGTGCCCCACAGGGTGTCTTCGGGCAGCGCCAGCACGACCGGGCCGGGGCGGCCACTGGTGGCCACGCTGTAGGCGCGCGCCACGTATTCGGGAATGCGGTCAGTGCGGTCGATCTGCGCCACCCACTTGGCCATCTGGCCGAACATGCGGCGGTAGTCGATTTCCTGGAAGGCTTCGCGCTCGTAGAAGTCGTTGCCGACCTGGCCCACGAACAGGATCATGGGCGTCGAGTCCTGGAAGGCGGTATGCACGCCGATGCTGGCGTTGGTGGCGCCGGGGCCACGCGTGACGAAGCAGATGCCCGGCTCGCCGGTGAGCTTGCCGTAGGCTTCGGCCATGTAGGCCGCACCGCTTTCCTGGCGGCAGACGATGGGCTGGATGGCGTCGGCGTGTTCGTTCAGCGCGTCGATGCAGGGCAGGTAGCTTTCGCCGGCCACCATGAAAAGGCGGCGCGCGCCGTGGATGCGCAACTGCTGCATCAGGATCTGGCCGCCGTTGCGCGCGGGCGGAAGTGCGCGGGTCATACAGGGTCTCCTTGGCGGGGCGCCGCATGGGCGGCGGCGTGCCAGTTTTCGAATTCGGCGTGGCGCGCCAGCAAGCGGCGCGCCGTGTTGTAGTCGGGCGGATCGATGCGCGCGCCGGCGTCGGGTTCGCCGCGGCGTTGCGCCTCGTAGGCGCGCACCAGGGCCTGCGCCGAGCGCACTTCGGCGGCATTCGGCGTGAAGGCGGCATGGATGGCGGCCACCTGCTCGGCGAACACTGCGCATTTGGATTTCAAGCCGATGCGGCGCGCCCAGCGCAGGTCGGCCGCCTGTGCCTGCGGATCGCGATAGTTGAACGGGCAGTCGATGGGCAGGCAGCCCGCGGCCGTGCAATCGACCAGGAAGCGGCTGCGCAGCGCATGCAGTTCGATGCCGTCGGGGCCGCGCTCGGCGCCCAGGTCGGCGGTCAGGTCTTCGGCGGCCAGCAGGCAGGCGCTGACACGCGGGCTGGCGCCCAGGATGTCGAGTGCACGGCTGATACCGCGCGCGGATTCCAGCGTGGGCACGATCTCGGTGCGCCCGGCCGGCAGGCCCAGCTCGGACTCGCAGGCGGCGATGGCCCGGTCCAGCGCGGCGATCTGCGCGGCGCTTTCGGCGTGCGGCAACAGGATGGCGTCCGGCGCGCCCGGCATGACGCCGCGCAGGTCGTCCAGGCCGTCGCCGGCCAGCGTGTTGATACGCACGGCCGCCACTGTGCCGCGGCTGCGGCACAAGGCGATCAGGGACACGATGCCGCGCCGCGCCGCGGGGCGGTCGGCCGGCGCGGTGAATTCTTCCAGGTCGGCCACCAGCACGTCGGCGCCGCTGTCCAGGCCAGCCTGCTGGGCAGCCGCATCCAGGCCGGGAACGAACATCCAGCTGCGGCGCAGCCGTGGCGGGCGGACGGAAACGATGGCGGATTTCATTGGACGTGCCTGGGCAGGAACAGGACCAGCTGGGGAACGAAGGTCAGCAGCAGCATCACGGCGGTCATGGCCAGCATCATCCACGTCAGCGGACGCAGGGTCTGCATCATGTTGATGCCGCCGATCTTGCAGGCCGCCATCAGGTCCACGCCCACGGGTGGCGTGTTGGCGCCGATGGCCATGTTGATGGACAGCAGGATGCCGAAGTGCACCGGGTCGATGTGATAGTGGGCCAGCACCGGCATGACCACCGGCGCGACGATGATGATGACCGGGATCGCCTCCATGAAGGTGCCCAGCAGCAGCAGCACGACAGTCAGCACCAGCAGCACGGCGGTCTTGCTGTCGGTCCATTCGACCAGCAACTGCGACAGGGCCTGGGGCACCTGCTCGGCCACCAGGATCCAGGCGAACAGCGCCGACGCGCCGATCAGCAGCAGGATCGAGGCGCTGCCTTCGCCGGTGGATTTCAGGCTTTCCCACACCGCGCGCAGGCTGAGCGTGCGATACCAGAAGAAGCCGATCAGCAGGGCATAGACGATGGCGCTGGAGGCGGCTTCGGTGGCGGTGAAGATGCCCAGGCGGATGCCGCCGATGATCAGCACCGGCACCATCAGCGCCGGCACCGCCTCTACCAGCGCGGCGCGCAGTTCGCCCCAGCTGAAGGGCGATCCGCCGGCCCAGTTGTGCTTGCGTGCCTGCCACAGCGCCACCACGATCAGCGAGCCGCCCAGCAGGATGCCGGGAATGATGCCGGCCAGGAACAGTTTGCCCACCGAGGTGTCGGTGATGGTGCCGTAGACGATCAGCACGATGCTGGGCGGGATGATGGTCGAGGCCGCGCCGGCGCTGCCCACCAGGGCGCAGCTGAAGCCCTTGTCGTAGCCGTTGCGGGCCATGGCGGGCAGCAGCAGGCTGCCGATGGCGACCACGTCGGCCACGCCGGAACCCGACAGCGCCCCGAACATCAGGCAGGCCAGCACGGCCACCACGGCCAGCCCGCCGCGGATGTCGCCGACGATGGCGGCGCACAGGCGCACGATGCGCTGCGTCAGGCCCGCGCCGTTCATCAGTTGCGCGGCCAGGATGAACAGCGGGATGGCCAGCAGCGTGAAGCTGTCCAGCCCCGACACGTACTGCTGCGCGGCCAGCATCATCGGCGCGGTGTCGTACACCGCCAGGTAGGCCAGGCAGGACAGCACCAGCCCGAAGGCGATGGGCATGTCGATCAGCACCGTGACGGTGAACACGCCCATGAGAAAGAGGGCACCCATAGACATCTTGTTATTCCTTCGGCGCGGCCGGCGCGGCCGCGAACAATTGAGCCAGGTGCACCAGCACGGCGGCCGCGCAGGCGACCGGCAGCGCCAGGTAGACGATGCCCGCCGACACGTCGAGCGCCGGCAGGGTCTGGTCCATGGTGAGCTGTGCCAGTTGCCAGCCGGCGTAGCCCAGCACCGCCAGCCCCGCGACGATCAGCACCTGGTTCAGGCGCTCGACGCAGGCCAGCACGCGCGGGCTGCGCACCAAAAAGGGCAGCAACCCGGCCATCAGGTGGGTGCGTTCGTGGCTGCAGGTGATGCCGCCGACGAAGGCGGCCCACACCAGCACCAGGCGCGGCAGTTCCTCGGCCCAGTGCGGCGTGGCGTGCGTGACGAAGCGCTGGAACACCACGTAGGTGATCAGGCCGGCCAGCACGGCCACCGCGACCGCGGCGATCGCCTTGCTGAAGCCGGACAGCAGGTCGGCGGCGCGCGACAGCATCACTGGCCCTTGCGGTATTTCTGCAGGATGCCCATGAGTTCGGGGCCGTAGACCGACTCGTAGGTCTTCCACACCGGCGCGACCGCGGCGATGAACGGCGCCTTGTCGACCTGGTTGACCTGCATCCCCTTTTCTTTCAGCTTGGCCACGAAGTCGTCGTCGCCCTGGGTGATCATCTTGCGCTGTTCATCGCGCCACTTGTCGGCGGCTGCCTGAACCACCTTCTGGTCGGCCGGCGAGATGCGGTTCCAGGTGTGCTTGGCCACGATCAGGTTGGCCGGGCCCCATACGTGGCCCGTCAGCGACAGGTATTTCTGCACTTCGAAGAACGACGAGGTGTAGATGATCGACAGCGGGTTTTCCTGCGCGTCGAACACCTTCTGCTGCAGCGCCGAGTACAGCTCGCCGAAGGCCAGCGGCGCGGGATTCGCGCCCAGGGCGGTGAACGTGTCCAGGCGCATCTTGTCGGGCGTGACGCGGGTCTTCAGGCCGTTCAGGTCGGCCGGCGTATTGATGGGGCCGCGGTTGTTGGTCAGGTGGCGGAAGCCGTTTTCCCACCACGACAGGATCACCAGGTTCTTGGCGGCGGCCAGCTTGGCCAGCGCCGCGCCCAGCTCGCCGTCGTAAGCCTGGTAGGCCTGCTGCGCGGTGGTCCAGGTATAGGGCAGCTCGACGATGCCGAACTTGGGCTCGATGGGCTGCAACGAACCGGAACCGATGATGGCGGCCCCCTGGCTGCCGATCTGCAGGCCTTCCAGCATGGTTTTCTCGTTGCCCAGCTGGCCGCTGGGAAACAGCACGAAGTTGACGCGGCCGTCGGTGTTTTGCTTGACCTCGGCGGCGAAGCCTTCGGCGGCCTTGTTCCAGCTATGGCTGGGCGCCAGCACGTGGCCCAGCTTGATGTCCAGCGCGTGCGCGGGAGCCGTGGCCAGCGCCAGGCCGGCGGCCGCCAGCAGGGCGGCGAGGGTACGGGTCAGCTGCATGGATTTCACCTTGATATGTTGTGATGTGTAGTGGTTGGGAAGAGCCCTTGGGGGTGCGGAATCGGTCTGTGCGCAGGCCGACGGGCTAGCGGATGCCGCCGCTGCCGAAGTCTTCGCGCAGCCGCGCCAGGATGCCGACCAGGTGGTCGTGCATGGCATGGCGCGCGCGGATGGGATCGCGGTCGACGATGGCGGCCAGGATGCGGTCGTGCTCTTGCTGGGCGGCCTGCCAGACCTGGGTGGTCACGAAATGCTTCTCCAGACGGCTGAATACCGGGCTGGCGATGCTGAGTTGCCAGATGTGCGAGATGGCCGCCGCCAGCGCGGCGTTGCCGCAGGCGTCGGCGATGGCGCTGTGGAAGGCGCGGTCGTGCGCGCCGGGCGAGTCGGTCAGGGACATGCCGGCATGGGCGGCCTGGATGGCGGCGATTTGGGCTGGCGAGCCTTTCTGGGCGGCCAGGGATACGCATTCCGGTTCCAGCAGCAGGCGGGTTTCGAGCAGGTCGAAAGGACCGATGTCGGTCGGTTCGGCTGCAGGGCCTTCGGCGGCCGGCGGCCCGTACTTGCCGTCTTCGGGCGGCGTGGCCACGAACACGCCCGTGCCCACGCGGACTTCGACGTAGCCCTCGATTTCCAGCGCGATCAGCGCTTCACGGATCGAAGCGCGGCTGACCTGCAGCTGTTCGGCCAGGTCGCGTTCGGCCGGCAGCCGGGTGCCCGCCGGGAAGTCGCCGGCGCGGATGCGCCCGGCGATCTGGTCGGCGATCATGCGGTAGAGCCGGGTGACGGCGACGGCTTGGAAGGTGCTCATGGTGCCTGAATGCCTGGTGGCCTAGTGGTCAGGCCACTGACTTTACAGGACGCCCAGGTTCGCTCCCAGTTGGGGAAAACCATGAGTCGGCATGGCGCTTGCGGCAACCGGCAGCCGCGCGCCCGGTGCGCGGCCCACGATCCCGGAGGACCCGCCATGCCCAGTACCCGAACCCCCCAGGCCAGCGACGACGGCAAGCCCAGGCAGCAAGCCCAGCCCGGCCGGCAGGAAAACATGGCACCCCCGCCCCAGGGCGAGGAACGCGACTATCTGGCCGCCGGCAAGCTGCGCGGGCGCTGCGCCATCGTCACCGGCGGCGACAGCGGCATTGGCAGGGCGGTGGCGGTGGCCTATGCCAAGGAAGGGGCCGATGTGCTGGTCGCGTACCTGGAAGAGCACGAGGACGCGCGCGAGACCGAACGGCTGGTGCGCCAGGCCGGGCGCCGCTGCCTGCTGGTCGACGGCGACCTGGGCGACGAGGCGCACCTGCGGCGAGTGGCCGACACGGCGCGCCGCGAATTCGGCAGCGTCGACGTGCTGGTCAACAATGCCGCCGAGCAGCATGTGATGCAATCGTTCGAGAACATCACGCGCGAGCAGCTGGAGCGCACCTTCCGCACCAACTTCTTCGCCATGTTCCGCCTGGCGCAGGAAGTGCTGCCGCTGATGCCGCGCGGCGCGGCGATCGTCAACACGGCGTCGGTAACCGCCTATCACGGCAACCCGAAGCTGATCGACTATTCCGCCACGAAGGGCGCGATCGTGGCGTTTACGCGCTCGCTGTCGCTGGCGCTGGCCGAGCGCGGCATCCGTGTCAATGCCGTGGCGCCCGGGCCGATCTGGACACCGTTGATCCCGTCTACCTTCCCGGCAGACAGCCTGGCGTCGTTCGGCAAGAACACGCCGATGCAACGGCCCGGCCAGCCCGACGAGGTGGCGCCTTGTTTCGTTTTCCTGGCCAGCGACGATGCGAGCTACATGTCGGGGCAGGTGCTGCACTCCAACGGCGGGCAGATCGTCAACGGATAGCACGCCGCGCGCCAGGCGACGGACGCCTGGCGCGCGCGAGGGCGCGGTTATCGGGTGCGCACCTGGATATCGTTGCGGACATCCTTGACGCCCGACACGCCGCGCGCGGCGGTCACCGCCTGGTTCGCGGCATCCTGCGTCGGCACAAAGCCGCTCAACTGGACCACGCCGTTGTCGGTTTCCACTTGCACGTCGTTGGCCGACACGCCGTCGGCCTGCACCAGCGCGGCCTTGACGCGAGCCGTCGTGGCCGTATCGTCGGTGTACTGGCCGGCGCTGCGATGGCCATCGTGGGCGGCGCAGGCGGCCAGCACAGCGGTAAGAAGCACGGCCCCCAGGCCGTGGAGTACGCGGGAAGTAGTCATGGTCGCTCCTTGTGAGTGGCGGGCCCCGGCAAGGCGCCCGCAATGGCAACGCAAGCGGCGTACCCGGGGCGGCAGGACGGATTTACCGGCGGCTGCAACATCGTGCGCCGCGCCGGTGGCTGCCTGCCCGGCGGGCGCGCCGCAGGCCGGGCATGCGGGTTGCGGCACAGCGGCCTCGTACCTTTGTCTGGGAGACTTACATGAAGCGTGAACTACTTTCCTGGGTTGCGACCGCGGCCGTGATGGGCGCGATGGCGGGCGGCGCGCATGCGCAGTCCACGCCGGATACCGGCCAGCCGTCCAGCACTTCGCCGTCGAATACCCCCAACGATGGCTCCGCGGTGCCTCCCAATACGCCGGTGCCCAGCGGCCAGGTGCCGCCTGCCGGCGAGACCGATCCCGCGCACCGCAGCCAGGGCAGCATGGGGTCGCAGGACAACATGGGGTCGACGCAGGGCAGCGGCCAGATGGGCACGCCCGGCAGCCAGACCGGCATGCCGCCGACCCAGAACCAGGTGCCCAACCGGAACGAGCCGGGCACGACCGAGCCGCAGATGCCCAACACCGGCGGCAAGTGACCGGCCGGCGGCGCCCGGCCCGTCCGCGTGGGCCGGGCGCCGGTCCGTCAGTACTGGCGGCGCATTTCCGCCGGTGGGCGCTTGATCTGGGCGCGGTACTTGGACACGGTCCGCCGCGCCACGACGATGCCGTCGGCGGCCAGCCTGCTGGCCAGCGCCACGTCCGACAGCGGCATGCGCGGGTCCTCGTTGTCGATCAGCTCGGCGATCAGCGCGCGCACGGCGCCGGCCGAGCACGAGCCACCGGTGTCGGTGGCAAGCTCGCGCGAAAAGAAGTACTTGAATTCCAGGATGCCCATGGGCGTGGCCATGTACTTGTTGGCCGTCGCGCGCGACACGGTGGATTCATGGATGTCCAGCTCGCCCGAGACTTCGCGCAGCATCAGCGGCCGCAAGGCCACCGGGCCGTACTCGAAGAACATGTGCTGCAGGCGCACGATGGCTTCGGCCACGCGCTGGATCGTGCTGTAGCGCTGTTCCACGTTGCGCACCAGCCAGCGCGCCTCCTGCAGTTCCTGCGCCATCGGGCCGCGGTCGCGATAGCGCGCCGTGCGGAACAAGTCGGCATAGACGCGGTGCAGGCGCGGCTGCGGCACGGCGCCGCGATTGCAATGCACCCGCCACTGGCCGCTTTCCTTGCGCACGATCACGTCGGGCACGATATAGGCGGGTGGCGCCTGGTCATAGCGGCGGCCGGGACGCGGGTCCAGCGAGCGCACGACATCGCAGGCCTGGCGCAACGCATGCTCGCCGCAGCCCAGGGCACGCTGCAGGGCCTCGTAGTCGTGGCGCGCCAGGATATCCAGGTGCTGCTCGACAATCTGCCGGGCCAGTTCCACGCCGGGGCGCCGTGCGTCCAGCGCTTGCAGTTGCAGCAGCAGGCATTCGCGCAAGTCGCGCGCGCCCAGGCCGGGCATGTCCAGTTGCTGGATCAGCCGCAGCGCCGCCCGCCATTCGCTGCCGTCGGGCGGCGTGCCGAATACCGAGGCATCGGCCAGGTCTTCCAGCGGCAGGCGCAGGTAGCCGTCTTCGTCCAGCGCCTGCACGACGTACTGCGCCAGCAGACGGTCGCGCGGCGACAGGCGATAGGTGCGCAGTTCCTGGTCCAGCCGTTCCTGCAGCGATACCGAGGCGCCCACCCATTGGCCCATGTCCATGGGCGTGCCGTCGCGCGCGCCGCGCGGCGAGGGGTAGTCGCCGGAATACTCCGGCGGCGGGGCCCCATCGGCAGCGGCCGCGGGCGTTGCCGCGGGGGTGGCGTCGACCTCGGCGGGCATGGCCCCGGCGCCGTCGACGGCAGGCGTGGCGGCGGCAGTGTCCTCGTCTTCTTCCAGGAACGGATTCTCGACCAGCGCCTGGCGTACTTCCTGGTTGAATTCCAGCGCAGACATCTGCAGCAGCTTGACCGATTGCTGCAGGCGCGGCGTCAGCGCGGTTTGCTGGTGCAGGCGCAACTCGTGGACTGCGTGGACCAAGGTCGTCTCCTTTGAAGCGGCTGGACAGGGGGGCACACAGTCATCGATGCAATAACTGTGCCAGCTGCTGCGGCCCAGGGGAAAGAGATACCCGGCGCGTCGGAACGAAGCGTTTCTTACGGCGGCATGTAAGAAGTGCGAGGCGGGCACGCCTGCCGGGCGGCCGCGGCGCAGAGACGGCATACCGCTTGCTTGTCCCGCGGTGTCCGGCAGCGCGCCGGCCGGCACCCGAGACGTCTTTTCTGCTCATGGAGCGCCGGACCCATTCCCTGTTTGGAGAGCCTCATGATGAAGAAGATTGCGATCGTCAGTGAACATGCCTCGCCACTGGCACTGGCCGGCAGCGTGGATAGCGGCGGCCAGAATATCTATGTGGCCCAGACGGCGCGACAGTTCGCGGCGGCGGGGCACCAGGTGGATATCTTCACGCGCAGGGACGACCCGCTGTTGCCGGCCGAAGTGGCCTGGCGGCCCAACGTCCGCGTGATCCACGTGCCCGCGGGACCGGCGCGCCATGTGCCCAAGGAGGAGTTGCTGCCCTGGATGGACGACTTCGGCGCGTTCCTGCTGCGGCACTTCGGCCGCCAGGCCAGGCCCTACGATGTCGTGCACGCCAACTTCTTCATGTCGGCGCTGGCCAGCCTGCCGGCGGCGCGGCGCCACGGCGTGCCGCTGGCGGTGACGTTTCATGCGCTGGGCCGCGTGCGGCGATTGCACCAGCGCGAAGCCGACCGGTTTCCCGACAGCCGCTTCCAGATCGAGAGCGACATTGTGCGCGAGGCCGACTGCATCATTGCCGAATGCCCGCAGGACCGGCGCGATCTGCTCAACCTCTACGATGCGGATCCGCGCCGCATCCGCATCGTGCCGTGCGGCTACGATCCCGCCGAGATGGCGCCCATGGACCCGGGCATGGCCCGCCGCGGACTCGGTTGGCGCGACGGCGAGTTTCGCATTCTGCAGCTTGGACGCATGGTGCCGCGCAAGGGCGTCGACAATGTGATCGAGGCGCTGGGGCTGCTGCATCGGCGCCATGGCGTGTCCGCGCGCCTGTGCGTGGTGGGTGGCAACGACGCGCGGCCCGACGAACGCACCACCCCGGAAATCGCGCGCCTGCGCCAGGCGGCCGAGCAGGCAGGGGTGGCGACGTGCGTGGAATTCACCGGCCGGCGCGATCGCCACGAACTGTGCCGCTATTACTGCGCGAGCGATGTGTTCGTGACCACTCCCTGGTACGAACCGTTCGGCATTACGCCGGTCGAGGCGATGGCCTGCGGCCGGCCGGTGGTGGGCGCCGACACCGGCGGGATACGCACCACGGTCCGGGACGGCAAGACCGGTTTCCTGGTGCCGCCGCGCGACCCCGGGGCCCTGGCCGCACGGCTGGCGCAACTGGCCGGCGATCCCGGCCTGTGCTACCGCATGGGGCAGGCCGGCGCGCGGCGGGCGCGCCGGTTGTTTACCTGGGAACAGGTGGGGCGCGACCTGTTGGCGGCCTACGATCGGGTGGCGGACGAGGTGCGCGCGCCTGCCTTGCTCGCCGGGCGCCCGGCAGTACTGGCCGCCTGAAGAAGACGGCCGGGCGCGGGCCGGTCAGCCGGCGCCGCGCCGCTTCAACACGCTGATATTGCCGTCGGGCTCCATATAGGCGCGGCGCACGTCGGACAAGTGCTCGCAGCCTTTCTGCCGCAGCTCGCTCATCAGCTCTTCGGCGGTGATGTACTCGCGCCGCATGCTGCGCCGGACCATCTTGCCGTCGCGCACCAGGCAGACCTTGTCGGCTTCCAGCAAGCGCCCCAGCCACGGCACGAAGTACGTCAATCGGTCGATCAGCGCGACCCAGCCGACGATGGTGGCGACCAGGATCGCGCCGTCGGTGATGGACTGGTACTGGCCCGCCATGCCGTTTTGCGCGGCGTCGGCGATCAGTACCAGCACCAGCATGTCGGCCACGCCGAGCGATCCGACGTCGCGCCGGCCGGCCAGGCGCAACACCGCCAGGATGAACCAGTACATGACGCTGCCGCGCACGATCAACTCCAGCGGCGGCACCGTCAGGCGAAACAACTCGGACCAGTCGATATCCATGGCGAGAATCCTCCCGAAGGCAGTGAAAGGCGACGATCATGGCCGGCCGGCCGGGCAGGCGCGGGGCGGGCGCAGCCTATCCGGGACGCCCGCCGTTGCGGGCCGGATCGGGGCGCGAATGGGCCAGGCCGGCCTCGTCTTCGCCAACGACGCGATCGGCATCGATGTCCTCGCCGGTCTCGTCCGGCAGCGAGGGGTCGACACTTTCCCGTTCTCCCGTGCCTTGGGAGTCGGAGTCGTTATCCGCGGCAGACCCCGGCAAGTCGCTGCCGGAATCCGAGGAATCGCTCGGCCCCAGGCCGGGCCGCCGCGGCGTGGCATGGTAGAGGAAAGGCCAGACGCGTAGCAGGGACAAGCTCATGGCGGGCTCCTATCGAGGCATGCGCCACATGGCGCGCCGGCCGTGCATGCAAGCGCCGTGCCACGCGGCACGGGAATGCGGATTGCGGTGGCGCGTGGCCTTGAACCCGATACCAGGGGAACCCATCATGAACGACACTTCACGTTCGCCGTCCGGCAGCGCCCCGCAAGATCGCCGCGAGCGCGAAAACGAGCGCATGCGGCGGCAAGACACCGACCGCACGCTGGACGGCCGGCCAGCCGACCCCAACCGGGCAGGAGCCAAGATACGCATCCCGCCCGGCGTGGATGCCGAGGATGTGCGCGATCCCGGCCGCCAGACGCCCGATGCGCCGCCGGTCGACAACCGGTCCTGAGTAGCGCAGCCGTGCGGCGCGCTAGCTGTCCTGCTTGCCCAGCATGCCGCGCAGCAGGTCGATCGGCACCGGGAATACGATGGTCGAGCTCTTGTCGCCGGCAATGTCGTACAGGGTGGACAGGTACCGCAGCTGCATGGCCTCGGGCGTGCTGGCCAGCGTGCGGGCGGCATCCACCAGTTTCTCGGCGGCTTGCTGTTCGCCTTCGGCATTGATGATGCGCGCGCGGCGGTTGCGCTCGGCCTCGGCCTGGCGGGCGATGGCGCGCACCATGCTTTCGTCGATGTCCACGTGCTTGATCTCGACCGTGGCCACCTTGATGCCCCAGTCCTCGGTCTGGCGGTCCAGGATCTCTTGCAGGTCGGCGTTGAGCTTGTCGCGTTCGGACAGCATTTCGTCCAGGTCGTGCTTGCCCAGCACCGAGCGTAGGGTGGTCTGGGCCAGCTGGCTGGTGGCCTCCATGTAGTGTTCGACCCGGATGACGGCGCGGTCGGCGTCCATGACGCGAAAATACAGTACCGCATTCACTTTTACCGACACGTTGTCGCGCGAGATGATGTCTTGCGTGGGAATGTCCAGCACCACGGTGCGCAGGTCCACGCGCACCATTTGCTGCACCACCGGAACCAGCAGCACCAGGCCTGGCCCCTTGACGCCGGTGAAGCGTCCCAGGGTGAAGACCACCCCGCGTTCGTATTCGCGCAGCACGCGGATCATGGATACGATCAGCAGCACGATCAGCGCCGCGACGATGAGATAGGCGATCAGGGTCATGGGGAAGTCTCCTTGGTTGAGGCGTCGGCGCGCACTACCAGCACCAGCCCCTGGCGCGACTCGATGACGGCGCGCTGGCCGGCCGCCAGGGGCGATGCGGCGCGCGCCTGCCAGGTTTCGCCGCCGGCGCGCACCAGGCCCCGATGGCCGTGCCACGACACCACTTCCACCGGTTGGCCGGCCTGCGTGGTGCCGTCGGCGACCACGCGCTTGCGCTGGGCGCGCAGCGCGACGGCGAAGATCAGGAACAGCAGCAGGCCGCTAGCGGCCGATGCGCCGACGACCAGCGGCAGCGGCAGGCCGAAGTCCGCCGTCTGGCCGTCATACAGGAACAGCGATCCGAAGGCGAAGATGGCCAGGCCCGCCGCGCCCAGCAGCCCCAGCGTGGGCGTGAAGGCCTCGGCCGCCATCAGCGCGATGCCCAGCAGCACCAGCCCCAGGCCGGCGTAGCTGACCGGCAGCATGTTCAGGGCGAACAGTGCCGTCACCAGCGCCACCGCGCCGACGGTGCCGGGCAGCACGCTGCCGGGATTCATCATCTCGAACAGAATGCCGTAGATGCCCAGCAGCAACAGGATGTAGGCAATACTGGGATCGGTGATGATCGCCAGCAACCGCGTACGCCAGTCGGGCTCGACGTGGACCAGCGGTGCGCCGCGGGTGGCCAGCGCGATGGTGGAGGCATTGACCGCCACATCGCGGCCATGCGCCTGCGCAAGCAGGTCTTGCATGTCTGCCGCCACGATGTCGATCACGTGTTGCCGCAGCGCTTCGCGGGCGGGCAGGCTGGCCGCCTCGCGCACCGCCTGTTCGGCCCATTGCGCGTTGCGGCCGCGCAGCTCGGCCAGGCTGCGGATGAAGGCGGCGGCATCGTTGACGGCCTTGCGTTCGTGCGCATCGGGGTCGGCCGGCGCCGCGGGCGGGGCGGCGTCGTCCGCGCGGTTGCGTTCCGAGCGTTCGCCGGTCTTGCCGTTGCCGTCGCCGCCCATCTGCACCGGCGTGGCGGCGCCCAGGTTGGTGCCGGGCGCCATCGCCGCCACATGGCAGGCATACAGGATGTAGGTGCCGGCGCTGGCTGCCTGCGCGCCGCCCGGCGCCACGAAACCGATTACCGGCACGGGCGAGGCGATGATGGCGCGCACGATGTCGCGCATCGACGATGCCAGGCCGCCGGGCGTATCGATGCGCAGCACGACGGCCGACGCGCGCCGCGCGTCGGCATCGGCCAGGCCGCGTTGCAGGTATTCGGTGGTGGCGGGGCCGACGGCCCCTTGCAATTGCAGTACCACGACCGGCGCGGCCTGCCCGGCGGCCGCCGCGGGCGCTTGCGCCGAGGCGGGCGTCACGGCCAGCGCGGTCATCACCAGCCACAGCCATAGTGCGGCGCGCGCCAGGATGGCGGCGCGGTGGGTGGAATAGGGGTGGCGGGTCCTGGAATGCGGCATGGCGGCGCTCCTGGAAGCAGGCCCGCGGACGAGCCTTGCCCCCATGGTAGTGCCTGGGTCCGCCAGTGCCAAGGCGGGCCGGCGGCCGCGCAGCGATCAGGGGGTGTTGCCGGCCAGCAGCGAGACCAGGTGCGGCACGGTGGTCTGGGGCGGGCTGGCCTGGGCGCCGCGCTCGAACAACTGTTCGACGGCGTCGGCGGCGCCATGTGCCGCGCCCGTTTCGCCGGCCATGGTGGTGTAGTAGCCCAGGTCCTTGCGGGCGTTGGCCAGCGAGAAGCGCAGGCCGGAATCGTCACCCGACTCCAGGAAGGGCCGCATGCGCTCCAGTGCCACGCCGCCGCCACCGCCCTTGGCCAGGATGTCGACCAGCACCGAGGATTCGATGCCGGCGCGTTGCGCGCATGCGGCCGCCTCGGCGATGATGGCCGCGCAGCCCAGCGAGACGTAGTTGTGGATCAGTTTCATGCGATGGCCGGCGCCCACCGGCCCGGCGTGCATGATGTTCTCGGCGTAGCAGCGCAGCAGGGGCTGGCAGCGTTCGTACAGCGCGCGGTCGCCGCCCACGATCAGGTTCAGGCGGCCTTCGGCGGCTTCCTTGGGAGTGCGGGTCATGGGCGCGTCCAGGAACTGCCCGCGGGCTTCCGTGACGGCCTGGGCGATGCGCACCGTGGACGAAGGAATGGCGGTCGAGCAGTCGATGACGATGGTGCCCGGGCGCAGGCCTTGCAACAGGCCGTCGGGGCTGAACAGCACGTCTTCGACCTGCGGCGTGCCGGTCACGCACAGGATGACGATGTCGGCCTGGCGGGCCACCTGCGAGGGGCTGGCCACCTTGGCGGCCCCGGCGGCCAGCAGGTCGTCGACGGGCTGGTTGCCGGGATGGTCGAGCAGCACCAGGGGATAGCCGTGCTTGACGATGTTGCTGGCGATGCCGTGGCCCATCAGGCCTACGCCGATCATGCCGATGGTGTCTTTCCCGGTAGTCATGAGATGGATGTCGAGCTGGAGTTGGACAAAAACAAGGGCCACCGCCGCGGCGCGCCGCGGCGGGATGGGATCATCATACAAGTAATGCGCCGGCCATACGGCGCGAGGCCGGCGCCTGCCCCGGGGTATCCCGGCCGGTCGGGCTCAGTGCCAGCGTCGCCCCCGGGTGGCGCCGATCACGGTGCCGCACACCAGCGCGGCCGCCGCGCCGGCCCACAGCAGGCCGCGCCCGCCGGTGGTCAGCTGGGTGTACAGGCTGGTGCTGCGCACGTGGGGCACATGGCCGCGGTGGCGGGCGGTGTCGCCACGCGCCGGGACCCCCGCCTCGTACAAGGCATCGGCGCGGTCGCCGGCTGGCGCATCGCCGCGCTGGTGGCGGATCAGCCAGCCCGCCATGCGGTCGGCCATGGCGGGCATGCGCTGGCTGACCGAGGAAATCGCCTTCGACGCGCTGCCGACGAAAATGTCGCGGCGCGGATGCTCGGCGGCATACAGGATGGCGCGCGCCACGGCGCCGGCCGCGTAGACGGGAGGCGGCAGGCGGGGTTCGACGTCCATGTAGTTGCGCGCGTGCTCGGAATAGCCGGTGGCGATCGAGGCCGGCTTGATCAGGGTGACCGACACCGGCGCGCCCTCGGCCTCCAGTTCCATGCGCAGCGCGTCGGTGTAGCCCTTGACGGCATGCTTGGAGGCGGAATAGGCGCCTTGCAGCGGAATTGCGCGGTCCGATACTTCGCTACCCACGTTGATCAGCGCGCCGCCATGCTTCTTCAGGTGGGCGACCGCGGTGGTCGAGCCGTACACGACGCCCCAGTAGTTGGTGTCGAACAGCTTGCGCTGGTCTTCCAGCGGCACGTCTTCCAGGCGGCCGAAGATCGACACGCCGGCATTGTTGACCCAGGTGTCGACCTGCCCATACCGTTCGATGGCCGCGCCCAGGATGCGGTCGTGGTCGGCCGCGATGCCGACGTCGGCTTGCACGGCCAGGGCTTCGCCGCCGTCGGCGCGAATGCCGTCGACGACCTCGTCCAGCGCCTGTTGGTTGCGGCAGGCCAGCACCACCTTGGCGCCGTGCCCTGCCGCCAGTCGGGCAGTGGCCAGGCCAATGCCGCTGCTGGCGCCGGTGATCACAATGACCTGGTCTTGCAGTTTTTTCAGACGGATTCTCATGACGATCTCCTGTGCAGAATGGCGGCATGGCCCGCCTGGCGCGTCGCGGGCGGGCCCCGCCAGGGCAGCGTATGCCGCAGCTCGGTTTCGATGCGGCGCCGGCGTTCGGGCGGCACGTAGCGTGCCAGGCGCAGCCGCATGGATCCGTAGTGCAGCCACAGCGTTTCCGGCGTGCCCGGCATTCGCACCAGGCGTGCCCAGGCCCGGTTGAACACATGGCGCGTGGTGGCGGCACCCCGTTGCACATCGACGATCAGCCGGCCATCGGCCAGCAGCATCACGGTCTCGCCATCGCGCACGTGGCGCGCGAACGACAGCCAGGCGCACACGATCAACGCGATTTCGGCGGCGCCATAGACGGCCACCGGCCACAGGCCCCGCAACGCGAAATAGAGGCTGACCAGCAGCGCGATGGCGGCGGTGCCGCCCATGCCCAGCAGGAACTGGCGTGGGGTGACGCTGCAGTTGCGCCTGAGCTGCCAGCAGTATTCGACCTCCGCGTCGTCCTGCGCAGGCGGCGCGGTGGGGCGGGGCGGCGTGTCGTCCCGGGCGGTCCGGGGCGGCAGGGCGCCCGCGGTGACATGGGCTGGGCGCATGGCGGGGGCCTAGCGGATGTCGGGCGGCACCGCGAAAGTATGGTGCGGCGCCGGTGACGGCACGGTCCATTCGAGCCCTTCGGCTCCTTCCCAGGGGCGCGCGCCCACCGTTTCGCCCTTGCCGCGATAGCAACTCAGCATGGCGTACAGGAACAGCAGCTGCGACAGGCCGAACCAGAACGCGCCGATGGTGGCCACCTGGTGGAAGGTGGTGAACTGCGCGGCGTAGTCGGCATAGCGACGCGGCATGCCGGCCAGGCCCAGGAAGTGCATCGGGAAGAACGTGACGTTGAACGAGATCATCGTCGACCAGAAGTGGATCTTGCCCAGCTTCTCGT
>Ga0182736_1000473_pt1 | contig 61050 bp, 55 predicted proteins | sample eDN5th30CKraftBY_FD_128882 | JGI IMG/M metagenome (GOLD analysis project Ga0182736, IMG submission 128882) | Enriched backyard soil microbial communities from Emeryville, California, USA - eDNA 5th pass 30_C Kraft BY (version 2) (version 2) | ecosystem: Environmental > Terrestrial > Soil >... | reverse complement strand
GCAGGTGCGGCGGCCGTCGCACGACCCGCCGGCGCAGCGGCACGAGCACTGCGTGGGACACGTGGCGTTGCAGTCGATGATGTAGCGGGCGGCGCCGCAGCAGTAGGCCGCGTTGTCGGCCTTCCACCAACCGGCCACGAAGCTGTTCGGCGGGCACGAGTTGCGGCCGCTGTTGATCGTGCAGCAGAAGGCGGTCCAGCCGTCGGAGCAGGTGCCGCAGGTGTAGGCGTAGGCCGAACCCGGCTTCAGGATGAAGTCGATGGGGCCGACGGCGAGCGCCGAGCCCAGCACCGCGGTGCGGGTCAGGAACGACCGGCGGGTGGTGCCCTTGTTGAACAGACCGGCGGCGCGCTGGACGAGCCGCTGGCTGAAGGTGGCCGACCCGAGCGGGTCGTGGTTCACCGGGTCCCGGTGGATGCCGTGCTCGGCCAGGTCGACCGGCGGGGCCTCCGCTCGGCGGGCGGCGCGTCGGGGGAGCGTGACCGTCATCGGGGAGCGATCCTCGTTCGGGAGAGGGTGTCGTTGGCCTGGGGGAGGACCCGCAGGGCGTTGGCCTGGCGGCCGAGCACCGTGTACGAGCAGAACGCCCGGCCGGCCTCGGTGAAGAAGATCTGGCAGCCGGCCTGGCCGGGCAGCGTGCGCTGCAGGGCCGAGCTGGAGAACATCGACGGCGTCAGGTTCTTCGGGATGCCGCGGCGCTTGAACAGCGCGGTGTCGGCGCATTCGGGGCCGTACTCGAAGAGCACGACGAGCACGTCCTCGGCGCCCATCAGGTCGACGGCGCCGGACCCGAAGTCGCCCCGCTGCTCGGGGAGGGCGAAGTTGGCGAGGTGCACGATCGGGTGCGGGACCTCGCGGGCGGCGCCGATGGCGCTCACCTCGCCGGCTGCCCGGGTGTCCGCCGTGGGCTGGGTCCGCACCCCGATCCGCCCCTCCCATCCGGGCGGCAGATCGGTCTCGATGCCGTGTGATTCGAGCTTCATGAGGCGGCCATCTTCGCGGACGGGGCAGGGGCCTCGCAGGCAACCCGCCCGATCCGGCCTCCCGTCACCCTCACGGGTGGTCGTGGCCGGTGTGGTCGCCGCCGTGGTCGTGCGCATGGTCCTGGCCGTCGTCGGCACCCTCGTCTGCGGTGAGGTCGGGGGCGTAGAGGCTGGCGTCGCCGGGAGCCACGCCGGCGGCGAACAGCTCCCGGTCGATGCGGGCCTCGCGCTCGGCGTCGGCGTCGGGCTTGGCGACGACCTGGCCCTCGAGCGACGAGGTGAGCCCGGCATCGACCGTGGCCTGCGACAGCAGCGACGACACCTGCTCCCAGTCCGGCCCGGTGCCCTCGCCCCGCACCCGGCCCGAGGGGCCGTGGACGTAGACGAAGTACGGCGAGCCGGGCACGTCGTAGTCGGTGAACGCCTGCGTCGACATCACCGTGGGGAAGGTGGACGGGGCGAGCGACGCCACCGACGAGGGGCTCTCGCCGTCGACGCCCTTGGTGACGATGACGAGCCGGGTGCCGCTCGGCAGCTTCAGCTTGCGGGGCTTGGCGAACGCGTCCCAGAACTTCTGGCAGGTGATGCAGCCGGAGGAGAGGAAGGCGACGATCGTGTCGTGCTCGACGCCCTGGATCCGCACCGACAGCGACTCGTTGCCGCCGGGGCCCACGCCCACGAGGTCGGCGGCGCCGCCGAACGCCTCGCGGTCGGGCGGGCTCGGCACCTGCGGCATCACCTGGAAGTCCTCGCGCGACGTCACCGGCGTGGGCGGCGGGCTGGCCGGCTGGCCCGGCTCGTCGGGGTCGAGGCCGGCACCGAGCTGGTGGAGGCGCTTGAGGATCTCGGCGTGGCTCCGCAGCAGGCCCACCACGAGGAGGGCGAGCACGGCCACGACCAGGCCGAGGAGGACGACGACTGCGGTCACGAAGCAGCTCCAGCGTTGGGGGCGGGTGCCTTGGCGGCGGCGAGCGCCTCGGGCAGGGCGGTCAGGGCGACGTAGAGCATCCACGTCAACAGGAGGGTCAGCCCGACGAACGGGACGCCGGCCCACGGCGTGTCACCGGCGGCGTCCCAGATGGCGCCGGGGGCGTCGACGGCGGCGATGCCGACGCCGACGGCGAGGAGGAGGTTCACCACGACGTGGAGGGTCCCCACTGGCGCGCTGCTGGCGCCGAAGCACCCGCACGGGGCCGAACCCCGCGTCTTGGTGTCGAGCCGCCGGGCGAACCACGCGAACCCGAGGTAGCTGACGGCGACGAGCGCGGTCGCCACGGCACCGCCGACCACGAGCGCGGCGACGGCGATGAGGACCTCGACGATCCCGAGCCCCCGTGCGATCACCACGGTGGCCGGCAGCCCGGCGGATCGCAGGGCGATGCGGGTGGCTCCTGGCCGGAGGGCCTTCCCGACGCCCGCGGCCCCGAGCAGGAGCGCGGCGGCGTACACGAGACCGGCCAGGGGAGACATCACCACCGACCGTACCGGCCCACCCGGCGAACGGTCGAAGGGCGCTCAGCCCGCCCGGATCGCGGCGATCGCTCCCCGCTGCTCCTCGGTCAGGGGCTTGACCGCTTCGCGGATGGTGACGCCGCTCGCCGTCGCGGCGCGGGGGAGGAGCCAGTCGAAGACGAGGTCGGGGCGGCGCTTCGCCGTGTCGCGCAGGATCCATCCGAGGGCCTTGCGGATGAAGAACTCCCTCTCCAGCCACAGGGCGTCGGCGTAGCGGGTGAAGCGGTCCCAGTCGCCCTCGCCGGCGCGCAGCGGACGGAGCAGGGCGAGGACCGACGCCCGGCGGACCCAGACGTCCTCGTCGCCGTTCCACCGGTCGAGGGTCGGACCGACGCCCGCCGGGTCGACCTCGAACAGCGGGCCGACGACGTTCGGGGCGATCACGTCGACGAGCGACCACGTCCTGGCCTCCCGCAGCAGGCGGTCCAGCAGCGGCAGGTCGTGCGCGTCGAGCGCCGCGGCGTGGAGCTCCAGGACGTGGCACGCGGCCACCCGGCGCTCGTGCACCGGTTCGGCCCAGAGCTCCTCGGCGACGCCCACGACGAGGTCGTGGTCCGCTGGGGGACGGGTGGGCAACGCCCGCTTCACGATCGCCCGGGTCTCGGGGACCCGCACGCCGAGGTGCTCGAGGTCGCTCTTCAGGTACGCCCGCTCCTGCACGGCCCGCGCCGGGTCCGCCGCATCCTGGAGCGCCACCACGATCTGGCGCACCACCCCGTCGACCGTCCGCTCGTCACCCATGGCCCCAGCCTGGCCGCTGCGGCGGGTCCACCGACCCGGATGCGACCTCGATCCGTGCCCGCGGTGTCGGCCGCAGGCGCGGCCATGCGGGTGCCGCCTCGCCGAGGACCCGCCCGATCCCGACGACGAGACCGACGACCTCGACGGCGACCGGTGACGGCCCGGCTCACGCATTCGGGGGGTGTCGGTGGGTCCCGATAGGCTCTCTCGCCTGATGAAGTCAACGGTCGAAGCCCTCGAGGGCAACAAGGTCAAGCTGTCCATCGAGGTCGATGAGGCGGAGTTCGAACACGACATCGATGCGGCGTTCAAGCGCATCGCCCGGGAGGTCCGGCTTCCCGGGTTCCGCCCCGGCAAGGCGCCCCGCAAGGTGCTCGAGGCCCGCATCGGCATCGAAGCCGCCCGTGGCGAGGCGTTCGAGCAGGCGCTGCCGAAGTACTACATCGAGGCCGTCGAGGAGCACGACGTCGACGTCATCGCCCAGCCCGAGTGGGAGATCACCTCGGGCCAGGAGGGCGGCGACGTGGCGTTCGAGGCCACCGTCGAGGTGCGCCCGATCGTGACCGTCGGCGGCTACGACGGGCTGCGGGTCACCATCCCCTCGCCGCTCGTCGACGCCGAGGAGATCGACGCCCGCATCGACCGGCTGCGCGAGACCCACGCCGAGCTCCAGGACGTCGAGCGTCCGGCGCAGACCGGCGACAACGTCACCATCGACATCGTCGGCTCCCGCGAGGGCGAGCCCATGGAGGGCCTCACCGCCGACGACTACCTCTACGAGGTCGGCTCCGGCACCATCGTCCCCGAGCTCGACGAACAGCTCGCCGGCTCCAAGGTCGGGGCCGTGCTCGAGTTCACCGCCGACCACCCGATCCCCGAAGAGGACCCGGTCGACTTCCGCATCGAGGTCAAGGGCATCAAGGAGAAGGTGCTGCCCGAGGCCGACGACGAGTTCGCCGCCGAGGCCTCCGAGTTCGAGACCATCGCCGAGCTCCGCGGCGACCTGGAGAAGCGCTTCTCCGTCGTCAAGAAGATGCAGGCCACCATGGCCGTGCAGCAGAAGACGGCCGAGGCCCTCGCCGAGCTGGTCGAGGAAGACGCCCCGGACGCCCTCGTCAACCAGGAGATGCAGAACCGCCTGGAGGACCTGGGCATGCGCCTGCAGGCCCAGGGCATCGGCATCGAGCAGTACCTCGCCCAGACCGGGCAGGACCAGGAGACGTTCGTCGCCGAGCTGCGCGAGTCCGCCGCCCAGGGCGTCAAGGTCGACCTGGCGCTGCGCGCCGTGGCCCTCGCCGAGGAGCTCGAGGTCGAGGACGACGAGCTGGAAGCCGAGTACGAGGCCGTCGCCGAGCGGGTCGGGCAGAAGCCGGCCCAGGTTCGCAAGCAACTCGAACGCAACGGGCAGGTGCCGGCGGTACGCTCCGATCTGCTCACCCGCAAGGCACTCGAATGGCTCACCGAGCACGTCGAGCTCGTCGACGAGGGTGGCAACACCATCGATCGAGCCGACCTCACGGTCGACCCCGAGCCCAGCGAAGACGACGGCCCCGAGGACGAAGCGCCCGAGGCCAGCACGGAGGACGAGTGACCAAGCCCCCCGCCCACGACGAACTGGCCGAGCGCCTGGCGGTGCAGAGCCTGCACACCGGCCTGCGGGGCCAGAACTACCTCGTGCCCACCGTGGTCGAGCAGACCAACCGGGGCGAGCGGGCGTTCGACCTCTACTCCAAGCTCCTGAAGGAGCACATCATCTTCCTGGGCACGCCGATCGACGACACGATCGCCAACCTGCTGTGCGCCCAGCTGCTGCACCTGGAGTCGGAGAACCCCGACAAGGACATCAACGTCTACATCAACAGCCCCGGCGGCGACATCACGGCGCTGTTCGCGATCTACGACACGATGCAGTACGTGAAGCCCGACATCACCACGATCTGCTTCGGCCAGGCCGCCTCGGCCGCCGCCGTGCTGCTCGCGTCGGGCACCAAGGGCAAGCGCCTGGCGCTGCCCCACGCCCGGGTGCTCCTGCACCAGCCCTACGCCTCCGGTGGCGGTCAGGCGACCGACATCGAGATCCAGGCCAAGGAGATCCTGCGCATGCGGGATCTGCTCGAGGACATCCTTTCGGATCACACCGGGCAGCCGAAGGAGAAGGTGAACCGGGACACGGACAGGGATTTCGTACTGTCCGCGACCGAGGCGAAGGAGTACGGCATCATCGATGAGGTGATCTCCGCACGGGAGCTCGCTGACAAGACCGGTCCCATCCGGGACGCATCCTGACGATCGCAAGGGGTTAGATCGTGGCCAAGTTCGGAGACGGCGGGGAGCTGCTCAAGTGCTCCTTCTGCGGCAAGTCGCAGAAGCAGGTCAAGAAGCTCATCGCGGGCCCGGGGGTCTACATCTGCGACGAGTGCATCGATCTCTGCAACGAGATCATCGAGGAGGAGCTCTCCGAGACCTCGGAGCTCCAGTTCGACGAGCTGCCCAAGCCCCGTGAGATCTTCGAGTTCCTGAACGACTACATCGTCGGCCAGGACCTGGCGAAGCGGATCCTGTCGGTCGCCGTCTACAACCACTACAAGCGGGTGCAGATCGGCGCGGCGTCCACCCACGCCGACGACGTCGAGCTGGCCAAGTCGAACATCCTGCTCATCGGCCCCACCGGCTGCGGCAAGACGTTCCTCGCCCAGACGCTCGCCCGCATGCTGAACGTGCCGTTCGCCATCGCCGACGCCACCGCCCTCACCGAGGCCGGCTACGTCGGCGAGGACGTCGAGAACATCCTGCTCAAGCTGATCCAGGCAGCCGACTACGACGTCAAGAAGGCCGAGACCGGCATCATCTACATCGACGAGATCGACAAGGTGGCCCGCAAGGCCGAGAACCCGTCGATCACCCGTGACGTGTCGGGCGAGGGCGTGCAGCAGGCGCTCCTCAAGATCCTGGAGGGCACCACCGCCTCGGTGCCGCCGCAGGGCGGGCGCAAGCACCCGCACCAGGAGTTCATCCAGATCGACACCACGAACATCTTGTTCATCTGCGGTGGTGCGTTCGCCGGCATCGAGAAGATCATCGAGCAGCGGGCTGGCGCCAAGGGCGTGGGCTTCGGCGCCGACATCCGCCGGGTCGAGGACAAGGACCTCGGCAACCTGCTGCAGCAGATCATGCCGGAGGACCTCACCAAGTTCGGTCTGATCCCCGAGTTCATCGGCCGCCTCCCCGTGGTCGGCGTGGTGGACCAGCTCGATCAGGCTGCGCTCGTCAAGATCCTGGTGGAGCCCCGCAACGCCCTGGTGAAGCAGTACCAGAAGTTCTTCGAGCTGGAGAACGTCGAGCTGGAGTTCACCGACGACGCCCTCGAGGCCATCGCCGACCAGGCGATCATGCGCTCCACCGGCGCCCGCGGCCTCCGGGCGATCCTCGAGGAGGTGCTGCTCAACGTCATGTACGACCTGCCGAGCCGCACCGACGTCGAGCGCTGCGTCATCACCGCCGAGGTCGTGCTCGAGAAGGTCAACCCGACCCTCGTGCCCCGCCAGAGCAGCTCCCGGGCCCCGCGCCCGCGCCGCGCCGCCAGCTGATCCCGGGAAAAGGGCGTCCGGCCTGGTCCGCTCGCTAACGATCGGATCGTTCCCGCCGATCGGGGAAGCCTGATGGCCATGGAAGCGCGCGATGTGATCGACCTCGTCGTCCTGTTCGAGCAGGCGGGGATCGACATCTGGGTCGAGGGGGGATGGGGCATCGACGCCCTCCTCGGCGTCCAGAACCGCGACCACGGCGACCTCGACCTGGTGATCGACGCCGACCGGGCCGACGCCACCCGCCAGCTGCTCGCCGACACCGGGTTCACCGTCATCTTCGAGGACCCGCCCGGCCGAGCGTCCTACATGGACCGCGGCGAGCGGACCATCGACCTCAGCTTCGCCGTCGCCGACCGCTATGGCGACCGGTGGAACCTCAACCGCACGATGGGCCGGGGCGAGCCCGACTACCCGTTCGACTGCTTCACCTACGGGTGGATCGGCGGACGGAAGGTCGCCTGCCTCGGACCGGAGACCCAGGTCGCCCACCACCTCGGCTACGAGGTCGAGGAGGTCGACCGCTTCGACGTCGAGCTCCTCCGCGAGCGCTTCGACACCTCCATCCCCGAAGCCCTCCGCCCCGTCGGCCGCTGACCGACCCCCACCCGACCCCACGGCCGGCCCCACCGATGGAGGTGGGAAGCCCCGTGGACGCGCGTCGTGGCCGACGACCTCCGGCTGGGGGAGCGGGCTGAAACGGGGGCCGGTTGCGACGCCCCGGTAGCGTGGGCAGACCGTGAACCTGTCCTCCGCACTCCGCTACCTCGACCAGCACACCAACCTCGAAGCCACCGCCGGACGGGCGGAGGGGCTGTCGCTCGAGCGGATGGAACGGCTGGTCTCCGTCCTGGGCGACCCCCAGCAGGCGTACCCGGTGATCCACATCACCGGCACCAACGGCAAGGGGTCGACCGCTCGGATGGTGACCGAGCTGCTGGCGGCCACCGGCCTCTCCGTCGGCACCTACACCAGCCCGCACCTCGAGGCCATCAACGAGCGCATCTCCCGCAACGGCGAGCCCATCAGCGACGACGAGCTCGGCCTCGCCATCGGTGGGGTGGCCGCGGTCGAAGACGTCGCCGGCATCACGCCCAGCTACTTCGAGATCCTCACCGCGGCGGCGTTCTCCTGGTTCGCCGACGTCGCGGTCGACGTGGCGGTCATCGAGGTCGGGATGCTCGGCCGGTGGGACGCCACCAACGTGGCCGACGGCGTCGTCGCGGTGCTGACCAACGTCGGCCAGGACCACACCGACGGCGAGGGCGCGTGGCGCGAGGCGATCGCAGGGGAGAAGGTCGGCATCGTGAAGGAGGGGGCGACCTTCGTCTGCGGCGAGACCGCCCCCGAGCTCCACGACATCCTCGCCGACACGCCGGCTGCCACCACGTGGTGGCGCGGCCAGGACTTCGACTGCGACCAGCACGTGCTGGCCCTCGGCGGCCGCTCGATCACGCTGCGCACCCCCAACGGGACCGTCGACGACATCCACCTCCCGCTCCACGGCGCGCACCAGGCCGACAACGCCGCGATCGCCCTCGCCGCGGTCGAGGCGTTCTTCGACCGGGCGATCGAGGAGGACCTCGTCCGCGAGGGCTTCGCCCAGGTGACCGTGCCGGGTCGGTTCGAGATCGTGCACCGCGACCCGGCGGTCGTCCTCGACGCCGCTCACAACCTCGACGGGGCCGCTGCCAGCGCCGCCACCCTGCGCGACGAGTTCACGCTGCACGGCACCCTGATCATGGTCGTCGGCTTCCTCGGCGGCCGCGACCCGGGCGAGATGCTCGAGGCGCTGAACGCCCGCGACGCCGGGTTCGTGATCGCCTGCACGCCCGACTCGCCCCGCGCCATCCCCGCCCCCGAGGTCGCCGCGGCCGCTTCCCAGCTCGGGATCGTCGCCGAGTCCGTATCCTCGGTGGAAGACGCCCTGGCCCGAGCGCTGGGGTTGGCCGGTCACGACGACCTCGTCCTGGTGACAGGATCGCTGTACGTCGTCGGTCCGGCCCGCACGTACCTCCGCACCCAGGCAGACGCCCGATGAGCACCACCCCCACCATCGACATCACGAAGATGAAGCCGAACGACCCGTGCTGGTGCGGGAGCGGCTACAAGTTCAAGCGCTGCCACAAGCCGTCCACCGACCGGGTCATCGCCGGGACGATCAGCCCGAAGCGCCCGGTGCCCGACGAGATCGAGCGGCCGCACTACGCGGAGCACGGCGGCACCGACGACCGCGACGAGCCGATGGTGAAGCCGCCCGAGACCCTCGATCGGATGCGCCGCACCGGCAAGGCCGCCGCCGCGATCCTGCGCGAGGTCGGCGCCGCCATCGAGCCGGGCATCACCACCGACGAGCTCGACGCCCTGTGCCATCGCCTCTGCATCGAGGCCGGCGGCTACCCGAGCCCCCTGAACTACGGCATCGACCCGCCGTTCCCGAAGTCGATCTGCACCTCGGTGAACGAGGTCATCTGCCACGGGATCCCCGACAGCCGGGTCCTGCGCGACGGCGACATCATCAACCTCGACGTGACCCTCTTCCGCGAGGGCGTCCACGGCGACACCAACGCCACGTGGGCGGTCGGCACCGCGGACCCGGAGTCGATGCGGCTGATCCGCACGACCCGCGAGTGCACGTCGCTCGGCATCGCCGCCGTGAAGCCGGGGCGCCCGGTGTCCGACATCGGCCGGGCCATCCAGGACCACGCCGAGGCCGCCGGCTTCAGCGTCGTGCGCGCCTTCGTGGGCCACGGCGTCGGCACCGAGTTCCACACCCGCCCGGAGATCCTGCACTACTACCACCCGCGCAACGACACGGTGATGGAGCCGGGCATGACCTTCACCATCGAGCCGATGATCGCCATCGGCGCGTGGGAGCAGCGCATGTGGGACGACGGCTGGACCGCCGCCACCATCGACGGGAAGCGCACCGCACAGTTCGAGCACACGATGGTCGTCACCGACGACGGCGTCGAGCTGCTGACCCTCCACGAGGACGGCCTCTGGTCCGGCGACGGCGGTTCGCCCGAGGCCTAGGACCAGCCGGTGTCCTACTACCGCTCGCCCGACGACCTCCCCGGAGAGGCGGACCCGCCCGTCGCCGGTGAGCCGGTCGCCCCGCCGATGGCCGGGAGCGCTGACGACGAGGCGAAGCGGAAGCGCAGGCAACGGATCATCGCCGCCTGCGTCGCCGTCGATGTGGTGGTCCTCATCGCCGTCCTGGCGGTCTTCGTCCTCTAGCGATCGATCGGCGGCGCTGCCTGGGTGATCGTCCCGCTGGCGTCGATCGCTGGCCCTGGCCGCGGCGGCCGCCCGACCACAGGTCTGCCGTTCCGGATGCCGGGGTACCGGCGCCCTGGCCGCAGGAGGTCTCCGCATGCCCATGCTCACGTCCGATCACCGCGTCGAGGTGCTGGCGAACGCGCCGCTCTTCGGCGGCTTCTCGCACCGCGACCTCCGCAAGGTGGCCAAGCAGGCGGAGGAGATCCAGGTCCACGCCGGGGACCACCTCTGCGAGGAGGGCGAGCACGGGGAGTGGTGCTTCATCCTCGTCGACGTCGGCGCGAAGGTGAGCGTGGCCGGCCAGTCCGTGGCGACGCTCGCCCCCGGCGAGATCTGCGGCGAGCTGTCGCTGCTCGACGGCGGTCCGCGCGCCGCGACCGTCACCGTCGACGGCGACGGGTCGGTGCTCATCGTGTCCCGGTCGGCGTTCCTCGAGCTGCTCGAGGCCGTGCCGTCGCTCGTGAGCGTCGTGCTGGCCTCGTTCGGCGAGCGACTGCGGACCGCCAACGCGGTCAGCACGGGCTCGTTCCTGACCGGCGGCTGAGCGCCGTCGCGGGTTGGAGCGGGGGAGAGGCGACCTCGTAGGGTCGGCGCCACTATGACGAACCGCACCTTCATCATGTGCAAGCCCGACGCCGTGGAGCGCGGCCTCGTCGGCGAGGTCATCTCGCGGATCGAGCGCAAGGGCCTGACCCTCGCTGCCGTCGAGCTGCGCACCGCCGACACCGCCCTGGCGGAGGCCCACTACGACGAGCACCGCGAGCGCCCCTTCTTCGGCGAGCTCGTGAGCTTCCTCACCCGGTCGCCCGTGGTCGCCATGATCGTCGAGGGCCCCAGCGACAACACCTGGGAGCTCGGCCGCATCCTCATCGGCAAGACCCAGGTCACCGACGCGCAGCCCGGCAGCATCCGCGGCGACTTCGCCACCACCACCAACGAGAACCTGGTGCACGGCTCCGACGGCCCGGAGTCCGCCGAGCGCGAGATCGCCCTCTGGTTCCCCGGCCGCTGACCCGAACCTGACCCACCGATCCGAACTTCGTATGCGGGGACGCCCACACGGGCGCCCTGGCATACGAAGTTCGCTTGGTTTTGGGGTCGTTCCGTGGTCGAGGTAGGTGGGCCACACGGGTGGGGTGCCGCGCGACGGCAGGGCGAGCGACGGGCACCGCAACCTGAGGGTGAGGTTGAGCATCCACCCGCAGGTCAGGGGCATCTGCTAGGGCGATTGTTGCAATTGGGTGACGACGGCTAGGGTGTCGGGCACGGAGGGCGAGAGCCCGGCCCTTGTGGGGGTCCGGAGCCTCCCGTAGCCTCCGGACCGCCGCCGTACGCCGTCCCGTGGAGGGCTCGTCACATGTCTGCTGACAACCCGCTCTCCTCGATCATGGGCCGCGACATGGCCGTGGACCTCGGCACCGCCAACACCCTCGTCTACGTCCGGGGCCGGGGCATCGTCCTCAACGAGCCGTCGGTCGTCGCCGTCAACGTGAAGGACGGCCGCCCGCTCGCGGTGGGCCTCGAGGCCAAGCGGATGATCGGGCGCACGCCGGCGCACATCCAGGCCATCCGGCCGCTGAAGGACGGCGTCATCGCCGACTTCGAGATCTGCGAGAAGATGCTCCGCTACTTCATCCACCGGGTGCACCAGCGCCGCTGGGTGAAGCCCCGCATGGTGATCTGCGTGCCGTCGGGCATCACGGGCGTCGAGCAGCGCGCCGTGCAGGAGGCCGCCGAGTACGCCGGCGCCCGCAAGCCGGCCTACATCATCGAGGAGCCCATGGCCGCGGCCATCGGCGCCGGGCTGCCCGTGCAGGAGCCCACCGGCAACATGATCGTCGACATCGGTGGCGGCACCACCGAGGTGGCGGTCATCTCGCTGGGCGGCATCGTGTCCAGCCAGTCGGTCCGCGTGGGCGGCGACGAGCTCGACGACGCGATCATCCAGTACATCAAGAAGGAGTACAGCCTGGCGCTCGGCGAGCGCACGGCCGAAGAGGTGAAGATCGCCCTCGGCTCCGCGTGGCGCCTCCAGGAGGAGCTGCACGCCGAGATCCGCGGCCGCGACCTCGTGACCGGGCTGCCCAAGACGATCGTCACCACCACCGAGGAGATCCGCGAGGCCATCGAAGAGCCCGTCGCGTCGATCTGCGACGCGGTGAAGGTCACCCTCGACAAGACCCCGCCGGAGCTGGCGGCCGACATCATGGAGCAGGGCATCGTCCTGGCCGGTGGTGGCGCCCTCCTCCACGGGCTCGACGCCCGTCTCCAGCACGAGACCGGGATGCCGATCGTGATCGCCCAGAACCCGCTCGACTGCGTGGCCATCGGCTCCGGTCAGTCGCTCGAGGAGTTCGAGGCGCTCAAGGGCGTCCTCTTCTCCACGAACCTGGCGAACTAGCCCGCCGACCCCGGCTCCGTGGCCTATTCCCGTCGCTCCTCGCGGACGCCCCGAACCCGGTTCACCCTGGCGCTGCTCCTGCTCACCGCGGTCTCGCTGCTGGTGCTGGACCTGCCTGGCACCGGCCCGCTCGACCCCGTCCGCAACGGGCTCAGCACCGTGTTCTCGCCGCTGCGTGCCGCCGGCAACGCCGTCTTCGAGCCGCTGAGCAACGGCTGGAAGGGCGCGTTCGGCTACGACGACCTCCAGGACGAGAACGAGAAGCTGAAGGCCCAGCTCGAGGAGCGCAAGAGCGAAGAGGCCGACGTGAAGCGGCTCCAGCAGAAGGTCGCCGACCTGAGCAAGATCAACGGCGTCACCATCGAGCAGCAGAAGACCAAGGTCGCCGAGGTCGTCTCCGGGCCGCTGAACAGCTTCGAGCAGACGATCCAGATCGATGCCGGCTCCAGCGACGGGGTGAAGAAGGGCATGGCGGTCATCACCGGCCGCACCACCGGCAAGGGCGGCGCGGTGCTCGGCCGGGTCGCCGAGGTGCGCTCGGGCACCTCCACCGTCGAGCTCATCACCCAGGTCGACCTCACCATCGGCGTCCGCACGCAGAAGGGCGACATCGGCACGGCCACCGGCCAGGGCCAGGGCAAGCCGCTGCTCATCGAGAACATCGACGAGCAGACCCTCCGCAAGGGCGACTTCCTCTGGACCTCGGGCATCGACCGGACCGCGTTCCCCGGTGACCTGTACGTGGGGCGGATCACGAAGGTCGGCAAGTCGGTCGACGGCGTGCCGCGGGTCGTCGAGGCCGAGCCGGCCGCCGACCTCACCTCCCGGTACGTCCGCGTCGTCCTGAAGGACCCGCCGAAGTGAGCTGGCCCCGCGCCGCGCTCATCGTGGTGGTGACCCTGGTGCTCCAGGTCACGCTGTTCTCCCGCTTCTCCTTCGAAGGCGCCCGACCGGACCTGATGATCCTGCTCGCGGTCATGGCCGGGTTCCGCTTCGGGCCCGAGCGCGGCGCGATCATCGGCTTCGCTGCCGGGGTGTCGTTCGACATCGTGCTGTCCACGCCGCTCGGCCTCTCGGCGCTCGTGTACACCATCGTCGGGTACGCCGTCGGCGTGACCACGGCCGGGATGGTCCGCACCTCGCGCTGGGCGGCATCGGCCGTCGCCGCCGCCGGCTCGGCGGCCGGGATGGTGCTGTATGCGCTGGTCGGGGCGGTCTTGGGCGAGCCGACCCTCGACGGGCCCTCCCTCGGATCTATCGTCGTGCTCGTGGCGGCGGTCAACGCTGTCCTCGCGCCCCCCGCCTCCCGCGCCCTCGCGTGGGCCGGCACCGACGAACGGGACCGGCGCCAACCCTTCCTCGCACGATGACCTCGGACAACACCCGCCACCGCCTCGGACTCCTCGCCGTGGCCTCCCTGTCCCTGTTCGGGGCCCTGTTCGCCCGGCTCTGGTTCCTCCAGATCGTCGAGGGCGACACCGCGAAGGCCGAGGCCAGCAACAACACCACCGAGGTCGTGATCACCCCGGCAGCGCGCGGCCGCATCCTGGACCGCACCGGGGCGGTGCTGGTCGACAACCGCGAGTCGATCGTCGTCGGCATCGAGGCACAGGCGTTCGCGGAGCTCTCCAAGGCGAAGCAGACCTCGGTGCTGAAGCGCCTGTCCTCCACGCTGAGCGCGGGCCGGCCGGTCGAGGAGAAGCTCTCGGTCGAGGCCATCCGCAAGAAGCTCAACGACAGCCGGTACTCGAAGTTCCGGCCGATCCCGGTCGCCGAGGACATCTCGGAGGAGGACCAGATCTACTTCGCCGAGCAGGCCGACCAGTACCCGTCGGTCGTCGTCGAGCGGGCCACGGTGCGCCAGTACCCGTACGGGTCCCTCGCCGCCCACCTGCTGGGCTACGTGGGCGCGCTGAGCGACGAGCAGTGGAAGGGCTTCAAGGAGCAGAACGACCCGGACAAGCCCTACGTGCAGACCGACCAGATCGGCAAGGCCGGGGTGGAGTCGAGCTACGAGAAGTACCTCCGCGGCACCCCCGGCCGGCAGGTGTTCGAGGTGGACCGCACGGGCAAGGTCGTCCGCGAGATCGAGTCGGAGCGGGTCGAGCCGAAGCCCGGTGACGACGTCTACCTCGCGCTCGACGCCAAGGTGCAGTACAAGGCCGAGGAGGCCCTCCAGGCCCGGCTCCTGGCGAGCTTCCAGGGCGACGACGGCCGGGAGGCCGGCAGCCTCGTGGTGCTCGACCAGACCACGGGCCAGGTGCGGGCCATGGCGTCGTACCCGACCTACAACCCAGCCGACCTGGTGGGCGGCATCAGCTGCCCGACGTGGCGAGACCTCCAGGGCCTCCCGCCCGAGGGGGAGTGCGGCGACGCCATGACCAAGGAGATCAAGGAGCTGAAGAAGGAGGGCCAGGCCCCGGTGCCCAAGCTCCTCAACCGGGCGCTCCAGGGCGCGTACCCCGCCGCCTCCACCTTCAAGCTGGCCAGCTCCTACGCCGCGGTGAAGCTCGGCATCCGCCAGCCCGGCGAGTACATCCAAGACGGCGGCTCGTACCGCCTCTGCGACGGCGACGGCCCCGGCTGCCTCAAGAAGAACGCCCAGAGCCAGCCCCACGGCAGCGTCGACCTCCAGCAGGCCCTCACGGTGTCTTCGGACGTGTACTTCTACGGGATCGGCGACGTCTCGTGGAAGCAGCGCGAGCAGCTCGGCGACGATGCCATGCAGAAGCACATCGAGGAGCTGGGGTACGGCTCCCGCACCGGCATCGACCTGCCGGCCGAGTCCGCCGGCTCGGTGCCCACGCCCGCCTCCGAGGCGGAGATCGCCGAGAGCCTCTACAAGGCCAACCCGGGTGCCTACGACAACGACCCGGCGAAGGCCAAGGACGCCGGCCGCTGGCGCTCGGGCTACAGCGCCGACCTCGCGATCGGCCAGAAGGTCGACGTCACGCCGCTGCAGACGGCCAACGCCTACGCCGCCCTCGCCAACGGTGGCAAGCTCTACCAGCCGACCGTGCTCGAGAAGATCACCGCGGCGGGCGACGGCGCCAAGATCCACAAGCGCTTCGAGTCCAAGGTCATCCGCACCATCGACTGGGGCGCATCCCGCGACGCCTACATGACCGGGTTCCGCGGCGTGGTCGACGGCTCCGTCGGCAACGGCCTCGGCACGGCTGTGTCCACCTTCTCCGGGTTCCCGTTCGGGTCGATGCCCCTCGGCGGCAAGACCGGCACCGCCCAGACCGGCGAGGACAAGCTGGGCAACGCCCGACCGGACAACTCGTTGTTCGTCGCCTTCACCGAGGGCGGCGCCACCAGCTGGACGGCGAGCGCCATGCTCGAGTTCTCCGGTTCGGGTGCCGGTGCCGCCGCGCCGGCCATCCGCATGGTCCTCGAGCCCATCGCCGACGGCTCGATCTACCAGTTCCAGATCCCGCAGGGCGGCGCCATCGACGCCGAGGCGGCGAAGGACGACCTCGGCGTCGTCGCCCCGGGGAGCGACTGATGGCTGCCACCTACGGATCCACCCGCAGCCCGCACCGCGTGCGCCGGCCGATGGCGAACTTCCGCACGAACACGGCGTCGCCGTTCCGTCACGTCGACCTCGTCCTCGTCGGCTCGGTCCTCGCGGTCAGCCTGTTCGGCGCGGTGATGGTGTACAGCACCACCCGCGGCGCGGTCCCGCCCTACGACTCGGGCTACCTGAAGCGCGTCCTCGTGTTCATCGTCCTCGGCACCGCGATCATGGGCGGCGTCGCCCTGTTCGACTACCGCAAGCTCAAGGACTTCTGGCCGTTCATCTACGGCGTCAGCGTGTTCCTGCTGGTGATGGTGCTGGTGCCCGGCATCGGCTCCCGCACCAAGGGCACCCAGGGCTGGTTCCAGCTCCCGGGCTTCCAGCTCCAGCCGTCGGAGCTGGCGAAGCTGGCGATGATCATCGGCTTCGCGGGCCTCGCCTCGCAGTTCCGCGGCGACCTCGACAACAACCGCGTCCTGATGCTGCTCGGCATCTGCGGGGCGCCGATGTTCTTCGTGCTGCTCCAGCCCGACCTCGGCACGACCCTCGTGTCCGTCGCGGTGGCGTTCGCGCTGCTGGCGGTGGCCGGGGTGCGGGGGCGGATCCTCGCGGGCCTGGCGCTCGCCGCCATCCTCGGCACCACCATCGTGCTCACCTCGGGCGTCCTGAAGGAGTACCAGGTGGCCCGGCTCACCACCTACGTGCGCCAGGACGAGAAGGCGGCCACCGAGATCGACGAGGAGTCCCGCTTCAACCTCGAGCAGTCGAAGATCGCCATCGGCGCTGGCGGCATGTGGGGCCAGGGCCTCTTCGAGGGCCAGCAGACCCGCGGCAACATCGTCCCGGAGCAGCGCACCGACTTCATCTTCTCGGCGGTGGGGGAGCAGCTGGGGTTCGTCGGCTCGGGGGTCCTCCTCGCCCTGATGGGCACCATCGTGTGGCGCGTGTGGAGGGCCGCCCAGCTCGCCCGAGACGAGTTCGGCACGCTGCTGTGCACCGGGATCATGGTCATGCTCGTCGTCCAGATCTTCGAGAACGTGGGCATGACGATGGGCATCATGCCCATCACCGGCATCCCCCTGCCCTTCGTCAGCTACGGCGGCTCGGCGTTGCTCACGATGTTCCTGAGCATGGGCCTGGTCCTCAGCGTCCACATGCGCCGGTTCAGCTGACGCACTTCTCGTCACTCGTTCGGCTGCGCCTCACTCCGTTCCTCGAGCTGGAGGAAGGCCTGACGGCCAGCACCCTCGCAGGTCGGCACGACTCCGCGAGCTCCGTCGCACCGAACTGATCGAAGGGGCTCCGCAAGCTCCGCCCCCTCGAGCTCCCCCGGGCTCGCTCCGCTCGGAACCCATCACCTCGCCCTGCATGCGCCCGTTCGGGGGAGTGACGAGACGGGGATGCTCGGCGGAGCCGGCATCCCCGGTAGAATCCGGCCGTCATGACTCTGTGGACCGAGCTCGAGCCGCTGCTCGCCAAGGTGCAGAAGCCGGCCCGCTACATCGGGTGCGAGGACGGGGTGTACACCCCTGACCACCGCCCCGATGCCGCGAGCTGGCTCCTCGCCTACCCCGACACCTACGAGATCGGGCTGCCCAACCAGGGCCTGCAGATCCTCGCGGAGATCATCAACGAGCGATCCGACGGCGCCGCGGAGCGCACCTACGCGCCGTGGGCGGACCTCGAGGACCTCATGCGGGCCACCGGCCTGCCGCTCTTCTCGGTCGACACCCACCGGGCCGCGGGTGACTTCGACATCCTCGCCTTCAACCTGTCGGCCGAGCTGACCTACACGAACCTCGTGAACATGGTCGACCTGGCCGGGTGCCCGATCCGTTCGGCCGACCGAGCCCCCGACGACCTGCTCATCGGCGCCGGCGGGCACTGCACCTACAACCCCGAGCCCATCGCCGACTTCCTCGACTTCGTGGTGCTCGGCGACGGCGAGGAGGCCGTGGGCGAGATCACCGCTGCCGTCGCAGCGTGGAAGCAGGACGGCAAGGGCGACCGGCTCGAGATCCTCCGGACCCTCGCCGGCATCGAGGGCGTGTACGTCCCCCGCCTCTACGACGCCATCTACGCCGACGGCCTGCTCGTCGAGACGGTGCCGAACGACCCGGCGGCGCCGCCCACCATCGAGAAGCGGACCATCGCAGACCTGGGGGAGTGGCCCTACCCCAAGGCCCAGCTGGTGCCGCTGACCGAGGTCGTCCACGACCGCCTGAACGTCGAGGTCTTCCGCGGCTGCACCCGCGGCTGCCGGTTCTGCCAGGCCGGGATGATCACCCGCCCGGTGCGCGAGCGCCCGGCCGACCAGGTGCGGACGATGGTGTCCGAGGGCCTCAAGCGCACGGGCTACGACGAGGTGGCGCTGACCTCGCTGTCCACCGCCGACTTCTCGGGCATCGAACAGGTCGTGGTCGACACGGTCAACGACCCGGACTGCGGCGGCCAGGTCTCGGTGTCGCTGCCGTCGCTGCGGGTCGACGCGTTCACCGTCGGGATCGCCGGCGAGATCCAGAAGGCCCGCCGCACCGGCCTCACGTTCGCCCCCGAGGCGGGCACGTGGCGGATGCGCCAGGTCATCAACAAGCTCATCCGCGAGGAAGACCTGTACGCGGCGGTCCGGTCGGCGTACTCGCAGGGCTGGCGGCGGATGAAGCTGTACTTCCTGACCGGCCTCCCCACCGAGACCGACGAGGACACGCTCGGCATCGCCACCCTGGCCCGCAACTGCGTGGCCATCGGCAAGGAGTACCACAAGAACCCCTCGGTCACGGTCTCGCTCGGCGGCTTCGTGCCCAAGCCGTTCACGCCGTTCCAGTGGTTCGGCCAGAACACCCGCGAGGAGCTCCAGCGCAAGATCTACCTGCTGCGCGACGAACTGCGCCGGGACCATGCCGTGAAGCTCAAGTGGCACGACCCGAAGGCCACCATGGCCGAGGGCCTGGTCAGCCGGGGCGACCGCCGGATGGCAGCGGTCATCGAGGACGTGTGGCGCCACGGCGGCACCTTCCAGGAGTGGGGCGAGCACTTCGACCTGCGCCTGTGGGAGGAGGCGCTCGAGCGCAACGGCCTCCGCGAGGAGGACTTCGTCTACCGGCACCGCACCGAGGACGAGACGCTGCCGTGGGACCACCTCTCGGCCGGGCTCCACAAGGACTTCCTGTGGCAGGACTGGCGCGACGCGCTGGCCGAGGTCGGCCTCGAGGACTGCCGCTGGACGCCCTGCTACGACTGCGGTGCGTGCACGGGCTACGGCATCGAGCACGTGGTCGCGTCGGCGGTGCCGCCCGCCGGAGGCTCGCAGGGCACCGGACAGGACCTCGGCGTGGGCGGCGAGGTGCCGGTCACGCTCCTGCCGTCGAAGCCCGCCCCCGTCGGAGCCCGGTCGTGAGGATCCGGCTCCGGTTCACCAAGACCGGCAAGATCCGCTGGACCAGCCACCGCGACATCGCCCGCGTGTGGGAGCGGGTCATCCGCCGGGTCGGGCTGCCCGTCGCCTACTCGCAGGGCTTCTCGCCCCACCCGAAGCTGCACTTCGGGCTGGCCCTGTCCACCGGCCACGAGTCGGTGGCCGAGTTCATCGACATCGACCTCGACGACTCGTCGCCGCTCCTGCCCAGCGAAGCCGACCTGGCCGCCCTGCCGCTCCGGGTCTCGGCGGCCCTGCCGATCGGGCTCGAGGTGACCGGCTGCGCCGTCATCCCCAGCAACAGCACGTCGCTGCAGCAGGCGGTGGAGAGCTGCGAGTGGGACATCGAGATCCGCGGGGCAGCACCCGACGCCGTGGCGGCCGCCGTCGAACGCGTGCTCGCCGCCGACGACCTCACGATCACCCGCCAGCGCAAGGGCAAGGACGTCACCGACGACGTCCGCCCCTACGTGCTGGCCCTCGCCGTCGTCGGACCCACCGACGCCGGCACCCAGGTCCACGCCCACCTGGCCACCCAACCCCGCGGGTTGCGGGTGAGCGAGCTGCTCGCCCTCCTCGACCCGCAGTGGGAGGAGGGCCTGGTGCGCCGGACCGCCCAATGGACGCTGATCGACGGCGCCCGGCACGAGCCCCTCGAGGGGCCGGCCGAGGCGACGTCGACGTCGCACGCCACGGTGCGTGCGTCATGAGAAGGGATCGCACCCATGACCGACACGGACGCAGGGGATCACCCCACGCCCACCTCCGCTTCGAGCGAGCCTCCGGCCGCGCCGAAGGCGGACCCGAAGCCGGCTCCCGAGGCTGCTGACCAGGCTCGCGCCGGCGGCGACGCCGGCTCGTCGCCCGATGGCGGCGGCGAAGGTGGAAGCGGAAGCGGAAGCGGAAGCGGCGAGGCCAAGCCCCGACGGCGCGGCTCGCGCGGCGGCCGCAACCGCAACCGCCCCCGACCCGAGGGGTCCGGGGCCGACGCAGCCGACGACGGCGGCTCGCCGTCCGCCGCCCCCAAGGGCGGCGACGACCGCCAGCCCGAGCTGCCCGACCGGCACCGGGAGAACAAGCCCTCCGCGGCGGCTGCCGAGGCGGCCCTCGTGCGCAAGCCCCAGATCGGCGACTCGCGCCCGGCTCCTGCCGACGCACCGGGTGGCGCTCCCGCCGCCGGTGGCGGGGGAGAGGCCGGTGCCGGCACGAGCTCCTCGGCCAAGCGCCGTCGCCGCCGAGGCGGCCGCGGGCGCGGCGGGTCGGGCGGTGGCGGCGGTGGCGGCGGGCAGGGCCCGGGCAGCCAGGGCGGCGGCCAGCGCACCGGCAGCGGCCAGCGCAAGGGCGGCGGCCGGGCCGGTGGCGAGCCGGTCACGGCCATCACCGACGACGCCCCCGTCGACCTCGACGAGAAGACGCTGAGCAAGCGGCGCGGCAAGGAGCGCAAGGGCCGGCCGGTGGGGCGCTACCTCATGGCCGTGCACGTGAAGCCCGAAGCCACCCAGATCGCGGTGCTCGAGGGCAAGGCCCTGATCGAGCACTACGTGTCGCGCCCCGCCGACGACACCCTCCAGATCCACGGCAACATCTACCTCGCCCGGGTCCAGAACGTGCTGCCCGGCATGGAGGCGGCGTTCGTCGACATCGGCACCCCGAAGAACGCGGTGCTGTACCGGGGCGACACCCGCTACGACCCCGAGGACCTCGACGGCAAGGGCGCCAACCCGCGCATCGAGGAGATCCTGAAGGCCCGCCAGACGATCATCTGCCAGGTCACCAAGAACCCCATCGGGGCCAAGGGCGCCCGGCTCACGCAGGAGATCTCGCTGCCGGGCCGCTTCGTGGTGCTGGTTCCCAACAGCACCACGTACGGCATCTCGAAGCGCCTGCCCGACAACGAGCGCAAGCGCCTGCGCCAGATCCTCGACAAGGCCAAGCCGAAGGGCCACGGGCTCATCGTGCGCACGGCGGCGGAGGGCATCTCCGCCGAGGAGCTCGCCCGCGACGTCGAGCGGCTCGCCAAGCAGTGGGAGCAGATCGAGGCGCTGGCTGCGAAGTCGCAGGCGCCGACGCTGCTGTACCGGGACCCCGACATGTCGATCCGCGTCATCCGCGAGGAGTTCAACCAGGACTACCGCCAGGTCGTGATCGACGACGACGAGGTGTTCGAGCAGGTCCGCGACTACGTCCGGAGCATCTCTCCCGCCCTCGTCGAGCGGGTCGAGCGCTACGACCCGGCGACCCACGGCGGCCTCCCGCTGTACGAGTCGCTCCACGTCCACGAGCAGCTCCACAAGGCGCTCGACCGCAAGGTCTGGCTGCCGTCGGGCGGTTCGCTCATCATCGAGCGCACCGAGGCGCTCACCGTCATCGACGTCAACACCGGCAAGAACGTCGGCAAGTCCTCGCTCGAGGAGACGGTGTACCGCAACAACCTGGAGGCGGCCGAGGAGGTCGCCCGGCAGCTCCGGCTCCGCGACATCGGCGGCATCATCGTCATCGACTTCATCGACATGGAGATCAAGAAGAACCGCGAGGACGTGATCGCCACGTTCCGCCAGGCGCTGGCCCGCGACAAGACGCGGACGCAGGTCTTCGACATCTCCGAGCTGGGCCTGGTGGAGATGACCCGCAAGCGGATCGGCGAGGGCCTCCTCGAGTCGCTGTCGTCGGCGTGCCCGCACTGCGACGGCCGCGGCATGGTGTTCGACGAGGAGCTCACCGGCCACCAGGTGATCCGGCGCTAGCCGGGTTGGCTCGGCCGGCCCCGGCCCCCTACGATTGTCCCTCGGCCCCGGTGCGGGCCCAACTCCGAACGCTCGAAGGCAGAACGATGTACGCAGTCATCAAGACCGGTGGAAAGCAGTACCGGGTCACCGAGGGACAGCAGCTCCAGGTGGAGAAGCTGGCCGTGACCGAGGGCGAGGTCGATCTCACCCCCGTGCTCCTCGTCGATGGCGACACCGTGGTGTCGGCGCCCGATGCGCTCGCCAAGGCATCGGTGAAGGCCAACGTGATCGGCGCCGCCAAGGGCCCGAAGGTCACCGGCTTCACCTACAAGAACAAGACCAACAACCGGAAGCGCTGGGGCCACCGGCAGCAGTACGCGACCATCGAGATCACCGGCATCACGAAGGGCTGACGACATGTCGAAGACCAAGGGCGGCGGTTCCACCCGGAACGGCCGTGATTCCAACGCACAGCGCCTCGGCGTCAAGGCCTACGACGGCACGCTCGTGTCCGCCGGCTCCATCATCGTCCGCCAGCGCGGCACCCACTTCCACCCCGGCGAGAACGTCGGCAAGGGCGGCGACGACACGCTGTTCGCCACCATCGACGGCCAGGTGAAGTTCGGCCGCCGCGGCGGCCGCAAGCTCGTGGACGTGCTCCCCGAGTGACCGCGGGGCCTCTGGCCCGCCAGGTTCTGCGATCGCCCCGGCCCCTGCGGCCGGGGCGATCGACGTTTTCGGCTCTGGGTTCCGAGCGGAGCGAGCTCGGGGGAGTTCGAGGGGGCAGAGCTTGCGGAGCCCCGGGTTCTCAAGCCGAAGGCATGCGACGCAGTCGTGCGCCTGAGCGGGGGCGTCGGGCATCAGCCCGTCCTCGAGTTCGAGGAACGGGGTGAGCGTCAGCGAACGAGTGACGAGACAGCTAGGCCGTTCGGGGGAGGCGGCGCTCGTCCCAGCCGAGGAGGTCCATGGCGGCCCGGTGGGCGAAGCGGTCGGTCATGCCCGACACGTAGCGCACGGCCGCGGCGGTGGCCTCCGGGGAACCGGGGACGAGGCCCAGGCTCTCGGGCAGGTGGGCCGGGTGGGTCAGGTAGAACTCGGCCAGCCCGGCGATGAGGCGGGCCGACAGGTCGGCCTGGGCCACCGCGTCGGGGCGCAGGTAGATGCGTTCGTAGTTGAACGCCCGGAAGGCGGCGAGGGCGTCGGCCTCGGCCGTGCGGAGGCCGACGCAGCCGGTGTCCCGGATGGTCTCGACCATGGCGGTGATGAAGCCGTGGAGCTGGGTGCGCCGGTCGGAGCCGACGACCTCGGCCACCTCGGCGGGCAGGTCGGCCGGATCGACGACGCCGGCGTCGACGGCGTCCTCGAAGTCGTGGCAGACGTAGGCCAGGCGATCGGCCCAGGCGACGACCTCGCCCTCGGGCGTGGCCGGGGTGGGCCGGTTCCAGGAGTGGTTCCGGATGGCGTCGAGCGTCTCGTGGCAGAGGTTCAGCGGCTCGAGCACGACATCGGCCCCGTACACGGCGTGGTGGTAGCCGCCCTCGACGAACGGGGACAGCGCCCCCTCTGAGGCGTGGCCGGCGGGGCCGTGGCCGCAGTCGTGACCCGTGGCCGCCGCAGCGGTGAGGGCCACGTTGAGCCCCACCGGGCGGGCGATCGACACCGCGACCTGGCAGACCTCGATGGCGTGGGTGAGGCGGGTGCGGAGGTGGTCGTCCTCGGGTGCGACGAAGACCTGGCACTTGCCGGCGAGGCGGCGGAACGCCTTGGAGTGGTGGATGCGATCGAGGTCTCGCTCGAAGCAGGTCCGGAAGCGGTCCGGTTCCTCGGCGACGGCCCGGTTCCCGGCTCCGGACGCCCGCGTGGCGTGGGCCGCGAGCACCTCCGCCTCGAGCTCCTCCCGCTGCGCCCGCTCCACCAGCGCTGCGCCGGGCGTGCCGACGGGGAGCGGTGCGTGGGCGACGACGAGGTCGGAGGCAGGAGGGTGCGACATGGTGCCTCCACGATACGGAACCGGTCTGACACCGGGGCGGACCTCCGACGGGTCTCGCCCGCACGGGTGAGCCCAAATCCCCGACGAATACCACGATGCGTGGGGGGTGACCGCAAAAAGACCGCGCAGCGTGGTTTGATTTCGCTCATGAGCCGGGACCGAGCTGCCGATAGAGATCTCGTGGAACTGCGCCCCCGGCTGCCTCGGCAGCACCGCCACCTCCCGTGGGTCAGCCGGCTGCGCGCCCGGGCCCGGTCGAACCGCGGCGTCGCCATCGTCGAGGCGGCGTTCATCACCCCGGTGTTCTTCGCGCTGGTCCTCGGCATCTGCGAGGGCGGCCTCTACATGAAGGACTACCTGTCGATGTCGAACGCGGTCCGCGCCGGGGCCCGTTCCGCCAGTGCCTCCGGAGCGGACGGACAGGCCGACCTGTACACGCTCTTCGACATCTCGAACGAGGGTGCCGCGCTCGGCCGTCACCAGATCCAGTACGTCGTCGTCTACAAGGCGACGGGGCCCGGCGCCGGACCCACCGACACGGGCGGTCCCACCGGAGGCTGCAAGTCCGGGATCCCCCAGGCGGGCATCTGCAACGTCTACTTCCCGATCGACATCGACCGGGCGGTCGCCCAGGTCAAGGAGGAGTCGGCGCAGCGAGACGCGATCGCCGCAGGCACGCCGCGCACCCTCGACACCGCCAAGATCTGGTTCGGCTGCCTGACCACCGGCCCGCACGCCAACGCCTCGCCCGACCGCCACTGGTGCCCGGGCACGCGCAAGGACGCCCGGTCGGACAACAGCAAGGCCGGGCCCGACTACGTCGGGATCTGGATGAAGGTCAACCACGGGTGGGTCACGAAGATGTTCGGCAACACCACGACGATGACCGACCAGTCGGTCATCCAGATCGAGCCCAGGAGCGAGCAGTGAGGCTCGCCCACCGACGCGTCGCCGGTCCCGTCGAGTGCCGACGCGAGCGTGGTGCCGGCCTGGTCGAGCTGGCTCTCGTCGGCTTGTTCCTCACGTTCCTCGTGGCCGCGACGTTCGACTACGGCTTCGCGTGGCGCGCCGGCCTGGCGGTCAACGAGAGCGCCCGAGCGGGTGCCCGCGTCGGCTCCGGCCAGTCGCTCAGCGCCGGCGCCGACTACTACGCGCTCAACAGCCTCCGGGCCAGCCTCACCGCATCGGGCACCTTGGACCAGGTCGAGAAGGTCGTGATCTTCAAGGCGACCACCACCGACGGCAAGGTGCCGGCCTCGTGCCTGAAGGCCTCCCCGACGGGCACGTGCAACGTGCTCACCGGTGCCCAGCTGAAGGCGCTCAGCACCGCGAGCTACGACGTGGTGATCTCGTCCAACCCGGCGGTCGCGCCCACGGGCACGGGCTGCCTCAAGACGTCGGCTGCGTTGCGGAACGCCTGGTGCCCGAACGCCCGCAGCAACGTCCAGGCGAGCGGCGCTGACTACTACGGCGTCTACGTCCAGCTCGCGTATCCGCGGAAGTTCAGCGCCTTCGGGCCCTCCATCACCGTCACCCGCACCGCCGTCATGCGGCTCGAGCCCGTCGGGTTCGGGGCCTGAAAGGACGTCCCCCGTGCTGCTCGACCACCACCGCCACCTGACCCGGCCGCCCGCTCGTCGCCACGGTCGGCGCGACGGCGAACAGGGCTACATCATGGTCATGTTCGGGCTCCTGCTCGTCCCGCTGCTCCTGATGGCCGGGCTCGCCGTCGACGTCGGCCACTGGTACAGCCGCACGTCCGACATGCGCCGTGCCGCCGACGCCGCCGCCCTGGCGGGTGTGGTGTGGCTGCCCGATGAGGCCGCGGCCCGCACCGCCGCGCTCGCCGCCGCGGCCCGCAACGGCTTCGTCCCGTCGAGCACCATCGAGATCACGGTCACGTCGAGCACCCAGTCGGACCGCCGGCTCAAGGTGACGATCCGCGACAAGCGGGTCGGCAGCTTCTTCTACTCATCGCTCGGGGGCAGCACGCAGGACTTCTCCCGCACATCGTTCGCCGAGTACGTGCTGCCCGTGCCCATGGGCAGTCCACGGAACTTCTTCGGCACCGGCACGCTCCTCCAGAAGTACACGGCCACGGGCATCACACCGGAGTTCCTGTACCAGTCCGTCAACCCGTACTGCACCGACAAGGTGAACGGCGACCGGTACCAGAGCGGCTTCTTCAACGCGCCCGTCTACAAGCAGTCGAACGGCAACGAGTGGACGACGTGCGCCACGAACGCCAACACCGAGTACCGGACGTCGGGCTACTCGATGTACATCGAAGCGCCCGAGGGCCGCACGGCGCCGATCGACGTGAAGCTGTACGACGCCCGCTACAGCGAGGCCGCGGTCTCGTGGCAGGTCCAGGGCGCCGACAGCTGCACGCAGGAGCCGGTGTACCCGGCGACCGCCTGGACCTACGGCACCGGCACGGGCACCAAGGTCATGACCGGACCGGTGAAGTACTCCTACAAGAACCGGACCTCGGACACGAACTGGAGCGCGACGATCGAGCTCAAGGACGGCGAGTCGGCCACGGGCCGCGCCGCCAACCTGCTCCGCTGGCAGTACCCGAACGTCATCAACTGGAGCAAGACCACCACGACCTCCACCTGGACGCTGGGTGGCACGAACGCGAACACCGACGTCACCATCTCGGCCCCGGCCGAGTACCAGACCCGTGCGACGGCGACCTCGACGACGTGGAGCACCCCGGCGATCTACCTCGCCGGCAGCGACACCTACAAGAACAAGGGCCCGCTCTTCCGCTACCGGACCGGCACCTACCAGACCCAGTCGGTGTGCGTCCCGACGTACACGACGGTGACCGACCCGGTGGTCGACGACTACCGCCAGAGCGGCACCGACAACTACACGTACACGCTCTACGCCGCCGACAACACGCCGCTGAACGACGAGGACAACCCCCAGATCTGCCAGCAGACCTTCACCAAGGACAGCGCGTTCGACGGCACGGAGTACCTGGGGTCGCGCCGTTGGAACACCCTCTGCACCATCGGCACCACCCAGCCGTCGGGCCGCTACGTCCTGAAGGTGACCAACAGCGGGCAGAGGGTGGGATCGGCGACCACCCAGAGCATGAACGACGGCTCCAACCAGTGGGGCCTCGTCGCCAAGTACGCCACGACCGGTGACGGCCTGTGCGACGGCCGCAACGACGTCATGTGCCCCCGCGTGTACGGCAAGGACGCCATCTCGGTCCGTGCTGCGTCGACCGCATCGGTGGCGTCGTTCTACCTGGCCGAGATCCTGCCCGAGCACGCCGGCAAGAAGCTCCGGCTGGAGCTGTTCGATCCCGGCGAGGGCGGCAAGACCATCGAGATCATGAAGCCGAGCGGCACCGACGGCAACACCTGGACGCCGAACTCGTTCAGCTGGAAGGCGGACACGTCGCCGGCGACCTCGGGCTCCAACGTGACCTCGCTCGACGTCACGAACGACAAGTTCAACGGCAAGCTCGTCGAGATCACCATCGACCTGTCGGGGTACTCGCCACCGGCCAACAACGACTGGTGGCAGATCCGCTACACCTTCCGCGACAACGTCACCGTGACCGACCGCACCACCTGGTCGGCGCGCATCGTGGGCGACCCCGTCCACCTCGTCGAGGAGTACTAGGCCCATCGCATGGCTGGGGCGCGAGCGCGCCCCGGTAGCCTCGCTGTCCATGTCCGGGTTCGTCGACCAAGCGCAGCTCAACGTCCGCGCCGGTGACGGTGGGGCGGGCTGCGTCTCCATGCGTCGCGAGGCCCACGTCCCCAAGGGCGGCCCCGACGGCGGCGACGGCGGCTCGGGCGGCAGCATCTGGCTCGTCGCCGACCGCAACGTCTCGTCGCTCCTCGCGTTCCGGGACCACCCGCACCGCCGGGCCGGAAGCGGCACGCACGGCCAGGGCAAGAAGAAGCACGGGCACCGGGGCGAGGACTTGGTCGTGGCCGTCCCCGAGGGCACGGTCGTCCACGACCAGGACGGCGTGCTGCTCGCCGACCTGGTGAACGCCGGCGACCGCTGGCTCGCCGCGGCCGGCGGCCGGGGCGGCAAGGGCAACGCCCGGTTCCTCTCCAACAGCCGGCGGGTCCCCACCTTCGCCGAGCAGGGCGAGCCGGGGGAGGAGCGGTGGCTCGAGCTGGAGCTGAAGCTCATGGCCGACGTCGCGCTCGTCGGCTTCCCGAACGTCGGCAAGAGCACCCTGATCTCGGTGATCTCGGCCGCCAAGCCGAAGATCGCCGACTACCCCTTCACCACCCTCGAGCCGAACCTCGGCGTCGTCCGCCTCGACGAGGGCGACGAGATCGTGGTGGCCGACATCCCCGGCCTGATCGAGGGCGCAAGCGAGGGGCGCGGCCTCGGCCACCAGTTCCTGCGCCACGTCGAGCGGGCTCGGGCCCTCGCCCTGCTCCTCGACCTGTCGCCGCTCGCCGAGCACCCGCCCGAGGAGCAGGAGCGGATCCTGCTCGCCGAGCTCGGCAACTACCGGGCCGAGCTCCTCGACCGCCCCCGTGTGGTGGTCGGGAGCCGCGCCGACCTCACCGACCCGGACGACGCACCCACGTGGGACGGTGCCACCGTCTCCGCCGTCACCGGTGCCGGCGTGCCCAAGCTCGTCGGCGCGCTGGCCGAGGCCGTGCGCGGCGCCCGGCAGGCCGAGCCCGAGCCCGAGCCGTTCGTCATCCACCGGCCCGAGCCCGAGGGGCTGCGGGTCGAGCGCACCGACTCCGGCGGGTTCCTCGTCCGCGGCAAGGCGGTGGAGCGGGCAGTGGCCCTGTCCGACCTCACCAACCTCGAGGCGCTGGCCTACGTGCAGGAGCGCCTGCAGAAGCTCGGCGTCGACAAGGCGCTGGCCAAGGCCGGGGCCAAGGACGGCGACGTGGTCGAGATCGGCCGCTTCGCGTTCGAGTACTCGGCGGACTGACCGTGTCGAAGCTCGTGGTGGCCAAGGTCGGCACGTCGTCGATCACCGACTCGCACGGCGACATCGACGTCGCGGCCGTCGCCAAGTTCTGCGCCGACGTCGCCCACCTTCGGGCCGCCGGCCACCGCGTCGTGGCCGTCACCTCCGGTGCCATCGCCGCCGGCCTGCCTGCCATCGGCCTCGGCGGCGACCTGCGGCCCACCGACGCCGTCACCCTCCAAGCCGTGTCGGCCATCGGCCAGAGCCGGCTGATGCGGGTCTACGACGAGTGCTTCGCCGAGCACGGCCTCGTCGCCGGCCAGGTCCTGCTCGCCCCGCTCGACTTCGGCATCCGCCAGCAGTACCTGCACGCCCGGGGCACGCTCGAGCGCCTGCTCGACCTGGGCGTGGTCCCGGTCATCAACGAGAACGACGCCATCGCCGACGACGAGATCCGCTTCGGCGACAACGACCGCATCGGTGCGCTGGTGGCCCAGCTCCTGGGCGCCGACCTGCTGGTGCTGCTCACCGACGCGCCTGGGCTGCTCACCGCCGACCCCCGCATCGACGCCCAGGCCTCGCTCATCGAGGAGGTCCTCGAGGTCACCGCCGACCTCGAGCGCGTGGCGGGCGGCGCCGGCAGCGCCCGGGGGAGCGGCGGCATGTCGTCCAAGGTCGCCGCCGCCAAGATGGCCTCGTGGTCCGGGGTGCGCGCGGTGATCGCCGCCGCCCACCGCGAGGGCGTGCTGGCCGATGCCGTGGCCGGCACCCCTGGCGTCGGGACCGTGGTCCAGCCCCGTCCCCAGCGCATCAGCGCCCGCAAGCTGTGGATCGCGTTCGCCCTCGAGTCCGGCGGCCGCATCACGGTCGATGACGGCGCGCGCCGCGCCCTGCTCGAACGGGGCGTCTCCCTGCTCCCGGCTGGCGTGACCGGCGTCCGCGGCGGCTTCCTCGCCGATCAGGGCGTCGAGATCGAAGGCCCCGACGGCCAGGTCTTCGCGAAGGGCCTCACCCGCCTCAGCGCCGCGGAGCTCACCGAGGCCGCGGGCAAGCGTACGGGTGCCCTCCCCGAAGGGATGCCCCACGAGGTCGTCCACCGCGACGACCTCGTCATCGTCCCCTAGACGCCGGGCTGGGCAGTCGGCTCGGCGGGGGGCTCCGTGGCGGTGGCCGTCTCGGGGGCGGCGGGGGCCTCGGCCGGGGCGGATCCCGTGTCGATGCCCATCGAGTTGCGGATCTCGTCGAGGCGGGCCTGGGCCTCGAAGTTCTGCGCGGCGGCCTCGATCTCGACCATGCGGGTCTCGACCGACGTCTCCTGCAGCTCGCTCATGCCCTTGGCCTTGGCGTAGCGCTGCTCGATCTTGTCCCGCACCTCGTTGAGCGTGGGGACCTCCTGGCCGACGGTCTCCGAGAGGGAGGCCATGGCCTTGTTCATCTGCTCCTGCATCTTGGCCTGCTCGAGCTGGCTGAGGAGCTTCTGCTTCTCGGCGAGCTTCTGCTGGAGCACCTGGCCGTTGGTGGCCACGGCGGCCTTGGCCTGGTCGGCGGCCTGGGTGGCGGCGTAGTGCTGCTCCTTCAGGTCGGCGATCTGGGTCTCGACCGCGATGAGCTGCGTGGCGATGGTCTCGGCCGCCCGGGTGTACTCGGACGCCTTGGCGGCGTCCCCCTTCTTGGTGGCGTCGTCGGCCATCTTCACGGCCTGGCGGGCGTTGGCGTTGAGCTTCTCGAGCTGCTGGAGCTGGCGGTCGAGCTGCTGCTCGGTCAGATGCTGCTGGGCGATGACGTTGGCCGCGTGCTCCTTGAGCCGGCGGTGCTGGTCCTGCGCCTCGGTGATGGCCTGCTCGAGCTGGATCTTCGGATCGGCGTTCTCGTTGAACTTCTGGTTCGCACCAGCGGTCAGGTAGGCCCACCAGCGCTTCATCAGCTTGATCATGGGCGGAGCCTAACGGCTGTCTCGTCACTCGTTCGCGAGCGCTCACCCCGTTCCTCGAGCTGGAGGACGGGCTCGCTTCGCTCGGAGATCTGCCCGAGCTCGGCGGTCGGAGGAGGTCCGGGGCTCCGCCAGCGAACGAGCGGCGGCCTCAGGCGAAGCGCTTGAGGCCGGGGAGGCGGTTCATCAGCTCCGAGATGCCGGGCACGCGCAGGGCGTAGATCGAGGCGAAGTAGGTGATGCCGCCCACGGCGATGCCGGCGATGACCGTCGGGATGAGCATCGCGGCCGACGATGGAGCCAGGTAGGACACGATGCCGTAGACGAAGCCGCCCATGATCCCGGCGGCGAGGATGAGCTTGATCCAGGTCTGGGCCAGGCCGCCCCAGTCGAACCCGGGGCTGCGCCGGGTGAGGATCACCACGGCGATGCCGGCGGACACCGTGTAGGCGACCGAGAACGACAGGGCGAGCCCGACGACCCCCCACCAGCGGACGAACACGAAGGCGGTGACGATGTTGATGACGTTCTCGCCGCAGTTGATGACGAACGGGATCTTGGTGTTCTTCATCGCGTAGAAGCCGCGGAGGGCGTACAGGTAGGTGGAGAACCCGGGGAGCCCGAGGGCGAAGGCGGCGATGATGCCGGTGAGGCCGAGGGCCGTGCCCAGCTCGCCGGTGGCGGTGAAGGTGCGGGCGTCGAGGCCCTTCGGGAGGGCGACGTAGCCGACGGCGGCGGGGATGATCAGCAGGGCGATGAGGCGGAACCCGAGCAGGAGCTGGGAGTTGAACCCGGCCCGGTCGCCGCGGGAGTCGGCCCGGCCGAGCAGGGGCTCGAAGGTGACCATGATCGACACGGCCAGGAGGGCGTGGGGGAGCTGGAAGTACTGGTAGGCGACCGTGTAGCGGGTGGGGTCGCCGGTGCTCGGCTTGGCCAGGACCTGGATGATCGTGACCGCGATCAGGTTGGCGATGACGTACCCGAAGGTCCACCCGGACAGGCGGATGGCCCGCTGGACCGCGGGATGGCGCAGGCGGACCTTGAACTTGAGCCGGACGCCCGAGCGCCGGATGGCGGGGTAGAGCGACAGGGCCATGGTGGCGATGCCGAGGGTGGTCCCGACGCCCAGGATCCAGATGATGCGCCGGTCCTCGGCGGCGTCGCGCAGGGTGGGGTAGTGCCCGGCGACCCGGGCGGCCACGATCAGCGTCCCGATGGCGATGATGTTGTTCAGCACGGGTGCCCACGCCGCCGCCATGAAGCGGTGGCGCGAGTTCAAGACGGCGGACCAGACCGCCATCAGCCCGTAGAAGAACACCTGGGGCGCGAACAGCAGCGACAGCGGGACGCCGACGTCGAGGTAGACGTCGAGGTTCTGGTCCGGTGCGCCGATGCCGAAGATGTGGATGAGCGCCGGTCCGGCGATGAGCGCGAGCAGCGACACGATGATGAGGGCGACCAGGGCGAACGAGATGATCGCGGACGTGCCGTCCTGGCCGTCGCCGCGCTCCATGTCGTCGGTGAAGAGCGGGACGAGCGATGCGGTGAGGACACCGCCGAGGATCAGCTCGTAGATCATGTTCGGGGTGTTGTTGGCGTTGTTGTACGCGTCGTTGAGGCCGCCGACGAGCGCCACCAGGATCAGGCTGGTGCGGACCAGCCCCGTGAGCCGGGAGACGGCCGTGCCGCTCGCCACGAGCAGGTTGGCTCGCAGCAGCCCCTTGCCGGAGGCCGCCTTGGCCTCGGCGGCCTCGTGGGCCGGATCCTCGTTGAGGTGGACGCCGGGCGGGAGGTCGACGGCCGGTGCGTCGGCGGTGCCCCCGAGGGCCGCGGCCTCGTCGTCATCGAGGACCCAGATGTCGGGGTCGGCCTCGTCGAGCAGGTCGACGGCGGCGACGGGACCGGTCGGCGGCTGCCAGACCAGGTCGGAGTAGCCCCCGGCCGCCGGGCCGAGCCACGGCGTGGACGGCGCGATGGGCTCCGGCGCGCCGAGCGCGGAGATGGTGCGCGGCCGCACCACCTTGGGCCGGGTCGGCCGGTCCTCCGGGGGCTGCCAGACGGGCGCGGCGTCGTCGTCGAAGGTCATCAGGTCAGAAGGTCTGGGCCTGGCCGGTGGGCGGTTCGGGTCGCGCGGCGGGCGGGACCGGTGCCGCGCCGCCGGCGACGTCGAGATCCTGCGGGTTGGCGCCATCGAGGGTGGTCATGGCGGTGCGCAGCGCGGTGAGGCTGTCGACGATGTCCTCGACGTCGCTGCTCACCGGGCTGAGGTCGCCGTGGTTGGTGACGGACAGCTCGATGGCCTGGGTGACCGCCTCGTCGAGGCGGGCGTTGATGAGGCGCAGCTCGTCGTAGGTGGAGCTGATCAGGGCATCCATGCGCCGAGCCGTCTCGAGCTGGGCGTTCAGCGAGGCGATGGTGCGGGCCTGGGTGGGGGAGGCGCTCGCACCGGGCGGGATCTGCGCCGCGGCCTGCTGGAGCTCCCACTGCGTCTCGCGGTCGTCGATGCGCTTGCGGGCGGTGGACAGGAGCTGGCCCTGCTGGGCGACCTTCCAGCACTCGTCGACCGCCTCGTCGATGCGGTCGCCGGTCTGGTGGAGGGCGTCGCGCAGCGGTCCGGCCTTGAACGCCTTGATGGCCTCCGTGAAGCGGTTGCGGGCCTGGAGGGAGTCCTTGACGGCGTGGCGCCAGGGCTCGTTGACGCCGAACGGGTCGATGTTGGCGGTGGCGCCGTTGCGGGGGACGGCCAGGGCCACCCGTCCGCCGTAGCCGACGGCGCCGCCGAGCAGCCCGCCGACGACCGGTCCGAGCAGGCCACCGGTGCCGATCGTGGCGAGGATGCCGATGGCGGCGCCGGCGCCGAGGGCGATGATCCCCGACGGCGATGTGAGGGCGCGGGCGACGGGCGGCGAGAAGAACCGGTCCCGGAAGCTCAGCGATGCCACCCCCAGTTTCTACCCGGTGACCGCGGGGCCACCCGGTTCGGGGCTCCGATCCTCAGAAGTTGGAGACGACGGCGGTGAACACCTTCGAGATGGTCGCCGGGTTGCTGGCGTCGTAGGCGGCGGCGTTCGTGGACTCGGCGATGCGCTCGAGCGTGTCGAAGTCGGCCTGCTTGCCGTAGGCGATGGTGAACACCCGGATGGGGGTGGCGTTCTCGCCGTTCGTGCCGGCCTGGAGGGTGGTGAGCAGCTCGTCGAGCTGGCTGCGGTCGTCGGACGTGTCGCCGTCGTCGTTCACCCCGTCGGTCAGGAGGACGACGGCGTTGATGAGCTTCGGGTCGTACCCGTCTGCCATGTCCTCGAACGAGTCCTGGGTGACCTCGTAGAGCGGCGTCGCGTTCTGCGGGAGCTGGTCCCGGATCTGCGAGGCCAGGCGCTCCCGGTTGGTGGACATGGGCTGGACGTCGAGCAGGTCGAGGTAGTTCTCGTCCTCGCCCGGGCCGAGGTTGGTGCTGAACACGCGGAGGCCGACCTCGTCGTCGCCCTTGAACTCGTCGAGCGCGTCGATCGCCGCCCGCTTGGCGAGGTCGAGCTTGGTGTCGCTCGCCGGGTCGTCGGGGTCGGCGGGCTCCTCCATGGAGCCGGACACGTCGAGTACGAGCAGGACGCGGGCCCCCTTGCGCTGCTGCTTCCAGTTCTCGAGCATGTCGATCATCACCGCCGGCTGCGGGACCTGGAGGAGCTTGGAGGGCTGCGCCGGGTCGACGCCGTTGGCCTTGGCGATGGGAGCGCCGACGGCGACCTCCGGGTTGCCGGGGCGGAACCCGTACTCGAGGACCTTCTTCTGGTTCGCCGGACGCTGGACGACGTCGATGAACGCCTCGGCGCCCGCCTTCTCGTCGGCGCTCACCCAGTCGGCGTCGAGCACGTAGAGGGGGTTGTCGCTGTAGAGCGTCCCCTCCTTCGGGTAGATCGCCACCAGCGGGACCTTGGGCTTGCGCGGGGTCTCGCCCGGGTCGAGGACGCCGTCGGGATTGCCCTTGTTGTAGTCGATGAGGGACTTCTCCTCGACGGCCACGGCCGACGCGTAGAGCAGCGAGGTGCCGGTGCGGTCGGTGCGGAACCAGTTGTTGAGGAACGTCATGGTGATGTCGCCGTAGTGGACGACGGACGACTCGATCTGACGGCCCAGGTCCTTGGTCTTCTGGGCGTCGAGGTCCTCCTTCGACAGGTCCCGGGTCTTGCCGGTGGCGGCGTAGTTCTGGCCGATCAGGGCGTTGAGGCCGCTGGTCGAGAAGTTCGGATTGGTCTTGCCGAGCTTGAACGCGCCCCACTCGGGGTGGCCGTACTTGGCCCAGCCCTCGCCGGAGGTCGCCAGCTGGGCGATGTCGGACCAACCGATGGGCGTCTGCGGGTAGCCGAGGGCGTCGGCCATGGGCTTGGGCATGCCGATCACGAGGGGCGTGAGCATGAACGACACCGGCTTCGACGACGCCATGGCCGCCTGGCCGGAATCGGCGAGCCGCTGGTTGAGGATCTGGCCCCAGCTCGATGCGGCCGGCGACCAGATGACCGGCCGCGGGCCCTCGGCCTGCTCGTCCCAGCCCTCGGCCAGCAGGGTGGTGGCCCCGCCCGACGCCTTGGAGTACGGCCGCACGAAGGCGCACCCGCCGTCGATGTCCGCGTCGTCCGAGCCGTTGAACCCCTTCGCGAGGTCGGTCATCAGGTCGATCTTCTCGGACGAGACGGCGACGTCGATGACCGTGCAGTCGCCCGGATCGCCGAACGGGTCGTCAGGGGATCCGTCCGATCCACCGCTGCCCGACGAGCACCCGGCGGCCACGAGGCCGAGCGCCAAGCCGAGGGCGGCCGTCCGGCGGGACCAGGAACGTCGGGTCATGTCAGCTCGCCTTCTCGCGGACGTTGTAGAGGAACCCTGCCAGCTCGTCGCTGGCCTTGCCCCGGCACGGGACCACGCCCACCGAGCGGAGGGCGTCGGCCACGGCGTCATCCTCGCAGGCATCGGCCAGGTCGAGGTCGCGGCCGACGCGAGGGGCGACCACCACCGTGGCCTTCGCTTCGGGCGTGGCCACGGCGACCTGGAGCTCGCGCTCCACCCCCTGGTTCGTGCTGGCGATCGCTCCCAGCAGGTCCTCGGGGCCGACGACGATCGAGATGCGGCCGGGCTGGGTCGCGTAGCCGCTCATCGTCGCCGCGTCGGTCTGGCTGTCCGAGCTGGCGACGATGGCCCGGAGGTCGGACGACGGCAGCGCCTCCGGGTCGAGGTCGGGGGCCAGCGCCTCGGCGAGCGGAGCCAGCCGCGAGAGCCCCTCGGCGGTGGACGGCTCGCCGACCCCGATCGTGAGGCCGTCGGACGGCGAGCGGGCGACGCAGACCCAGACGGAGTCGCCGTCGCACCCCCGGAGGACGTCCTCGGTGGCCGGGTCGAGCAGGGCGGCGAGGCGGGCCGATCCGAGGGCGTCGGACTCGCCCCACACGGGTACCTGGCCGGCGTCGAAGTTGGCGATGGCGGGGGCAGGGTTCCAGGTGATCCAGCCGTCCACCTCGGTGGGCGGGGCGGCGGCATCGTCGAGGTCCAGCGTCGGCGGGTCGGCGGCGATCTGGCCATCGTCGGCGAGGGCGTCGCACACCTCGACGAGCTCGGGCGTGCAGGCCACGACCGGCGTCGAGCCGTCGTCGCCCTTCTTGGGGCCGTCGGACCCGCCGTCGTCGCCGACGACGAGCCCGCGGATGAAGATCGCCAGCGCGATCAGGACGAAGGCCCCGATCACCGCAGCGCCCCGGCTCTTCAACATGGAGCGGAACGCTACTGGCGGGCGGCGGAGGGACGGTGCCGTCGGTGGGTCAGGCGGTGTTGCCGTGGCGGGGGCCCTGGCCCGGCTCGGCGATGTCGGCCGCGGTGAGCGCGGTGAGCTGCTCGTCGGTGGGGTCGGTGAGGGCGACGACCCGGCTGGCCTGGCGGGCGACGGCGTCCTCGAACAGGTTCCGGGCCAAGCGCCCGTTGCCGAACCCCTTGTCCCGAGGGACCGACGCGAACCAGGCCCGGACCTTGGCCTCGGCCTCGGCGTCGGGTCGGTAGCCGGCCTTCTCGCCCTGGTCGACGAAGATCCGCCAGAGCTCGTCGTCGTCGTAGTCGGGGAAGAAGATCGTCTTCGGGAAGCGGGAGGCGAGGCCCGGGTTGGCCCCGATGAACTCGGCCATCTCGTCGGGGTAGCCGGCAGCGATCACCACCAGCTCGTCGCGGCGGTCCTCGATGACCTTGACGATGGTGTCGATGGCCTCGCGCCCGAAGTCGTTCTCGCCGCCTCGCGCCAGCGCGTACGCCTCGTCGATGAGCAGCACGCCGCCGGTGGCCCGGTCGGCGACCTCCATGACCTTGAGCGCCGTCTGGCCGACGAAGCCCGACACCAGGCCGGACCGGTCCGTCTCGACCAGCTGGCCCTTCTCGACCACGCCCAGCGACCGGTAGATGGCGGCCAGGAGGCGGGCCACGGTGGTCTTGCCGGTGCCCGGGTTGCCGGTGAAGACGAGGTGGCGCGACTGCGGCGTGGTGGGCAGGTCCCGCTCGCTGCGGAGCTGCTGGACGCGGAGGAGGTTGGTGACGAGGCGGACCTCGGTCTTCACGCTGTCGAGGCCGACGAGGTCGTCGAGCTCGGCCAGCAGCTCCTCGATCGGGCGGGCGGGCGGCAGCGGCTCCTCGGTCGGGATCTCCTTCTGGCCGGCGTCGACGGCGGCCTGCCCGGGCGCGGCTGCGGCCGGGATCCCCGTGCCGGGCGGACCCGTGCGGGGCGGCAGCGGGGACGACGGCAGGCCGGCCATGGCCGCGAGCATCTGGCTGCGGAAGCCGTCGATGGACTGCAGCTCGGCGCGGGACGGGGCGGCCTCGAGCGCGGCGACGGTGAACGCCAGGTTGAGCGAGCGGTCGTAGTAGGTCCGGCTGTGGCTCGTGCCGAACCGGCGGTCGGCGGTGACGAGGATCTCGAACATGGGGGAGATCTGGTCGAGCCAGGCCGAGCGGCCGACCAGGAGATCGCTGCGCCGCAGGTCGTCGGGCTTGGCCCGGGCCAGCTGGGCGGGGAGCCAGCGCCCGAAGGCGAAGATCAGGCCCCACAGCTCGTCGTCGGTGTGGCTGCGGTCGACGTCGATCAGGGCGGTGGTCAGGTTGAACGCCTCGGTCGCGACGTCGCGGTCCATCTCCTTGCCGTCGAGCTCCGGCAGCCGGGCCACGACGTCGCGCATCGCCGGCGCCACCTCGGCGATGAACGCCTCGACGGCGCGCTGCATCTGCTTGGGCTCGCTCAGCATCCCGCCATCAGCCCTTCGGGTCTCGCCACATCAGCCAGATCGGGGGACCGCCGCCGGGGGCGATCTGCTCGCGCACCTCGAAGCCGTGCCGGGCGTAGTACGGCACGTTCTGCTCCTTCGACGACTCCAGGTAGGCGCCGAGGCCCTGCTCGTCGCACCGGTCGGTGACGGCCCGGATCAGCGCGCTCCCGACGCCGGCACCCTGGTGGGCGGGGTCGGTGCCGAGGATCGCCAGGTACCAGTGGGGCGGCTCCTTCGGGTGCTTGCGCTCCATCGCGGCGAGGTCGGCGAGCGCCCGGCGCAGCCGGCCCCGGAACAGCCGGATCGACGGCACCGTGAGCGCCAGCCCCTCGGCGGCCGTGCCCTTCCAGTGGCCGGGCGGGGCCCAGATCGCCGCCCCGCGGACCTCGTCGTCGACGAGCACCTCGCCGTGGCCCCGGATCTGGGCGCGGGCCTCGGCCTCGAACCAGGCCGCGGCCCGGGGCGTCCAGTCCGCCTTGGGCGAGGCGAGGTAGCTCCACACCGGGTCGCCGTCGAAGGCCGCGGCCAGGGCTCGGCCGACGGCGGGCAGGTCGGCGGGGGTGGCGGAGCGCACGGTGGGCACGGCCGCCACCCTAGGACGCGCCCCGGTCCCGGTAGCCTCTCGTCGTGCCCGAACCCACCCCCATCGTCGACCTCGGACGCCGTGCCAAGGCCGCATCGCGCGTCCTCGCCTCCGCCTCCACCGGCCAGAAGGACGACGCGCTCCGTGCCGCCGCCGAACTGCTGGTCGCCCGCACCGAGGACCTGCTCGCCGCCAACGCCGCCGACGTCGCCCGCGCCGAGGCCGACGGCGTCTCGGCCACGGTGGTCGACCGCCTGCGCCTCACGGCCGACCGCGTCGCGGGGATGGCCGGGGGGCTCGAGCAGGTCGCCGGGCTCGCCGATCCGGTGGGCGAGGTGCTCGATGGCTGGGTCCGGCCCAACGGGCTCCAGATCTCTCGGGTCCGGGTTCCGCTGGGCGTCGTGGCCATCATCTACGAGAACCGTCCCAACGTGACCTCCGATGCCGCGGGGCTGTGCCTCAAGTCGGGCAACACCGCCTTCCTCCGGGGGTCGTCGGGCGCCATCACCTCGAACATCGCGATCGCATCCGTGCTGCGCGAGGCCTACGAGAAGGTGGGCCTCCCTGCCGATGCGCTCGTCCTCGTCGAGGACACCAGCCGCGAGGCGGCGGTGGAGTTCATGCAGCAGCGCGACGCCATCGACTGCCTCATCCCTCGGGGCGGTCCGTCGCTCATCGCGTCGATCCTCGAGCACGCCACCGTCCCGTTCGTGATCGACGGCGACGGCAACTGCCACATCTACGTCGACGCCGACGCCGACCTGGAGATGGCCGGCCGCATCGTGGTCAACGCCAAGACCCAGCGGCCGTCGGTGTGCAACGCCGCGGAGACCGTCCTCGTCCACCGCGACGTCGCCGAGGCGTTCCTCCCGGCGCTGCGCACGGCGCTGTCGGGCGTCGAGCTCGTCGGCGACGACGCCGTGCGCGCCATCCTCCCCACCGCCGGCCCCGCCACCGAGGACGACTGGGACAGCGAGTTCCTCGACCTGAAGCTGGCGATCGGCGTCGTCGACGGCCTCGACGAGGCCATCGCCCACATCGCCCGCTACGGCTCCGGCCACAGCGAGGCGATCATCACCCGGTCGTTCGACGCGGCCGAGCGGTTCACCCGCGAGGTCGATGCGGCCGCCGTGCTGGTGAACGCCTCGACCCGGTTCGTCGACGGTGAGGAGTTCGGGTTCGGCGCCGAGATCGGCATCAGCACCCAGAAGCTGCACGCCCGGGGCCCGATGGGCCTGCGGGAGCTGACCACCGCCAAGTACGTGGTGCGCGGCTCGGGCCAGACGCGGGGCTGAGCCGCCGACCGGTCGTCAGGCGGACCGGGGGAGGGCGTCGGCCGCCCGGTTGCCCAGCGCCTTGACCTGCGGGGCCAGCTCGGCGGCCTTCTCGCGCACCTGCGGAGCCAGTTCGTTGGCCTTGTCCTGGGCCTGGTGGGCGAGCGAGGTCAGCTGGGGACCGAGCTCGGCGGCCAGCTCGCGGAGCTGAGGCGCGAGCTCGTTCGCCTTGTCGCGGACCTGCGGGGCGACCTCGTTGGCCTTGTCCCGCACCTGGGGCGCGAGCTCGGCGGCCTTGTCGCGCACGACTGGCGCCAGCTCGGCCACCTTGTCGCGGACGACGGGCGCCAGCTCGGCGGCCTTGTCCTGGGCCTGGTGGCCGAGGGCCACCGCCCGCTCGGCCGCGTCGTGGCGGGCCGGTGCGGTGTCCTCGAGCAGCTGCTGGGCCTGCTGGCGAGCGGCGTGCCAGCCGTGGGCGGCGTGCCCGGCGGCAACCTCGGCGCCCAGCTTCCCGCCCTTGCCGGCGACCTTGGCGTTGGCCTTGGCCAGCTTGGCGTTGGCGGTGGCCAGGCGCTTGGCCGCCTTGGCGTCGGCCTTGGCCGCCCGCTTGGCGACGGACGCGCTCGCCGCCGCGGCGGTGGCGATCACGCTGCTGTCGTCTCGGAGGTGCCGGGCCCGCCAGGCGAGGCCGGGACGGCCCTCGGTGTCGACGGCGGCCAGGATGAGGCCGCCGAGGAGGCCGACGTTCTTCATGAAGTGGATCTGCTGGGCCTTGCGCTCGTCGCCCTCGTACTCCCAGAAGCGGTGCCCGGCCAACGTCGTGGGCACGAGCGAGGCTGCGAGCGCGGTCGACGCGAGGCGCGGCGCCTTGCCGACCGCCAGCAGCAGCCCGGCGCCCACCTGCACGGCACCGTTGATGCGCACGTAGGTCTCGTCCTCGAGGTCGATGCCGCCGATGGCGACCCGGCGGACGGGCTCGGCAGCGTCGTGCACCGCGGACGCGGCCGAGCCGGCGGCGCGGCGCGCGTGCTCGTCGGGCGTGGCCTCGGCGACGTCGGCGGTGACCGACACCGCTTCGTCGGCCAAGCCGGCCGCCCCGGTCGCCACCTTCTGGGCGACGGGCTGGACCGCTTCGCGGTCGATCAGGTCGATGACGGGCTCGGCCACCTGGGCCGGACCGCTCGGTCGTCGCAGCGACTCGATGCCGGACGAGATGAAGATCGTGGACAGGAGGGGGCGGGCGATGCGTCGAACCAACATGGCCCCTCAGTTCCCGGCGGACCGGCTTCCTACACCCCGGCGGGTGAGGCCCCGGACCGGTGGCTGGGACACCGTCGACCACGGTCCCGGCGACGGTCACGTCGTCCTCCTCGGCGCCAGGTGCGGACGGCGCGCCGCACGCTCCGCCCCGGCCTGAACCGCACTCGACCGGCCGGTCCTTTTCGATTGACCGGCCGGTCAAGACCGGCGGTAGCCTGCGGCAATGACCGATCCTCGCTTCGAGTCCGTCGCCGCCGTCCGTGAGGGCCTGCGGAAGGTGGACTACCTGTCCGACGAAGGCATCGCCGGCATCGTCTACCTGGCCGACCGGCTCCAGAAGCCGATCCTCGTCGAGGGCCCCGCCGGCACCGGCAAGACCCAGCTCGCCAAGTCGGTGGCCGAGATGATCGGCGCCCGCCTGATCCGCCTCCAGTGCTACGAGGGCCTCGACGAGGCCAAGGCGCTCTACGAGTGGAACTACAAGAAGCAGCTGCTCCGCATCCAGGCGTCGGGCAGCGAGGGCGACTCGTGGGACGTGGTCGAGGACGACCTGTTCTCCGACGAGTTCCTGATGGAGCGGCCGCTGCTGGAGGCCATCCGGTCCGAGGAGCCGGTCGTGCTGCTCATCGACGAGGTGGACCGCGTCGAGGTCGAGACCGAGGCCCTCCTGCTGGAGATCCTCTCGGACTACCAGGTGTCGATCCCCGAGCTCGGCACCGTCACCGCGAAGCAGATCCCGCTGGTGTTCCTCACCTCCAACAACACCCGCGAGCTGTCCGAGGCCCTCAAGCGCCGCTGCCTCTTCCTCCACGTCGACTACCCGGACATGGAGCGCGAGAAGGAGATCGTCCTCACCAAGGTGCCGGACATCACCGACAACCTCGCCGACCAGGTCGCCCGCATCGTTCGGTCGCTGCGCCAGCTCGAGCTGAAGAAGAGCCCGTCGGTCTCCGAGACCCTCGACTGGGCCAACACGCTCATGCTCCTCGGCGTCGAGCAGATCGACTCCGACACCGCCGCCGACACGGCGAACATCCTGCTCAAGTACCAGTCCGACATCGCCAAGGCGGTCCGCGAGTTCGCGGCCGACAAGCAGGGCGCCCGGCAGTTCGCTCCGGGGCCGAAGTAGTCCCGTGACCGACACCGCCGAGCCCGAGGTCCACGCGGCAGGCGAGCCGCTGCTCGACCTGCTGAACGGGTTCATCGTCGAGCTCCGCGAGGCCGGCCTGCCGGTCAGCCTCACGGAGAACCTCGACGCCATGGCGGCCATCGAGCACATCCCGCTCGAGGAGCGGGAGACGTTCAAGTACGCCCTCGCCGCCACGCTGGTGAAGAACAACGCCCACTGGCGCTCGTTCGAGACCGTGTTCGAGGTGTACTTCTCGCTGCGCGGCGCCAAGTACGGCATCGACGACGACTCGCTCGACCCGGACCTCGCCGACCTGCTCGACGACGCCGAGAACGACGGCGCCGGCGAGGGGCAGTCGGGGCAGTCGGGTCAGGGCGGGGGCGACGCCCTCACGCCCGAGGAGCTCCAGCAGCTGCTCTACCAGGCGATGATGAAGGGCGACGAGGCCCTGATGCGCGCCATCGCCCGCCAGGCGGTCAAGCGCTTCGCCGGCATGGAGCCCGGCCGGCCGGTCGGCGGCACGTACTACCTGTACCGCACGCTCCGGAACCTCGACCTCGACAACCTGCTCGAGAAGATGATGGAGCAGCGCCGGCAGTCCGCCGAGGACGCCGGCGAGCCCATGAGCCCGCTCGAGGAGCGCCTCGAGAAGGACGAGTACGAGCACCGGGTCGAGGCGCTGAAGAAGGAGATCGAGGCGGAGATCCGCCGTCGGCTCGTGGCCGACCGTGGCGTCGAGGCCATGGCCAAGACGCTGCGCAAGCCGCTGCCCGAGGACGTCGACTTCATGCACGCCTCGCGCGAGGAGATGGTCGGCCTGCGCAAGGCGCTGATCCCGCTGACCCGCCGCCTCGCCGTGCGCCTGGCCCGCAAGCGCCGCCACAACCGCAAGGGCCCGCTCGACTTCCGGCGCACGGTGCGCGCCTCGCTCAGCTACGGCGGCGTGCCGGCCGAACCCAAGTTCCGCCACCCCAAGCCGCACAAGCCCGAGATCTTCGTCATCGCCGACATCTCCGGTTCCGTGGCCGCCTTCGCCCGCTTCACCCTCATGCTCGTCTACGCCATCAGCGGCCAGTTCTCGAAGGTCCGCTCGTTCGTGTTCATCGACGGCATCGACGAGGTCACCAGCTTCTTCGAGGGCGTCGAGGACGTCACCGAGGCCGTGCACCGGGTCAACACCGAGGCCGACGTCGTCTGGGTCGACGGCCACTCCGACTACGGCCACGCCTTCGAGGTGTTCCACAACAAGTGGGGCAAGGAGATCGGCCCGAAGACCACGGTCATCATCCTGGGCGACGCGCGGAACAACTACCACGCCTCGCAGAGCTGGGTCATCAAGGAGATGCAGCACAAGGCCCGCCACGTCTACTGGCTCAACCCCGAGCCCAAGTCCTACTGGGACACCGGCGACTCCATCGTCGGCGACTACGGCGCCCACTGCGACGACGTGTTCGAGTGCCGCAACCTGCGCCAGCTCGAGCGCTTCGTCGAACACCTCACCTGACCCATCCGGCCCGATCGCCCACTGAGTCGAACTTCGTAGGCGAGAGCGCCCGAACGGGCGCTCGGGCATACGAAGTTCGGTGGTTTGCGGGGTTGCCATGCATCGGTGACCGATGCATCTCGGTGGATCAGCCCGTCGTGGGGCGTCACTAGGCTCCTCCGGCGGGATGAGCGGGAGGGGCGTGGGGTGAAGGACGCGAACGGGACGTTGCTGCTGATCCTGGCGGTGGCGCTCGTGGCGCCGCTGATCGCGGCGAGCTTCCCGCGGTTGAAGGTGCCGGCGCTGGTGCTCGAGATCCTGTTCGGGATCATCATCGGGCCGCAGGTCCTCGACCTGGTGGCCGTGACGCCGCCGATCGAGCTCCTGGCCAACCTCGGCCTGGCCTCGCTGATCTTCATGGCCGGCTTCGAGCTGGACCCGCAGCGCCTCAAGGGCGAGCCGATGCGCCTCGCCAGCCTGGGTTGGGCGACTTCGATCGTCCTCGGGCTCGGCCTCGCCCTGGTCTTCCACCTCACCGGCCTCGTCATCTCGCAGCTCTTCGTCGGCCTCGCGCTGACCACCACGGCGCTGGGCACGCTGCTGCCGATCCTGCGGGACGCGGGCCTGCTGCCGACCCGGCTCGGGACCCACGTGCTGGCGGTCGGCTCGATCGGCGAGTTCGGCCCGATCATCGCCATCGCCCTCGTGTTGAGCGGGACCAGCCCGACCGACGCGGTGCAGTCGCTGCTCGTGTTCGTGGCCGTGGCGATCCTGGTGTTCATCTGGGCCCGGCGGCCGGGCGATGGCCGCATCCGCCGGGCCGTCGGCTCCACGATCCGCTCGAGCGGCCAGCTCTACGTCCGCCTCGCGCTGGTGCTGGTGGCGCTCCTGGCCTGGGTCGCGGCCGAGCTCGGCCTCGACTTCCTCCTCGGCGCGTTCACCGCCGGGATGATCTACCGGCTGTTCCTGAGCAGCGCCGGCGAGGAGGAGGTGGAGACGGTGGAGGTGAAGCTCGAGGCGATCTCCTTCGGGTACGTCATCCCGATCTTCTTCGTGGTCACGGGCGTGACCTACGACCTCGACGCCCTGCTGCACAGCGTGAAGGCGCTGGTGATGGTGCCGCTGTTCCTCCTCTCGTTCCTGGTCGTGCGCGGCGTGCCCGTGCTGCTCTACCGCAAGGACCTGCCGGACCCGAACGAGCGGCGGGCCCTGGTCTTCTTCTCGGCGACGGCGCTGCCCCTGGTCGTCGCCATCACGACCCTCGGCGTGGAGGCGCAGCAGATGCGGGCGTCGACGGCGGCTGCGCTGGTGGGCGCCGGCATGATCTCGGTGATCGTGTTCCCCCTGCTCGGCATGGCGTCGTACCGGCGCAGCGTCCCCGAGCGCGAGGCGGTCGAGCCGGCGCCTGCGTAGCGGGCGGTAGGTTCGACGGATGTTCCGCAGGCGCGCCGAGCCCCCTCCGCCGGTCCTGGACCCGGTGGCGGCGCTCGACCGGGCGGCGGTCCCGCACCGGCTGCTGCCCCTCGTCGACGAGGCCGTGGCGTCCTACCGGCGCTGGGGCGACGTCACGGCCCGGGTGGCGGCCGGCCCGCTCGCCGACCGGCTCGGCATGCTCGGCGACCAGGTGCGCGACGGCGTCCTCGAACTGCATGCCGCGACGGTTCGGGTGGGCGAGGCGGAGCACGTCCTCGCCGCGCTCGATCCCGACGGGGCCACGGCGGCGTTCAAGGCGGCCAAGCGGCGCTCGGCCGAGGGTGACGATCCGCCCGAGCTCGAGGCGCTCGAGGCCCGCTTCGCCTCGGTCCAGCGGATGCTGAACCTGGTGGCCGACGCCGACGAGCAGCTGCGCGTCCTCGATGCCCGGCTCCTCGCGTCGGTGGCCCGCGGCGCAGAGCTGGCCCTGCTCTCCGACGCGCAGGGCCTCACCGCGGTGGGCGACGACCTCGATGACGTCCTGGTCGAGCTGGGGGCGCTGCGCTCGGCGCTGCTCGACCTGAGCTGACCGCGACTCAGAAGTCGAAGATGTCCTCGAGGAACGAGCTGGCCTTCTTCTTCTTGCGCTTCTTGTCGTCGTACCGGTCACGGTCGTCGTACCGGGGTCGGTCGTCGGAGCGCCGGTCGTCGTTGCGAGGGCGCTCGTCGTACCGACGATCGTCGTACCGCCGATCGTCGTACGCCGGCGGCGGAGGGGCGGCGGCGGGAGCGGGGGCCGGGGCCGGCGTCGAGGCCGCCACCCGGTCGAGGATCTTGTCGAGCTCGCCGCGGTCGAGCCACACGCCGCGGCACTGCGGGCAGAAGTCGATCTCCACCCCCTCGCGAGACGAGATGGACAGCGTCACGTCGCACACGGGGCACTTCATGGGCCGAAGCTAGCAACCGGGTGGCGCCCCGCGGGGTCGGCTCCGCCGTGCCGATACTCCATGAAACAGTAGCTTCCATGCTCGACGAAACGGTAGGTTGGTTCTCGTGGTCGAGCTGAGCCCGTTCCCGTACCAGGGTCCGTTGGAGCCCGAGGGCGTCGCGGGCCGGATCGACCTGCAGCGCGACCTGCGCCACCGGCTCGAGCAGCGCCGGCTGACCGCGCTCCTGGGACCTCGCCGCTACGGCAAGACCAGCATCCTGCGGCGCGTCACCGCCGACATGGCGGACGACGGCTACGAGACGGTCTGGATCGACCTGTACGAGCTGTCGTCGATGGCCGACCTCGCCGGCGCACTCGACCGCGGGCTGGCACAGACGCAGGGCAAGCTGCGGCGGGCGGTGGAGGGCGTGGCCGGATCGCTGTCGCTCAAGCTCGGGCTGCTCGGCGTCGAGCTCTCGAAGAGCGCTCGGGACCGGCCCGACCCGGTCCTGAAGGTGCGGTCGATGGTCCAGCTGCTCGTGACCGTGGCCCAGAAGCGCAAGCTCATCGTCGTGCTCGACGAGTTCTCGGGCATCGCCGACGTGCCCAAGGCGGCCGGCGTCCTGCGCACCGAGCTGCAGCACCACTACCGCGACCTGTCGATCGTGTTCGCCGGGTCGCAGCCCTCGACGATGACGATGCTGTTCGCCGACCGGGCGCAGCCGTTCTTCTCCCAGGCCGAACTGCTCGACATCCCGCCGCTCACCACCAGCGAGGTCACGGACCTGGTGCACGACGGCTTCCGGCGCACGGGCCGCGACGCGGGGCCGATCGCCCCCCGGCTCGCCGCCGCGGCCGAGGGCCACCCCCAGCGGGCGATGCAGCTGGCTGATGCCTGCTGGTCCCGGGTGCGCAAGGGCACGGCCGCCACCGACCAGACGTGGATCGCCGCCCACGACGACGTGCGGCGGTCCGTCGACGACGCGTCCGAGCGCTTCTTCACCCTGTTCCCGACGGGTCACCAGAAGGTGCTGCGCATCGTGGCCGGCGGAGGGAGCGTCTTCGGCACCGCGGCGAGCTCGCTGTCCCTCGCTCCGGGCACGGCCCAGGCCGCGCTCGCTGCGCTGCTCGGGAGCGCCGACCTCGCCCGCCGCGACGACCGCCTCGTGGTGGTGGACCCGCTGTTCGCCGACTGGATCCGGCGCCGCTTCCCTGTCTGAGGCTGACGCAGCGGTGGCCCGGTACCGTGCTGCTCGTACCCGCAGCACGAGGAGCACCCCATGGCTGACGACGCCCTGATCGCCCAGATCCACCAGCTGGTGGAGGAGGAGCACGAGATCCGCTCGGGCGAGTCGCCCGACGCCGATCGGCTCGCCCACCTCGAGGTCACGCTCGACCAGTGCTGGGACCTGCTCCGCCAGCGCCGTGCCCGCCGCGAGTACGACCAGCCCGACGACACGGGCGTCCGGCCCGAGGGGACCGTGGAGGGCTACCAGCAGTGAGCCCGCGCTCGTTCCTCCTCGACGACCGCCTCAACGACTACATCGTCGGCCACACCGAGCCGGCCGACCCGGTGCTCGTGCGCCTGACCGAGCGGACGGTCGCGCTCGGCGACCCGGCCGGGATGCAGGTGGGGCCCGACCAGGCCGCGTTCCTCACCATGCTCACCCGCTTCGCCGGCGTGCGCAGCGCCGTCGAGGTCGGCACCTTCACCGGGACGTCGGCGTTGTGCATCGCCCGGGGCCTGGCGGAGGGCGGGCGGCTGGTGTGCTGCGACGTGAGCGAGGAGTGGACCGCGATCGCCCGCGAGGCGTGGTCCGAAGCTGGCGTCGACGACCGGATCGACCTGCGCATCGCTCCGGGGATCGAGACGTTGGCCGCCCTGCCTGCGGAGGCATCGATCGACCTGGCGTTCATCGACGCCGACAAGCCCAGCTACCTCGCGTACTACGAGGAGCTGGTCCCGCGCCTGCGTCCCGGCGGTTGGATCGTCGCCGACAACACGCTGTGGAGCGGGACCGTCGTCGATCCCGACGTCACCGACGAGCGGACCAACGCGCTGCGCGCCTACAACGACCGGGCCGCCTCCGACGACCGGGTCACCACCGTGGTCCTCGCCCTTGCCGACGGGCTCACCGTCAGCCAGAAGCGCTGATCAGTCCAGGGCGCCGACCACGCCCTGGGCGGCCAGCACGACCATCGCGCCGCGCATGTCGCCCACCAGGCCGCCCGCCATCTTGTTCATGACGTAGGCGATCGACACGCCGGCATCGACGTCGACGACGCAGATCGAGCCGCCCCAGCCGCCCCAGAAGCACGACCGCGGGTTGGGGCTGAGCGGGATGAGGTCGCTCATGAGGCCGAAGCCGGTGCCCAGGCGCATGGGCACGCCGAGCACGGCGTCGGTCTGGTGGCACTGCTCGACGAAGATGCGGTCGACGCCTTCGGGGGAGAGGATCCGCACGCCGTCGAGCGTGCCGCCGTTGGCGAGCATGGCGTGGACGCGGGCCACGCCCCGGGCGTTGCTGGTGCCGCCGGCGGCGGGGATCTCCGCGGCGCGCCAGGCCCGGGTGTTCTGCTCGTTGCCGGTCACCGGGCAGCTGGTGCCGGCGCGCACGGCGATGGAGTCCGGTTCCAGCCCGGCGACCACGCCGAGGGCGTTCTCCGGCGGGATCACGTAGCCGACGCGGGGCTCCTCGGACTCGGGCAGGCCGATGTGGAAGTCGGCGCCGAGCGGCTCGGCGATCTCGGTGCGGAACACCGTGCCGAGGGTCTGGCCGGTGATGCGCCGCACGACTTCGGCCTCCAGGTACCCCTGGCTGATGAGGTGGTAGCCGCTCATCGTCCCCGGCTCCCACCACGGAGCCTGGGCGGCGAGGTTGGCGGCGCACCGGTCGTGGTCGTAGAGGTCCTCGGCGGCGATGGCCGGATCGAAGCCCGGGAGGCCGGCGGTGTGGCCCATCACCTGGGCCATCGTGACGGCCTCCTTGCCGTTGGCCGCGAACTCGGGCCAGTACGTGGCGATGGGTGCGTCGAGGTCCAGGTCGCCGCGGTCGGCGAGCAGCAGGAGCGTGGTGGCGGCCATCGTCTTGGTGGTGGACCAGACGTTGACGATGGTGTCGCGCTCCCACGGGTTCCCGTCGAGGTCGCGGTCGCCCGCCCAGATGTCGACGACGGTCTCGCCGTGGAGCGTCACGCAGGCGCTCGCGCCCAGTTCGTTGCCGGCCTCGAAGTTGGCGGCGAACGCGGTGCGGACCGCCTCGAACTCGGGCTTGCACGTGCCGTGGATCTCGGTCATGGGTACCTCCGGGAGAAGCTCCGGGGACCCTAGCGACAAATCTTGACCCGTGGGTCAAGAAGTGGTGTCCGGGTCAGGACAGGTGCAGCCCGCACTCCGTCTTGTCCTTGCCCCGCCAGCGACCGGCGCGGGGATCCTCGCCCTCCTCGACCTTGGAGGTGCAGGGCATGCAGCCGATCGACGGGTAGCCCTGGAGGGTCAGCGGGTTGACGATGATGTCGTGGCGGGCGATGTAGTCGGCCACGTCCTCGTCGGTCCACGTGGCGATCGGGTTGATCTTCACCAGGCCCCGCAGGTCGCGCGACACGATGGGTGCCGCGGCGCGGGTGCTGGCCTCGCCCCGGCGCAGGCCGGACATCCAGGCGTCCTTGCTGGCGAGGGCCCGGTCGAGCTGGCCGACCTTGACGGCCGAGCAGCAGTTCTCGGGGTCGGCCTGCCACAGCTCCTCGGCCTGGCGGGCGACGGTCATCATGCGGAGGTTGAGGCCGTAGCGGCGCCGCACCTCCTCGACCGTGGCCAGCGTCTCGGGGAAGTGGTAGCCGGTGTCGATGAAGATGACCTCGATGGCCGGGTTGACCTTGGTGGCCAGGTCGATCAGCACCGAGTCGGTCATCGAGGCGCTCATGGCGAGGTGGTGGCCGAAGTTGTCGACCGCCCACTGGATGATCTTGCTGGCGGGCAGGCGCTCGAACTCGTCGTTGAGCTCGGCCAGCTCGGCATCGGTGTAGTCGACCTTGTGCTCGGTCAGGCTCATGCGGGCTCCAGAGGGACCGGTGAGGGATCGGATCGGGGTCTCCGCCACGCCGGGGTCGGTGACGGTCACGTGGCGCACTCCGACTCGCCCACCTCGGCGACGTAGGGGCCGGTCTCGCCGTAGTCGACGTAGAAGTCCGGGTTCTCCTCGAAGGTCGGGAACACGTCGAGGTCCTTGAGGCCCTCGGCGATGACCTTCACGCCGCCGGAGCGGTCCATCCAGCCGCGGAACGTCTCGCCCGCCTCGCGCTCCTCGGAGAAGCGCCGGACGACCCGCACGGCGGCCTCCGGTGCGGCCTTGGCGGGGAGGCGCAGGGCCCGCTCGCCGAAGTTGATCGACGCATCGCCGACGTAGCCGCCGAGGAGCATCGTGTAGCCGGGGGCGGACTGGCCGTGGGCCCGGCGCTCGGCACCGGAGAAGCCGATGTCGGCGATGTGGTGCTGGCCGCAGGAGTTGGTGCAGCCGGAGATGTTGGTGCGGATCCCGCCGACCTCGGCCAGGCCCTCCTCCTCGAGCCGGGCGCCGATGGCGTCGGCGAGGCCGCGGGACTGGGTGACGGCGAGGTTGCAGGTGTCGGCGCCGGGGCAGGCGACGACGTCACGGGACAGCTCGGCGCCGGGCTCGGCCATGCCGATGGCCTCGAGGCGGGCGTACAGCTTGGGGAGCTGCTCCTCGGTGAGGTCGCGGAAGGCCAGGTTCTGGCGGTTCGTGAGGCGCACCGAGGCGCCGAACTCGCGCTGGATCGAGGCGAGGGCCCGGAACTGGTCCGAGGTGATGTCGCCGAGCTTGGCGTAGGCGATGGCCGACACCGTGCCCTTGGCGGCGCCGCGGATCACGTTGCCCTCCGCCCACCGCTCGTAGGGGACGTTGGAGCGGAGCGTGACCGGTGTGCCCTGGCCGATCTGCGTCGGCGTGACCGTGGCGTGGACGCCGGCCGGCTCGTCGCCGTACTTCTCGACCTCTTCGGGGATGCCGCCGGGCCAGCTGTTCGAGGCGAGCAGGAACTTGCGCTCCTTGAGGATGCGGCGCTGCGTCTCCTCCCAGCCGAGGGTCTGCACGACCCACTTCATGCGGGCCCGGAGCTTGTTGTCGCGGTTGCCGGTCTGGTGGAAGACCCGCAGGATCGACTCGAGCGTGTGGAGCAGGTCCTCGCGGGCGGTGAAGTCCTCGAGCAGCAGGGCGGGGAAGGGGTTGGCGCCGAGGCCGCCCGCCACGAACACCCGGAAGCCGAGGTCGACCGAGCCGTCCTCGTTCTCCCGGCGGGAGGCGACGACGCCGACGTCGTTGAACATGGCCTGGCCGCAGTCGGTCTCGCAGCCCGAGAAGTTGATCTTGAACTTGCGGGGCAGGCGCTGGGCGATGGGGTTGCGCAGGAAGTGGCGGTTGGCGGCCTCGGCCCACTGCGTGATGTCGAGGTGCTCCTGCGGGCAGGCGCCGGCGAGGTGGCAGCCCATGACGTTGCGGACGGCGTCGCCGCACGCCTCGCGGGTGGTGAGGCCCACCCGGCCGAGGTCCCGCATGGCGTCGGGGACCCGCTCGAGCGGCACGTAGTGCAGCTGCACGTTCTGGCGGGTGGTGATGTGGCCCCAGCCGCGCGAGTACTCGTCGGCGATGCGGCCGAGGGTGTCGAGCTGCTCGGGGGTCACGCCGCCGTAGGGGATGCGGACGCGGAGCATCTGGTTGTGCCCGCCCTGGCGCTGGCCGTAGATGCCGTTGGTCAGGCGGAAGACGCGGAAGACGTCCTCGTCGATGGTCCCGTCGAGGTAACCGGCGAGGATGCGCTCGAACTTGTCGATGTCCTCGGCCTGGCCCGGGTCGATCTCGCGGTCTTGCAGCATGAAGGGCTCCCTTGTGTGCCCGTCGGATAACCGACCAGACAGGTCACGAATTCCCACCAGCGTCGCAAATCTTGAGCCGCCCGGTCAACAATTGAGGCAAGGGTCACGCTCCCAAACGCCCTGGCCAGGGCATTTGTCCCCGGAGGGGGGCTATTCGGCCGTGCCGGAGCGCCGAGCCTGGATCTGGACGCGCACGATGGACGCGGCCAGGACCAGCACGAGGGCGAGGATCGGCTCGGACGGCGACCGCAGCCGCGCCGTGCCGGTCTCGGTGGTGACGACGGTGAACCAGGTGTAGGCCGCGAGCACGAGGCCGACGACGATCGGCCACAGCCGCTCGCGGGGCACGCGGCCCGCCAGCACCAGCCCGGGGAGGCAGGCGAGCACCCCGAAGAACGCGACGAGGAGCACGTCGTGCACGCCGGTCTGGAACCACGCCGCCGGGCGACCGAGGCCCAGGATCGCCGGCTGCGAGTCGATGCTCGTGTAGTTCAGCGATGCGGTCTGCACGGTGTCGAGGTACTCGATCGGGTTGTGCGTGATGAGGTGGAGGTCGATCTCCATCAGGTACCGCTCCAAGGCCCGCCCCTGGAGGCCCGTCACCTGCTCGAGCCGCGGGCGGGCGTGCCAGATGTAGTTGTCCGGCGCCATCGACTCGCCCCGGAGGAGCCCGGCGTCGCGCTCCTCGATGAGGACGGACCGCGCCGGCTCGTAGGACGCCGGCAGCTCCTCGACGTACGGCGCCGTCTTCGAGTTGAGGTGGTACGGCGTCAGCGGCGTGAGGCTGTACGAGTCGAACCGCACGCCGTTGGCGACGACGAACCCGCCCACGATGACGAGGGCCGGCAGGGCGACGAGCCCTGCCGTGCGCCAGCGGCCGCCGCCCGATCGGGGGAGGGCGGCGAGGATCGCCACGGGCACGAACAGCAGCGCGAAGTTCGGGCGCACGAGCGCCGCCGCACCGCAGATGGCCCCCAGCCCGAGCGCCCAGGGGACGCGCCGGCCCGGCTTCGGCGGCGTCAGGAGCAGCCAGAAGGCCGCGGTCACGAGCACCGCGGCGAGTCCCTCGGTCCCTTCGTAGACCACGCGCAGCAGCACGGCCGGGGTGAACAGCAGCAGGGCGATGGCCGCCCGCCCGATCCGCCCGACGCTCACCCGTCGGGCGATGTCGATCACGAGCAGCACGGTGAACGCGTGCATGGCCAGCTGCACGAAGAAGAGCTGGTGGGTCGAGCCGTTGGACGACCCCGTGACGAGGAGCAGCAGCGGGTAGCCGGGGCCGCGGATCGTGAGGGTCGACCAGCCGTCGCGCAGCACCTCGGCGGTGGCCCGGTAGCTCCCGGTGTCGCCCATCGGGCGCGTCGTCGCCCGCCACGCGACCGCGGCGATGAGCGAGGCGACGCCCATGACGGCGAGGGCCAAGCGGTCGTGGCGCCAGGTCCGGCGCAGGAGTCCCAGGCCCACGGCCGGAGCCTACGGGGTGCGGGTGGCGGCGATCAGCGCTGGAGCAGCTCGGCGACCGCGAACGCGAGGTCGACCGACTGGCGGCCGTTGAGGCGCGGGTCGCACATCGTCTCGTAGCGCTGGCCGAGGTGGTCGTCGAGGATCGCCTCCGCGCCGCCCAGGCACTCCGTGACGTCGTCGCCGGTGAGCTCGACGTGGACGCCGCCGGGCCAGGTGCCCTCGGCGTCGTGGGCGGCGAAGAAGCCGGCGATCTCGGCGAGGATGTCGTCGAACCGGCGGGTCTTCTGACCGCCCGTGGCGGTGATCGTGTTCCCGTGCATCGGGTCGCACGCCCAGACCACCGGGTGCCCGGCGTCGCGGACGGCGGCGAGCAGCGGCGTGAGGCCGTCGGTGATCTTGTCGGCGCCCATGCGGGTGATGAGCGTGAGGCGGCCCGGCACCTTGTTCGGGTTGAGCCGCTCGCACAGCTCGAGGACCTCGTCGGTGGTGGCCGTGGGGCCGACCTTGCAGCCGATGGGGTTGTTGACGCCGGAGAAGAACTCGATGTGGGCGCCGTCGAGCTGACGGGTGCGCTCACCGATCCAGATCAAGTGGGCCGAGCAGTCGTACCAGTCGCCCGTGAGGGAGTCCTGCCGGGTGAGGGCCTCCTCGTAGCCGAGGACGAGCGCCTCGTGCGACGTGAACAGGTCGGCCTCGTGGAGGTTGGGCGTGGACTCGGTGTCGATGCCGCAGGCCTTCATGAAGCGCAGCGCTCGGTCGATCTCGTCGGCGAGGCGCTCGTAGCGGCGGCCCTCGACGCTGGAGGCGACGAACTCCTGGTTCCACGTGTGGACCCGGGCGAGGTCGGCGTAGCCGCCCTTGGTGAAGGCCCGCAGCAGGTTCAGCGTCGACGACGACTGGTGGTACGCCTGCAGGAGGCGCTGCGGATCGGGGATCCGGGCGGCCTCGGTGGGGGCGATGTCGTTCACGAGGTGCCCGCGGAACGACGGGATCTCGAGGTCGCCGATCTTCTCGGTGTCCGACGACCGGGGCTTGGCGAACTGGCCGGCGATGCGGCCGACCTTCACCGTGGGCACCCCCGAGGAGTAGGTGAGCACGACGGCCATCTGGAGGATGACCTTGAGCTTGTCGCGGATGGCGTCGGCCCCGAAGGCGTCGAACGACTCGGCGCAGTCGCCGGCCTGGAGCAGGAAGGCCTCGCCGTTGGCGACGCTGCCGAGCTGCTTGGTGAGGGCGCGGGCCTCGCCGGCGAACACCAGCGGGGGCATGCTGCTCATCTGCTTGAGGACCGCCTCGAGGGCGCCCTCGTCGGGCCAGTTCGGCTGCTGCGCGGCGGGACGCTCGCGCCAGGACGACGGCGACCAGGAGGTGGAGGTGGTGCTCACGTGAAAAGGCTGGTCTACGGGAGGGCCGGACGCAAAGTCGGTTTCCCGTCGGGACCCTGGGTCAGGCGGCGTCGGTGCGGGTGGCCGCTTCGGTGCGGACCGTGTTGACGGCTCGCTTGACCATGCGGCGGGCGGCCTCGGCCGTCACCCCCAGCTCCTCGCCGACCTCTCGGTACGAGCGCTTGCGCCCGTCGTGCAGGCCGAAGCGCTGCTCCACGGCGAAGCGGGCCCGGCCGTCGAGCACGTCGAGGAGGCTCGTGACCATGCGGTCCTCTTCGGCCGCCACGGCCAGGTCCTCGGGACCAGGAGCCGAGTCGGCGAGCAGGTCGACCAGCTCGCTTCCGTCGTCGTCGCCGACCGAGCGGTCGAGCGAGGTGGGCGTGGCGAGGCGGTGCAGGCGGGCGTGCTCGTCGTCGAGCTCGTCGCCGTCGCCGCTCACCTGCCGGAGGGCAGCGCGGAGGCTGGCGGAGCGGTCGCCCGGGAGCCGCACGAGGCTGGCCTTCTGGTCCAGCGCACGGCCGATGGCCTGGCGGATCCAGAACGTGGCGTAGGTGGAGAACTTGAAGCCCTTGCGCCAGTCGAACTTGTCGACGGCGTGCTCAAGGCCGAGGTTGCCCTCCTGGACCAGGTCCAGCAGCTCCATGCCGGGGGGCAGCGGGTAGCGGCGGGCGATGGAGACGACCAGGCGGAGGTTGGCGCGGATGAAGCGGTCCTTGGCGCGGGCCGCGGCGCGGTCCAGCCGCCGGTCCTCGGCGGTGCCGTTGCCTTCCGCGATGCGCTCGCGCGCGGCCACACCCCGCTCGATGATCTGGGAGAGCTCGCGCTCCTCCTGGGCGTTGAGCAGCGCAACGGCGCCGATCTCATTCAGGTACTGACCAACGGAATCGCTCATGACGGCTTCTCCAACAACTTCGGTACGGTGACCATTCCCACCCGACGGACTTCGCTGAACTCCGACGGGCAAGTTCCTTGCAGGTAATTTGGAACCGTGACCTGGGCGCATCTATTTCCTGGACGAGCGGTGACAACCGTCACGACCTGCCCTGATGTCCGTCGGACGACGGTCGACTGATGGTTCGGAGCGCGAAGGGGCGCCGGATCGGCGTCTTCGGCGGAACGTTCGATCCTCCCCACATCGGTCACTTGGTCGCAGCGGTTGATGCCCAGCGGGAGCTGGGCCTAGACGTGGTGCTGCTCGTCGTGGCCAACGTGCCGTGGCAGAAGGTCGAGAGCCGGGAGATCTCGCCCGCCGAGGACCGGCTCGCGCTGGTCCGGGCGGCGGCGGCGGACACCCCGTTCCTGCAGGTCAGCGACATCGAGATCCGCCGCGGCGGGTCCTCGTACACCGCCGACACGCTCGCCGAGCTCCGCCGGGAGGAGCCCGACGCCGAGCTCTTCGTCATCCTCGGCAACGACGCCGCGGCCGGGTTCGCCACCTGGGAGCGCTACGAGGAGGTCGCCGAGGCGGCCACCCTGGTGGTCGTCGACCGCCCCGGAACGCCGACGCCGGTCGATCCGCGGTTCGACTGGGTGCGCGTCGACATCCCGGAGCTGGAGATCTCCAGCACCGAGCTCCGGGCCCGGGTCGCCGCCGGACGCTCGATCCGCTACCTCACGCCACCCGGGGTCGCGTCCGCCATCGCGGACCGTTCCCTCTATCGTTGACCCGATGACCTCGGAGACGCCCCCTCCGTCGCGGCGTCCCCGCCCCGGTGCCGATGCGCGCCGGCGCGCGCTCGGTCTCGACGAAGGCGACGGAGCAGACGGCGACGCCCTCGCCACCCAGCCGGCGACCGCCGCCCCGGCGACGCCCGCCGACGCTGCGGCCGCCCGGCGCGAGAGCCTGCGGGAGTCGCTCTCGCGCATCCCCGACCTCAGCCCCGACGACCCGCTCCTCCAGCTCACGCCGGTGGCACCCGTGGACTCGCTCCCGGTCCCGGCGACGCCCCCGGCTCCGGCCAAGAAGCAGGCGGCCAAGCCGGCGGCGCCGGCGCGACCCAAGCGCGCCGCCGTCGCGGCCGCCGCAGGGACGGCCGCGACCGTCGCCGCCCCCCAGGCGAAGACCGCGGAGGCGAAGGACGCGGACGCGAAGGCCCCTGAGGTGGCGGCGCCCGAGGCGAAGGCCGCAGAGGCGGCGCCGCTGACCGCGCCGGTCCAGCCGCAGGTCGCGTTCACCCCGCCCACGGCCCCGCCCGAGCCTGCGGGGGACCGCTACGCCGGCCGTTCGGGCATCGACCCGCTCGCCTCGACCGCCACCGTGCCGGGCGACGGGGGATCGACCCCGCCACCTGAGGTGCGCGTCCCGCGATCGGGCCGGTCCAAGCCGCCGATGTGGCGGCGCATCACCTTCGCCATCGTGCTCATCGGGCTCATCGCCGCCATCCCGGTCCTCGGCTACGCCGGGTACCACCTGGTGTCGGAGAGCAAGGACGGCCAGTTCACCGGCACCACGCTGTCGCCCCAGGACCCGGGCTACGAGGCGCCGGTGGACCCGACCCCCACCGCCGTCGCCATCCAGTACGACGACCAGCACATGCCCACGGGCGTGACCTTCCTGTCGCTCGCCGGCGACGAGGGCGGCGGCTCGGTCGTCTTCGTCCCGCTCGACACCGAGGTCAGCGAGCCGTCGTACGGCGTCGACCGGCTGCGGACGTCCTACGAGGTCGTGGCCGACCGGCCCGCCGTGGCCCGCGAGCGGCTGGCGTCGCAGGTCGGTCGCCTGCTCAACGTGGGCGTCGACGAGATCATCGACCTCGACAACGCCGGCTGGGAGCAGCTGGTCACCACCGTCGGGCCGCTCACCATCGACAACCCCGATCAGATCGACCTCGGCTTCGGCGGGGTGATCCCAAGCGGCGAGACCACCCTCCAGCCCGGCCAGGTGGGGCCGTACCTCGCTGCCACGATCGAGGGCGAGAGCGACCTCAACCGGCTCGCCCGCCACGAAGCCGTGTGGACGGCGTGGCTGGACCAGCTCGCCGAGTCCGGCAAGGCCGAGGCCGTGCCCGGCGAGTCCACCGCCGGCATCAGCAAGTTCGCGAAGACCCTCGCCAGCGGCCCGGTCACGTTCGACACGCTCCCGGTGAACTCGGTGCCGGGCCTGATCCCGCTGTTCAGGATCGACAAGGACGAGGTGAACCAGCTGATCACCGACACCGTCGCCTCGCCGACCGCTGCCGTGCCCGGCTCGCGGTTCACCGTACGGCTCCTGAACGGCGTGTCGGCCGACGGGATCCCCTCGGACCTCGTACGCCAGATCGTCGGGCGCGGGGGAGCGGTCACCGTCCTCGGCAACGGCCCGCAGTTCGGCGCCGACGAGACCACGGTCGTCTACGCCAACCCGGCCGACAAGGACCTGGCGACGCTCATCGCCGAGAGCATCGGGGCCACCGGAAAGGTGCGGCTGGACCGGGAGGCACCCGATACCGTCGACCTCACCATCGTGTTGGGCAAGGACGTGCTCGGCGATGCGACCGGTGCCGGAGCCCCTGGTGCCACCACCCCTGAGACGACCGCCCCCGGAGGGGACTAGATGACCGACCTCGACGACGACGCCCGCTGGCCCATCGCCGCCGCCCGGGCTGCCGACGCGAAGTCAGCCGACGACGTCGTGGTGCTCGAGGTGGGCCCGGTGCTCGCCCTGTGCAGCCACTTCGTGATCGCCTCGGCCGGCAACACCCGACTGGTGCGCACGATCTCCGACGAGGTCGAGGAGCAGATCAGCCAGGCCGGTGGCCCGAAGCCGATCCGCGTCGAGGGCCGCGATGACCTCAGCTGGGTCCTCATGGACTACGGCGACTTCGTGGTGCACGTCTTCCTCCAGGAGACCCGCGAGTACTACGACCTGGAGCGCCTGTGGGCGGACGTCGAGCGCGTCGACTGGCGCGAGGCGGCCTCCGCCTGAGGCGTGGCCTCGATCCGCGATCCGGATTTAGAGCCAGCCGACCTGCTTGCTAAGGTCACTTCTCCCTCGGGGCTATAGCTCAGTTGGTAGAGCGCTTCCATGGCATGGAAGAGGTCAGGAGTTCGATTCTCCTTAGCTCCACGGAAGAAGGCCTGGTCAGGAGACCAGGCCTTCGTTCGTTTTCGGTCGTGGTCCTGGCGGGTGGCTTGGAACCTCGACCATGCGTGACGGTAGGGTCACCCTGCGAGGTGTCCGGAGGTGGTGGCTCCGGCGGTAGGGCTCGCCCGTCGGCGGGTCACGGAGCACAGGTTGGAACCAGCAGCCACCATCCAGTTGCGAGCAGCGCCGGCACGTCAGCGTGCGGACGGCGGCGGTGAGCAGCGGTCCGACTGGTGGCACGGGCCGGCGTGCCTGGTCGCCGTCGCGGTCGTCTACGGCGTCGGCGCGCAGCTCGTCTTGCTGTTCGACGACCCGGTCGGGCAGGGCGCCGCCTTCTTCCCCGCGGCGGGCATCTCCCTCGCCGCGCTGGTGCTGCTGCCGCGGGCACGGTGGCCGTGGGTCCTCGGAGGCGTCTTCCTCGCGGAGATGACCGGCAACCTGGTCCACGGCTACGCCGTCCCGCCCAGCTTGTGGTGGGCGGCGGCGAACACGGTCGAGCCCCTGATCGGTGCCTCGCTGATCGTCCTGTTCACCAGCGGCGACCGGTTCCTGGTCCCGGTCCGCAACGCCATCGCCTTCCTGGTCAGCGCGGTGCTCGTCGCGCCGGCGGTCGGCGCGGCGTTCGGCGCGATGGGCACGACCCTCGCGTCGGAGCACTCGTTCTCGTCGGTGTGGCTGAAGTGGATGGTCGGCGACGGCCTCGGCGTCCTCGTGGTCGCTCCGGTGATCCTGTCGGTCCGGGACGAGGGCCCGGCCCGCTCGCGGCGCGAGCAGGTGCTGCTCGCCAGCCTGGTGGTGCTGGCCCCGTTCGCCGTGTTCCGGTCCTGGCAGCACGGCTGGGAGGTCAGCGTCCCGCTCCTCACGGTGCCGCTCCTCGTGTGGACGGCCCTCCGCCACGGCATCCGGGCCACGACCTGGGCCATCGCCATCACCACGCTCGGGGCCCACTGGGCCACCCTGCACGGCTACGGGCCCTTCGGCGTCGACGGCACCGCCGAGGCCGCCCGGTCGCTCACCTCGTTCCAGGCCTACCTGGCGGTGATCGCGTCGACGACGCTGCTCCTGGCGTCGATGGCCGAGGACCTGGTGTCCCGCCACGACTTCGAGGCCGCCCTGCGCCAGGCTGCGCTGCACGACGCGCTGACCGGCCTGCCGAACCGCGCCCAGCTCGACGAGCAGTTGGCAGCGATCGAGCCGGAGACGCCGATCGCGGTGCTGGCGTGCGACGTCGACGGGTTCAAGCTCGTCAACGACGCGTTCGGCCACCAGGCGGGCGACCAGTTCCTCGTCGCGCTCACCCAGCGCATGAGCGCCGAGCTGCCGCCGGGCGGGGTGCTGGCGCGGCCGAGCGGCGACGAGTTCGTCGTCGTGCTCCGCCGCGTCCCGGCCGAAGAAGCGGTCGGGATCGCCCGCCGCATGGTCGAGTCGGTGTCGTCGCCGCTGGCGCTCGGCTCGTCGGCGGAGGTGCGCCCGTCGATGTCGGTCGGCATCGCCGCCGGCGTCGCCGGACCGGAGCCGATCGACCTGCTCGGCGAGGCCGATGCTGCGCTCTACGAGGCGAAGCGGGCGGGCCGGGGGACGGTCCGGTCCTTCGACGGCTCGGTGCGGGCGCAGGTGCGCGACCGGCTGTTCCTGGAGGCGAACGTGGCGGACGCGCTCGACTCGCAGATCACGTGCGACTACCAGCCGTGCTTCGACCTCCGCTCGGGTGCGCTGTGCTCGGTGGAGGCGCTGGCCCGCTGGCACCACCCCGTCCACGGTGACATCGAGCCGAACCGCTTCGTGCCCGCCGCGGAGGCCACCGGCAACGCGGAGCGGCTGTTCTCGACGGTGCTCGCCGAGGCCCTCGCCGCCTGGACCGCGTGGTCCCAGCAGCTCGGGACGGCGCCG
>Ga0182736_1000472_pt1 | contig 61061 bp, 56 predicted proteins | sample eDN5th30CKraftBY_FD_128882 | JGI IMG/M metagenome (GOLD analysis project Ga0182736, IMG submission 128882) | Enriched backyard soil microbial communities from Emeryville, California, USA - eDNA 5th pass 30_C Kraft BY (version 2) (version 2) | ecosystem: Environmental > Terrestrial > Soil >... | reverse complement strand
CTTGACCACCTGTTCGGACGGCTTGACCGCCCGGATCACGGCTTCGCCGGTGGCGCCCTCGCGGGCCTTGGCGATGAAGTCGCGGACGACGGGCAGGGCGACGTCGGCGTCGAGCAGCGCCAGGCGGACTTCGCGCAGCGCCTCGTCGACATCCTTCTCGGACAGCACGCCGCGACCGGTCAGCCGGTCGAAAACACCTGTCAGCCGTTCGCCAAGACTCTCGAACATCGATCCGCTCCAATCCGGCCCAAACGCAATTCGCCCCCGTGGACGATCACGTCGACGGGGGGCCTCGCCGCCCTCGTCCGATATAGGCATCGGGGTCGTGGCGGTGGAGGGCGCGAACCAAGTTGCGCCGGAAGATGGCGGATTTATCCGTTAGTGCGGGAAAGGTCAATGTCGGGGGCCCGCCAGCCCCGTCGCGGGATGACGGCCTACTTGGCGGAGACCGCCGCCGGTTTGGGCTTGCTGATGTCCTGCACGCTCATGATGGCGGGGCCGAGGATGACCACGAACAGCACCGGTAGGAAGAAGACGATCATCGGCACGGTCAGCTTGGCGGGGAGGGCGGCGGCCTTCTTCTCCGCGGCGGCCAGGCGCATGTCGCGGTTTTCCTTGGCCATGGTGCGCAGGGCCGTGCCGAGGGGCGTGCCATAGCGCTCTGCCTGGATCATGGCCACCACCACCGACTTGATGCCGGGGTGATTGACCCGCCGCCCGAGGCCCTCGTAGGCGAGCCGCCGCTCGGGCAGATAGGAAAGTTCGGCGATGAGCAGGGACAACTCCTCGGCCAGTTCGATGGAGGAGCCGCCGATCTCGGAACTCACCTTCTGGATGGCCGCTTCGATGGACATGCCGGACTCGACGCAGATCAGCAGCAGGTCGAGAGCGTCCGGCCACGCCAGCATGATCGAGGTGCGGCGCTTGGCGGCGACGTTGCTGACGTAGATGTTGGGGCCGTAATAGCCCGCGACGAAGGCTCCGAAGATGGCGGTGACCCTGGTCATGGTCGGCCAGCCGAAATCGTTGACCGTATAGAGGTAGACCGCCGCCGCGATGCCGAACGCGAACGGGGTGATCAGGCGGAAGAAGTAGAAGACCGTCACCGGGCGCGGCCCGCGGAAGCCGGCCTGGGCCAGCTTGTCGACCACCTGCGGGTCTTCCAGCAGCCTGGAGAGATGCAGGCGTTCCACCACCTTCTTGTAGAAGCCTTCGTCGACGTGGCGCAGGGACTCGCGGCCCCCCGCCAAGTCGCCACGGGAGCGGCGGCGCAGTTCTTCGCGCCGGTTGGCGACCGACTTAAGGCGGGCCTCAAGCTTGTCGCTCTGCAGCATGGGCGCGGCGATGGTGATGATGGTGGCGAAACAGGCGATCGCCGTGAAGATCATCAGTAGATTGGCGGGGGCGACCAAGGCGGCGATCATTGTCCCGCCCTACTGCTTGAAGTTGATCATGCGGCGCATCACGAAGATGCCGGAGGCCATCCAGATGCCGGCGCCGAGCAGCATCACGTGCCCGCGCGGATCTGAGAACATCGGGGCGATATAGGCGGGGGCCGTGACGGACACCACCGCCATGATCCCTGGCGGCAGCGAACCGATGATGAAGGCCGAAGCCACCGCTTCGCCGGACATGGCCTTGACCTTTTCGCTCATCAGCTTGCGGGCGCGCAGGACGGTGGAGAGGTTGCTCAGGGCTTCGGCGAGGTTGCCCCCGGTCTTCTGCTGGATCGCCATGACGATGCCCAGGAACCGCACCTCAGGCGTTGGGGTGCGCTCGTACATCTTCTCCAGCGCCTGATCCATGCTGGAGCCGACGCCCACGGCCTCGACGACCTTCTGGAACTCCGTGCGTAGGGGCTCGGGCGCTTCCTTGGCGATCATCTTGAGGCAGTCGTTCACCGGCAGGCCGGACTTGATGCCTCGCACGATAATGTCGATGGCGTTGGGAAATTCGGCGCCGAATTTCTTGTGGCGGCGGGAGATCAGCAGACCGAGCATCCACCGCGGCAGGCCCAGGGCGCCGACGAAGCCGAGCCCGGCTGAGGCGTAGATGGGCAGGTGGGCCAGCACGCCAATGGCGACGATGGCGATCCCAAGGACCCCGCTGAATATCCAGAACTGCTGAGGCGTGACGTTCAGCCCCGCCTGACGGAGCCGCGCCCGTACGTTCAGCCGAGCCTTGCGGTTCTCCCGCTCGACGGTCTTGAGGTTCTCCAGGATCTGTCGCCGACGCACGGTCGCGGCGTCCGCGGGGTTGCCCTTCTTGACCTTTTCGAGGGTCGGCGCGCCGATGATGTTCTGCGCACGCTTGGTCGCCTTCTCGGCGTCTGAATCCCCGCCGACGAACACGAACCCAAGCCCGGCGACGGCGATGAAGCCGAGCACGCCGGTGAGGAGGAAGAGGACGGTGGGGTTCACGTCTACTCCGCCGCGTCCAGGGCTTCGGCCAGTTCCCGCTCCAGGCCGTAGTAACGGGCCCGGTCCCAGAACCGCGGCCGGGCGATGCCGGTGGAGCGGTGGCGGCCGACGATGCGGCCGTTCGCGTCTTCGCCCGTGATCTCGTAGAGGAACAGGTCCTGGGTGATGATGACGTCGCCTTCCAGCCCCACCACCTCGGTGATGTGGGTGATGCGGCGGGAGCCGTCGCGCAGGCGGGCGGCCTGGATGATCACGTCGATGGAGCCGACCACCATCTCGCGGATGGTCCGCGAGGGCAGGCCGTAGCCGCCCATGGTGATCATGGATTCGATACGGGAGACGGCTTCGCGCGGGCTGTTTGCGTGCAGGGTGCCCATCGAGCCGTCGTGGCCGGTGTTCATGGCCTGGAGGAGGTCGAACGCCTCCGGGCCGCGGACTTCGCCGACGATGATGCGTTCAGGGCGCATCCGCAGGCAGTTCTTGACCAGATCCCGCATGTTGATCTGGCCCTGGCCCTCCAGGTTGGGGGGGCGGGTTTCCAGGCGCACCACATGGGGCTGCTGCAACTGCAGTTCGGCGGCATCTTCGCAGGTGATGACCCGTTCCGTCGGGTCGATGAAGGCGGTCATGGTGTTGAGCAGGGTGGTCTTGCCCGAGCCCGTACCGCCGGAGATCAGCACATTGCATCGGCTGGCGCCGATTACGCCCAGCACGCGCGCCCCTTCGGGACTGATCGACGAGAAGTCGACCAGATCCCGCATCGTCAGCTTGTCCTTCTTGAACTTCCGGATGGTCAGGGTGGGACCGTCCAGCGCCAGGGGAGGGGCGATGACGTTCACGCGTGAACCGTCGGGCAAGCGGGCGTCGCAGATCGGCGAGCTTTCATCGACCCGGCGGCCGACTTGGCTGACGATCCGCTGGCAGATGTTCATCAGTTGCTGGTTGTCGCGGAAGCGGACGTTGGTGAGCTGCACCTTGCCGCCGACTTCGATGAACACCCGGCTGGCGCCGTTGACCATGATGTCGGCGATGTCGTCACGGCCCAGCAAGGGCTCCAGCGGGCCGTAGCCCAGGACGTCGTTGATGATGTCCTGGACCAGATGGTCCTGCTCCGCCGCGGACATGGAGACGTTCTTGATCGCCACCAGTTCGGCGACGATGTCGCGGATCTCCTCGCCGGCGGTCTTGACGTCGAGCTGGGCGAGCTGGGCCAGATCGATGGTGTTAAGCAGCGCGGTGTAAATCGTCGTCTTGGTGGCGTGGTAGTAGTCGCTCTGCTCACGGACGATTTCCGTGACGGCGTTGGACGGGCCTTTGGCGTTGCCGCTCTGGGCCGCGCGCAATTGCTCGAAGCCGGCGGTCGCCTTTGGGCCCTGTTTTTCCGGTTCGCGCGGCGCGGGCTTGGCGGCCCGCGCATCAGGATCGACCCGCTGCGGGCGGGTGGCGATCTCGGCGCCGTTCACCGGCGGCGGGGGCGGGGCGTTGGCGGCCTTGGCCGGCTCTGTGCTGCGCTTTCCGAACATGCCGCGCGCGCCCTAACCCTTGCGCGCCAGCATCCCGAGGATGCGGTCCTTCAGGGTCGGCGCCTTGGCCACCATGGCCTCGCGACGCGAAAGCTGGCGGGTGAACTGCATCAGGCCCTCGGCCGCCTTGGCCTTGGGATTGACCTCCTGGATCATCTGCCCGTTGTTGGCCGCCTGACCGAACAGCTTGGCGTCGAAGGGGATGCAGAGGGCCGGCTCGATGCCCAGCGCCTTGGCGAACTCCTTCACCGGGATCTCCGGCCGGCCCGGCAGGCCGACCTGGTTCAGGATCAGCTGGGGCGGGGAGTCGTTGGGACGGGCGCGGCGGACCAGCTCAAGCAGGTTCTTGGCGTTGCGCAGGGAGGCGAGGTCGGGGGCGGCGACCATCACCACCTCGTCGGCCGACAGCAGCGTCTTGCGCATCCAGCCCGACCACAGGTGCGGCAGGTCGAACACGATGTAGGGCGCGGTCGCCCGGATCTTATTGGTGACCTCTTCGTAGGCTTCCGGCGAGATGTCGTAGTCGTCGTCGAGGGAGGCCGGCGCGGCGAACAGGCTCAGCCGCTCGCTGCAGCGGGCGATCATGCGGTCGAGCAGCACCGGGTCCAGGCGGTCGGGCTTGGACAAGGCGTCGGCCACCCCCTGGATGGGGTCCTGGTTGAAGTCGAGGCCGGCGGTGCCGAAGGCGAGGTCGTAGTCGACGATCACCGTATTGGCCTGCACCCCCTCGGCGAGGGCGTAGGCCACATTGTGGGCGATGGTCGACGAACCGACGCCGCCCTTGGCGCCCACGAAGGCGAGGCTGCGGCCCATGAAGGGGGTCGCCGGGTCGGCGTAGAGGCCGGTGATGGCCCGGATCAGGGAGAGAGGGTCGAGGGGCGGGACGAGGTATTCGCTCACCCCGCGCCGCATCAGCTCGCGATAGAGGGCGACGTCATTATGCGCCCCGATCACGATCACCTTGGTGCCCGGGTCGCAGCATTCGGCCAGACGGTCGAGCCCATTCAGAAGAGTGTTGGGATCATCGACGCATTCGACGATCACCAGCGGCGGCGTCGGAATCTCACCGTAATGGGCCAGGGCTTCATCGAGCCCGCCGATGCGGACTTCCGTGGAGGCGCGGGAGAGCCGCCGGTCCTGGCGGGCTGTCTCGGCGACGTCGGCCGTGTCGGCCCGCTGGCAGAAGATGTGGATGCCGATGCGGGGCGCCGACACCTCGCCGAAGGCCGCCTCGGCCGTCGCCAGCAAGGCGCCCACCGGATGACTGGCGGGCGGCGGGCCGGCGGGCTGGTCGATGTCGAGGGCGTCGAAGTCGACCGGCTCCGGGCTACGCGCGGCCTCGGTCGGGCGACTCGGCGAGGCGAACTCGTCGTCGGCGTCGAACTCGATGCCGAAGCCGTCCTCCGCGTCGAAATCGTAGCTGTTGCTGGCCTGGCGCGGGCTCATTGGCGGGCGACTCCCGAGATGGCGGTCGTAGCCTGATCGTCGCGCTTGGTGGAGGTGTTCTCGCCTGCCCGGTATTTGCCGAGCACCGTCGCGCGCCGTGCGGCGTCGGCGGGATCTTCGACGGCCGGCGTCACCACATCCTGTGGACGGGCGATCTGCATAGCCATGTTGGCGTTGACCACGCAGCCAAAGTGTTTGGAGTTGGTGTTCTTGCCGGTGGCGACCAGATTGTCCCAGGTCGTCGAGCAGTCTTCCCGGCGAAGGGCCATGGCGTCGTAGCGAGCTACTACTGGCGCATCTGCTTGCCCGCCCGCCTCATAGGCCGTGAAGCGCAGGCTGGTCGAGGGCACCCCGAGCGCCTGCATCTCCGCCAGGGTGGCGGCCGCGGCGCGGGAGATGGCGTTAGGGTCGGCTCCGGTCGACGGCGTGTCGATGACGATCTCGCCGCCTCCGCTGGTGCGCCAGCGGCCGACGAAATGGGCGATGGCCGATTTCTGGTTGGCGGACAGCCCCTCAGGATGCGGACGCAGGGCCACCTGATCGGGGCGTTCCTCGACCTGCAGGCCGTACCGGGAGATCGGGTTGATCGGGTCCGATGCGTTGTCGACGCCGAGAGCGGTGGCGCAGGCGGTCAGGCCCGCGCAGCTGGCGATGGCGGCCAGCGAGACGGTAGCGCGCTTAATCGACCACATAGCCGAAGGGTCCCTGATAGGTTTTGGTTTTGTCGGCCGGCTCGCGGCCGTAGGCGCGGTTCAGACGGCCGAGCAATACGGTCTGCTGATCAGTGGCGATCTGCAGGCCGTCGGCCGGGGTCTGGAAGTCGTCCGGGTGGCCGGGCTTGGCCAGGTAGACGGTGACGATGACCACCAGCTCGGACTCGTTGTTCTGGAAGTCGCGGGACCGGAACAGGGCGCCCAACACGGGCAGCTGCATGAGCCCGGGCAGGGAGTCGAGGGTCTGCTTGGTGGTCGATTGCAGCAGGCCGGCGATCATCATCGAACCGCCGGAGGGCAATTCGACCACGCTTTCGGCGCGCCGGACGTTGAGCCCGGGGACGGTTAGAACCGTCCCCACCCCGCCGGCGGCGTCCGAACCGCCCGCCGACATGCTGAACGCGCCGATGTTGGTAAGTTCGGAGACTTCGGTCGCCAACTTCAATGAGATGCGGCCGGTTCCAAGCACCACCGGCGTAAAGCCGAGACCCACGCCGTAGGGCTTGAACGAGATGCTCACGCGACCGTTGTTGTCCTGGCTGCTCGGGACCGGGAACTCGCCCCCGGCAAGGAAGCGCGCGGCTTCGCCGGAGGTGGTGGTCAGGTTCGGCTCGGCCAGGGTGCGCACCAGGCCGACCCGCTCGAAGGCGTCGATGGTCGCCTTGGCCTTGTTCAGGCCGGGGCTGCCGGCGCTATCCCTCAGGGTCGCGGTGTTGCCGTTGGCGTAGACGCTAGTGTCGCGGACGATCGCGTAGCAGCCGGTCAGGGTGGGGTCAGAGCAGGGCACCTGCAGCATGGGCTGCTTGGTGGTGTCGAGATTGTAGCCGCCGGTCAGACCGCCGAGCAGCGAGCCGTTCAGGCCGTAGGTCGCCGCGCGGCCGAGCAGATACTGCGGCTCGCCCGGCTGGTTCAGCAGGGCCTGCAGGTTCACGCCGAGCTGTTTGACCACGGAACGGTTCACCTCGACGATCCGCACCTTGAGCATCACCTGCTCGGGGGCGGAGATCGAGAGCATGTTGACGACCTGCTCAGGCTTGCCGACCACGCTTTGCGCGATCCGCACCGCCCGATCCGCGTCGGCCAGATTGGCGACCTGACCGCTCAGGATGATCGACTCGTTGAGGCCCTCGGTCCGAATGCTGGACCCGGGCAGCACCCGGTTGAGGGTGTCGGCCAGGGCCGATACGTCCTGGTCGACCCGGATCGACAGGGTCAGGATCTGCCGTCCTACGCCGTCGTAGAAGCTGGCGCTGGTCTGGCCGCTGGCCACGCCGAGAATGTAGATGCGGCGCGGCGTGGACAGGATGACGTCTGCGACCTTGGGATCGGACAGCACCACGTCGCGGGCGTCCGTGGGCAGGTCGATGGTCGCCGATTTGCCCTTGGGCAGGGACATCATCCGGGCGGAGGACCCGCCGCCGCCAAGGTCGACCCGCACGGTCTGGCCGCCCGTCGGCATGGCGGCGGGCAACGGCGCCGGCGGCGTGGCGGCGGTGCGCGCATAGGCGGACGCCGGCATGCTGGCCATCGGGATCGGCTGGGCGAAGGCGATAGTCTGGGCCGAGAAGGCCGCGACCGCCGCAAGGCTCAGGGCGTAGGCGAGACGCTTGGTCTTCATCGCGACACCATCACGTCGGTGGACGAGCCGTCGCGGTAGACGCGCACGGCGCTGACGCCGGAATTGTCCATCGCCAGGCCGCCGGACAGGGCCGGTCCCTTGGCGTCGGCGTAGGAGCGCAGGGTGAGGGTCAGCTCGCCCTGCATCTTGGCCAGCACCAGGCTTTCCGCCTGGGCGGGGCTGACCTCCAGGGTGGCGGTGGCGCCGACCACGGCGGCGTCCTTCTGAGAGCGGGTGTTGTTCTGGTCGATGGCGAGCACCCGGACGTTGCGCATCACCGTGGCGGCGACCAGTTGGTTCGGCACCAGGCCGCCCTCGACCCGCCGGCTCTGCACCACGTCGACATGGTCGCCGGGGAGGATGAAGCCGCCGGCTGCGTTCTGGGTGTTCAGCGGAACGGCGATGGCGCGCATGCCAGGCTCCAGGGAGACGGCCATCACGCCCGCTTCGCCGGCGCGCACCAGCTTCTTCTGGGTGATCGGCTCGCCCGACGAGATGGCTTCGCGCACCACCGAGCCGGTCAGCGCGTCCTTGGCGGGATCGCCGGTCACGGCGCTCTTGGCCGCGGCGACAGCTTCCTTCGCGGCGCCGGCGGCGCCGGCCTCTTCCGTGATCGGGCGGCTGATGAAAGCCTTGTTGAGGCCCTCCGCGGGCCAGTTCTGCCAGTTCAGGTCATCCGGGACGAGACGATCGCCAACCCCGAGATCGCGCTTGGCCACCAACACCTGCATGGTCGGATTGGCGACGGGCGCCTGCACGATCATCTGCGGCTGCGGCTTGTCCTGGCTTTGCGCCATGCCACGCACGATCAGGGCGGCGGCCACGGCGCTGACCAGGGCGATGGCGAGGACGACCCCTCTCATCGGGTTCATGTCAGGCTCTCCCGGACGAACGCGCGGGGGCGGCGCCCTAAAAAATCTCTTCTGGCAACATGCGTTAGGCTGGTTAACGCCCAGCTAAGCGCACGCCGCATCGGATCAGGACCCAATGACGCGGCCAAAGGCCTGCATCAGCGGGGTTTCGGGAAGGGCGGCCAGGGCGCCTGCCGCGATGGCCACGCCGTAGGGAATGTCGCCGCCCGGGCTTAGCAGCCGGTCGACCCAGCCGGGGCCGCGGACCGCATAGACCTCGGCGGCGCGCCGGCCAGCCAGCAGGGTCAGGGTGAGGACGCCGCCGGCGAGGCCGGTGTAGACGATGAACGGGGTGAGGCCGGCCCAGCCGACCCACAGGGCGCAGGCCGCGAACAACTTGGCGTCGCCGCCGCCGATCCAGCGCAGGGCGAACATGGCGATTCCCCCTGCAAGGCAGGCGACGAGGGCGATCACCGCCATGCCGACCTGCGAGAGGGGCAGTTGCAGCACCACGGCGGCAGGGACATAGGCCGCGACCAGGGCCAGCGAGATCCAGTTGGGGATGGTCATCGTCGTCACGTCGCGCAGCGCGGCGACGATGGTCAGCGCGGCGAAGGGCAGGAGGACGACGGCGGCCAGCAGCGACATATAGAATGACTCCCGCGGAATTCGGTGTTCGCGTCAGGCTCGCTCGTATCGCTGAAGGATTGGTTGCCGCCTGTACGGTTCTGTGGTCATCCGAGCTTGTTGGCGATTAAGTTGAACTTCTCGCCGTAGCTGGTGAAGACGGCGTTGGCGCCGCCGATGACGGCGAGGCTGATCAAAGCGATGAGGAGGCCGTATTCGACAGCCGTCACGCCCTTCTCGTCGCACAGGAAGCGTCGGAGGATTCTGATCAAGGCCCTCTCCTTCGGCGGGGGGGTAGACACGACAAGGGCCGCGACGCCGGTGAGCGTCGCGGCCCCGTCTGCGCTAGGCGATGTCGCCTAGACGCCTTTACTTGATCGCGTTCGAGATGTTGCTGAACTGGGTGTTCAGCTTGGTGCCCACCGCGGTCACGCCGGTGATGATGACGACGGCGATCAGCGCGGCGATCAGGCCGTATTCGATGGCCGTGGCGCCGGACTCGTCTTTGATAAAGCGCGTAACGAACTTCGACATGGATTTCTCCTTTAGCAAGCAGACCCGGGTTCGAGCCGTGTCTGCTCGCTTATCCCCCGGAACACTGAGATACTTTGCGATAACCTCCTTAATTCCAGGTGAACGCCGCAATTCCGCCCGATTTTTTTTATGGTTTACATTTAGTAACCTTAGTGTTGCTGTAAATTAACCTGAGATTTCTTCTTGTGAGTGCTGGTGAGGGCCTTGAGATTTTGTTGACCAATCTGGCCTAGCTCTAAGGGAAGGGCGCGCTTCGCGCCCGTGTCGCACCGCCCTCGGGGACGTATCACATGCGCCTTGCTGCTAAGCGCCAGACCGTGGATCTCGCCGCCATCGCCCTGGGCGCTGGTCTCCTCGTCGCCGCCGCTTCGGCGGCCCGGGCGGCGCCGGTCAACCTGCCCCTCGGCCAGGCGGTGCGCGTCAATGTCGCGGGCGCCGCCACCGCAGTGGTGGTAGGCAATCCGCAGATCGCCGACGTCACCGTGATCGACAGCCGCACGCTGTTTATTACGGGGCGCAGCTACGGCGGCACCAACATCATCGCCCTCGACCGATACGGTCAGACCGTCTTCGCCGGCGATGTGGTGGTGGTGTCTCAGCCGAGCGGGGTTCAGGTCTATCGGGGCTCCACCCGCACGGAGATGGCTTGTGCGCCGAGTTGCACCGCCGTGAACGTGATGCAGGGGGGCGGGGGTTCGGGCGGCTCATCACCGACCTCACCGGCCCAGACCGCCTCCGGCGTCGCCGGCGCCAATGTCGCCGCCGGGGTGGTTTCGAACGCCATGCGGCCCTCCGTCGGCGCCATGTCCGGGGTTGGCGAAGCGGTGATCAGCCCGCCTCCGTCCTGACCGTCCGCCGCTTCCGCCAAATCCGACCGAAAGCCGGATGTTCTGTTAACCTAACTCCTTGTAAACATTGCCCCAATAAAGCCGCATGGCGTAACGGTTGCTTAGGGACGATCGCCTATCCTGCAGGCTCGATCACGTCGCAGGGGCGCGCCGGTGCAGAACCGCATGATGCCTAAGAGTCCAGTCTGGTTCGCGGCCGCCAAGCGGCGTGCGCATGGCGCCACGCGCCTCATCGCCGATCAGCGCGGCGCCGTGGCGGTCGAGTTCGCCATGGTGGCGTTGCCGTTCTTCTTCATGCTGTTCGCAATCTTCGAGCTCGCGCTCTACTTCGTGGTCGCCAGTACTCTGGAGAACGCCACCGGCAATGCGGCCCGGATGATCCGCACTGGCGAACTGCAGATGTCGGGCCAGGCCACCGCGGCGGCGTTCAAGGATCAGGTGTGCTCCAGCCTCTCGTGGCTGGGATCGAGCTGCCAGAACAATCTAACGGTGGACGTGCGCAAGCTCACCCAGTTCACCAATCCGAACCCGCCCAACCCGCTGCAGAACGGGACCTTCAACAATACTCAGGTGACCTTTGTCCCCGGTGTGCCGCAGGACATCATCCTTGTGCGCACCTTCTTCAAGTGGAAGCTGCTGACCAACGCCCTGGTCGGCAGCCTGCAGGCGACGTCGGAGAATGGCGGTACGGCCATCATCACCTCGACCGCCATCTTCCGCAACGAGCCCTACTCATGACCGCGCCGCGCTCCGGTCATAGGGGCTTGCTGAAGCACTTCTGGCGGGACCGCCGCGGGGTGTCGGCGATCGAGTTCGCCATCATCGCCCCGGTGATGATCCTGATGTATTTCGGCATCGGCGAACTGTCGGGTGCGATGATGTCGGAACGGCGGGCCAGCCGGGTTGGCTCTACCATCGGCGACCTAACCGCTCAGTGCATCCGCATCAACGACGCGGACGTGACCGACATCTTCGGGGCGGCGGCGACCATCATGCAGCCATTCCCTACCGCTGGCCTCAAGATGCGCATCACCAGCATCACGCGGGCGAACGGGGCGAACAAAGTCGATTGGAGCGAGGTGTCCAACTACACCAAGGCCGCGGCGCCCTCTGACGTAGGTCTTCCGACGGGGATGCTGACCAACGATGGTGAGAGCGTGATCGTCGCCGAAGCGCTGTACAACTACAATTCCCCGATCAACTACGTGATCAAGAACGGCCTGAACTTCAACGAGAAGTTCTTCCTCAAGCCGCGCAAGGCTTCCGCCGCGATTAAACGCACGTCGTCCGGGGCTGGCTCGAGCTGCGCCGACTAGAGCAATACGGCTTCACGTGGGCCCCGGTCGAAGCGTAGATCACGCTCCTAATCTTTGAAGGCGCCAGGCTTGCAGGCTCGCTCACCCGGTGCGCAGATCAACCCGGCATGATCGAGCTGGACCAGCTATCCAAGAGCTATGACGGCGGGCGCAGCCTCGCCCTGGACGACGTCAGCCTGACGGTCGAGGACGGCGCCTTCCTCGCCGTCGTCGGGGCCTCGGGTTCGGGTAAGACCACCCTTCTCAAGACCATCAACCGGCTGATCGAGCCTGACCGCGGGACCGTGCGCGTCGCTGGCGAGGCGGTCGGCGACCTCGATCCGGCCCTGCTGCGGCGGCGCATCGGCTACGCCTTCCAGGGCGTGGGCCTGTTTCCGCACATGACCGTGGCTGAGAACATAGGCGTGACGCCCCGTCTGCTCGGCTGGCCCGACGCGGAGATCGCCGCCCGGGTGTACGAACTGCTGGAGATGGTGGACCTGCCCCGCGACTACGCGGCGCGCATGCCCGACGCCCTGTCCGGCGGGCAGCGCCAGCGGGTGGGCCTCGCCCGGGCGTTGGCCGCGCGGCCCAAGGTGTTGCTCCTGGACGAGCCTTTCGGCGCCCTGGACGCCGTGACCCGGGAGGCGCTCGGCGACGCCTGCCGCCGGCTGCACGAGCGGCTCGGCCTGACCACTGTGCTGATCACCCACGACGTGCTGGAGGCGGCGCTGCTCGCCGACCGCATCGCCGTGATGCACGCGGGCAAGGTGCTGGCCGAGGGGGCGCCGGCCGAGCTGCTCGCCGGCCACGGCGATCCCCAGGTGCGCGCCCTGATGGACTCTCCCCGGCGCCAGGCCGAGCGGGTGGCAGCCCTGATGGAACTGGCCGATGGATGAGCGCCTCGCCGGCGCCTTCCGGCTCCTGCCCGACTATCTCGGTTGGCATGTGGTGCTCAGCGCCTCGGCGCTGGCGCTCGGCCTTGTGCTCGGCCTGCCCCTGGCGCTGGCGGCGGCGAGGAGCCGCAGGTTCCGCTGGCCCCTGCTGGCGGCGGCCAGCCTGATCCAGACCATTCCCAGCCTGGCGTTGCTGGCCCTGTTCTATCCGCTGCTGCTGGCCCTCTCGGCCGTCTCGGAAGTGACGTTCGGGCACGGGTTCCGGGCGCTTGGCTTCCTGCCCTCGCTCTTGGCGCTGACTCTCTATTCGATGCTGCCGATCCTGCGGAACGGGGTGGCCGGCCTGACCGGCCTCGATCCGGCGGTGACGGAGGCGGCCCGTGGGGTCGGCATGACCTCCCGCCAGCAGCTCTGGCTGGTGGAGGCGCCCCTGGCCGCGCCGGTGGTGATGGCCGGCGTGCGCACGTCGGCGGTGTGGGTGATCGGCGCCGCCACCCTGTCCACCCCGGTGGGCCAGACCAGTCTCGGCGACTACATCTTCGCCGGCCTGCAGACCGAGAACTGGATCTTCGTGCTGTTCGGTTGCGGGGCGGCGGCTGTGCTGGCCCTGATCGTCGACCAGCTTCTCGGCCTGATCGAGACCGGCCTCGCCCGCCGCACGCGCTGGCGGGTGATCGCCGGCCTTGCGGGGCTTGTCGCCGGGGTGGCCCTGGCGGCCGCGCCCCTGGTTTCCTTCGGCCCCCAGCCGCGGGCCTATGTGGTCGGAGCCAAGAACTTCTCGGAGCAGTACATCCTGGCCGAACTGATGGCGGCGCGCCTGGAGCGGAGCGGCGCCGCCGTCACCCGGCGCAACAACCTTGGCTCGGCCATCGCCTTCCGCGCCGTCGCCAGCGGGGAGATCGACGCCTATGTCGACTATTCGGGCACCCTCTGGACCGGCGTCCTGGGCCACACCGACATGCCGCCGCGGCCGGTGTTGCTGGCCCGGATGTCGGACGAGTTGAAACGCCGCTTCGGTGTCGAGACCCTTGGCCCGCTCGGGTTCGAGAACGCCTATGCGTTGGCAATGCGGCGGGACCGGGCGCGCGCCCTCGGTGTCAGCTCCATCGCCGACCTCGCGCCCCGGGCGCCGAGCCTGACCCTCGGCTCGGATCTTGAATTCCTGTCGCGGCCGGAATGGACCACCCTGCGCGACGCCTATGGCCTGAAATTCGCGGGCGAGCGGCGGTTCCAGCCGACCTTTATGTACAAGGCGGTGGGCGACGGCACGGTCGACGTCATTTCCGCCTTCTCCTCAGATGGACGCATCGCCGCGGACGACCTTGTGGTGCTGAGCGATCCCAAGGGCGCCATCCCGCCCTATGACGCGGTGCTGCTGATCTCGCCGCGGCGGCGCGGCGATCAGGCCTTCCTGGCGACGCTCCGACCCCTGGTCGGCAAGGTTCCGGTCGAGGCCATGCGCGAGGCCAACTACGCCGTCGACCGCGACCAGGACAAGCAAGACCCGGCCCAGGCGGCGCGGGCGCTGGCCACGAAGCTTGGTCTCTAGCCCTTCGGCAGGTCGGCGGCGGTCCAGCCTCCGCCGAGGGCTTGCACCAGCGCGACGCTCGATTGCAGCCGCTGGCGCTGCAGGTTGATGAGGTTCTGCTGGGCGGCGAGCGACTGGGTCTGGGCCGTGATCACGGTGGTGAAATCGACCTGCCCGGCCTGATAGCGGTTCAGCGCCAGTTCCTCCGACCGGCGGGCGGCGGCGGCGGCGGCCTCCCGGATGTCGGCCTGCTCGGCATAGATGCGCAGGGCGGCGAGCTGGTCCTCCACCTGCTGGAAGGCGGTGAGCACCGTCTGGCGATAGAGGGCCACCCGCTGCGCGTGCGTCGCCCGCGCCTGACGCACCCGGGCCTTGCGCCCTCCGGCGTCCAGCAGGGTCATGGCGAAGGTCGGGCCAAACGACCACACGTTGGTCCCGGCGCTGAACAAATCGCCGATCGAGGAGGTGTTGGAGCCGTAGTTGGCCGACAGGTTTAGGCTCGGGAAGAAGGCCGCCTTGGTCACGCCGATCTGGGCGTTGGCGGCGGCGACGGCGCGCTCGCTGCTGGCGATGTCCGGGCGTCGCTCCAGCAGGGCGGACGGCGCGATCACCGGGGCGGCCGGAACGGCGGTGGCCAGTTGGGCGGGGGCGATGGCCAGCTCCGCGGGCGATGTTCCGACCAGCAGGGCGATGGCGTGCTCGCTCTGGGCCCGGCCGACGCCGATGTCGGACAACTGGGCCTCCGCGTTGCGAAGCTGGGTCTCGGCGGAGATCACGTCGGCTCGGGCGATCACGCCAGCGTTGTAGCGGTTCTGGGCGAGGTCGTAGGCCCGCTTGTAGGCCGCCACAGTGGCGTTGAGCAGACGCGCCTGCTCGTCAGCGCCGCGGAGGGTGAAGTAGGCGGTGGCGAGCTGCGCCTGGGCTGACAGCTTGGCGTTGGCGAGGTCCGCGGCGCTGGCCTGGGCGGTGGCGCGGTTGGCTTCCAGGGTCCGCCGCAGCCGGCCCCAAAGATCGATTTCCCACGCCGCCGAGGCGTTGGCCTGGAACCTGTTCTGGGCGCCGTCGCCCGAACTGACGAAGCCGCCGCCGGCGCCGGAGACCACCTGACCGCTGCGACCGCCGCTGGCGCGGGTGCCGCCGGCGTTGGCCGAAATGGTGGGGAACAGGGCGGACCGGCTCTGATCGACGAGGGCGCGCGCGGCGTCATACGCAGCGGCCGCGGCGGCCAGGTTCTGGTTGGACACCTCCACCCGGCGGATCAGCCCGTCGAGGGCTGGATCGTTGAACATGGCCCACCAGGCGCCGCGGTCGATCCCGTCGGAGGGCTGGGCCTCGCGCCAGGGATGGCTGGTGGGGACCTCCGCCTCCTTGAAGGCCACGGGGGCCGTCACGCTGGGCCGATGATAGTCGGGGCCGAGGGTGCAGGCCGACAGGACGCTGGCGGCGACGGCGCCGATCAGCAGGGGGCGAACGCAGAGGGTTGGGAACATGCGCATCGGTCAATCTTTCGGGGGAGCGGCGGCCCCGAGAGCGGGGCCGGCCGCCGGGCCGGAGCCGGGGGCGTCCGGCGCCCAGCGGGGCTTGCGGCGCGGATTGCGCAGCCGGTCGAGGTAGACATAGACGACCGGCGTGGTCAGGAGGGTGAGCAGTTGGCTGGCCACGAGGCCGCCGATGATGGCGATGCCGAGGGGCCGGCGCAGCTCGCCGCCCTCGCCAAGGCCGAGCGCCAGGGGCAGGGCGCCGAGGATCGCCGCACAGGTGGTCATCAGGATCGGCCGGAACCGCAACAGGCAGGCGCGGTGGATCGCGTCTCGCGGCGACATGCCGTCCCGCTGGGCGTGCAGGGCGAAGTCGATGATCATGATGGCGTTCTTCTTCACGATCCCGATCAGCAGGATCACGCCGATCAGAGCGATGATGGAGAATTCGACCCGGAACAGCATCAGCGCCGCCACCGCCCCGACCCCGGCGGACGGGAGGGTTGAAAGCACTGTGATCGGATGGATGTAGCTCTCGTAGAGGATGCCGAGGACCACATAGACCGCCACCAGCGCCGCCGCGATCAGGATCAGCTGCATGCGCAAGGTATCCTGGAAGGCCTGGGCCGTGCCGCGGAACCGCCCGACCACGGTTGACGGCATGCCGATCGAGTCCTGGGCGTCGCGGACGGCGGCCTCGGCCTGACTCAGCGAGGCGCCCTCGGCGAGATTGAACGAGATGGTCGCGGCCACCGAGGAGCCCTGGTGATTGACGCTGCTCGGGGTGGAGGAGAGGGCATAGCTGGCGAAGGCCGAGAGCGGCACCATGGTCTGAGTGCTGGTGGAGACGGCCTGACCGGTCTGGGCCTGCCCTGCCGCGCCGCCCCCCGTGGTGGTTCGCAGCACGCCTGCGCCGCCGGCGGCCGCCGCGTTGCGGTTGGGGGTGACATAGACCTCGTCCAGGGCCGCGGCGTTGAGGGCGAATTCCGGCGAGACCTGCATCACCACCCGATACTGGTTGAGCGGGTTGTAGATGGTCGCGACCTGCCGTTGGCCGAATGAGTTGTAGAGGGCGTTGTTGACCTGTTGCGAGGTGATGCCGAGCCGCGCAGCCGTTTCCCGGTCGACGGTGACGAAGGTCTCCACCCCCCGCTCCTGCTGGTCGGAATTGACGTCCGCCAGGGCGGGATAGCGCTTGAGCTGCTCGGCCAGCCTCGGCCCCCAGACCCTCAGGTCTTCCAGGTTGTCGCTTTCGAGGGTGTACTGATAGGCGGCGTTGGACTGGCGGCCGCCGACGCGGACGTCCTGCACCGATTGCAGGAAGACCTGGGCGCCGGGGACCGAGCTGAGCTTGGGCCGTAGGCGCTGGATGATCTGTTCGGACGAGACCTTGCGCTCGGCGAGGGGCTTCAGCGCCACGAACATGAACCCGCCCGCGCCCTGGGTGAAGCCGGTCACCATCTCGACCCCGGGATCAGACTTCACCAGTTCCTGCAGGCGGCGCATCTTCTGGCTGGTCAGGTCGAAGGAGCTGGAATCGTCGACCTGAACGCGGCCGTTGAGCACGCCGGTGTCCTGGGTGGGGAAGAAGCCCTTCTGCACCTTCAGATAGAGGTAGCCGTTCAGGGCGATGGTGGCCATGAGCAGCACCATGATGATGCGCTTGTGGTTGAGCGCCCAGTTCAGCGACTCCTCGTAGGTGCGCAGCACGTCGTCGAACCGCTGGCCGATCCAGTCGGACAGGCCGCCAAGCGCGCGCCCGATGTGGTTCTTCACGCTGGGGCCGGTGAGCACCGGCTTCACCTTGCGGTCGTCGATCAGTCGCGAGGCCATCATCGGCGTCGCGGTCAGGGACAGCAGCAGGGAGAAGAGCACCGACGCCGAGAGGGTCAGGGCGAATTCCCGGAACAGACGCCCGACGATATCCGCCATGAACAGGATCGGGATGAAGACGGCGATGAGCGAGATGCTCATGGAGACGACGGTGAAGGAGACTTCGCGCGCGCCGATCAGCGCCGCCTTGAACCGCGGCATGCCCTCTTCCACGTGGCGGGTGATATTCTCCAGGACCACGATGGCGTCGTCGACGACGAAGCCGGTCGCCACCGTCAGGGCCATCAGCGACAGGTTGTTCAGGCTGAAGCCCAGCAGGTACATGATCCCGAGGGTGCCGAGCAGGGACACGACCACCGCGACGGCCGGGATCAGGGTGGCGCGGCCGTTCCGCAGGAACACCAGCACGACCAGCACCACCAGGGCGATGGCGATCAGCAGGGTCCGCTCAACCTCGTGCAGGGAAGCGCGGATGGTGCCGGTGCGGTCCACCGAGATATTCAGGTCCACATTGGCCGGAAGGTCGGCGCGCAGCTCCGGCAGCATCGCCTTGATGGCGTCGGCGGTGGCGATGATGTTGGCGTCCGGCTCCCGCAGGATCTGCACCACCAGCGCCGGCTTGCCGTTCGCGAGCCCGAGATTGCGGGCGTTCTCCGACCCGTCGTAGACGGTGGCGACGTCGGACAGACGCACCGGCGCGCCATTGCGATAGGCGATCACCAGGGGGGCGTAGTCCGTCGCCTTGGTGCCCTGGTCATTGGTGTAGATCTGGAGCCGCCGCCCCCCCGGCTGGATCATTCCCTTGGGCAGGTTGGCGTTGGCGCTGGCGATCGCAGCGCGCACGTCCTCGGTGGAGATGCCGTACTTGTTCAGGGCCCGGGGATTGAGGTCCACCCGCACCGCCGGCGCGGCGCCCCCGCCGATGTCGACCTGGCCGACGCCTTTCACCTGCGACAGCTTCTGCTGCAGGATGGTGGCCGCGGCGTCGTAGATCTGCGGGTTGGTGAGGGTGGCCGAGGTGAGGTTCAGCACCATGATCGGCGCGTCGGCCGGATTGAATTTCCGATAGGTCGGGTTGGAGCGAAGCGCCGTGGGCAGATCCCCGCGCGCGGCGTTGATCGCGGCCTGAACGTCGCGGGCGGCGCCGTCGATGTTGCGGTTCAGCCCGAACTGCAGCGTCACCTGGGTCTGGCCTGTGCCGCTCCTGGAGGTCATCTCCGAGACGTCGGCGATCTGGCCCAGCCGCCGTTCCAGCGGGGTCGCCACACTGGTCGCCATCACCTGTGGGCTGGCCCCGGCCATGTTGGCCTGGACGGCGATGGTGGGGAAGTCCACCGACGGCAGGGCGGCCACCGGCAGCACGAAGAAGGCGGCGATGCCGGTCAGCGAGATGCCCACGACCATCAGGACGGTCGCGACGGGCCGGCGGATGAAGAATGCTGCGATTCCCATCAGGCGCCCTCAGCCGCTGGTCCGCCCTCCCGCCGCTTGCGGCCGAACCGCGCGGCGAGGCGGTCGAAGCCGATGTAGATCACCGGCGTCGTGAAGAGGGTGAGCAACTGAGAGGCGATCAGACCGCCGACGATGGCGACGCCAAGGGGCTGGCGCAGTTCCGAGCCGGTGCCCGTGCCGAGCATCAGCGGCAGAGCGCCGAGCAGCGCGGCCATGGTGGTCATCAGGATCGGCCGGAACCGCAGCAGCGCCGCTTCGTGGATGGCCTCACGCGCCGCCATGCCGCGACTCCGCTCCGCGTCGAGGGCGAAGTCGATCATCATGATGGCGTTCTTGTTGACGATGCCGATCAGCAGGATGATGCCGATGATCCCCACCACTCCAAGATCCATTCCTCCCGCCATCAGGGCGAGCAGGGCGCCGACGCTGGCCGACGGCAGGGTCGACAGGATGGTGATGGGGTGGATGAAGCTCTCATAGAGCACCCCCAGCACGATGTAGATGGTCACCACCGCCGCCAACACCAGCCAAAGGGTGTTGTTCAGCGACGCCTCGAACGCTTGGGCCGCCCCGAGGAAGGAGGTGGTGATGCTGGTCGGCACGCCGATCTCGGCCTCGGCCTTGTGGATGGCGTCCACCGCCTGACTGAGCGCCACCCCGCGGGCGAGGTTGAAGGAGACGGTGACGGCAGGGAACTGCTGGACATGGCTGATCTGCAGAGGGGCCGCGCGCTCGGTGATGGTGGCGATGGAGGCGAGGGGCACCGGGGCGCCCGTGGACGACTGCAGGTAGATGTTCTCGAGCGCCTTCGGAGACGACTGCACCTCCGGCGCGGCCTCCAGGATCACCCGGTACTGGTTGGACTGGGTGAAGATGGTCGAGATGATGCGCTGGCCGAACGCGCTGTAGAGGGCGTTGTCCACCGCCTGCAGGCTGATGCCGAGGCGCGCGGCGGCGTCCCGGTCGACCTGGATGAAGACGGCGAGGCCCTGGTTCTGGCTGTCGGCGGCCACGTCTTCGAGCTGCGGGGTGGTGCGCAGCTTTTCGACCAGCCGGCCGGTCCAGGTGTCGAGCGCCTGCTGGTTCGCGGATTCCAGGACGAACTGGTACTGGGTCCGGCTGACGTTGGCGTCGATGGTCAGGTCCTGCACCGGCTGCATGTAGAGGGTCATGCCCGCCACGCCCGCGGTGCTGCGCTGCAGCCGGCGGATGATCTCGCTGGCGGACGATTTGCGCTCCTCGCGCGGCTTCAGTTCGATCAGAACCCGGCCGGCGTTGAGGGTGTTGTTCTGAGCGTCGACACCTACGAAGGAGGAGACGCCGGTCACGTCGGGATCGCGCAGTACGGCGGCGGCCATCTGGCGCTGACGATCGGCCATGGCGCCGTAGGATACGGTCTGGGACGCCTCGGTGATCCCCTGGATCATGCCGGTGTCCTGGGTCGGGAACAGGCCCTTGGGGATGGCGAGATAGAGCACCACCGTCAGGACGAAGGCGGCCAGGGCCAGCATGAGGGTGAGGAACTGGTGGTTCAGGGCGAAGGTCAGGCCCTTGTCGTAGCCGCGGATCACCCCGTCGAACTTGTCCTGGAACCAGTCGCCGATACGGGTGCGCTTCAGCTTGCTGTGCGGCTTCAGCCACAGGGCGCAGAGCATGGGCACCAGGGTCAGGGACACCACCGCCGAGATGACGATGGTGATCGCCAGGGTCATGGCGAACTCGCGGAACAGCCGCCCCACCACGTCGCCCATGAACAGCAGCGGGATCAGCACCGCCAGCAGGGAGAAGGTCAGCGAGATGATGGTGAAGCCGATCTCGCCGGAGCCCTTCAGCGCCGCCGCCTTCGGAGGCTCGCCTTCCTCCAGGTGCCGGCTGATGTTCTCGATCATGACGATGGCGTCATCGACCACGAACCCGGTGGCGATGGTCATGGCCATCAGGGTCAGGTTGTTGAGCGAGAAGCCCAGCAGGTACATCACCCCGAAGGAGCCCACCAGCGACAGGGGCACGGCCACGGCCGAGATCAGGGTCGCCGACAGGTTGCCCAGGAACACGAAGATCACCATCACCACCAGGAAGACGGCCAGGACGAGCTCGATCTGCACGTCGTGCACCGAGGCGCGGATGGTGACGGTGCGGTCGGTGGTGACGGCCATGTCCACCCCGGCGGGGAGGCTCGGCTCCAACTCGGGCAGCAGTGCCTTCACCCGATCGACCACGGCGATGACGTTGGCGCCGGGCTGACGCTGGATGTTCAGGATGATGGCTGGCTGCACGCCGTGCCAGGCGCCGAGCTGGGTGTTTTCCGCGCCCTCGACCACGGTGGCCACGTCGGACAGGCGGACCGGCGCGCCGTTGCGGTAGGCGACGATCAGGTCGGCGTACTCCGCGGGGCTGGAGAGCTGGTCGTTGGCGTTGATGCTGTAAGATCGGGTCGGTCCGTCGAAGCTGCCCTTGGCGCCGTTCACATTGGACTGGCCGATGGAGGTGCGCAGGCTGTCCAGGGTCATGCCGTAGGCGGCGAGCGCCGTGGGGTTGGCCTGGATCCGCACAGCCGGGCGCTGGCCGCCCGACACCGTGACGAGACCCACGCCGGCCACCTGGCTGATCTTCTGGGCCATGCGGCTGTCGGCGATGTCCTGCAACTGGGTGAGCGGCAGGGTCTTCGAGGTCAGGGCGATGGACAGGATGGGGGCGTCGGCCGGATTGACCTTGGCGTAGACGGGCGGCGCCGGCAGGTCCGCGGGCAGCAGGTTGCCGGCCGCGTTCATCGCCGCCTGCACTTCCTGCTCGGCGACGTCGAGGGTGAGGTCGAGGCCGAACTGGAGGGTGACCACTGAGGCGCCGGCCGAGGACACGGACGACATCCGCTTCAGCCCAGGCATCTGGCCGAGCTGACGCTCCAGCGGGGCGGTGACCATGGAGGTCATCACCTCCGGCGAGGCGCCGGGATAGAAGGTCTGCACCTGGATGGTGGGGTAGTCCACCTCCGGCAGGGCCGAGAGCGGCAGCAGCTGGAAGCCGATGATGCCGGTCAGCAGCAACGCCATCGCCATCAGGCTGGTGGCGATGGGCCGCAGGATGAAGATGCGCGAGGGGCTCAGCGCCTTGAAGCCGGCGCCGGATTCGGCCCGCTCGTCCCCGTCATGAGGCGCAGGCGATGCGCCGGGCGCCGCCGGGCCGACGTCTGTCCGGTCCGTCATTGCCCTTGCGCAGCCTGCCCGCCGCCGAACCCGCCCGGACGGCCGCCGCCAAAGCCGCCGCCTTGCGCCTGACGGGCGCGCAGGTCGTCGAACTTGGCCTTCTGATCAGGACGAAGCAGGGGCGTGATGCGGTCCATCGCCCCGGCCATGATCTGGCGGCGCGCCGCCTGATCGTCGCCGGCCGCCGCCGCCTTGGTCCGCGCCTCGGCGAAGATGGCCTGCGCCTTGGCCTGCTGGCCGGCGTCGAGGTTGAGCTGGTCCAGCAGCCGCATGCCGCCGAAGCCGCCGCCTTGGCCGGGGCCGCCAGGACCCTGCTGGGGCGCAGCGCCCCGCGCCTGGGCGCCGGGGGCTTGCCGGGCCGGAGCCAGACCGCTGTCCTGCGCGGCTCCCGGGGGCGGGGCCACAGGGCCGGGCGAGGCCGGGATCACGCCGCCGCCGGCGCCGCCGGTCGCACCGCCGCCAGCACCGGCCATCTGGGCCCCCGCGCGGATCTGGCCGGGGGGGCATCCATTGGCGCCCTGGCCGCCTTGACGGCCAGCGCCGTTGCGGGGGCCGCCCTGGCGCATGCCTTCGGCGCCGGGCGCTCCGCCCGCCGCCCCTGCGCGGGGACCGCCGCCGCCAGGGCCGCCCGCGCCGGGGCCGCCAGGGCCGCCCGCACCGCCGGGGCGGCCTTGGCCGCCGCGGCTACGTCCGCCGCCGGTGGCCATGTTGGGAATGCAGTCGCCGGGCAGGACCACCTGCGCGCCTTCGCGCAGCCGGTCGGTGCCGTCGGTGACTACCTGCTCGCCGGCCTGCAGGCCGGAGGTGACGACCGTGCGGTCGCCGGAGGTGGCGCCGGTGGTGATCTGGCGCACCGTGACCGTGCGGTCGGGCTGGATCACATAGACGAACAGCCCCTGGGAGCCGCGCAGCACCGAAGAGCTCGGCACCAGCATGGCGTCGCGCAGGGTCTCCACCAGCAGGCGGATGTTGACGAACTGATTGGGGAACAGCTCCCCGCCGCCGTTGGTGAAGCGGGCCTTGGCCTTCACCGTCCCCGTCGTGGTGTCGACGGCGTTGTCGAGGGTCAGCAGGCTGCCTCGCGCCAGCTCGTTCTTCTGGGCGCGGTCGAGGGCCACGGCCTCCAGGGTCGCGCCGGTGCGGACCCGCGCCGCGACCTGGGGAAGGTTGTCTTCCGGAATGGAGAAGGTCACGTCGATGGGGGCGATCTGGGTGATCGTCAAAAGGCCGTTGGCGTCGCCGACGCTGACGTAGTTGCCAGGATCGATCTGGCGCAGGCCGATGCGGCCGGAAACCGGGGCGGTGATGCGCGCATAGGTCAGGTTGAGCTTCTGGGCGTCGATGGCGGCCTGGTCGCTCTTGATGACCCCTTCGAGCTGGCGAACCGTGGCCGCCTGGTTGTCCACGTCCTGACGGGCGATGGAATCCTGGGCGAGCAGGGTCTGGAAACGCTCCAACTGGATGCGGGCGTTGGAAAGCTGGGCCTGGTCGCGGGCGAGCACGCCTTCCGCCTGGGCGAGCTGCTGCTGATACGGGCGGGGGTCGATCTGGGCCAGGAACTGACCCTTGGTGACCATCTGGCCTTCGTGGAAGCCCACCGACATGAGCTGGCCGGCGATCTGGCTGCGCACGATCACGTTAGAGACCGGCGTCACCGTGCCGAGGGCGTTGAGATAGATGGGCACCTCGCCGCGCGCGACGGTGGCCATGCCGACGGTGGTGGGTTGGCCGCCGAAGCGACCCCCGCCCGGTCCGCCGCCGAAGCCGCCGCGGCCTTGCGGTTGCGGGGCCTCGCCCTTGGGAACCAGGAACCAGATCAGCACGGCCGCCGCGACGACGGCGATGGCGAACAGCAGCCAGCGGATGCGTCCCGAAGGGCCGCGTGGACGCGAGCCCCCCGTGGTCGTCCCGGTCCCGCCGGGATGGGCCTGGGCGCCGCCCTGATAGCCGGTGGCGTGGCCCGCGCCGTGCTGCGCAGCGCCCGCGTCCGCACGAGGCGGGGCGGGGCGGCCGGCGTTGGGATCGTCAGGGGTCGGGGTCAGCCGCGTACCAGTTTCCGCCACGGGCCTATCTCCTCAACGACGCGCGCTGCAGTTCAACGGAGCTCACGCTCGATTCCGGCGCATAAATTTCGACGATCACGCTCAAGACCTTCTTGGAGGACCAACTGGCGCATTGGGCGCGCGGGTCCGGTGGTGCTCGTTACGCAGCTACTCTGTAGGCCCGCCGCCTGAATACAACATGACCGGCCCCGTCTTCCCCTACGACAGCCGTGATGCAGCTACATCCTGGGCTCGTGTCTGCGGTATTGCCGGGCTGATACATAACGCCGCGTGGCCGCCGCACCCCTTTGACGAGCCGGCGGAAAAGTTTGACGTTGTCCGCCAGGAAAAAAGGCGCCGGGCGCGGGACTCTTAGATTCCCTCGGCGCGTGGGGGAGGGGGCGGGTTCAGCGATGGGCCCGCCCCTTTCGCATGGACCCTCCGTGCTTGGAAAAGGGGAACCCTTGGCAAGCGCGGCCGTTCCATCGCGGTCGAACTTCAAGCGAGGCCGTTATGCATATCCATCCGAGATTGCTGCTGGCGCTGGGCGCCGCCGCCACCCTGGCCGCCTGTGGCCACAACACTGAACAGCGCGCCGCCACCGGCGCAGGCTCCGGCGCGATCGCCGGCGCCGTCGTCGCCGGGCCGGTCGGCGCCGTCGTCGGCGCGGCTGTCGGCGGGGCCGGCGGCACCGTCGTCAGCAAGGACAAGGAAGGCCGCTAAAGCCGGATCTCAGAGCACCGCGTAGAAGCGGATCTCGACGCTGTCCGGCCAGCGCACCCCCTGGCAGACCCACACGCTTTCACCCATCCAGGCGTAGACCCCCGCCGGCGCTTCCAGCCGGGGGGTGGTGCGGAAGTAGTAGGTGGACGGGTCCACCCGCTCCCCGGCGATCAGCTTCTTCATCACCTCTTCCGGCCCATGGCGGATGCCCGGGTTCTCCACGGTGATCAGCACCCCGTCCTCGGACCTCAGGGTGTAGCGGGCGTAGATGTCCGCCACGTTGTTCGGGCGCAGGGTCTGCCAGTCCGCGCCGCCGGGAACCACGATCCCGTTCAGCTTCGGGCCTGAGACCTTACCGCCCTTGATCGGGATGATCCGCTTGCGCAGGCCGGCCATCTCGCCGAGCTCCAGCGGCGGGTCGAGTTCGGCCTCCACTTTGAAGGCGAACTCCAGCGACGGTTCCGCCGCGCCGTATTGAAACGCCATGCTCAGCCTCGGGCCAGGAAGGGCATGTTGAGAGGAAGGGCGACCGCCTCATAAAGGTTGGTCCCGTCCGGCAGGCTGGCCATCAGCAGGGCGATGCGGCCGATATCCTCTGCGGCCATGCAGTCGCGGCCCGGCGTGGCGGTGGCCGCGTGGGGCGACAGCTCGCTGACCGTATAGCCAGGATGCAGCACCGAAGCGGCGATGCCGAAGGCCCGTCCGTCGATGGCCAGCGACCGGGTCAGCCCTTCGATGGCGAACTTGGTCGAGGAATAGGACGGGGAGTTCTGCCGCGGCACCCGCGCCGAGGTGGAGCCGATGTTGATGATCCGGCCGCGATCCTGCGCCTTCATGATCTTGAACGCCTCGCGGCAGCACAGGAAGGCGCTGGTCAGGTTGGCGTCTTGCACCTCGCGCCAACGCGCCAGGGTCAGCTCGTCGATGGGGGTGTCGTCGGCGATACCGGCGGAGTTGATCAGGATGTCCACCGTGCCGAACCTGGCCACGGCGTCGGCGAACAGGCCGATCACGTCCTCTTCCTTGGAGACGTCGGTGGGGCGGGCGAGCGCCTCGCCGCCCTTGGCCGCGATCTCGGCCGCGAGGCTTTCGAGCCGTTCCATACGGCGGGCGGCCAGCACCACTTTGGCGCCCTCGCCAGCCAGCGCCTTGGCCGAAGCGGCCCCGATCCCCGAGCTTGCGCCCGTCACGACCGCCACGCGGCCCGTCAACAATCCCATCTGTCTCGCGTTCCCTTTGTTTTACTCGATCGTATGGTGGTCTAGCGGCCGGGGCGGCCCATGTTGGCCATGTTCACCACCATGCCGCCCGGCATCACCATGTCCCCGGCCTTGCGGCCGGCGGGGCAGGGGCCGAGCCACTTGGCCTGGATGGTCATCCTGCTCTCCGCCTGGCCGGGGGTGATCGGCGGCGTGGACTTGGAGACCATGTTGACGGTGTAGCCCTTGGCGAAGTCGCCGGTCGCCGTGCCCGTGCTGGTGGTCACGCTGTTGCCGGTCTTGCAGGTGGACTCGAAGGCGTAGCCGGTCGGCGTCTTGCGGAAGCTGTTCTTCGAACACATCGACTGGCTGGCGTTCTGGCCGAAGGCGTTGATCGTCTTCTCCATCGCCGCGTCGGTGCAGAGCTGGCTCTTCATGGTCATGGGTTTGGGGCCGCCCATGGTCATCACCTGCTCCCAATAGCCCGCCTTGCGGGTGGGCGGAACGATCTGCGCCATCGCCGGCACAGCGACAGCGGCGGCAAGCGAAGCGATCAGCAGGGTCGAGGCGCGCATGGAATCCGTCTCCCCAAAAAGACGCGCGCACCATCTGCCCGGGGCGGCGGGAGGTCAACGGAGACGTCCATGGGATCCGAAAAGTGTGCGCTTCAAGTTCGGGTGGACGCGTTACCGTCCTATTGTCGAGCGGCCGAACTCAAGGGGGCTAATCGCGGTCTTTTACCTTGACCCCGTTTTCCATCACCCTATCGCCGGGCGCCATATCGTTAGGGCAGGGGCCGAGCCATCTGGCGACGGTATGCGTGTGGGCCTCGGCCATCCCATGCGTAGGCGGCGTGACCGTAAGGTGGTTGTCGAGCACGTAGGATCGCTTGAAATCGCCCGAACCCGTGGTTTGGGATACTAGCTTGGCCCCGTCAGCGCTACATTCGGACGCCATATCGAGCCGACCGCCGCTGAAGCGCCTCATCCTTTTGGAGCAGTTGGGGGTTTTCGCAGCGCCGACGCGCATCCTGGCCGCCATCTCCGCGTCTACGCAAAGCGTCGACCTACCCGAGCCCGCCGCCACGCCCTGACCCGGCTTGAGTTCGATGGTGATCGTGGTTTCCCACAGGCCAGGATCGCCTTGCGGCGGTAGGCTCTCGCCGCAGGATCCCAGGAAAGCCGCCGCCAGAACCGCAGAGCCGATCCTTCCGATCCTGGTTGTCATTCTGTTCCCCATGGCTGCAGGCTTGTTCGAAGTTCGCCGTAAGGTCAACTTTAGATTGCTTTCCTGTAGTTTCGATGGGGCGGGTTGAGCGCCCGGTTCGGATGTGCGGGAGGGCTCCGCAATCCGGGGGTGTTTGGGAACGAGGCCGCCGCCGTCGGGTTCTATCCGCGAACCGAAAAGGACGAGCCCATGAAGGTCACCGAAGTCATGACGGCCCAGGTCGCGACGGCCAAGCCCAGCGACACCATTGCCGATGTCGCCCAGACGATGGCCCAGGTCGAGAGCGGGGCGATCCCTGTCACCGACGACGGCAAGGTCGTCGGGCTGATCACCGATCGGGACATCGTGCTGCGCGTGGTGGCGGAGAAGCTGCCGCTCAATACGCCGGTGGCGGACGTGATGACGGCGGGGGTTCAGACCTGCCTAGAGGAAGACAGCGTGGCCGACGCCGCCGGCAAGATGGGCTCGAAGCAGATCCGCCGGCTGGTGGTGCTTAACGACCGCGGCGGCCTCGCCGGCATGCTGTCGCTGGGCGACATCGCCCTGGAGTATGGGGCCAAGCAGGTGGGGCGCACCCTGGAAGAGATTTCCGAGAGCACCCCCGCGGCTCACTGAAGGCGGACCGTCTCAAACTCCGTCATCCCTGGCCTTGTGCCTGGGATCCATGATCTCGGCACGCGTAGAACCAGTCCTGAGGATGCCGCGCGTATGGATCCTCGGGACAGGCCCGAGGATGACGGGTAAATTTGAGGGTTTCAGCCTCCCAACTGATCCTTGGCGAACTCCAGGTCCATCATCTTCAGCCGCTTGATCTCGTCGCGCAGGCGGGCGGCGGTTTCGAACTCCAGGTCGGCCGCGGCGGCGCGCATCTTGGCTTCCAGGTCCTTCAGGGTGGCCTGGAAGTTGGAGCCGAGGAAGGGCTTGGAGTCCTCGGCGACGCCGACATCCACCGTCACCCGGTCGCCCTTTTCGAAGGGGCTGTTGATGATGTCGGCGATGTTGCGCTTCACGCTCTCGGGCGTGATGCCGTGCTCGGCGTTGTAGGCGTTCTGCTTCTCCCGGCGGCGGGTGGTCTCGGCCATGGCCCGCTCCATCGAGCCGGTGATCCGGTCGGCGTAGAGGATGACCCGCCCGTCCACGTTCCGCGCAGCCCGGCCGATGGTCTGCACGAGGCTGGTCTCAGAGCGCAGGAACCCCTCCTTGTCGGCGTCGAGGATGGCGACCAGCGCACATTCGGGGATGTCCAGCCCCTCGCGCAGCAGGTTGATCCCCACCAGCACGTCGAAGGCGCCCAGCCGCAGGTCGCGGATGATCTCGATCCGCTCCACCGTGTCCACGTCGGAGTGCATGTAGCGGACCCGCACCCCCTGCTCGTGCATGTATTCGGTGAGATCCTCGGCCATCTTCTTGGTCAGCACGGTGACGAGGCTGCGGTAACCGGCCCTGGCCACGTCCTTGATCTCGGCGATCACGTCGTCGACCTGGCTGAAGCCGTTGGTTGAGACCGGGCGCACCTCCACCGGCGGGTCGATCAGGCCGGTGGGGCGGATCACTTGCTCGGCGAACACCCCACCGGTGCGTTCCATCTCCCAGCTGCCTGGGGTGGCCGACACGTGCACCGTCTGGGGCCGCATGGCGTCCCACTCCTCGAACTTGAGCGGGCGGTTGTCGAGGCAGGAGGGCAGGCGGAAGCCGTATTCCGCAAGGGTGAATTTGCGCCGGTAGTCGCCTTTGTACATGGCCCCGATCTGCGGCACCGTGACGTGGCTCTCGTCGGTAAACAGTAGGGCGTTTTCGGGGACGTATTCGAACAGGGTCGGCGGCGGCTCGCCCGGGCGGCGGCCCGTCAGATAGCGGCTGTAGTTCTCGATCCCCGCGCAGGAGCCGGTGGCCTCCATCATCTCCAGGTCGAAGCGGGTGCGCTGCTCCAGCCGCTGGGCCTCCAGCAGCTTGCCGTTGTCCACCATCCACTTCAGCCGCTCTTCGAGCTCGGCCTTGATGTGGTCGACCGCCTGTTTCAGCGTCGGGCGCGGGGTCACGTAGTGGCTGTTGGCGTAGAACTTCACCGACGGCAGGTCGGCGGTTTTCTTGCCGGTGAGGGGATCGAACTCGACGATCGACTCCACCTCTTCCCCGAACAGGGAGACCCGCCACGCCCGGTCCTCATAGTGGGCGGGGAAGATCTCGATGGTGTCGCCCCGGCGGCGGAAGGTGCCGCGGGTGAAGGCCTGATCGTTGCGCTTGTACTGCAGGGCCACGAGGTCGGCCATCAGCCGCCGTTCGTCCACCACCTCGCCCACGGCGAGGCTGAAGGTCATGGCGGTGTAGGTCTCCACCGAGCCGATGCCGTAGATGCAGGACACCGAGGCGACGATGATCACGTCGTCCCGTTCCAGGATCGAGCGGGTGGCCGAGTGGCGCATCCGGTCGATCTGTTCGTTGATCGACGAATCCTTCTCGATATAGGTGTCGGTGCGTGGGACGTAGGCTTCCGGCTGGTAGTAGTCGTAGTAGCTGACGAAATACTCCACCGCGTTCTCGGGGAAGAAGGTGCGGAACTCCCCGAAAAGCTGGGCTGCGAGGGTCTTGTTCGGCGCCAGGATGATGGCCGGCCGCTGCAGCGCCTCGATCACCTTGGCCATGGTGAAGGTCTTGCCGGAACCGGTGACCCCCAGGAGCACCTGATCCTGCTCCCGCGCCTGCAGCCCCGACACTAGCTCGGCGATGGCGGTGGGCTGGTCGCCTGCGGGCTCGAAATCCGAAACGAGCTTGAACCTGCGCCCACCCTCGGATTTGTCCGGTCGGGCGGGGCGGTGCGGCGCCCACATGGGTAGCCCCTGGGGCATGTTCTGGACTGCGATATCGAAGTCGAAGGGGACGCCGACATCTTGCACGCCGGGGGGCGCAGGCTTGGAACGAGGCATGAACGGAAGGTAGGCGCGCCGAGGCTCGAAGGCTAGGGCCGGCGGCCCCGCAAGCTATTCCGCATTCCCCGCCTTCGCCGGGATGCGGCAGAGCCACCGTGAAGCTGCGCTGGCAGCATCAGTAATCGAGTGCTAATCGCCGCATTCTTCGCCAGTTCGCCAAATGTCCGCCCAAGCAACCGGCATATGATGGCGTCTTCGCCGCAGGCATCCTGGTCATCGGCTGTTCATCACTCGGCGCGCCCAATCTCATGGTCGTCGTCTGAAGGAGGTGAGTAAGCATGTCCGTCTTGGAAACCGACCTGATCGACTATGTCTACTTGGATGACGGGGACGAAACCCCGGTCCTGGTGGTGTCCGATCCGCTCAGTTGGCGTCCCCCCGAGGACGAGACCCATCTCGACGTCCTCCGCGAAAAGCTCAACGCCCAGATCGCCTTCGTCGAGACGGGGCAGATCAAATCGGTGTGGCCGCCCTATTCCGGCGGGCTGGTGCGGGTGGAAGTGGTCGCCCGCCACGCCCTCAACCAGGCGGCCGAGGAGTTCTATGGCATGGCCCGCAAGGTGATGCGCAAGGCCAACATGCGCCTCGACTTCCGGCTCTGCGACGCGTGAGCACAATCCAGCATCGCCCTTCTCTCCGCAAAAGGAGAGGGGCGATGTTGCATCAAGCCGCTTCGATCGCCCCGCCGCCGCTGCGTTCCTCCCCGGCGGCGGATTTCAGCGCCAGGGTGAAGCCGGCGACCACCCCGTGCCCGGGGGTGCTGTCGATGGTGAACATGCCGCCGTGCAGTTCCACCAGCGATTTCACCAGGGCGAGCCCTAGGCCGGTGCCCTGCTGGGTCTTGGCGAACTGGGTCTCCACCTGCTCGAACGGCTTGGCGAGGCGGGCGAGGTCTTCCTTGCTGATGCCGATGCCGGTGTCGCGCACCTCGATGCGCACCCGCGGGCCGCTCAGCTCTTCGATGACATCGGCGGACAGGGTCACCTCGCCGCCGCGGGGGGTGAACTTCACCGCGTTGGACAGCAGGTTGAGCAGGATCTGCTTGAGCGCCCGGTAGTCGGCCCGCACCTCCGGCAGGCTCGCCGAGACATTGCAGATCATGCGCAGCCCCGCCTCCTCGGCCCGGGCGCGCACCAGCCGCACCGTGTCCTCGGCCACGTCCAGCACATCGACGGCCTGGAAGTGCAGGGTCAGCTTGCCCGCCTCGATCTTCGACATGTCGAGGATGTCGTTGATCACCGCCAGCAGGTGCTGGCCGGAGGACAGGATGTCGTGGCTGTACTCCTTGTACCGGGGCGAGCCGAGGGCGCCGTAGATTTCCGAGGTCATCATCTCCGAGAAGCCGATGATGGCGTTCAGCGGCGTGCGCAGCTCGTGGCTCATATTGGCCAAGAAGTCGCTCTTGGCGCGGTTGGCGCCTTCGGCGCGGGTCTTTTCCTGCTCGTATTTCTGGGCGAGTTCGGTCAGTTCGCGCTGGCTCTCCTCCAGCCGGTCGACGGCGCGCTGCAGCGCCTCCTCGTTCTGGCGGCGGGCGTCTTCCTGCTTCTTGATGGCGGTGATGTCGACGGCAGTCATGACGAGGCCGCCTTCCGCGGTGCGCCGCTCGGAGACCTGCAGCCAGCGGCCGTCGATCATCTCAGCCTCGCGCACCCCGCGGCGATCGCCAACGGGGGTCCAGGTGCGGATCGCCACCTCGGCCACCTTCTGCACCAGATCGCGCGAAGCGCCCGGCTTCAGCACCCGCGGGTCGAGGGAGAAGAAGTCCTTGTAGCTCTTGTTGAAGATGACCAGCCGCCCGCGCCGGTCCCACAGGACGAAGGCCTCCGACACCGCCTCGATGGCGTCGCGCAGGCGGGTCTCGGCGGCGTGGGCCCGCGCCTCGGTCATCCGCTCCTCGGTGACGTCGAGGGCGACCCCCATAATGGGGCCTTGCCGGCCGTTCTCGGTGGTCATCGTCTGGCCGCGGGCGTCGATCCAGGCCGACCGGGTGGTCCCAGGCACCCGGAAGGAAACGTCGAAGGCGCCGTATTTGCGGGCGTTGGCCAGGGCTTCGCGAACGCGGCCCTGATGCTCGGGGGCGATGCGGGCGATCACCTCCTCGCCCCGCGCCACGCCGGCGCCGCCCCAGCCCAGCATGACCCCCGTCACGTCGGACATCACCACCGTGTCGTCGTCGAGCCGCCATTCCCAGATGCCGCAGCGGGCGCCCTCCACGGCCAGGCGGAACTTGGCTTCGGTGTCCGCCTGGGCGTTTTGCGCCGCCTCGATGTTGCGGGCCTGGCGCATCAGCACCAGCGACAGGGCGAGCCCCACCGCCAGCGGAGCCAGCACCGTGAACATGCCGAGGGCTAGGGTTCCCCTACCGGCGGCGCCGCCATGGGCTGGCGGCGCAGCGGCGATGACGATCAGCGCGCCATCTTCCGCCGTCGCCGTCCGCGCGGCGATGTCGCGCCCGTCCGCCAGCTTGCCGGCGACCGGCCTGCCGTCGCGGGCCGCCGCGGCCGCCCGGTCGAGCGCGATGCCGAAGGCGCCGTCGAGGCCGGGGCCGGTGATCTGCAATCCCTGCAACGCTAGGATGTCGCCGCCTGCGGTCGCCAGCGCCTTGACGCCGCCCCCCTCGGGTAGAAGGGCGTCGAAGTCGGCGACCGCCACCAGCTGCTGGCGGCCCTTGGGGGTGTCCGCGGCAAGGGCGGCGTAGGCAAGGCCGGTGTCGGCGGCCGGCTTGCCGATCCAGAAGCTGCGTGCGGCGCTGGCGGCGCTGCTCGCGGCCTCCTGCCAGCGGGGCGTTTGACGCTGCAGGGCCTGATCGCCGGCGACGGCCAGCAGGCCTTCCTCGCCGACCACGGCCACCGCCTGGATGGCGGGGCGGCCCAGCCGAAGCGCGGCCTCGGCGGCGAGCAGGGGCTCTTCGGGGGTGCGCTGTAGGCGTTCGGCGCCGGACGTCAGGGCGAGCCGCAGCCGCGTCGCGGTCGTGTCCGCCCGCGCCGCCAGCAGAGCCGCGTCGGCTTGGAGCTGCGGCGCGGCCGCGGGGGCCTCGATCTCCTGCCTCAGTTTCATGGCGGAGATGGCGGTATAGACCGCCAGCAGCAGCAGCGCCGACAGGATGAGGATGCGCATGGCGGCAGGCAGGTTGCGGGCGCGCGGCGGCGACTCCCGGCTAGGCGCCGCCTCAGACTTGTCTCGGCCTCGTTTCCCCCGGCTGGCCAAGCAGGCGGACTCCCCACAAATCGCCGCTCCCCGCGCCGATTCGGCAGATGGTAGCGGCCGCTCCGGCGAAGTCATCACCCGGCTTGGCGGTTCGTGTGGGTTAAGTGCAGCTCTGGGAGGCCTGACGGCGAAGCCTCTCTATGATTTTGAATCTAGGGCAAGATTCAGCGTCGGACGGTTTGCCCCGCCTTGTCGTGCTTCGCGTTGGGCGCGGTCTCAGGCCGCTTCGCTGCCCGCCGCCATCAACGCCTTGAGCCGCTCCAGCGCGCCGGGCGCATCTGCCAGATCCCTACGCAGGTCAAGGGTGCGGGCCATGCGCAGGGCTTCGGTGCGGGCGCGGTCGGCGGCCGGGCCGGCGGGGGCGGTCTCTCCGCTGGCGAGACGCAGCAACAGGCTGAGCCGGTGGCCGACAGGTGCGCCGGCCCTGGAGACCATCGCCACCAGCTTGGCGTCGGCTTCGATCTGTCCGCCGATCTCCCCGATGCGATCCGCCACCGCCGCCTGGTCAGCTTCGTGCAGGCCTGCGGCCTTCACCTGTCGCTGCAGGTCGGCGAGTTGGCTGAGCTTGCCCACCGGCGAGTCCGGCGCGAAGCGGAACTCCTTCTCGAACTTCAGGGCGGTCAGGCTGGCGTTGATGTAGCGGGCGGCGGCGCGCTTGTTGGCGGCGCCCAGGACATTGGTGGCGAGGCGGGTCAGGGCCTCGGCTTCCGCCATGGGGCTTTCACGGCCGGCCAGGAAGGCCTCGACGAAGTCGCTGGCCACCAGGGAGCGCGAGCGCGCGGCGAAGGCCTCCTGCACATCCTCCAGGGAGAGGTTGCGGCCGGCGGCGGCGGTGAGCGCCATGGCCATGGCGCGCAGGAGGGCGATCTCGCCTTCCGGATCGCCGGGGCGCAGTCGGCGGGGGCCCCCGAGTTCGGTCAGCACCCGGCGCATCAGGGCGCTACGGGTGTCCTCGAACGCCTCACGGGCCATCCATTGGGCGAGGCGCGCGGCGGCGCCCTCGAGCCGGGGGAGCTGCTTTTCCAGATTGGGGTCGAAGGCCACCAGGGCGTCGACCTCCGCGGAGGCGCCGAGACGCACGAGGCCGGCCAGGCTGGCGCCGAGGTCGAGATCCGCTCCCAGGAGTTCGGCCAGGCCGACGCGGGAGCCGAGGATCTCCGCCAGGGGCTGCTCCAGCACACTGAGGGCCAGGGCGCGAGGCCTGCCCGCCTCGGGGGCGCCGACGGCGAGGTCGAGGATCAGCTCCACCTTCTCCGCCCAGGTCTTGGCAGGGGCAAGGTGGGCGGCGACGCCGCCGCCGAGGTAGTATTGCCGTTCCGGGTCCTCGGCCATCCGCTGGGCTGCGTCGGCGAAGCCGGCGCCGGCGATGTTGGGAAATGCGCCGCGGCGTCCGTCCTTCTCCAGCCGCTCGATGCTGCGCTCGATCAGCTTCTGCAGGTTGCGGATCACCTCGTGCACGGAGGCGCCCTTGGCCTGGGCCTCGGGGATGGCGATCTTCTGCACGGCGTGCTGGATCTCCACGCCGGAGGCGTCCAGCGCCTCGGCGAGGTCCGGCCGGTGCAGCAGTTCGAAGGCCGTGACATGTTTGCGCGCCAGCCATTGCTCCAGCAGCCGGGCGATGCGGTCGCGGGCGTGCACGGTGTAGAAGTCCTGCGGCGTGATGCACGGCAGGGCGTCGTCGGAGGGGCGCTCCTTCATGGCCTTGGAGACCTCGACCTGTCCCTTGGCCATGACGATCACGGTGCGGAAGCCGCGGGTCTCCGGGTCCAGGGTCTCCTTGGTCACCTTGACCCCGACGGCGCGCCCTTCCTTGAGCAGGTCCTCGGCGGCGTCGAGCACCCGCTGGCGATCCTCGTTGGCGAAGGCCAGGGTCCACGGCGCGTTCAGTTGCCGGCGGATGAACAGCTCATAATGTATTTGTGCGCCCTGCATGACGCCTAGGATGGAACCAACCGCCTTAAACCTGCCTTAAGGCTACTGATAAGCCTTGAGCTTGCAGTCCGAGGCGCGACAGACCACTTTTCAACACCAGATGGCCAAGATCACCCTCGTCGACGACGACGAAAACATCGTCACCTCCGTCTCCATGGCTCTCGAGAGCCATGGCCACGCCGTGAAGTCCTACTTCGACGGCGCGTCCGGCCTTGCGGCCCTGGAGGCCGAGCCCCCCGACCTCGCCATACTCGACGTGAAGATGCCGCGCATGGACGGGATGGAGGTGCTTCGGCGCCTGCGCCAGACCTCCGACCTGCCGGTGATCATGCTGACGTCGAAGGACGAGGAGATCGACGAGATCCTCGGCTTCAACCTCGGGGCCGACGACTACATGCACAAGCCCTTCTCCCAGCGGCTGCTGCTGGAGCGGGTCAAGGCGGTGCTGCGTCGGGCGCGCCCAGAGATGGAGGAGGAGCTCGGCGGTGGGTCCGGCGCCGGCGCGGCTGCTGCAGCGGCGTCCGCGGCCAAGCCCCTGAAGCGGGGCAAGCTGACCCTCGATCCGGCCCGTCACGACTGCCTGTGGGACGGGCGGCCGGTGAAGCTGACCGTCACCGAGTTCCTGCTGCTGCAGTCGCTGGCCCAGCGGCCTGGATTCGTGAAGAGCCGGGACAACCTTATGGATGCGGCCTACGACGATCAGGTCTATGTGGACGATCGGACCATCGACAGCCACGTCAAGCGCATGCGCAAGAAGTTCCGTGTGGTGGACCAGGAGTTCGACGCCATCGAGACTCTCTACGGCGTTGGATATCGTTACCGCGAGAGCTGAGGCCGGAAGCGCGCCTCACCAGGCCAAGGGGCGCGCCTAGAACCGGCTTATGAGCGATTCGTCCGCCATCCAGACCCCCGAGGCTTCCGACAGCCTGCGGCTGCGCCTAGGGCGGGCGAGCCGCCTGCGCCCCGGGCCGCGTTCGCGACTCGGCCGGTTGATCCTGTTCCTCAACCTCGCCGGCGTGGTGGTGCTGATCATCGGCGCCCTGGTGGTGAACGAGACCCGCCGCGGCCTGATCGAGGCTCGCATCGACAGCCTGACCACTCAGGGCGAGCTGATCACCGACGTGATCGAGCAGAGCGCCACGGAAGGATCGCCAGAGCCTGCGCTGGAGCCGGCCCTCGCCACCGACGTGCTGCAACTGTTGTTCATTCCCCGATCGCAGCGGGTGCGTCTGTTCGACGCCCGCGGCGAACTGGTGGCCGACAGCGCCCTCGTCGCCGACCGGGTGGAGCAGCATCAACTGCCGCCGGCCCGCAAGCCGGGCCAGATCATCAATCCGCCCTGGCAGACCGATCAGCGCGGCCTCAATCCCGCGGCGGTCGCCTCCGCGCGGGCGGCGCTTTCCGAGGAAGTCGCAGCGGCCATGCAGGGGCGCAACGCCTTCCGCCTGCGCCGGGCCGAAACCGGACAGCGGGTGGTGAGCGTCTCCATTCCCATCCAGCACGTGAAGGCGGTGCTGGGGGTGCTGACCCTGGAAGCCAGCGACGTCGACCAGATCGTGGCGGCCCAGCGGTTGGCGCTTTTGCCCTTCATCTTCATCGCCATTGCGGTCGCCCTGGGGTCGGCCGTGCTGCTCAATCGCCTGATCGCCCGCCCGATCGAGCGCCTCGCCCGCGCCGCGGACAGCGTGCGCCTGTCCCGCGCCCGCGCCATCTCCCTGCCGGATATCTCCGAACGCCAGGACGAGGTGGGCGATCTGGCGCGATCCCTCGATTCCATGACCTCGGCCCTGTCCGCCCGCATGGACGCCATCGAGCGGTTCGCCGCCGACGTGGCGCATGAGATCCGCAATCCCCTGACCTCCATCCGCTCGGCGGTGGAGACGCTGGAACTGGCCCCCCAGCCGGCCGCCCGCGAGCGGCTGTTGCCGATCCTGAAGCAGGACGTCGGCCGCCTCGACCGGCTGATCACCGACATCTCCAACGCCTCGCGTCTCGATGCCGAACTATCGCGGGAAGCGCCGCGCAGCCTCGATCTGAAGAAGCTGATGCGGGACATCATCGCCCTCTACGAGGAGATTGGCGCGCCGGGCGCGGTTCCGGTGGAACTCACCTCGGAGGGGGCGGGCCCCTTCAAGGTGCTCGGCCGCGAGGGACCGGTGGGGCAGGTGTTCCGCAACCTGATCGACAACGCGAGGTCCTTCAGTCCCGAGGGCGCATCCGTACGCGTCCGGGTGACGTCCGACACCGCCGGCCCGCGCCGGGACGTGGTGGTGGAGGTGGAGGACGACGGCCCCGGGATTCCGGCGGAGAACCTCGAGACGATCTTCGAGCGCTTCTACACCAACCGGCCGAAGAAGACGGCGGGGGCCCTCGGGGGCGCGGCCTTCGGCGGCCATTCCGGCCTCGGCCTGTCCATCGCCCGCCAGATCGTCGAGGCCCACGGCGGCAGAATTCGCGCCGAGAACCGCACGGACGCGGACGGCCGCGTCGTCGGCTCCCGCTTCCTGGTGGCCCTGCCGGCAACGTCGGCATGAGCCCGCCGGTCGTCCTCCACGCCACCACTGTCGCCCGTTTTGGCCCGCGGGGATGGGAGGGGGTGCTGATCCGCGGCGCCTCCGGCCTCGGTAAGAGCGACCTCGCCCTGCGACTTCTCGCCACGGGGTGGCGGCTGGTGGCCGACGATCGCACGACGGTCTGGGTCTCGGGGGGGCGGTTGTGGGGGCTTGCGCCGGCGGCCATCGCCGGCCTGATCGAGGTTCGCAGCGTGGGGGTGGTCCCTGCGCCGTACCTGGAGCTGGCGCCGATCGTGCTCGCCCTCGCCCTGACGGCCCCGGAAGAGACGCTTGAGCGAATCCCGGAGCCGGCCGAAACGGAGATTTTGGCTGTGCGCCTGCCCGAGCTTAAATTGTCGGCGCTGCATGACGGCGCCCCGGCAAAAGTCGCCACTGCGCTGACGATGCTTGGACGGAACGGACAACGGGCGTATCAAGCGGGCGCGCGAGGGCTTGGTGCATCCCTCGCTGGGGGCGTTTCAAGGTGAACGCATGATCGGTTTGGTTATCGTCACCCACGGGCGCCTCGCCGAGGAGTTCGTGTTGGCGATGGAGCATGTGGTCGGCCCGCAACGTGGCGTGCGCGCTGTCTGCATCGGTCCGGAAGACGATATGGAGCAGCGCCGCCGTGACATCGTGCAGGCGGCTAAGGCGGTGGACGAAGGTCGGGGGGTGATTCTGCTCACCGACATGTTCGGCGGCACGCCGTCCAACCTGGCGATTTCCGTGATGGAGGAGACTCACGCGGAGGTGATCGCCGGGCTCAACCTGCCCATGCTGATCAAGCTCGCCAGCGTGCGTCATCGCGAAAGCCTGCAGACCTGCGTGGCCCAGGCCCAGGACGCGGGACGCAAGTACATCTCCGTCGCCTCCTACGTGCTGGCCGGGGAAAAATGACGGGCGGGCCATTTGTCCGCACGGTCGAGATTTGCAACGAGCGCGGCCTCCACGCGCGCGCGTCGGCCAAGTTCGTCAAGATGGCGTCCCTGTTCGACGCCGAGGTCGAGGTCAGCCGCGACGGCCAGACCGTCGACGCCCGCTCCATCATGGGCCTGATGATGCTCGCCGCCGGGATCGGTTCGGAGATCGAGATTTCCGCGACCGGCCCCCAGGCCGAGGAGGCGGTGGAGGCCCTCTCCCGGCTGGTCTGCGAGCGGTTCGAGGAAGAGCGCTAGGGGCGTCCGCCGCGCGGACCGTAAGGCTCGCTGGAACCTCTGATGAACGGCGTGTTTGGCGCTTCATTAAGCAATCCGCGCGCACCATCCCTGCTCACGTTAATCCTAACGCGGATTTCCGATGCCGGCAGGCGCCAGCGTAACTCATCAACAGGCGGCGGCGGTCCGGCTCGGGCTCGGGACTGCTCAGTTCGGCTCCGACTACGGGGTCTCGAACATGCGCGGCCGCATCGGCCGGCCCGAGGCGTCCGCCATCCTGCAGGCCGCGGCGCTCGGTGGCATGGAGTTGATCGACACGGCGGCGACCTATGGCGATGCGGAGGCCATGCTGGGCGCTCTGCTGCCGCGCCATAGCCCGTTCCGCATCATGACCAAGGCCATGCCGGTGTCCCAGGGGGTGCACGCCGTCGAGGCCCGCGCTCGCGCTTCGCTGCGCCGGCTGGGGCTGGAGACGGCCGACGCCCTGATGGTCGACGGCGCCGGCGACCTGCTCGGCCCGCAGGGTCCCGCCCTGTGGAACCGGCTGCGGGTGCTGAAGGACGAAGGCCTGTTCCAACGTATCGGCATCTCCGCCGAGGTGGGCGATGACCCGCTCGGCCTCGCCCGCCGTTTCAAGCCCGACCTGATGCAGGTGCCGGTGAGCCTGCTCGACCAGCGCCTCACCGCCGACGGCCGGCTCGCGGCCATCGCCGAGTTGGGGATCGAGATCCACCTTCGCTCGGTGTTCCTGCAGGGATTGCTGTTCCTGCCCCGTCACGGCCTGCCCACCGTGCTGGCCGAAGCCGGCCCGCGGCTGTCGCGCATCCGGCTGATGATCGCCGAGGCCGGCGCCGATCCTTTGCAGGCGGCCCTCGCCTTCGCCCTGTCCCGACCGGAGGCGTCCGCCGTCGTCGTCGGCGTCACCAGTGCGGCCGAACTGCGGGCGGTGCTCGCCGCTGCGGCGGCGCCCGCGCCGGCGTTGGACTGGACACGGTTCGCCCTCGATCACCCCCTCGCCCTCGACCCGCATCTGTGGGCGGCCGCGTGAGCTTCTAGAAGGAAGAGCCCCCATGGTCCTCGCCGTACTGCAAGCCCGCACCGCCTCCACCCGGATGCCCGGCAAGGTGATGGCGCCGATCTGCGGGGAGCCGATGATCTGGCGGCAGTTGGAGCGCATCCGCGTCGCCCGCAGCCTGTCCAAGATCGTCGTGGCGACCACCGACGAGCCCTCTGACGACGGGCTTTCCGCCTTTCTGCTGGGCCGGGGCTGCAGCGTGCACAGGGGGCCGTTCAGCGACGTGCTCGGCCGGTTCGCCCACTGTGTGGAGGCCTGGGACGCGAGCCATGTGGTGCGCCTGTCCGCCGATTGCCCGCTGGTCGACCCCCAATTGATCGACGCCGCCGTCGCTTTGGCTCTCAAGACTGGTTCCGACTATGTGGGCAACCTGGAGCAGCGCACCTATCCGGCGGGGCTTGAGGTCGAGGTGATCGCCGCGCCCGCCGTCGTCATCGCCCAGCGCGAGGCGCGCGACGCCGAGGACCGGGCCGATCCCACCCGCTTCGTGCGCGAGCGCCCCGACCGCTTCACCCATGCCTGCCTGACCCAGGGGCGGGACCTCTCCAAGCTGCGCTGGAGCGTGGAGCGCCCGGAGGATTTCGCCTTTGTGCGCGCCGCCTTCGAGGCGCTCCGCCCCGCTGATCCCGGCTTTGGCATGAACGACGTGCTGGAGCTGCTGGCCCGTCGCCCCGACCTCGCCCCCCGCGCCCGTGCGGCCTAGGCTTCAGTTCCTGCCGGAGGTGGCAGAGAAGGGCGGCTGATCCGCCGCATTGATAGTGGCCGCGCCGTCGCCGCCGCATTATGTGTCGCTCTCGCAATGAGGAGACGCGACATGGACGGCGCCCACGCCCTCGACAAAGGCCAGAGCCTCAAGGAGGCCGGCCGCGCCCTGATCCGGCCCGCCGCCGTGATTGACGGCAAACTGGTGCAGGACGGCGCGCCCATTTCGGTGGACGATCCGGCGGACGGCTCCGAGATCGGCCACGTCCCCTCTCTGTCGCCGGATCAGGTGCAGGCGGCGATCGCCGGGACGGCCAAGGCCTTCGATAGCTGGTCGCGCCGGTCCGAGGCCGAACGCGCCAAGGTGTTGCGCGCTTGGGCGGCCAAGATCGACGAGAAACGCGAGGCGCTGGGCGCCCTGCTGTCGCTGGAGAACGGCAAGCCGTTCGCCGAGGGCGCGGGCGAGATCGACTACGCCAACGGCTTCGTCAAATGGTACGCCAACGAGGCCGAGACCCTGCAGGGCGACGTGATCGCCAGCCCCACCGGCGACCGCATCCTGACCTTCAAGGAGCCGGTCGGCCCCGTGGCCGCCGTCACCCCCTGGAACTTCCCGGCCGCCATGATCACCCGCAAGGTGGCTCCTGCGCTCGCCGCCGGCTGCAGCGTGGTGCTCAAGCCCGCCAGCGCCACGCCCTTCACCGCTGTCGCCCTGGCCGAACTCGCGTTGGAAGCGGGGGTGCCGGAGGGGGTGTTCAACGTGGTCCACGGGCCGGGCGGCAAGGTGGGGACGGCCCTTGCCGAGACCCCGCTGCTGCGCAAGCTCTCTTTCACGGGCTCCACCGAAGTGGGGCGCGATCTTGCGGCCCGTTGCGCGCCCACTCTGAAGCGTCTGTCGCTGGAGCTCGGCGGCGCGGCGCCGCTGATCGTGTTCGACGATGCCGACTTGCAGAACGCCGTCGACGGCACGGTGCGCGGCAAGTTCCGCGGCTCCGGCCAGACCTGCGTCTGCCCCAACCGCATCTATGTGCAGCGGGGCGTCTACAAGCAGTTCGTCGAAATGATCACCGCCAAAGTGGCGGCCCTGAAGATCGGCAACGCCTTCGTGGAGGGCGTGCAGATCGGCCCGCTGATCGACGACAAGGCGGTCGCCAAGATCGAGGACCACATCGCCCGCTCCAAGGCCGCCGGCGCCCGGGTCACCACCGGCGGCGCGCGTCATGAGCTCGGCGGCCGCTTTTTCCAGCCGACCGTGCTGGCCGACTGGGACGGGGACGAACTGTTCCGCGTCGAAGAAACCTTCGGCCCGCTGGTCCCCATCTTCCCCTTCGACACTGAGGACGAGGTGGTGGCCCGCGCCAACGATTCCGAGTTCGGCCTCGCCTCCTACCTGTTCACCGAGAACCTGAAGCGGGCCATCCGCGTGTCGCGCCGGATCGAGGCGGGGATGGTGGGGCTCAACACCGGCCTGATGTCTAACCCGGCCAACCCCTTCGGCGGGGTCAAGCAGTCCGGCTACGGCCGCGAAGGCTCCCGCTACGGCCTCGACGAGTATCTGCAGGTCAAGTCGGTGACCCTGGCGGGGACGGGGCTGTAGTCCATATTTGAGGGACGGCTGGCGCGTCCCAATACCCTCGTCTTCCTAGGCCTTGCGCCTAGGAAGACGAGGCAATGCTAGCCTTGCGCCTTCCGCGTGTCTGGATGCTCGGGTCAAGCCCGAGCAAGACGGAGGATTAAATGTGCGGGGCGTCCAGCCGGAGGCGGTGATGTGGGCGAGCTTAAAAGAGCCGCCCCTGTAGCCAGAGGATGGCTGGGTAGACCGACAGCCAGGTCCAGAAGAAGCGGTTCAGGCCGAACAGGCAGGCGTTTGCGAGGTGGAAGGTCGCCGCGACCGCCAGGCCGACGATCAGCGTCCCCTGGGAGAGCATCGTCAGTGGGAAGGTGAGTTCAAAGGCGATCACCGCCCAGGACATGGCGAGCAGCACCCGCGGCCGCCCCGCCCAGCGCCGCAGCGTCTCGCTTACCGGATAGGCGGAGAACTGGAACACGTCCCGCAGGGCGCGCCCCGACCGCCAGTCCGGGTTCACCACCTTCACCCAGCCGGAGATGAAGTAGCTCAGCATAAGCTGGAGGCCGAGGTAGCCGAACAGCACCTCGCGCCATGGCTGCGTCGGTGCGAGCCGCGCGGCGGTCAGGCACCAGAGGGCGAGCAGGCCCATCCGGTCGGCGCCGCCGTTGTACGGCCCCTGGAAGCGCCAGAGGATGGCGAGGGACAGGATCGCGAGCCCGACCAGCGGCCAGGGTGCGGCGATCCCGGCGATCAGCGCAAGGCACAGCACTGTGCGCAGGCCGAACAGGAGCCGTTCGCTGCGGCCGGCGCGCAGATGCTCCAGCCCCTGCTGCAGCAAGGCAAGCGCCAGCAGAACTTCGGTCAGGCGTGCGGCGGTTTCGAAGCTCATCGCTGGCGGGGCTCGGCGAGGTAGGCGACCTCGCGCACGATGGCCTCGCGCTCACGGTGGACGAACACAAGGCGGAACGTGAGCCAGGGTGCGGCCGGGGCGATGTCGGCGGCGATGCGCCGGAAGATCTCGTCCTCGCTGTGCGCCGTGGGCTGATCCTTCAGCCGCTCGGCGCAGCTGACCAGGAACAGGGTCTCGTTCCAGCGGGCGTTCCAGAACAGGCGGCCAAGCATCGCCGCGGGCGAGACCTGTTGCGGGCGCGGCCGGAACTCGCGCCAGTCGGGGATAGCGTCAGGCGAGGCCAGCAGGGCGTATTCGATGCGCGGCGAGGGCGCGATCACGTCGAAGAAATTCCACGACGGGATCAGCGCCGGCAGGAGCAGGGCGAGGGGATTGCGCACGGTCCGCCTCGCGCCTGCCTAAGGCTCAGCCGACCGTGAAGCTGACCTTGCCCACGCCGGCCACTTCGCCCTCGACCACGTCGCCGCGAACCATGGGGCCGACCCCTTCGGGGGTGCCGGTGAAGATCAGGTCGCCGGGCTCCAGCTTCCACAGCTTGGAGGCCTCGGCGATGATGCCGGGGACGTTCCAGATCATGTCGGCGAGGTCGGCCTTCTGGCGATGCTCGCCGTTGACGGTCAGGCTGATGGTCCCGGTGGGCACGGCGCTGCCGGGCTTGATGGCGCTGATCGGGGCCGAGGCGTCGAAGGCCTTGGAGCTATCCCAGGGCTGGCCAGCCTTGGCGGCTACGGCCTGCAGGTCGCGGCGGGTCAGGTCGACGCCCACCGCATAGCCGAAAACGAGGTCCAGCGCCTTGTCCTCCGGGATGTCCGTCCCGCCGCCTTTCAGCGCCACGACGAGTTCGATCTCGTGGTGGAAGTTGCTGGTGCCTTGCGGGTAGGGCACCGCGCCGCCGGGGGGGACGACCGCGTCGGCCGGCTTGGTGAAGAAGATCGGCGGGGTCTTTTCGGGCTCGCCGCCCATCTCGCGGATGTGGGCCGCGTAGTTGCGCCCGACGCAGAAGATGCGGCGCACCGGGAAGCTCGCGCCGCCCTCGACGGGCACGGTGGGGACGGGCGGGGCGGGGATGGCGAGATTTGTCATGAATGAATGGGTAGCGCGGTCCTGCGGCGTTTTCCAGAGCGCCCCACGGAGCCTATCATCGTGGGCCGTTCCGCCGAGTCGCGTAGCTCATGACCATCCGCCGCCTGCCCCCCGAGACCGTCAACCGCATCGCCGCCGGCGAGGTGGTGGAGCGGCCTGCGAGCGCGGTGAAGGAGCTGGTGGAGAACGCCCTCGACGCCGGGGCGGTGCGGGTGGAGGTGCAGGCCGACAACGGGGGCCTGTCCCGCATCCTGATCGCCGACGACGGGTGCGGCATGGGCGCCGACGAACTGCCCCTGGCGGTGGAACGGCACGCCACCTCGAAACTCGTCGCCGACGACGAGGGGAGGGTGGACCTGCTCAACATCTTCACCCTCGGGTTCCGGGGGGAGGCGCTGCCGTCGATCGGGTCGGTTTCGCGCCTGTCCATCGCCTCGCGGGCGAAGGGGCAGGGGGACGCCTTCCAGCTGAGGGTCGACGCCGGGCGGCTCAGCGATCCGGCGCCCACCGCCTTCCCCGGGCCGCACGGCACGCGGGTGGAGGTGCGCGACCTGTTCTACGCCACCCCGGCTCGCCTGAAGTTCATGAAGTCGGAGCGGTCCGAGGCCATCGCCATCACCGAGGAGCTGAAGCGTCAGGCCATGGCGCATGAGGCCGTCGGCTTCACCCTCGACCTCGACGGCCGCCGGGTGCTGCGGCTGGCGCCGGAACACCCCGGGCCGGAGGGGCGGCTGGCTCGCCTCGCCGCGGTGCTGGGGCGGGAGTTCGAGTCCAACGCCCTGCTGATCGACCAGGAGCGGGAGGGGGTGCGGCTGTCGGGCTACGCCGGCCTGCCCACCTATTCGCGGGGCAATGCGGCGCACCAGTATCTGTTCGTCAACGGCCGCCCGGTGAAGGACCGGTTGCTGCAGGGGGCGCTGCGGGGCGCCTACGCCGACTTCCTGGCGCGGGACCGGCATCCGGTGGCGGCCCTCTATGTCGAGCTCGACGCTGGCTATGTCGACGTCAATGTCCACCCGGCGAAGGCGGAGGTGCGGTTCCGCGATCCGGCCTTGGTGCGGGGGCTGATCGTCGGCGCCCTGAAGCACGCGGTGGCCGGCGCCGGCCACCGGGCCTCGACCACCGTGGCGGGGCAGGCCCTGTCCGGCTTCCGCCCGGCCTACACCCCGCCTCCGTCCGCCGCGGGCTGGAGCGGGGCGGGCCTGTGGCGCATGCCCGTAGCCGCCGCCCCGGTGCTGCCGGGGGTGACCGAAGTGTCCGCCCGGGTGGAGGCCGCGCCGTCCCTGATGCATGAGGTGGCCGAGGTCGCCGCTCGTTTCGAGCACGCCCCGGACAATCTGGTCGACCCGGTGCAATACCCCCTGGGGGCGGCGCGGGCCCAGGTGCACGAGACCTATATCGTCGCCCAGACCCGCGACGGCATCGTCATCGTCGACCAGCACGCCGCCCACGAGCGCCTCGTCTATGAGCGGATGAAGGTGGAGGCCGAGGGGGGCGGCGTCGCCCGCCAGTCCCTGCTGCTGCCCGAGGTGGTGGAGCTGGACCCCGCCGAGGCGGAGCGGGTCGCCGCCCGCGCCGACGAACTGGCCGAGCTTGGCCTGGTGCTGGAGGCGTTCGGCCCCGGGGCGGTGCTGGTGCGCGAGACCCCGGCCATGCTGGGCGACACCGACGTGCATGGCCTCGTCCGCGACATCGCCGACGATCTGGCGGAGACCGGCGCGGCCTTGTCGCTGAAGGAACGCCTCGCCGAGGTCGCCGGAACCATGGCCTGCCACGGCAGCGTCCGGGCGGGGCGCAGGCTGTCGGCGGCGGAGATGAACGCCCTGCTGCGCCAGATGGAGGCCACCCCCCATTCGGGCCAGTGCAACCACGGCCGCCCCACCTATGTGGAGCTGAAACTGTCGGACATCGAGCGGCTGTTCGGGCGCCGATAGCGCCGGCGCCTGACGCCGGGTCGCGATAAAAATTTCCTCAGGGGGAAGCGCCCGGAGCCTGTCCCGGCGACATAATTCTGTCCCATCTATCGAACCAATAACGAAGAGTTGATGGCGTGCGACGGGGCGTCGTAGGACCGCGTACGACGGTTGCGGAGTGGGGCGCGCCCACCGAGCCACCGCGAGTTAGTGGAGTCTAGATGTTCGTTACCCGAGCGTTCTTCGATCCTGGTCTGGTTCTTCTCGCGTCCCTCGGCCTCCTCTCCACCTTCTGGATCATCCTGACCGTTCCGCGGCCGCATGTGCTGCGCCGGACCGGGCTGTCCGATGCGGCGGTGCTGGGGGCCCTCCTGGGGCTTAGCGCCATGGTCGCCTATGCGGCCACCCGGCACGCCGCCGGCACGATCGCGGCGACCGCGGCGGCGGCGGCGGTGCTCGCCGTCATCCGCGTCCTGCTGCCCCGGCTGTCCGCCGCAGGGGCGGTGCAGACCGCGCTGGCGCCGCTGGCTCTGGTCGCTTGGCCCTGGAGTTATCTGCTGGCCAAGGAGCAGGGCTTCCCCGCCTGGGCGCTGTGGCTGACCGTCGCCGGCGCCGGGCTCAGCCTCGCCCCCTTCGCCTTCTCCTTCGCCTCGCGGCTGGTGGAGAATGCGGTCTACACCCACGCCCGCTGGCGGCGCGCCATCCGCGCCCCGCGTCCGTCCCTGGGCGGCCGTTCGCCCAAGGTCTCCGTCCACGTCCCCTGCTACGCCGAGCCGCCGGAGGTGGTGATCGCCACCCTGGAGCATCTGGCCGCGCAGAAATACGCCAACTTCGAAGTCCTGGTCTGCGACAACAACACCGCCGACGAGGCCCTGTGGCGCCCGCTGGAGCGGTGGTGCGCCCAGGCCAACCGGCGCCCGGGCCCGCGCTTCCACTTCCACCACGTCTCGCCGCTGGCCGGCGCCAAGGCGGGGGCGCTCAACTACCTGCTGGACTACACCGCCGCCGACGCCGAGCTGATCGCGGTGGTGGACGCCGACTATCTGGCCGAGCCCGACTTCCTGTCCCGCATGACCGGCTTCTTCGCCGACCCCAAGATCGGCTTCGTGCAGAGCCCGCACGACTACCGCCCGGACGGCAGCCTCTATCAGCGCCTCTGCTACTGGGAATACATGCCGCCGAACCGGGTGGGGCTGGCCAGCGTCAACGAGTACGACTGCGCCTACACCATCGGCACCATGTGCATCCTGCGCAAGGACGCCATCCGCGCCGCGGGGGGCTGGGCCGAATGGTGCCTGACCGAGGATTCGGAGATCTCCATCCGCATCCGCGCCCTGGGCTATGAGGGGGTCTTCACCAACGAGACCTTCGGCCGGGGCCTGATCCCCGAGACCTATGAGGACCTGAAGAAGCAGCGGTTCCGCTGGACCGGCGGCCCGGTGCAGCAGCTCCTGGCCCACTGGCGGCTGTTCATGCCGACGGCGCTCGGCGGCTCCCCCAACATGCACGGCTGGGTCAAGCTGATGGAGATCAACCGTAGCATCGCCCCCATCGTCTCCACCTTCGGCTTCGTGTTCGGGGTGGGGCTGGCCGCGGCCGTCGCCCTGGCCACCGTCGCCGGCCTGTTGCCGGAGCTGCAGCTTCCCGCCGTCTTCTGGCTGACGGCGACCCTGGGCGCCGCCGCGGGTCTCGCCCGGACCTGGCTGCAATACCGCCTCACCGGCTGCACTACCGTGGCCGAGATGGCGGGCGCCGAAGTCGCCCGCCTGTCCCTGTCCTGGGTCAAGGTGGTGGCCGCCCTGACGGTGCTCAGCGGCCGGCGGGTCAAATGGCTGCGCACGCCGAAGTTCGCCGCCGACAGCTCCGCGGCCCGCGCCATCGTCTCCACCCTGCCGGAGCTGGCCCTGGGCGGCGTCTGCGTCCTGCTGCTCTGCCTGCTGCTCGCCAACGGCGAGGCCCTGGGCGACCACGTGACAGGCCTCGGCGTTGCCGTCTGCATCAGCGCCGCCCTGATGTTCGCCAGCGCGCCAGTGATGGCCCTGCTGAGCGAGCTGCGGCTGCGGCGGCAGGCGGTGGACGCCGAGCGCGAGCTGGGAACCGAGGAGCTGTCCGAGGCGGCGTGAAGCGTCAGAGCCTGACGATGGCGGTCATCAATAGGTCGGTCATCCGTTCGCGGTAGGCCGCCGCGCTCGAGCCCTGGCGCGCCACCAGGTTGTCCCAGGTGCGTAAGGCCGTCAGGGTCCACATCAGGTCGGTGGCGACCGCTGGGTCGAGGCCGGGGCGGAGGCGCCCTTCCTCGTCATGGCGATGGACGACCACTGTACGGGGGCGAGGTCTATCCGGAGGCCGCCACCCTGCAGCCCGATGGGCGCCGCCCTCGTGCCCACCGACCGCCCCGCTCCCTACGGCGCCGTCCACTTCGCCCTCAGCCTCACCTGCGAGATCGCCGAGATCGAAGCCATCGCCGGCCGCGAAGGCTGGGCCTGCCACACCTGCAACCGCGGCGGCAACTTCGGCGTGGTGGAACTGTGGATCGAAAACCGCCTCATGGTCGAGTTGCTACCCCGGCGTTCGCGGCGGAGTATGTGGCGTTCACGCGGCGGTTTAAGGGGGCGGCGCTGATGGCGGGGCATGGGTGAGGGGGCGACTCATTTCTGTAGGGGCCTGCGGTGGCCCAAAAAACGTCTCACCATGAGCACTGTAGAGGTGTGAAACGACGTCGAGCATGCCGCGAACGATGATGTTCCAGTCGGCGTCCGACTTTACGATCAGCTCGTGGGCTGGCCGGTAGTGAACAATCCGGTTGCGTAAGCTGTAGAGCTCCCGAACTGCAGCGTCACACCGTCCGTCGTGTGTATCGCTCTGCCCTCCCGTGAGCCCGGCGCAAATCACGGAGACCAGCGCTTCGTCGCAGCCACGCACCAGGGCGCGAAACGCCTCCTCCTCCTTGGGATACCAAGAGAGGTGGTCCTCTAGGATAGTCGCCAACTCACGCGCAGAAGCTGCATACGTAATTGCAGCTTTAAGTCTCCCCACACGAGGAAGAGCGTAAAGCTGCTCAACGCAGCGGTAAATTTCGACAAACAGGTTTTCCCAGGAGATCGAGAGAATGCCCTGGATAAGGTTTCGGAATGGGATGAGGGGTGATTCCGCTTCGAACACGCGGGCCAAATTGGACACCGTGTCGGGCTCAAGCGGGATTGGGCCGTCTAAATATGTCCGCACGAGGATCGAACCCAAAACTCGCTCCGTAATGCGATGGAATTCGAGGGTATCAATTGCCCGGTAGACTACGATGCTGGGAAAAAAAGAACTCACATCATCCAACTCGTGACCGTCGTATCCGAGGTCATTCCCAACATAGTAGTCGTCCACGGCATCCTTGATCATTGCCGCCGTAACGGTCCGGCTGGGACGCACGCCGGCCTCTAGTACCGCCAGCGTGAGGATACCCGGGGTCAGCGGCACAATTTCAAGACCAGCGAGAGATTCCTCAGGCTCTGGTAGGCCGAAGGTGCAGAAATATAACATGTCGGCCTGCTCAATTCTTACGAATCGGACTTGCCGCGTTACTACGACAGCAGTCGCAGAAGCTTCAGCCAGCAGTTTTGCATCTTCGAAGTTGAGCCGTTTGATGTATCGGCCGGCCTCCGGCCGCGATGTCGGCGCGCCGTCGCTCGCGGCGTGTTCGGCGAGTCGATCGAAGAGAGCTTTGCTCATGGCGATGCGGCTCCTAGCCACCTCATGCCCTCCAACACACCTCCATTGATGGCACCTCGAAGTGGGTCTCGATCAGCACCTTGAACGCTGTTTCGAAGAATGCCCGCTCGTGACGGCCAACTGCCGATCTCTTTTGGCCGCCGAGCTTCTGGCTAAGGACGTCGAGCGCTAAGAAGGCGCTGAGCGCGGTCTCGTCCATTGCCTCGAGCCGATTAACAAGCTTCGCCGCGCCGGCCTTTAGGGTGGCAAGCGAGAGGTCACTCTCGGCCTCGTCCTTGTCCATTCCCAAGCGACCGAGCACGGTCAGTGCGCACGCGACCACGAACCCAATTCTGGCGGGCTGGCTGTCATAGATGTTTCGACCGGTCGAAAACTTGCTGCTGACTACCTGATCCTCCGCTGCACTTGTACCGGTGTCGCCGGGGACATCGAAGCGAGCAAAGGCCTTATCGAGGTCAACGAGTGTCTGGACAATTGGGTAGAAAAAGCGGTCGTACTTATTGGAAGCAATGGCCTCGGCAATATCTAGGCGGGAAAATTCGTCTGCTAAGGTTTCTTGGGTATCGATCTCAGTTCGCCGTAGCCCGAACGCAATGTAAGCCTCGACGAGGCTAGAGGGGCTGAATTCGCCCCCCTTGTAACGGCGCTCGCCCTTTTCCAACGATAGAAGGCGCTCGAAGGTTACGTGCGCCGTCATCTCATCAATAAGCGGTGCATAGATTACTTGTAGTTGACGTTTAATATTCCAAGGCACTTGCCCTGCGTTGAGCACCAGCATCCTGTAAATGAGGCTGTCGGTATTGCGAGACAGCCAGCACTCGACGCGAACGGGCTGGTCGAGAACGCTGGGCTCTTGTTCGGCCGCATCGTATAGGGCGGTCGTTCGCTGCATCCCGTCGATAATAGAAACGGCGTTGATCCAGTCTGCCTTAATGCGCTGGACGATCTCCTGCGACGTGAGCCGCGCCACCTGATCGAGATCCTCGTGGATAACGACACCAATCACCACCGCGGGAAGAACCGCGCCCCGCTTGATGTCCTCGACCATCCGGGCGCGGATCCGGCGCCCTGTGGTCGTTTTAAGCGGCTCCCGCTGCCCCTTCAGGCCGCCGCGGTTTTGATAGGCTCCCTCTACCAATGTGAGGTAGTCGCGAACGCTCATGCCGGTCAGCAATGACCAGCATTCGACCCGCCCGTCTCTCAACTTCATAGTATCGAGGGTTTGATCTGCCACGCCTGCCTCCACTTCAGTATAGCGTCGTATCCCATCCACTCCTCGGGTGGAAGGTCGCCGATCAGCGAGCTGGCGTAAGGGATGTTCAATTGGAAGGGGCAAGCCAGCGCCAGCTTTTGGCGCAATGCGCTATTTCAGGTGCTCAGCCCCCTCACCCCTTCTCCACAAAGCTATCCAGCACCTTCTTCTCGCCCGCCTTGTCGAAGGCCACTGTCAGCTTCGCCCCTTCCACCCGCGTAACGGCGCCGTAGCCGAATTTCTGGTGGAAGACGCGGTCGCCGCGTTGGTAGGCGCCGGCCTTTTCGGAAGGGGCGACCAGCTTGCCCTGGCCCTCGATGGGGGCGCGGGAGAAGCCGAAGCCGCCCCCGGTGGTGCGGTCCTGGGCGCGTTTCCAGCCCGGGCTGGAATAGGTGGAGCCGAAGGTGGGGTTGTCGTCCCAGCGGGACTTGGCCTCGTTCATCCCCGGGCCGCCGCCGTAGTAGCCGGTGTCAGAGCTGGCCTCCACGTGGCCGGGGGGCAGTTCGTCCACGAAGCGTGAGGGGAGCTGGCTGGTCCAACGGCCATAGACCTGGCGGTTGGCGGCGAAGGAGATGCGGGCCTGCTCCCGGGCGCGGGTGACGCCCACGTAGGCGAGGCGGCGTTCCTCCTCCAGCCCCTTGTCGCCCTTCTCGTCCATGGACCGCTGCGAGGGGAAGACGCCCTCTTCCCAGCCGGGCAGGAACACCAGGGGGAACTCCAGCCCCTTGGCGGAGTGCAGGGTCATGATCCACACGGAGTCGTCGCCGCTGGACCGGTCGAGGTCCATCACCAGGGAGACGTGCTCCAGATAGGCGCCCAGGGTGTCGAAGGCGCCCATGGCCTGGATCAGTTCCTTCAGGTTCTCCAGCCGGCCCTGGCTCTGCGGGTTCTTGTCGGCGCGCAGGGCGTCCGTGTAGCCGCTCTCCTCCAGCAGGGTCTCGGTGAGCTCCGCGTGGGGCATGGTGGCCGACATGGCGCGCCAGCGGTCAAGGTCGCGGATGAAGGTGGCCAGGGCCGTGCGGGTGCGGGCGGGCAGCTCGTCGGTCAGGGCCACCTGCCGCGCGGCGCTCATGGCCGAGACGCCGTTCAGGCGGGCGACGGTGAGCAGGCGGGCCACGCTGGTGTCGCCGATGCCGCGTTTGGGGGTGTTGACGATGCGCTCGAAGGCGAGGTCGTCGTCCTCCGACTGGACGAGGCGCAGGTAGGCGTGGGCGTCGCGGATTTCCGCCCGCTCGAAGAAGCGCGGGCCGCCGACCACCGTGTAGGGGATCTGCAGCATCACGAACCGCTCTTCGAAGGCCCGCATCTGGAAGGAGGCGCGCACGAGCAGGGCCACGTCCTTGTAGCGGCCGCCGTTCTTGCGCCAGCGCTCGATGTCGTCGGCGATCATGCGGGCCTCGGCCTCGCCGTCCCACACGCCTTTGACCACCACCTTTTCGCCGCCCTTGGCCTCGGTCCACAGGGTCTTGCCGAGGCGGCCCTTGTTGGTCTTGATCAGGCCGGAGGCCGCCGCGAGGATGTGCTCGGTGGAGCGGTAGTTGCGCTCCAGACGGACCACCACGGCGCCGGGGAAGTCCCGCTCGAAGCGCAGGATGTTGTCCACCTCCGCCCCCCGCCAGCCATAGATCGACTGGTCGTCGTCGCCGACGCAGCACACGTTCTTGCGGGCCTGAGCCAGCAGGCGCAGCCACAGGTACTGGGCGACGTTGGTGTCCTGGTACTCGTCCACCAGGATGTATTTGAACCGGCGGTGGTACTCGTCCAGCACGTCCGGATGGCCGGTGAACAGGGTCAGGTTGTGCAGGAGCAGGTCGCCGAAGTCGCAGGCGTTCAGGGTGCGCAGGCGCTCCTGATACATGCGGTAGATGTCGACGCCGCGGCCATTGGCGAATTGCTCGCCCTCCGACACCGGCACGGCGGCGGGGACCCAGCCGCGGTTCTTCCACTGGTCGATCAGCCCGGCCATGTGGCGGGCGGTCCAGCGCTTGATGTCGATGTTCTCGGCTTCGATCAGCTGCTTCAGCAGCCGTTCCTGGTCGTCGGTGTCGAGGATGGTGAAGCTGGACTTCAGGCCCACCAGCTCGGCGTGCCGGCGCAGGATCTGGGCGGCCACCGAGTGGAAGGTGCCGAGCCAGCGCAGGCCCTCCGCCTCCGGGCCGATGATGTGGGTGATCCGCTCGCGCATCTCGCGGGCGGCCTTGTTGGTGAAGGTGACGGCCAGCAGCTCCCACGGCTTGGCTTTGCCGGTGGCCAGGATGTGGGCGAGGCGGGTGGTCAGCACCCGCGTCTTGCCCGTGCCTGCGCCCGCCAGCACCAGCACCGGCCCGTCCACCGCCTCCACCGCGGCCCGCTGCTCGGGGTTGAGGCCGGTCAGGTAGTCGGGACCGGCCACGCGCGCGAGGTCGGAGATGCGGACGGCGGGCGGGGAAGAAGACTCGGGCATGGAAGCTCTTATAGGGGGAAACATAGGCGCCGGACTCCGGCTTGTTGCGGTTGATGGGTCAGGAAACGAGCCGCATCAAAAATCCTCCTGATCCCAAATTCGCGGCGAGCCACGATGCTGCGAAATTCAAAGTGAAAAAGAGCAACGCGCCGACGAGAACGAAGACGCTGATTGAAATTGCTGTCGTGGTGAAACCAACGCGCCAACCGGCTATGACGAAGGGAAGGGACATCACGCAATACATCGTGAATATTGCGAAACTGGCGACGTCGCTAAGGCCGCCGACTACCCAGAGAAACAGCAGGGCAGTCATGGCGAATGCAGCTAAGATTGCTGCCGCGCGCAAATAGGCGAACACGTTCTCGACGATCATATCGCCGGGACGGAGAATTCTTCGCGATTCCGACTTTCCGAATAGCATCGGAACGTATGTAGCACGCAAGGGCGCGGACTTAAGGGGCGTGCGACTCTGTTCCCCCCGCTCTTCCCGGCGAATGCCGGGACCCAGATCATATGGCGCCGCCCGCCCGCCAGTTGGCAGCGGAGACAGTTTTCAGGGTTCTGCACTCTACGATCTGGGTCCCGGCATTCGCCGGGAGGAGCGGGGCAAGATGGGGTTACCGCCCATACCCCAACGCCGCGATCCGGCAGGCCGACGCCAGCGGCCGGTCGCCGCGGGCCGCGTCGATGCTGACGATCAGTTGGGCGAGGCTGAGGCCGGCCTCAGACGCCATCGTGTCCAGCACGGCCCAGAACTCCGGCTCCAGGGCGATGGAGGTGGCGTGGCCGGACAGGTTGACCGAACGCTTTTTCAGCCCGGCCATCAGTCTTCCCGCTTGAGCGCCGCGTGGTCGCGGGCGGCCTTGTCCTCGCGGGCCTTGGCGAGGTCCTTCTGCGCCTTCGTGCGGCCGAAGCGGACGCGGTTCTGCTCCGCCGCCGCCTTGGCCTCGGCGGCGGCCTTGGCCTTCCTGGCCTTGTTGAAGTTGATCGGTTCGGCCATGGCCACCCGCCCCATCCAAATCCGCGATTAACCGAGCTTGGCCGGAGAAACCCCACGGCGGCTCGCTCGTTTGTAGCGGATCAGCCAACCGCCGCTCAAAGGTGTTTCAATGACCCAGGCGTCCCAGATCAGCGAACATATGGAAGTCGTATCGTCTGACGGCCATCACGTCGGGCGCGTCGACCACGTCAAAGGCGACCAGATCGAACTCGCCAAGCTCGATCTCACCACCCTCGGCTCGCACAAGATGATCCCCCTGTCGTGGGTAGACTGGGTGGACGAGAAGGTCCACCTCAGCCTGACCAAGACCCAGACGAAGGAACGCTGGGCGGACAAGCACTAGCTCCATTCTGCCTCTCCCTTCCCCCATCAAATGGGGAGGGAGAACAGATCAGCCCGGTGAGATCATCTTCTCCGGGCGCACCACTTCGTCGAACTCTTCGTTGGTGACGTAGCCGCCGCCCACAGCCTCGTCACGCAGGGTGGTGCCGTTCTTGTGGGCGGTCTTGGCGATCTTGGCGGCGGCGTCGTACCCGATCTTGGGGGCCAGGGCTGTCACCAGCATCAAGGAGCGCTCCAGCGCCGCCTTGATGTTGTCTTCCCGCGCCTCGATCCCCACCACGCAGTTGTCGGTAAAGCTGACGGCGGCGTCGCCGAGCAGCTGGACCGACTGCAGGAAGTTGTAGGCCATCACCGGGTTGAACACGTTCAGCTCGAAGTGGCCGGAGGCGCCGGCGAAGGTCATGGTCGCCTGGTTGCCGAACACCTGGGCGCAGACCATGGTCAGGGCCTCGCACTGGGTGGGATTGACCTTGCCGGGCATGATGGACGAGCCGGGTTCGTTCTCGGGCAAAGAGAGCTCGCCGAGGCCCGAGCGGGGGCCGGATCCCAGGAAGCGGATGTCGTTGCCGATCTTGAACAGGGCCGCGGCCATGCTGTTGATCGCCCCGTGGCCGAACACCATGGCGTCGTGCGCCGCCAGGGCCTCGAACTTGTTGGGGGCGGTGACGAAGGGCAGGTGGGTGATGGCGGCGATCTTCTCGGCCACCTTTTCGGCGAAGCCCACCGGGGCGTTCAGCCCGGTGCCGACCGCGGTGCCGCCCTGGGCCAGCTCATAGAGGCCGTAGAGGGTTTCCTTGATCCGCCGCACGCCGTTGGCCACCTGCTGCGAATAGCCGGAGAACTCCTGGCCGAGCGTCAGCGGCGTCGCGTCCTGGGTGTGGGTGCGGCCGATCTTGATGATGTGCTCGAAGGCGTGGGTCTTGGTCTTCAGCGCCGCGTGCAGGTGCTCCAGCGCGGGCATCAGGTGGCGGGCCACCTGCTCGGCGCAGGCGATGTGCATGGCCGTGGGATAGGTGTCGTTGGACGACTGGCTCATGTTGACGTGGTCGTTGGGGTGCACCGGGCTCTTGGAGCCCATCACCCCGCCCATCATCTCGATGGCGCGGTTCGAGATCACCTCGTTGGCGTTCATGTTGGACTGGGTGCCGGACCCGGTCTGCCAGACGACCAGCGGGAAGTGGTCGTCGAGCTTGCCGTCGATCACTTCCTGGGCCGCAGCGATGATGGCTGCAGCGATCTCCGGGTCCAGCCGGCCGAGCTCCATGTTGGCCTCGGCGGCGGCGCGCTTGACCACGCCCAGGGCGCGGATCACCGACTTGGGCTGCTTTTCCCAGCCGATCTTGAAGTTGCCGATCGAGCGCTGGGACTGGGCGCCCCAATAGCGGTCGGACGGCACCTCGATGGGGCCGAAGGTGTCGGTCTCGGTGCGGGTAGCGCCCATGCGTGCGTTCCTGATCGGCTATGTCCGGATTGGCGCGGGGTTTAACACGCGGTCCTCGCCGATCAAGGCGGGAGGTCTATCGACGGGGCTGTTCCTTCACCGGCGCGGGGGCGTCGGAGGACGGGGGCGGGGCGGTGAACAGGTGCAGGTGGACGAGGCCCGCGCGCTGCTCCAATTGCTTGACCTCCGCCAGGGCCTGGTCGAAGCCGCCCTTGAAGCGCGCCTGCTCCAGCTTGGCGAACTCCTCGCTGGCGTCATGCAGCTGCTTTTCGGACATGGTCCGCCGCCAGGCCGGGAAGATCACCGTCTCCTCCACCGCGGTATGTTCGTCATACATGCGGGCGAGGGATTCCATGGTGCGGGCCAGGGGCTCGGCGTCGGCCGCGCCGATGACGCCGCCGGCGCATTTGGCGGCGATATAGTCGATGATCTCGCGCCCGCGCTGATGCTGGAGCACCAGGGTGCTGAGCAGCGCCGCAGGGTCGCCCCCCGCCTTCTGCACGGCGGGGAACACCCGTTCCTCCTCCAGCGCCTTCTCCTGGTAGTCCTCCCCGAAGGCGCGGAACAGCCGCGCGGCCTGGGCCAGGGCCTGGAAGTCGAGGGCGCCGGGATTGATCCGCACGTTGGGCGCCGCTTCGCGGAACAGGGTAGTGATCCGGCGGAGCAGGCCGTGCCCCCACGCCAGGGCTTCAGTGGCCAGGATAGCCGGCGGCCCGCTCGCCTTGCCGCACCCCGACAGTCCCACTCCAGCCGCCAGCACGGCCCCAGCTCCGATCAAGAGGCGACGCGAGGGACAGTCGAGGGAAGCCACCATGCCGTACTCCGGAACGCGCCGCCCCGGCGGGGCGGAATTTGCCTGCTTAGATGCTCGCCGCGACGCTGCGGAACAGGAGGGCGCCGTCCTCGGAGCCGAGGGCCTTGTCGAAGGACCGGTCCGGGTGGGGCATCATGCCCAGCACATTGCCCGCCGCATTGACGATGCCGGCGATATCGCGGGCGGAGCCGTTGGGGTTCTTGGCGTAACGGAACACCACCCGGCCTTCGCCTTCCAGCCGGTCGAGGGTCTCCTCGTCGGCGAAATAGTTGCCTTCGCCATTGCCGATGGTCATCACTGCGGTGCGCTGCTGGCCGAAGGCGGCGGTGAAGCGGGTCTGCAGGTTCTCGATCTGCAGGTCGATCGGCGCGCAGATGTATTTGAGGCCCGCATTGCGCAGCAGGGCGCCCGGCAAGAGACCCGCCTCGCACAGGATCTGGAAACCGTTGCATATGCCCACGACGGCGACCCCGCGGTTCGCCGCTTCGGTCACCGCCTTCATCACCGGCGACTGGGCGGCCATGGCTCCGCAGCGCAGATAATCGCCATAGGAGAAGCCGCCCGGCAGCACGATCAGGTCGAGGCCTGGATCCAGGTCGCTGTCGCCGTGCCAGACCATCTGCGGCTTGGAGCCGGTGGACTGCTCCACGGCCACCGCGCAGTCGCGGTCGCAGTTGGAGCCGGGGAAAACAACGACGGCGGATTTCATGGCGCGGCTTTCGGCGAGTCGGGATGGGTCCGCATAGCACGAACGATTCCCAGGGTGGGGCGGTTTAGGACGAAATTGCGGCGCACAATGAGTTGACCGCGATGGGGTGTGGGTAGATAGGTAACTTACCTAATCATGTCGTCGCCCCCCGTCCCCCCCCCCGAACACGATGACGCCGATCTGGCGGATCGCCTGTGCCTGATCATCCTGCGCCTCAGTCGCCAGCTTCGGCGGGAGGCGCAGAAGGTCGGCGCGTCGGCCAGCGACGCCATGTTGCTGGCCGCTTTGACGAAGCAGCCCGGGCTTGGTTCTTCGGACCTCGCCGACCGGGAGCAGATGAGCCGCCCGGCCATGATCGCCCACCTCAATCGGCTGGAGGAGGCCGGCTGGATCGCCCGCCAGGACACCCCCGTCGACGGCGACCGCCGGCGGGTCGGCTATGAGGTGACGCCGGACGGGGCGCGGGAGCTCGGCGATATCCGCCGGCAGCGGGCCGCATGGCTGGCGAACCAGCTCGCCCGCCTCGATGCGGAGGCGCTGGCCGCAGTGAAGGCCGCGGCGGGGCCCCTGGGCGACATTGTGGAGCCGCGGTCGTGAGCACGACCCTACCCCCCGCCACCGCCGAGGAAGTCGCCGACCTGGAGCGCAATCGCCGCAGCCGGGTGCTGCCGCTGATCATCGGCTCGGCGTTGTTCATGCAGACGCTGGACGCGACCATCATCGCTAACGCCCTGCCGTCGATGGCGGCTTCGCTGAAGGAGAGTCCGCTCACCCTCAACCTCGCCATCACCGCCTATCTGCTCACCTCGGCCGTGTTCCTGCCCATCAGCGGCTGGGCGGCGGACCGTTTCGGCGCGCGCACCGTCTTTCGCGCCTCCATCGTGCTGTTCGCGGTAAGCTCCCTCCTGTGCGGCTTGTCCCAGACCCTGTGGGAACTGGTCGCCGCCCGCATGGCGCAGGGGGTGGCGGGGGCGATGATGGTGCCGGTGGGGCGGCTGGTGCTGCTGCGCACCGTGCCCAAGTCCGAACTGGTGCGGGCGCTGTCTTATCTCACCATGCCGGCGCTGCTGGGGCCGGTGCTCGGGCCGCCCATCGGCGGCTTCATCGTCACCTTCGGGTCCTGGCGCTGGATCTTCTATCTCAACGTCCCCCTCGGCGTGCTGGGGGTGGTGCTGAGCAGCCTCTACGTCCCCAACATCAAGGAGGCGGTGACCCAGCGCCTCGATCTGCGCGGTTTCGTACTGACGGGGGTGGGGCTCGCCGCCCTGGTTTATGGGTTCGAGAACATCGGCCATGACGCCCTGTCCGGCGCGACGGTGACGGGATTGTTCCTGGTCGGCGCCCTCTGCCTTACCGCCTTCGTGCTGCACGCGCGGCGCACGCCGGACGCCATTCTCGACCTGTCGGTGCTGAGGCTGCACACCTTCCGCGCCTCGACGGTGGGCGGGATCTTCTCGCGGCTCTCCATCGGGGCCAGTCCCTTCCTGACCGCCCTATTGCTGCAAGTCGGCTTCGGCCTCAACGCCTTCCAGGCGGGACTGATCAGCTTCTCCGGCGCGGCCGGCGCCCTGGCCATGAAGACGACGGCGCGGCCGATCCTCGCCCGCTTCGGCTTCCGGCGGGTGCTGGTGATCAATGCGGTGATCTCGGCGGTCTTCCTCGCCGCTTCCGCTCTGTTCAGGCCGTCCACGCCCTATTTCGTGATGATGCTGGTGCTGTTGGCGGGGGGCTTTGCGCGCTCGCTGCAGTTCACTGCCCTCAACGGTCTCGCCTATGCCGACGTGCCCCAGGCGGCGATGAGCCGGGCGTCGAGCCTCGCCAGCATGCTGCAGCAGCTTTCTCAGAGCATCGGCGTGGGCCTCGCCGCCATCCTGCTGCACGCGACCTTGAGCCTGCACCACACCGACCTGCTGACGGCCGAGGTGATCGCCCCGGCCTTCGCGGTGGTGGCGGGGCTGTCGCTGCTGTCGGTGCTGTTCTTCGTGCGCCTGCCGGCCAACGCCGGGGCGGAGGTCAGCGGCCGGACCGAGCCTAGCTGACGTCGAGCGCCTTCTTGTGCGTTTCGACGCCGAGGAAGTGGAAGGCGAGGCCGCCCATCAGCGAGCAACCCGCGAGGAACAGAAAGCCCGGCTTGATCGCCTGCTCCGTCGCCTGGGGCGTGACGAGGTTGCCCGTCCCCGCCAGCAGCCCCAGCACCAGCGGCCCGGCGATCTTGCCGATGCCTCCCGCCGCTGCGGCCAGTCCGGTCCCCAGCGCGGCGAGGCGCACCGGGAACAGTTCGGCGGGGTAGGGGCTGATGTTGGAGAAGGACCCGTCGTAGAAGAACTGGCCGACGACGATGAAGACCAGGAAGAGAGGGATCATCCCGACGTAGTCGGCATGGAACCATGCCGCCAGCGCCAGCAGCACGGCGCCGGCGTAGCCGGTCAGCATCCCGGTCTTCACCCGCCCCCACTTCTGCGGCAGCAGGGCGAAGGCCGCGCGGCCGAGCAGCCCTGACAGGCTGACGAAGAAGAAGGCGCTGGCCGCCTGAGCCGGCGTCACACCCAGGGTCTGGCCGAACACTGTCGGCCCCCATAGCAGCACCCCGCTCAGGGCTGTGCCCATGCCGATCTGCATCAGCACCGTCAGCCAGAATTTGCGGGGTTCCCGGAAGATCTCCGTCGCCGGCGGCGGCTTCGGGCGCGAGGGCAGGGCGGTGGGCTGCGGCAGGGTGTCGACAGGGCGGCCCAGCATCTTGGCGACGGATTTGCGCGCCTCGTCGAATCGGCCGGTCGCCACCAGCCATTTGACCGACTCAGGCGCCACCCAGACCAGGGCGAAGCCGACGACGATCGGCAGGAAGCCCAGCGCCGCGGT
>Ga0182736_1000471_pt1 | contig 61093 bp, 61 predicted proteins | sample eDN5th30CKraftBY_FD_128882 | JGI IMG/M metagenome (GOLD analysis project Ga0182736, IMG submission 128882) | Enriched backyard soil microbial communities from Emeryville, California, USA - eDNA 5th pass 30_C Kraft BY (version 2) (version 2) | ecosystem: Environmental > Terrestrial > Soil >... | reverse complement strand
GCCATGAGCCGCGACGACGATCCAATCGCCCTCGACTGGATCAGGAAGCAGGCCGAAAGCGGCGCCATCATCGTCAGCGTCTGCGCCGGGGCGAAGGTCGTGGCGGCGGCTGGGCTGCTCGATGGCCGCCGCGCCACCACGCACTGGTACTATCTGGACAAGATGCGCGAGACGTGGCCGGGCTTCGACTATGTCGCCGACCGGCGGATGGTGGTGGACCGCGGCGTGGTGACGACGACCGGCGTCACAGCCTCCATGCCGATGATGCTCACGCTCATCGAGGCCATTTCGGGACGCGCCAAGGCCGAGAGCGTCGCGCGTGACCTTGGCGTCGCCGTCTGGGATGCCAGCCATGACAGCAGCGCGTTCACGATGACGCGGCCCTTCGCCATGACCGCTCTCGGCAACCTGCTGCCGTTCTGGCGTCATGAAGAGATCGGCCTGCCCATCGCGCCGGGCGTGGATGAGGTATCGCTGGCGCTCACCGCCGATGTTTGGTCGCGGACATATCGCTCGCGCGCGCTGACGCTCGCATCGGGCGTGGTCGAATCGCGCAGTGGCATCCGTATCGTTCCGGATCGCGTTCCGGCCGAGGGCGAAGGGTTTTTCCAGCCGCTGTCCGGTAATCTCCTGCCGCCCGCGCCTGCGCTTGACGATGCGCTGGGAAAGATCGCCGGGCGCTATGGCAACCAAACGCGCGATTTCGTGGCGATGCAGCTCGAATATCCCCAGCTCGCACTTCCCTGAGTTGGCGATGACATAAATTGGGGGCTATGCCGCCACAAGAAATTGACATCCTTCAACCCGCTATGGCTAGATGTAGTCGTCACGGTCTCCCGAGTCGTTCTTCGGCCAGGGAGCTAAGAGGGAAGCCGGTGCCCCGCCAAGGGAATGCCGGCGCTGCCCCCGCAACTGTAAGCAGCGAGTTGCTGTCGCTTGAGTGTCACTGGCGCCATCGGGTGCCGGGAAGGCCAGACAGCGGCGACGACCTGCGAGCCAGGAGACCTGCCGTGATGACAGAAACGAACCTCGGGCGGGGTGTCCGGCGGTGCGCAAGGCTTGCTCGCGCTTTCCTCGCGGCATGGTCATCGCGTTTCCGGCAAACCCCGTCCTCAGCGCCACGGGGACAAGGATGCCGGCTACAGCAACACAGATCACCAGCGGGACCGTCGGGGTTCCGATTTCACTCGATGACAGGAATAATCCGGCGACGGAGCCCGGCTATCGCGTCATCCGGCGCAATGGCGGTGTGACGCCGTTCGATCCGACCAAGATCACCATCGCCTTGACCAAGGCTTTCCTGGCGGTCGAGGGGTCCACCGCCGCCGGCTCGCGGCGCGTCCATGGAATTGTCGAGGAACTGACGGAGCAGGTGGTCGGCGCGCTCACGCGGCGCGCGGGCGAGGGCCGAATTTTCCACATCGAGGAAGTGCAGGACCAGGTGGAACTGGCGCTCATGCGCGGCGAGCATCACAAGGTGGCGCGCGCCTATGTGCTCTATCGCGAGGAGCGCGCACGGGAACGGGCTGCGGAGAAAGCGGCTGTCGCGACGTCGGCAGCGCCTTCGCTGAAGGTGAAGGCCGATGACGGCAGCCTCGTGCCGCTGGACGATGCGCGTCTCGCCCGGGTTGTCGAGGAAGCCTGCGAGGGTCTTGCCGACGTATCGGCCGAGCCGATCCTCAAGGAGGCGCAGCGCAACCTCTATGACGGCATCTCGCTGGACGAGCTTTCGCTGGCGCCGATCCTGGCCGCACGCACGCTGGTGGAACAGGAGCCGAACTACGCCCTCGTCTCCGCGCGCCTGCTGATGGACCGGCTGCGGCGCGAGGCGCTGTCCTTCGTCTCGGGGCAGGCCGAGCAGGCGACGCAGGCCGAGATGACGGAGCGCTATGCAAGCTATTTCCCGCAATTCATCCAGACCGGCATCGAGGCGGAGCTGATCGATCCCGAGCTCGGTCGCTTCGATCTTGCTCGTCTTAGCGCTGCGCTCAAGCCGCAGCGCGACATGCAGTTCCAGTATCTCGGCCTGCAGACCCTCTACGACCGCTACTTCCTGCATACCAAGGGCAAGCGTTTCGAGCTGCCACAGGCCTTCTTCATGCGGGTCGCGATGGGCCTGGCGTTGCGCGAGATCGACCGCGAAGCACGCGCCATCGAGTTCTACGACCTGCTGTCGTCCTTCGACGTGATGGCGTCCACGCCGACGCTGTTCAACTCCGGTACGACGCGGCCGCAGCTCTCCTCCTGCTTCCTGACCACGATCGGCGACGACCTCGACGCGATCTTCAAGGGCATCAAGGACAATGCGCTGCTGGCCAAATATTCCGGCGGGCTGGGCAATGACTGGACGCCGGTGCGGGGGCTGGGCGCGCACATCAAGGGCACCAATGGCGAAAGCCAGGGCGTGGTGCCGTTCCTCAAGGTCGCCAACGATACGGCCATCGCGGTCAACCAGGGCGGCAAGCGCAAGGGCGCGGTCTGCGCCTATCTGGAGACATGGCACGTCGACATCGAGGAGTTTCTCGATCTCAGGAAGAACACCGGCGACGACCGCCGCCGCACCCATGACATGAACACCGCCAACTGGGTGCCGGACCTGTTCATGCAGCGCGTCGAGACCGATGGCGAATGGACGCTGTTCTCGCCCGACGAGGCTTCCGATCTGCACGACAAATACGGCCTCGCGTTCAAATCCGCTTACGAAGCCTATGAGGCGAAGGCGGCGGCTGGCAGCTTGAAGGTGTTTCGCAAGGTGAGGGCGCTCGACCTGTGGCGCAAGATGCTCACCATGCTGTTCGAGACCGGGCACCCATGGGTTACCTTCAAGGACCCGTGCAATATCCGCTCGCCGCAGGGCCATGTCGGCGTGGTGCACTCGTCGAACCTGTGCACCGAGATCACGCTCAACTCGTCGAAGGATGAGGTGGCGGTGTGCAACCTCGCCTCGGTCAACCTCGTCAACCACCTGACGGAGACGGGCATCGACCACGACAAGCTGGCGCGTACGCTGTCGACCGTGATGCGCATGCTGGACAATGTCATCGACATCAACTTCTACACGATCCCCGAGACGCGGAAGTCGAACCTGCGGCACCGTCCGGTGGGTCTCGGCCTGATGGGCTTCCAGGACGCGATCCAGAAGCTGCGCATCGCCTATGCTTCGCAGGCGGCAATCGAGTTCGCCGACCGCAGCATGGAGGCAATCAGCTTCCACGCGATCTCGGCATCGGTGGACCTTGCCGCCGAGCGCGGGCGCTATCCGAGCTTTGACGGTTCGCTGTGGTCGAAGGGGATCCTGCCGATCGACTCGATAGGCCTGTTGGAAGAGGCGCGCGCCGGCGTGGACATGGACAGCGGTTCCACGCTCGACTGGGACAGCCTGCGCAAGCGCGTCATGGAGACAGGCATGCGTAACTCCAACACGATGGCGATCGCGCCAACGGCGACGATCTCGAACATCTGCGGCGTGTCGCAGTCGATCGAGCCCGCCTACCAGAACCTGTTCGTGAAATCGAACATGTCGGGCGACTTCACGGTGGTGAATGCGCAGCTCGTGCACGACCTCAAGGCGCGCGGCCTTTGGGATGAGGTCATGGTGTCGGACCTCAAATATTTCGACGGGTCGGTGGGCCAGATCGACCGCGTGCCGGACGACCTCAAGGCGCTCTACGCAACCGCCTTCGAGCTCGATTCGTCCTGGCTGATCGAGGCCGCCTCGCGCCGCCAGAAGTGGATCGACCAGGCGCAGTCGCTCAATCTCTACATCGCCAATCCGAGCGGCAAGAAGCTGGACGAGCTTTACCGCTTCGCATGGAAGAAGGGGCTGAAGACGACCTACTATCTGCGCTCGCGTTCGGCGACCCATGTCGAGAAGTCGACGCTCAAGGGCACCGACGGCAAGCTCAACGCGGTGTCGGCGACGGTGGCTGCCGCGCCCATCGCGATCAATCCGGATGCGGCGTGGGGCAAGGCCTGCGCGGTGGACGACCCGGAATGCGAGGCCTGCCAGTAGGAACGCGCAGCCCCTCTCCGTCACGCTTTCGCGTGCCACCTCTCCCCAGCTTTGCGGGGGCGAGGAAGGGAGCCCAGATTGCCACCAGCCTTTCCTCGCCCCCTGCGAAGGGGGAGAGGTGTCCGCGAAGCGGACGGAGAGGGGGTAGCTCAAGATCAAAGGAATTAGACATGCTCGACTGGTCCGAACCAAAAACCACGCCCGCCAACCTCATCCCCGCACCAGCCGCCGACGCCACCGGTCTTGGCGAGATCGAGCGCGGTGGCGCGCGCCTGACGGTGGATGGCAAGCGGATGATCAACGCCCGTGCGGACGTGAATCAGCTTCTGCCGCTAAAGTACCGCTGGGCATGGGAAAAATACCTGTCCGGCTGCAACAATCACTGGATGCCGACCGAAGTTTCCATGCAGGCCGACATCGCGCTGTGGAAGTCGAAGGACGGGCTGACCGAGGACGAGCGGCGCATGCTCAAGCGCAATCTCGGCTTCTTCGCAGCTTCGGAAAGCCTCGTCGCCAACAATATCGTTCTGGCGATCTACCGGCACCTGACCAATCCCGAATGCCGCCAATACCTGCTGCGCCAGGCCTTCGAGGAAGCGATCCATACGCACACCTTCCAGTACATCGTGGAAAGTCTGGCGCTGGACGAGGGCGAGCTGTTCAACATGTATCGCGAGGTGCCGTCGATCACCGACAAGGCGGCATGGGCGCTGAAGCACACGCAGAACCTCGACAATCCGAACTTCAAGACCGGCACGCCGGAAGCCGACCAGTCCTTCCTACGCGACCTCGTCGCCTTCTATGTCATCTTCGAGGGCATGTGGTTCTACACCGGCTTCGCGCAGATCCTGTCGCTCGGGCGGCGCAACAAAATGGTCGGCATCGCCGAACAGTACCAATACATATTGCGCGACGAGAGCATCCACCTGAACTTCGGCATCGACGTCATCAACCAGATCAAGCTGGAAAATCCGCATCTGTGGACCAAGGCGTTTCAGGATGAGGTACGTGGCATGATCTCTGACGCAGCGGAGCTGGAGGCCGCCTATGGCCGCGATACGATGCCGCGCGGCTTCCTCGGGCTGAATGCAGCACTTTGCGAGCAATATATGCACTTCATCGCCAACCGCCGCTGCGCGCAGCTCGGCCTCGCGCCGGTCTTTGCGGAGGCGGAGAATCCGTTCCCTTGGATGTCGGAGGCGATGGATTTGAAGAAGGAGAAGAACTTCTTCGAGACCCGCGTGATCGAGTATCAGAACGGTGGCGCGCTGAGCTGGGACTGAACCATGGCGGAGGCGCGGCCGGGTTCGGAAATTGAATCCGGTCCGCGTGCCAAGGTGTTGTTCTTGCTGGCGATCAGCCTGCCGAAAGATCCTCGATGATCAGCGTGTCCATTGGGATGTCGTGCCATTGCGGGAAGATGGTCGGCAGCCTGCCGAGTTCGAAGCCGACGCCGATGGTGAGCGGCTTGGCGGGCATGGCAGCCAGCGTGCGGTCGTAGAAGCCGCCGCCATAGCCGAGGCGGTAGCCGGCGGCGTCGAAGCCGACCAGCGGCGAAACGACGATGTCGGGGAAGACCTCCTCGCCGCCCGCCGGTATCGGGATGTTCCAGACACCCTTTTCCAGCTTCTCGCCGTTCTTCCAGGTGCGGAAGACGAGCGGCTTTCCCTTGGCGACAACGATCGGCAGGGCAAGGCGCCCGCCGCGCGCGACGATGGACGCGCCCCATTCGCGCAGGTCGGGCTCGGCGCGGAAGGGCCAGGAGATGCCGACCGTCCGCCCCGCCACGTTGCCGACGATCTCATCGAGGCGGGTGGCGATACGTTTGCCGGCAGCCGTGCGCGCATCGGCAGGGGTCGCCATGCGGGCATCGATCAGGCGCGCGCGCTCGGCCTTGCGCCAGCGGGCGACGTCGATGGCCGCCTGCGGGTCGCTCGGCTGGAAGCCGAGATAGTCAGCATCCAGTTCGTGCATGAAGCAGGGCGGCGAGGCATAGCCGGCGGAAGCGGGCTTGTCTGTATTATCGGCCATTCGATCCTCCTGATGCCATGATCGCAAGTGCCTCGTCGGCGAGCTTGCGTGTCAGTTCGCCGGCTGGCATTTCCCGGCAGAGCCGCGCTGATTGCCCCGCCCAGAGCGACATGAAATCGCTGGAGCCGGCCTTTTCGGATGCTGCGCGCAGCGGCGCCAGCGCGCCGCCGGCGAGCGGAAAGGCCGGCGCTTCACCGGTCATCGGCCCGACCTCCCGCATGACGCGATTGACTATGCCCCGCGCGGGGCGACCGGTGAATATGTTGGTGAGTGCGGTCTCCTCGACATGCTCCCCGCGCAGCGCCGCGCGATGAAGCGGCGCAACCCGCGCTTCCGGCGTGAAGAGATAGGCGGTGCCGACCTGCACCGCGCCAGCCCCGAGGGCGAAGGCCGCGACGATGCCGCGCGCGTCGGAAATGCCGCCGGCGGCGATGACCGGCACCTTCACCGCGTCGGCCACCTGCGGCACGAGCGAGAATGTGCCGACCTGCGTGGCGATGTCGTCGCTCAGGAACATGCCGCGATGGCCGCCGGCCTCGTTGCCCTGGGCGATGATGGCGTCGCAACCGTGATCTCCCAGCCAGCGGGCTTCGCGCACGGTCGTGGCCGATGAAAGGATTTTCGCGCCCGCTGCCCGGACGCGGTCGAGCAGGTGGGGTTCCGGCAGGCCGAAATGGAAGCTCACCACTTCGGGGCGGAATTCCTCGACCAGCGCGCAGGCGCCTTCATCGAAGGGCGTGCGGTTCGATGCCGGCGCGTCCAGGGGCAGGCCGAGTTCGTCGTAATAGGCCTTCAGCCGGTTGCGCCAGCGTGTCTCCCGCGCCGCGTCGAAGGAGGGCGGTGTATGGCAGAAGAAGTTGAGGTTGACCGGCCTGGCGGTTGCTTCCCGGATCGTCTCCAGTTCGCTGCGCACCTGCGCTATGTCCATGGTGGCGCAGGGCAGCGAGCCGAGCCCGCCGGCCTCGGCCACTGCGATCACCATCTGCGAAAAGACCGGACCGGCCATCGGCGCCTGTATGATAGGCAGTTCGACGCCCAAGAGGTCGATCGCGCGCCGGTCTGGCCACATTCCGTTTCTCCCTTTGATTTTCAGGCCGCTGCGGCGAGCCGGCCCCGGTGCACTATTGGCGGGTGGCGACACCCCGGACAACTGAAATTATTCGCAGCTTCAGAGCAAATTTTCTGCACCAAACATGGCCCGCACCCTGCCGGCGAAGGCCGCCGGATTTCCATGCCGGGTCGGCCGTTGCGGCAAGCCGCGCAAAGATAGAACGAATTTCCTTGCTGGCACAGAAGGGTTCTGCGACACGCGCCATCGCGTCGGATGGCGACGCAGGCGAGCCGCCATTGGTGCGGGACCTCCTGAAGTGCGTGCATGTCATGAATAGAATTTTCTCCGGCTTTCGCCCCGTTCTCGACCGGCTTGGGGAATATTTCGTTCCCATCCTTGCCGGCGCAACGCTTCGGGAACGGTTGATCGGCTGCGCCGGTGCGCTGCTGGGCGTCATCCTCACCGGAATGATCTGCGATGCGATCCTCGGCAGCGGAGCCCATGTGCCGCTGATCGTCGCGCCCATCGGCGCGTCGGCGGTGCTGCTGTTTGCGGTGCCGGCCAGCCCGCTGGCGCAGCCATGGCCGATCATCGGCGGCAATACGATCTCTGCCCTTGTCGGGGTCACGGTAGCGCGGTTTCTTCCCGATCCGTTCCTTGCGGCGGGTGTCGGCGTCTCGCTGGCGATCCTCGTCATGTCCTTCACTCGCAGCCTGCACCCGCCGGGCGGCGCGGTTGCGCTGTCCGCGGTGATTGGCGGGCCGGCGATCCTCTCGGCGGGATATGCCTTTCCCTTCATCCCGATCGCGCTGAACTCGCTCCTTCTGGTCTTGCTGGGCGTGGCCTTCCACAAGGTCTCGCGCCGCTCCTATCCGCATGTGCCGGTGCCGGTCGCCGGCAATACGCACAGGACATCGGACCTGCCGGCCATGTTGAGGGTGGGTTTCCGGCGCGAGGATATCGACGCCGCGCTGCTTGCGCTCAACGAGACCTTCGACATCGACCGCGACGACCTGGATCGTATCCTGCGGCGCATCGAACTGCAGTCGCTCGTGCGGCTGCATGGCGAGCTGACCTGCGCGGAGATCATGTCGCGCGACGTGATCAGCATCCCGGCGGATGCGTCGCCGGAGCGCGCCCGCATGCTGCTCCTGGCGCATAATATCCGCACGCTGCCAGTAATCGGGGACGATGGGCGGCTGGTGGGTATCGTCGGCTTGCGGGAACTCGAAGGCGCGACGGACCGGCTCATTCACGCGGTATCGCCCGCCGCCGTGGCATCGCCCGACGAACATGCGCTGAAGCTGCTGCCCGTGCTGACGGATGGACGCTCCCACGCCGTCATCATCATCGATGCCGCACATCATGTGCTGGGCATGATCACGCAGACGGATCTGCTGGCCGCTGCCGCCCGGCTGCTGCGCCATGAGGGAGGCGTCAAGCCGCCGTCCGATATCCGTCCCCTATCCGGGATTCGCGCCTGACGGCATGATGCCGGTCATGCTCTTGCCCGGACTGCGGCGTTCGGGCTGGAGCGGCATCAGCAGGTCGCCAGTGGCCAGCGCATCCGCCTGGAGGATCTCCGCGTAGATCGAAGCGGCGATCCCGGTCGCGCCGCGTACGCCGGGCAGGATGCCTGCCGGCGCGCGGATGCGCGTAATCGCAGTATCGTCGAAGCCGTCCGCCTTGAGGCGCATCACGCGCAGCGCATGCGTTCTCCTGCTGCCCATCGCGCCGATATAGAAGGCGTCCGAGCGCAGGATTTCGGGAAGCAGACCCGTCTCCCATTCATGATCGTGGAATGCCAGCACCACCGCTGAACGTGCATCGATGCCCAGAAGCCTTTCGCCGGCGGCGCGGCCGATCGCCCAGCTTTCAATCTCATCGGCCGCCGCGGCCTCCCGCGTGATTTCGTCGGATGAGGCGACGATGACGTCGAAGCCGCCCGACCTGGCCAGGCGGGCGAGCTGAACCGTGACCGGGCCTATGCCCGCCACGACCAGTCGGCGTCGGGGCAGGCAGAGGCGGCGGAACGGACCCTTCCTGCCGCCCTCGACCAGTGGCCCGCCCGCGTCAGGGATTTCCATCGCGCAAGGCATCCGGCGGTGGAAGGCGGCATCGATGTGCCGACGTCGATCACCAGTTCGATCGCGCCGCCGCAGGGCAGGCGAATGTCCATATAGGGCGAGCCGCGCCCATATCGCACCCGGCGGGGCGCCCCGCTCCAGATCGCCGCGCAGGCTTCCGCCGCGATCGCCCGCTCGATGCAGCCACCGGAAAGATAGCCTACCCATTCGCCGGTTTCGGCGACCGCCATCTGGGCGCCGACGCGCAGCGGCGACGAGCCCTCGATCTCGACCAGCGTCACGATCGCCGTGCGGATCGACCTTGCCGCCTGGTCGCATGCGAAATCGACGACATAGTCGTCGAACATGTCCCAGCGGCCCTGCCGGTCCTTCATGACGGGCCCGCCTCCCTCCCTTTGGCCGGATGTCCGTCTTGCAGATAATCGCGCAGCACCACCGCATTATTGTGTTCGGTGTCGGCGCTGGCGAAGAGCAGCGTGACCGTCCCATGCCCGGCCGCTTCCCGCAGGGCCGCGAGTGCGTCCTGGTTCTGCGCGATCTCCTTGCGGTAGCGCCGGCCGAATTCCTGCCAGTCATCCGGATTGTGATGGAACCAGTTGCGCAACTCGTCGCTGGGCGCGATCTCCTTCATCCAGTCGCTCAGGCGGGCGCGCTCCTTCGACATGCCTCTCGGCCAGAGGCGATCGACGAGGATGCGCTTGCCGTCGGACTTCGTCGGCGTCGCATAGACGCGCTTGATGCAGACCTGTCCGGTATCGGCGGACTTTCCTGTCTCGCTTGAACTCATGGTCGTCGCTTCCGTTGGCGCGCAAATGTCGTGCGGGAAGCGTATCTGCGGTGTCGGAATGCCGGCAAATGAATTTATCCACTAGTTGAGTGCAATAATTTTGCTTTGTCTTCGTCGGTGCAAGAGCGCATTGCGGGTCCCGGATCATCGACCGGGGAATGAGCAATGCTATCCGATCTTTTCAGGAACAACCGGGCCTGGGCGGCTTCGCGCTTGAGCGAGGACGCGCACTATTTCGACAGGCTCTCGGCGATCCAGAGGCCGGAATATCTGTGGATCGGCTGTTCCGACAGCCGCGTCCCCGCCAATGTCATCACCGGGCTGGAGCCGGGCGAGGTGTTCGTCCACCGCAACGTCGCCAACCTCGTCCATCCGAGCGATCTCAACCTGCTTTCCGTGCTGGAATACGCCATCGAGACGCTGGAGGTACGCCATGTCATCGTCTGCGGCCATTATGGATGCGGGGGAATCAGGGCGGCTGCGGACGGCGAGCGCCACGGCGTCATCGACCACTGGCTGCAACCCGTCCGGGAGGTTGCGGAGGAGAACGCGGCGGAACTGACGGGGCTGGAGGACAGCGAGGCGCGGCTGGACCGGCTGTGCGAGCTCAGCGTGCGCGCGCAGGTGAACCGCCTGGCCCGCACACCGACCATGATCTCGGCCCGGAAGGCCGGCAGGAAGGTCAATATTCATGGCTGGATCTATGGCCTGCGCGACGGGCTGCTCTCCGACCTGCGATGCACATGAATTCTGCCGGGCGCTGAATTGCCGGCTTTCTCCTCAAGACAAACCAAACTCAATGCGGTATCAATTCAAGAATATTGCATTGAGGAGCGCGATGGATATCGACCGCGCACGTACCTTTCTTGAAATCGTCCATACGGGAAGCTTCCTGAAGGCGGCGGAGCGCCTGCACGTCACGCAGACGACGGTGAGTGCGCGCGTCAAGACGTTGGAGGAGGAACTGGGGCGGCAGCTTTTCGTGCGCAACCGCAACGGTGCGCGGCTGACCGCGGCCGGCATCGAGTTCGAGCGCTTCGCCCAGATGTTCGTGCAGGTGTGGGAGCGGGCGCGCCAGCAGCTCGCGGTGCCCTCGGGCAAGACCGGCGTGGTGACGCTGGCCGCGGAACTCAGCCTGTGGAGCCCGCTGCTGGTCGACTGGATGGCGGGGATCAAGTCCGACGAGCCGCATCTGGCGGTCCGCGCCCATGTCGGCCTGCCGGACCAGCTCGTGGAGGAACTGCGGACAGGCACGATCGACGTCGCGCTTCTCTATTCGCCGCAACTTCTGCCGGGCTTCGAGGTGGAGCCGCTGATCGAGGAGCAGCTGGTGCTGGTGACCTCACGGAGCGGCGAAGCGGCGGAGGACCAGGAATATGTCCATGTCGACTGGGGGCCTGCCTTTTCCGTCCAGCATGGTGGGCATGCCACCTCGTCGGAAGAGATCGGAACATTTGCAGGCTTCGGCCCGCTGGGACTGGCCTATCTGCTCAAGGTCGGCGGCACCGGCTATTTCCGGCGCGGAATGGTGAAGCCGCTGATCGACGAGGGCCGGCTTGCGCTGGTGGAGAACGCCCCGGTCTTCGCCTATCCGGCCTATGCGGTCTATCCGGCGGATACCGGACATCGTGGCGAAGTCGCCGCCGCGCTCGCAGTGCTCAGAAAGGTTCTGGGTGCCGGCGCCGCGCGGGCGACGACCCTTTCTCCGCCTATGCAGAAGGGGGGTTCGCAGCAGGCCGACGGCTGAGGGACATGCTTATTTCAGCCTGGGGAAACCGGCTGTCACAGCGGCATGGTCAAGGATTGCTGCCCGCCGGCGGCGTTTCGTCGATGGTGAGGGAACCGCCACCCATGCCGCCCCCGCCCATTCCCATGCCGCCGCCTCCACCGCCACCGCCGCCACGCGAGCCGCCGCCGTCGCGTTCGCCCTTGCCGCGGCCGCTGGCGCCGGATGGCCGGGTTGGCCCCTGTGCGGGGACCGTCACGTCAGGCGGCACCGGCGCGAGGTCGAGCGCATCGCGGATGAAATTCCGCAGCGAGACGACGAGCTCGCCCGTATGGACGGGCTTTCCGGTCACCATGTCCTGGACGGCTTGCGCGGCGAGGCGGACCTGCTCCTCCGTGCCGAGAAGGATGATGTCGGAAAGCGCTGCCTCGACGGCGTCGCGGATGCGGCGCGCCCGATCGGAGGATGAGACGCCGTCGCGGGGGAGATCGGCTTCTGCCGACGGTTCGATGTCGCCTGCCGGTTGCGCGCGCCGGCGCAGGTCGCGCATATGGGTCGGGTCGACGGCCAGATTGCCGGTGAAGGAGCCGCCCAGCGTCTTGTAGGCTGCAATCAGCGTGCGCAGCCTTTCGTTGATCTGGCGGTTGGTACGCTCGCGGCGCTGCTGGATGGTGAACATCATGATCAGCCGGATGCCCATGGAGATGAGCGTGAAGAGCGCCAGGCCGATCAGCGTCAGGAAGATGCTCTGCCAGGAACTGAAGTCGAAACCGCGCAAGTGACCTCCGTTTCGTGCCCCGAGCGACCCCGCATCCTTGTCTCGGCGCGGCGGAATTCGCAACCGCATTTCGCCGGAGACCAGTGCCGCGACGGTGATCGGAGAAAGGTCGCGGCGGATAAGAAGTCCGCAAATTGCATTGCATGTGTGCCGATATTCCGTTCACTTTGTCCTGACAATTCGGCGCCGTCGCCTGAGCTGACGCCGAAGCGGTTCGGAGGAGATGAAATGCGGCTGAAGGACAGGGTTGTCGTCATCACCGGCGCGGCCGGCAATATCGGCGCGGCGACCGCGCGGCGCTGCGCGCGCGAGGGGGCGCGGATCGCTTTGCTGGATCGTGACCGCGCCGGCGTCGAGGCGGTGCGCGATGAACTGGCGGCGTCGGCTGAGACGTCGCATGGGAAGCATGTCGCGATGACGCTGGACGTGACTGATCCGGCGCAGGTGCGCGATGTGCTGGGCGAGGTGGCGCGGATGTGCGGCCCGATCCACACGCTGTTCGCCAATGCCGGCATCGAGGGCGGCAGCGTGCCGCTGGAGGACTATCCCGACGACGAGTTCGAGCGGGTGATGAAGGTGAACGTCACCAGCGTCTTCTACACGATGAAGTATGGCGAGCCGCTGATGTGCGACGGCGGCAGCATCGTGCTGACCTCGTCGGTGGCCGGCTTCATCGGCAGCGCCGTCAGCATCGGCTATTCGGCCAGCAAGCATGCGGTGATCGGCCTGATGCGCAGCGGCGCCAAGCATTATGGCCGGCGCGGCATCCGCGTGAACACGATCCATCCCGGCTTCGTGAAGAGCAACATGCTCTCGCGCATTCTTGAGGAGCGCGGCGGTACGGTCACGCTGGAGGACATGATGGCGAACCTGCCGCTGAAGGACTACCTGACGCCGGACAATATCGCCGACACCGTGGCCTATCTCGCCAGCGACGACAGCCGCTTGGTGACAGGCCAGACGCTGGTGATCGACAGCGGCTTCATGCTGCGCTGAGGGAGGAGAGCATGACGAAGACCAACCTGCCGGGTCCGGCACCGGACCAGCAGCGCGCGATGCTGCGCACGATGAAGCTGATCCGCGCCATGGAATCGCGCCTCAGCCAGGACAGTTTGCAGGGCCTGCTGCCGGGCACCGTTCATCTCTATATCGGCCAAGAGGCGGTCGCTGCGGGCGTCTGCGCGCATCTCAAGGATGACGACAAGATCACCAGCACCCATCGCGGGCACGGCCACTTCCTCGCCAAGGGCGGCTCGCCGGCGGCGATGATGGCGGAGATCCACGGCAAGGACACCGGCGTTTGCCGAGGCATGGGCGGTTCCATGCATGTGGCCGATGTGAGCAAGGGCATTCTGGGCGCCAACGGCATCGTGGCCGGCGGCATGGCGATCGCGACAGGTGCAGCCCTCGCTGCCCAGCTCGACGGCAAGGGCGGCGTGGCTGTGGCTTTCTTCGGCGACGGCGCGGCCAATGAGGGCGTGTTCATGGAGAACCTGAACATCGCCGCGGTGTGGAACCTGCCGCTGATCTTCATGTGCGAGAACAACGGCTATGGCGAGTTCACGCCCGCGCATACCGTCACCGCTGGGCGGTTGATCGACCGGGCGCGCGCCTTCGGCATGCCCTGCCACGAGGTGGACGGCAATGATGCGGATGCGGTCTGGGCCACTGCTGCCATAGCCGTCGAGCGGGCGCGGGCCGGCGAGGGGCCGAGCTATATCGAAGCCGCGACCTATCGCATCCACGGCCATTTCGAAGCGGAAGCGGTGATGCTGAAGAAGCCCTACCGTCCGGCCGAGGAAATCGAGGAATGGCGCGGCCGCGACCCCATCGCAGCCTATGTCGCGCGGCTGACCGAGGCCGGCGTGGTGACGCCGGAAGACGCTGCGGGCCTCGACGAGGAGTTTGCCGAGGTGGTGGAGAAGGCGGTAGCCGACGCGCAGGCAGCGCCCCTGCCGTCAAACGACCTTGCGGCATCGCTGATGTTCACCAACCGGACCGTCGAGGTGATGGCATGAAGAAGCGCTACGCCGCAGCCATCAACGAGGCGCTGCATGAGGAGATGGAACGCGACGAGCGCGTGATCCTGTTCGGCGAGGATGTCGAGGCGTCGATGTTCGGCGATACAGCCGGGCTGCTTGACCGGTTCGGCCGCAGGCGCGTGCGCAACACGCCGATCAGCGAGCAGACGCTGGCCGGCATGGCGGTGGGAGCTGCAGCCGCAGGCTACCGTCCGGTGCTGCACCTGATGTTCGGCAATTTCGTCTATACGGCGATGGACGCCATCGGCAACCAGATGGCGCGCATAAGGCTGATGACCGGCGGCCAGATGACCCTGCCGCTCACCGTCATCGCGGTCTATGGCGGTGGGCGCTCGTCGGCCGCGCAGCATTCCGATGCGCCGCATCCGGTGCTGATGAATCTCGGTGGCATCAATGTCGCCATGCCGGCCAATCCGGCCGACGGCAAGGGGCTGCTCAAAGCGGCAATCCGCGACGACAATCCCTGCTTCTTCCTGGAGGCGGGTGGGCGCGGGGCGGAAATGGGCGAGGTGCCGGACGGCGAGCACATCGTGCCTTTCGGCGCGGCATCCGTGCTGCGTGAGGGCAAGGACGCGACGCTGGTCGCCATCGGCACGATGGTGAAGCATGCGCGCGTGGCCGCCGACAATCTCGCCGCCGCCGGTATCGAGGTGGACCTGATCGACCCGCGCACCATGGTGCCGCTCGACTATGCGACGATCCTCGCTTCAGTGGAGAAAACCGGTCGCCTCGTCGTGGTGGACGAGGCGCGCGACAGCTGCAGCGCCGCCTCGCAGATCTGCGCGGTGGTTGCTGGGCAGGCCTTCTCCGCGCTGAAGGCGGGGCCGGCGCGGGTGACTGTTCCGGACGTATCGCTGCCCTATGCGCCAGTGGCGGAAAAGTCGTTGATCCCCAATCCCCAGCGGATCGAAGCACGCGTGCGTGCCCTTATCGGTTGAGGCAGAAGAATATGAAGATGACGCTCAAACTCGGCCGCTATGGCATGCAGATGGAAGAGGCCACTATCGTGAAGTGGCGCAAGCAACCGGGCGACGATATCGCGCCGGGCGACATTCTTTACGAGATCGAGACCGAGAAGGTGACGCAGGAGGTCGAAGCGCCGGGCGCAGGCCGCTTCATCGAGGCGCTGGTGCCGGAAGGCGAGAACGCGCAGGTCGGGCAGGCGGTCTGCGTGGTGGAGACCGTCTGACATGACACGTGCCACCGGCTACTGGCATACGGGCGTGACGGTGCGGGATGCCGCACGTTTTGCGGCCTATCTGCACGAGGTGCTGGGTCTGGAGATCGCCGAACCGGTGACGCTGGCCGAAGCCACTGCCGCGACGGTGACCGGCATCGACAATGCCGGCATCAAGGCGACTTTCGCGCGCGGGCCCGGCGTGACGATCGAACTGCTCGAATATGCGAGCAGCCCGGACACGGCCGCGATGACGCCGCCCGACGGCATTGGCGGCATGCATCTGGCCTTCATGGTCGATGATCTCGACGCGGTGCTGGCTGCCGGCGCGCCCTGGGGCCGCAGGCTGGTCGGCGGCATCTTCACCGCGACCACGGGGCCGAGGACCGGCTGGCGCATCTGCTACACGACCGACGACGACGGCATCCTGATGGAATTTGCGCAGGCGGCGCCCTGACTGGCCTTCCGCATTTCTCGCCTATCTATGATGGAGAGGAGACGGAGATGCGAAACAGGGAGATCGCGGTCGGCATCGCTGTGGGAACCGCAATAGGCGCATCGATAGGCACGGCCATGGGCGATATCGGGATCGGTGTCGGCGTCGGGCTGGCGCTGGGCCTTGCGCTCGGCTCGGCATGGAAGCAGTGGGGCTGAACCGCCAAAAACGAAAGCCCGCCGCGGGAGGAGGTGCGGCGGGCTCGATTCGATCGCGGCGCGGGAGGAGGATGCACCGCTCTCTATGCCGGCGTCACATCCGGGAGGAGTAGATGGCCGACTGGCGTTAGATAGTCAGTGATCTCCGGAGCACAAGACGCTAATCCGCGCGGTCCGCAAAAATCGGATTGACGCAGGGATAGCTGCCGGCTTGCGGGCGAAAATTCCGGGCATTCGCTGGCTCACAGCATTTCATTGCTGGCTCTTGCGGACATGCCGGCGGAAGATGTTTGCAGATCGGGTCGGCCGGCCACAGGCCGTGGTTCCTCAAGGCGACCAGATGGAGCAGACGATGACCCATATTCCGCTTTCACGGCGCACGATCCTGAAGGGAACGGCGCTTCTGTTGGCAACGACAGCTTTGTCGCGCGCGCAGGCGCAGGGCGGCGGAAGGCGGCTGATCGTTGCCGCCGATTCCGAGCCGCGCAATCTCAATCCGGCAATCGTCGCCAGCAATGGTGTGTTCTTCGTCGCCTCGAAGGTGATCGAGCCGCTGGCGGAAGCCTCCTTCGAGGGCGAGGACGGGCTGGCGCCGCGCCTCGCCCTTTCCTGGGAAGGCTCGCAGGACGGCCTGTCCGCCACCTTCAGGCTGCGCGAGGGCGTGACCTGGCACGACGGCAAGCCCTTCACCTCGGCGGATGTCGCCTTTTCGGCGCTGAAGGTCTGGAAGCCGCTGCAGAATCTCGGCCGGCTGGTCTTCGCCAATCTGGAGGCGGTGGACACGCCCGACGACCACACGGCCGTCTTCCGCTTCTCCAAGCCGACGCCGTTCCAGCTTATCCGCAACGCGCTGCCGGTCGTCTCCAGCGTGGTGGCGAAGCATGTTTTCGAGAACGAGGCGGATATCGCGGCGAGCCCGGCCAACAACAAGCTCGTCGGCACGGGTCCGTTCAAATTCGCCGAGCACCGGCCGGGCGAATATTACCGGCTGGAGCGCAATGCGGATTACTGGGGCGAGGGCGAGGCGAAGCTGGACGAGATCGTCTATCGCGTGCTGCCCGACCGGGCGGCGGCGGCCGGCGCGCTGGAAGCGGGCGAGATCCATCTCGCGGCCTTCAGCCAGGTTCCGCTGACCGACCTCGACCGCATTTCGAAAGTTGACGGGATCGCCGTCTATTCGAAGGGCTATGAGGCGCTGACCTACCAGCTTGTGGTGGAGATCAACCACCGCCGCAAGGAACTAGCCGACCTCAAGGTGCGTCAGGCGATCGCCCATGCCATCGACAAGGATTTCGTCGTGCGCACGATCTTCCTCGGTTATGCCGCTGCCTCGACCGGCATCGTGCCGAAGAACGCGCCTGAGTTCTACAATCCGGACGTGCCCGTCTATGGGTTCGACGTGGCGAAGGCCAATGCGCTGCTCGATGAGGGCGGCTATGCGCGGGGCGCCAACGGGGTGCGTTTTGCGCTCAAGCTGCTGCCCGCGCCCTATTTCACCGAGACCCGCCAGTTCGGCGACTATCTGCGGCAGGCGCTTGCCGCGGTCGGCATCGACGCCACGGTCGTCAACAACGACTCGGCAGCACACCAGAAGGCGGTCTATACTGACCATGATTTCGATCTTGCCGTCGCGCCGCCGGTGTTTCGCGGCGATCCCGCGATCTCCACCACCATCCTCGTCAGGGGCGGCACGCCGGCCGGCGTGCCCTTCTCCAACCAGGGCGGCTACGCGAACCCTCAGATCGACGCGCTGATCGACAAGGCCAACGAGACTGTGGACATTGCGACGCGCACCGAGCTTTTCAAGCAGTTCCAGCGCAAGGTGGCTGAAGACCTGCCCCTCATCAACGTGGCGGAATGGGGCTTCATCACGGTTGCCAGCACGGCAGTGAAGAACGTTTCGAACAACCCGCGCTGGGCGGTTTCTAACTGGGCCGATACCGAGCTGGAATCGTGATAGGCTGGCGGAAACGCCTCTAAATTATTCCGGTTTGAACCGCCCACCGTCGCGCATGAAACACCTCCACCCTTACCCTCCCCACAAGGGGGAGGGGGTCGTCAGCCTCTCAGAATCCCCCTCCCCCTTGTGGGGAGGGGTGAGGGGTGGGGGTCTACGACGCGGCCGATTCCACCAGAAGCGTAAATGCTCCGGGCATCCCGCATGAACCGTGCCTTCCGCCTTCTCGGGCGCCGAGCGATCAGCAGCATTCCGGTGCTGCTGATCGTCGTCGTGGGCGCCTTCCTGCTGCTGGAAGCCGCGCCGGGCGATGCGGTAGATGCCTATCTCCTGTCGATCGGCGGTGGCGATCCGGCGCTGGTGCAGGCGCTGCGCGAAAGCTACGGACTCGACCAGTCGCTGCCGGCGCGGCTATCGCTCTATCTTTCGGCCCTAGCGCGGCTCGATCTCGGATGGTCGGTGACCTTCGGCCGGCCGATCCTCGACCTGATCCTGGAGCGCCTGCCGAACACGCTGTGGCTGATGGGCAGCGCGGTGGCGCTGGCTTTCACCCTGGGCTCTGCGCTCGGCATCATCGCCGGCGCGCGGCCGGGAAGCGTGCGTGACCGGCTGCTTTCGACCGGCTCCCTGGCGCTCTATGCAGTGCCGAGCTTCTGGCTCGGGCTGGTGCTGATCCTTGTCTTCGCGGTGCAGTTGCGCTGGTTCCCGACCTCCGGCATCGCGACTATCGCCTCGGGCAAGCAGGGCATCGCCCGCGCCATCGACATCGCGCATCACCTCGTCCTGCCGGTCTGCTCGCTGGGCTTCATCTATCTGGCGCTGTTCCTGCGCATGACGCGCGCCGGCATGGCCGAGGCGTGGCGGCAGGACTATGCGCTGGCAGCGCGCGCGAAAGGGCTGGCAAGGCGGCGGATCGTGCTGCGCCATGTGGCGCGCAACGCGCTGCTGCCGCTCGTCACCATGCTCGGGCTCCAAGCCGCCTCCATGCTGGGCGGCAGCGTCGTGGTGGAGAGCGTGTTCGCGGTGCCTGGCTTTGGCCGGCTGGCGCAGGAGGCGGTCGCGGGGCGCGACGCGCCGCTCTTGACCGGCATCATCCTCGTCAGCGCCGTCATCGTCATCCTCATCAATCTCGCCGTCGACATCGCCTATGGCATCCTCGACCCGCGCGTCGGCGCGTCGGAAGGGAGGGCGGCATGAGCCTGCTGCGCCGGCTGTCGCGCTCGCCGGAAGGCCTGGCCGGGCTGATCCTGCTTGGCCTGCTGGTGCTCGCGGCGCTTCTGGCACCGGTGCTGTTTCCCGACGATCCGCTGTCGATCGCCGGCCCGGCGCTGCTGCGGCCCTTCGCCGATCCGGCCTTTCCGCTGGGCACCGACCGGCTCGGCCGCGACGTATTGGCCGGCCTGTTCCATGGCGCGCGGGCGTCGCTCGCCGTCGGCCTCGCCGCCGCCGCTGTCGCGCTCGTTGCCGGCGCGATCGTCGGCACGCTGGCTGGCTTTGCCGGCGGGCTGGTGGACGAGACGCTGATGCGCGTGGTGGATGCGTTCCAGACCGTGCCCGGCTTCCTGCTGGCGCTCGCCTTCGTCAGCGTGACCGGCGCGTCACTGCCGGTGGTCATCTTTGCCATCGCGCTGGGCGCATGGACGGGGCCGGCGCGGCTGGCTCGTGCAGAGGTGCTGTCGATCCGCGAGCGTGACTATGTCGCCGCAGCGCGCGTCATAGGCATGCGGCCGCTGGAGATCGCGCTGCGGGAGGTGCTGCCCAACGCCCTGCCGCCGGTGCTGGCGCTTTCGGCGGTGATAGTCGCCAATGCGGTGCTGATCGAATCCGCGCTCTCCTTCCTCGGTTTGGGAGATCCCAACATCGTCACCTGGGGTTCGATGATCGCGGAAGGGCGCAACGTGCTGCGCACCGCACCTTTCCTGTCCATCGTGCCAGGCCTCGGCCTCGTCGCCACCGTGCTCGGCGTCTATCTCCTCGCGGAGGGACTTTCGGACGCGCTGGCGCGCAGGAAGTCGCGGGCATGAGTGGCAGGCTGGCTACCCTTCGCGGCCTCGGCGTCACCTATGGCGCGGGGCCGGCCGCGCTGTCGGATATCGATCTCGCCATTGCCGCGGGCGAGCGGCTTGCCGTGATCGGCGAGAGCGGGTCAGGCAAGAGCACGCTGGCGCTGGCGCTGGCCGGCCTGCTGCCCGACAATGTACGGATGATGGGCAGCATCGCATGGGAGGGCGAGGTGAAGCCCGTTCCGGGCCGTGATATCGGCTTCGTCTTCCAGGATGCCGGCGCGAGCCTCAATCCGGTGTTGCAGGTCGGCGAACAGGTGGCCGAGGTGGCGCAGAGGCATCTCGGCCTGAACTGGCGGGAGGCATATGCTTATGCGCGCGACCTGCTGACGCAGGTGCAGATCCCCGCGCCCGACACCGTATTGAACGCCTATGCGCACCAGCTTTCCGGCGGCCAGCGCCAGCGCGTGGCGATCGCGGCGGCCATCGCGGCGCGGCCGCGCCTGCTGATCGCCGACGAGCCGACGAGCGCGCTCGACACCATCGTGCAGAGCGAGATCGTCGCGCTTCTCGAACGGCTGGTGCGGGAGGCCGGCATGACGCTGGTCTTCATCAGCCACGACATCGCGCTCGTCTCCGGCTTTGCCGAGCGCATCGCCGTGCTGCATCAGGCGCGGCTGGTCGAGGCGGGGCTAACGGCGGATGTGCTGCGTTCGCCAAGGGAAGCCTATACGGCGCGCCTTATCACCAGCCATATCGGCCTCGATACGCCGCGTCTGGTCGGAGCCCCGGCATGACGGCGCTGCTACGCACCACCGGCCTGTCGAAGACCTTTTCAAGCGGTGGCCGGCGCGTCACCGCGCTTGACGATGTTTCGCTCACGCTGGAAGCCGGCGAGACGCTGGGCCTCGTCGGTCCCTCGGGGAGTGGAAAGTCGACGCTGGCGCGCGTGCTTTTGCGGCTCACCGAGCCCGACGCAGGCCGCATCGACTTCGCGGGTACGGACTTCACGGCGCTCCGGGGCGAGGCGCTGCGGCGGATACGCAGGCGCATCCAGATGGTGTTTCAGGACCCGCTCGCCGCCTTCAACCCGCGTGCGACGGTGGCCGATGCGCTGGGCGATCCGCTGCGCGTGCATGGCCTTGCCGGCCGGCGCGAGCGACCGGCTGAAGTCGCCCGCCTGCTCGGCCGGGTCGGCCTGGCGCAAGATCTCGCCGCACGGCCGATCCACGAAATCTCCGGCGGCCAGCGCCAGCGTGTGGCAATCGCCCGCGCGCTGGCGACCGGACCGGAGCTGATCGTGCTGGATGAGGCGGTTTCCGCGCTCGACGTGACGGTGCGAGGGCAGATCCTCGACCTGCTGGTTTCGCTCCAGCGGCAGGACGGCATCGCCTATGTCTTCATTTCGCACGACCTTGCCGTGGTGCGCGCCGTCTCGCACCGCATCGCGGTGATGGATCAGGGACGGATCGTCGAGCAGGGTCCGGTACAATCCGTGGTCGAAAATCCGCAATCGGCGACCGCGCGTGCGCTTGTCGCGGCGGTTCCGCGCCTCATGAGGCAGGTGGGGGAAGATCGCGATTGAGCCAGAAAATATACGGTTAGTCGATTCTTGTATACAAAGAGTATCGACAGATCGGTCCGTTTGGACTAGTCCTTCGACCGTGCCGGAGGCGGAGGAGATGATCTTGACAAGGGCAGAGTTGCGCCTTGCAAGTTCCGCCATGGCGGTTTCGGCTGCAGATTCCCGCCTGCGGGCGGACATCGGAACGGGAGCAGAGTGAATGAGTGCAGATTATGACATCGTGGTCGTCGGCGCCGGCATGGCCGGCATGAGCGCGGCACTCACGGCGGGGCGGCTGGGCCGCAAGGTCGCGCTGCTGTCGAATGGCATGCCGGGCGGCCAGCTTCTCAGCATCGAGCACATTGACGGCGTGCCCGGCTATGCCGACGCACTGGCTGGCTACGATCTGTGCCCGATCACGCAGGAGCAATGCGATGCGGTCGGCGTCGAACTCGTCGTCGAGGCCTGTGAAGGCATTGTGGCAAATGGCGACGGCTGGACCGTGTCGAACGAGTCGGGCGACATCGATGCAAGGGCGGTGATCATCGCCAGCGGAACCGCGCTCGCCAAGCTCGGCGTGCCGGGCGAGGAAGCCTTCGCCGGCAAGGGCGTGAGCGATTGCGCGAGCTGCGACGGACCGTTGCTGCGCGGCAAGGTGGCCGTGGTGGTGGGTGGCGGCGATTCCGCCATGCAGGAGGCGCTGGTGGTGGCCGAACATGCGGCCAGGGTGGTGCTGGTCACCAATGGCGACACGCTGCACGGGCAGGCCGACTATCGCGAGAAGGTCGAGGCCAGCGACAAGATCGAGAAGCGGTTCAACTCGACCGTGACCGAGATCATGGGCGAGGGCGGTGTGAGCAAGGTCAGGATCAAGGATCTGGCGAGCGGCGCGGAGGAAGAACTGGACGCAGACGGTATATTCGTCTTCATCGGCCTTACGCCCAATACGGGCTTCCTTGGCGATCTCGTTCCGCTGGACGGCAAGGGGCATGTTCGGGTCGACGCGGCGCTGCGCACGCCGGTCAGGGGTATCGCCGCCGCTGGCAATGCGCGTGCGGGCGGTGCATTCCGCGCCGCCGGCGTGATGGGCGACGGTGCGATCGCCGCGAAGGCGGTCGACGACTATCTCACGACGGGCGAGTGGGCGCACCAGAACTGACGGGCGACGTCCTTTCGGCCGATCTCATTGTTTTGACCGCATTGTGCGGCGCTTGGCTGCGAAACGCCTTGTCCCGGCTGCTCAGAAGCGGATGACCAGCCTTCCCCTCGTCCCGCCGGCTTCCAGCCGGCGGTGGGCATCCGCGGCTCTTTCGGGCGGATAGGTTTCCGCCACGCGCAGCGTGATCTCGCCACGCTCGACCTGTTGCCGAAGCCGGTCGAGCTTCTCCCATTCCTGCGCATAGGAGCGCACCAGGGTCGCCGTGAAACGGATATCGCGCTGCGGCGCGCCCAGAAAGCCGCGTACGGATGTGAAGGCGCCGCCGTCGCGGACGGCGGGAATGACGCGTTCATTGAGCACGGCGCCGTCCGCGAGCCCGTCGACCCCTTCGGGGAAGTGCGCGCGAATGCGCGATGCGACGTCGTCGCCCCTGCGCACGACAATGTCGGCGCCGAGCGAGGCCACCAGATCCTCGTCCTTTCGGAGGCGTCGGCGATGACGGTGAGCCCTTCGGTCTTGGCGATCTGGATGACATAGCCGCCATAGGCGCCGGCCGCACCCGTCACCGCGATGACCTGACCGGGCGACAGCCGGAGCAGGTCGAGGGATTGGCGCGCCGTTAGCCCGTTCATCGGCAGGGTGGCTGCCTCGGCATGCGTCTTGCCGGCCGGCGCGCGTGCGACCGATCGATGGTCGAGGACGATCTGCTCGCGATACGCGCCGTGGCTGCCCTTCGGCACGACGATCGCCATGACGGCATCGCCGGGATTGAGCCTGTCCGGAACGCCTTCGCCGACTTCATCGACGGTCCCGGCCACCTCCATTCCCGGTATGTAGGGCGGCGGATCGACCTTCTGCTGCTCGGCGCGGGAACCGTCGCGTACGGCCATGTCGGTGGGGTTCACCGTCGCGGCATGGACGCGGATCCGCACCTGACCGGCACCGGCGTGAAGTTCGGGCAGATCGAGGACCTGAAGAACGTCCGGGGTGCCATGCGTGAAAAGTCCAACCGCCCGCATCGCTTCATCCTTCCCTGCAATCGGATCCATCCTCGGCTGGACGAGCCCGCGGGGTCAAGCGGTTCGTGCCGCCGGAAGAATAGTCCGGATCGGGCTTGACCCGCCTGCCTTTCGGGGGTGCTATTGGCGAATGGCTTTGTCGTGGCGGTTGGCTTCGAGATCGGCGTGCGGTTCCCATCCGTCGCCGGATGATTTGCCTATGTCCGGCGGCGCCTGATTTTCTCGCAGCATGTCAGGAGGTACCCATGTCAGATCAAGGCAACCCCAGCAATCATCGGCCAACCGGCTCCACGACGGGCGCCGGCGCTCCCGCACCGAGCGACCGCAATTCGCTCAGCGTCGGCGCGGATGGCCCCATCTTGCTGCACGACGTGCATTTCCTCGAGCAGATGGCGCATTTCAACCGCGAGAAGGTGCCCGAGCGCCAGCCCCATGCGAAGGGCGCCGGTGCTTTCGGAGTCTTCGAGACGACCGAGGATGTGTCAGCCTATACAAGGGCCGCGCTGTTCCAGAAGGGTGCCTCGACCGAGATGCTGGCGCGCTTCTCCACCGTCGCCGGCGAGATGGGCAGCCCCGATACCTGGCGCGACGTGCGCGGCTTCAGCCTCAAATTCTACACCAGCGAGGGCAATTACGACCTCGTCGGCAACAATACGCCGATCTTCTTCGTGCGCGATCCGATGAAATTCCCGCATTTCATCCGCAGCCAGAAGCGGCTTCCGGATTCGGGCCTGCGCGACAACCACATGCAGTGGGACTTCTGGACCAACAATCCCGAAAGCGCCCATCAGGTCACCTATCTGATGGGCGAGCGCGGCCTGCCCCGCACCTGGCGCAACATGAACGGCTATGGTTCGCACACCTATATGTGGATCAATGCGAGGGGAGAGCGCTTCTGGGTCAAGTACCACTTCCATACCCAGCAGGGTATGGCGTTCTTCTCCAATGAGGAAGCCGCCGCCATGGCCGGCGCTGATGCCGATTTCCATCGCCGCGACCTGTTCGAGGCGATCGGGCGCGGCGAGCATCCGAGCTGGAAACTGTCGGTCCAGATCATGCCCTATGAGGATGCGAAGACCTACCGGATCAATCCGTTCGACCTGACCAAGACCTGGCCGCATGCGGACTATCCGCTGATCCCGGTCGGCAGGATGACGCTCAACCGCAATCCGGAGAATTTCTTCGCCCAGATCGAGCAGGCGGCCTTCTCGCCCGGCAATACGGTGCCCGGCATCGGCCTGTCGCCGGACAAGATGCTTCTCGGCCGCGCCTTTGCCTATAATGACGCGCAGCGCAACCGCATCGGCACCAATTTCCATCAGTTGCCCGTCAACCAGCCCAAGGTGCCGGTGAACAGCTACATGTTCGATGGCCACATGGCCTATCATCATAGCGGCAACGAGCCGGTCTATGTGCCCAACAGCGGCGGGCGGGCCTGGGCCGACGAGACCGGGCCGGTGGCCGATGGCTGGGAGGCCGACGGTGCGATGGTGCGCAGCGCCTATACGCTGCGCAGCAATGACGACGATTTCGGCCAGCCGGGCATTCTCGTGCGCGACGTGTTCAACGACGACCAGCGCGCCAGGCTCGTGGATCAAGTGGCCGGCAGCCTGCTGGGCGGCGTTCGCGAACCGGTACTGGGTCGCGCATTCCAGTATTGGAAGAGCATCGATGCCGATGTCGGCGCCCGGATCGAGGAAAAGGTGCGTCGGGCCGGCGCGCCGAAGCCCGCCGAAGGCATGGGAGAGGGCTGAGCAAGCCGCGCTCCTCGTGTCGCGAACCGCGCCCGTCCGTTCCCACAGCGGAACCGACGGGCGCGGGACGGCGGTTCAGTTCACTTTCCACGGGGCCGCGCCGGGCGCAAGGCGCGAGCCCAGCGCCCCCGCCGCTGCGGCGAGCAGGAGGGTCACGGCCACGATCACCGTTGCGAGCGCCGCGGCCCCGGTCGAGTTGCCCTCATATTGAAGCTGGAAGACCAGCACGCCCAGCGTTTCGTTTCCCGTCGACCACAGCAGCGCCGAAAGGGTGAGCTCGTTGAAGGCGGTCATGAAGACGAGCAGCGCGCCGGCCATGGCCGCAGGCAATACCGCCGGCGCAACGACCGAGGCCAGCCGCCGCAGCGGCTGAGCGCCGACGATGCGCGCCGCCTCGTCGACGGCCGGATCGAGGCTCTGCATGGCGCCCGCGACCGGCCGTTGCGCCAGCAGGAGGAAGCGGCCCAGATAGGCGACCAGCAATATCCAGAAGCTGCCATAGATCGACACGCCGAGAAGCGGCAGCGGCGGCAGGAACACGATGATGACGCCCAGCGCCAGCACCGTGCCCGGCACCGCATAGGGCGCCTCGGCGGCGGCGTCGAGAAAGCGCGCCACGCCGCGGCCGCGTATGACGGCCGCATAGGAGAGCGCGACCGACACCAGGGCCGACAGGATGGCGGCAATGGAGGCAAGCGCGAAACTGTTGGCGAAGGCGCGCCGCACCGTCTCGCTGTGGGTCAGCCGTGCGAAATTGTCGAGTGTCAGCGTGTCCCAGCCGAGCTTCATGCCGATGGCGGGAACCAGCGCGCTCGACAGCAAGGCGAGCAGCGGCAGAACGGAAAGCACCGCCAGCGCCAGCCATGTGGCGGCTGCCGCTGGCATGCGTCCGCGCCCGAGTTTCATCGGGACGATGGACGCGCCGCTGCGGTCGAGCGTGCCGGCGCGCCGGACGAGCGCATATCGCAGCAGCAGCCCGGCTGCCGCGAGCGAGACGAGCAGCAGGGTGATGGCGGCCACTTCGCCGAGCACCGAAGGGCCGAAGCCGTTCAACCGCTGGTAGATCAGCGTCGTCAGCAACGTGATGCGGCCCGGTATGCCGAGCAGGGCCGGCACGCCGAAATTGCCGATCGCGGAGACGAAGGCGAGGGCTGCCCCCGCCAGCACGGCCGGCAATATGGCGGGCAGGACGATCCCCGTCACGATGCGGCTCCGGCGCGCGCCGGCGATCCGCGCCGCCTCGACCAGATCCTGCGGCAGCACGCTGATGCCCGCCGCCACCGAAAGCAGGACCAGCGGCATATGTTCGAGACCCATCACCCAGACGATGCCGGACATGGAATAGATCGGGTTGGTCTGGCCGGGCGCCGGCGCAAGGCCGAACAGAGCCAGCAGCGTGCTCGACGGGCCGGTCAGCTCGATCCATGCCAGCGCCGAGATTTGCGGTGGGATCAGCATGGGCAGCAGCGCAAGGAACAGCAGCGCGCGGCGGCCAGGCAGGTCCGTCAATCGCAGCAGGAGGGTGAGGGCGGTGCCGAGGATCGTCGAGACGGCGGTCGAAAGCAGCGCAGCCTGCACGGTGTTGTTGAGCGCGCGGGCAACCGAGCGGCTGGCGAGCGTCTCGGCGGCGATGCCGAGCAATGCGCCGTCCGCGCCGGGCCGCAGCGCTTCGGCGAGAAGCCGGCCGAGCGGCAGGATGGCGACGATCGCCACATAGGCGAAGAGGCCCGCAAGCAGCAGGGCCTCCCCGGAAAGGCGGTGCGCGGCCGGTTGTGCCGGCCGGCGCCCGAATGTCGCGGTCGCGTCAGCCACCGAAAAGGTCGGCGAAGGCCTTCTTGTTGGCCGCATCGTCGGCCAGCATCTTCGCCGGGTCCGAAGGCAGGACGGTCAGCGAGGACATCGCGGGATAGCCGGCCGGCGGCTCGACGCCGTCGAAGATCGGGAAATAGCCCTGTTCGACCGACTGGCGCTGCGCCGTTTCCGAAAGCTGCCAGTCGACGAAGACCTTGGCGGCATCGAGGCTGTCGCTGCCCTGCAGGATGGCGACCGGCTGGGTGATCGACGACACGCCTTCCTTCGGGAAGACGAAGTCGACGGGCGAGCCCTTGGCCTTGGCGTTCAGCGCCATGTATTCGATGATGATGCCATAGGGCTTCTCGCCGCGGGCGACCGCCTCGACGACGGTGCCGTTACCCTGACCGGCAACAGCGCCGTTCTCTGCCAGCTTCTCGTAATAATCCCAACCGAACTGCTCCTGCTGGGTCATGGTGCCGACATGGATCACCGCCGCGCCGGAATAGAGCGGGCTCGGCATGATCAGGCCGGACGCAATGGCCTTGTCGGTGAGGTCGGCCCAGGAGGCGGGCGGCGTCTTCACCAGATTGGTATTGTAGATGATGCCGGTGGTGATCAACTTCGTGCCGAAGAAGGTCATGTCGGGATCGACCACGCTCTTGGGGAGCTTCTCGACCGGCGCGTCCTTGTAGGCATAGAGCAGGCCCTGGTCCTTCACCTGCGTCATGGCGACGGCGTCGGCGATCAACAGCACGTCGGCCTGGATGGCGCCGGCCGCATGCTCGGCCTGGAGCTTGCTCATCAGTTCGGTGGTGCCGGAGCGGAACAGCTCGACCTTGATGCCGGGATGATCCTCGTTGAAGGCGGCGATCACGGCCTGCATCTGATCCGTCGGCTGCGAGGTGTAGACGGTGATGGTCGCGTCCTGTGCGGATGCGGCGAAGGGCGCGGCGGCCAGCAACAGGGCGGCCGAAAGCGCACGGAAGGTGGACAACATGGGAACCTCTTGGACAGGGCGGTCACGGGAGACCTGAAAGCGGATGGAGCCTTAGGCCGCGCAAGTGACAGCCGCGTGACGGCGCGGCTTACGGACCGGCAGGCGGTATCAGCCATGCATGGCCGATGGTCAGCGCGATCCTGTCGCCGGGCTTCATCCTGCGCGTCGCATGCGCGACGAGGACGGAGCCATCATCGAGCCCGCAGCGCAATGCGTAGTAGCCGCCGCGATAGATGCAGGAGATGACGGTGGCCGGCAGCGCACCGTCCGCCTGCGGGTCGGCAAGCGCGACATTCTCCGGCCTGACGGAGGCGAGTTGGGTTCCCGGCGCCTCTGCCGGCGGTGCCGCGAAGGATCGCCCGCCGATGGCGAACGACCCGCCGGCCTGCGCATCCTGCCGCACATTGACGGGCAGCACGACGCCGTCGCCGATGAAGCGCGCGACCATGGCGGTTGCCGGCCGCGCATACAGCGTCTCGGGTGCGCCGCTTTGTTCGATGCGCCCTCCGTCCATCACCACGATCCGGTCGGCGATCGCCATCGCCTCGGCCTGGTCATGCGTGACGAAGACGAAGGTGGCGCGAGTCTCCTCGCTGATGCGGCGGAACTCGTCCAGCATGAGCGCGCGCAGATGGGCGTCGAGATTGGCGAGCGGCTCGTCGAGGAGGATCAGCGAGGGCGACATTGCGAGGCAGCGCGCCAGCGCGGCGCGCTGGCGCTGGCCGCCGGAGAGCTCCGCTGGCCGGCGCGTGCCGAACTCGGCCAGCCCGACGCGGCGCAAGGCTGCATCCACGGCGGCGTCGATCTGCTTTCTGGCCATGCCGCGCACGCGCAGGCCGAAGGCGACGTTTTCCGCCACGGTCATCGTCGGCCACAGCGCATAGGACTGGAACACCATGCCCAGCCCGCGATGCTCCGGCTCGATGAAAACGCCCTTGCCGGCGACGATGCGGTCGCCCAGGGCGATCTCGCCGCTGTCGGGCCTCTCCAGTCCGGCAATGAGCCGCAGCAGCGTGGTCTTTCCGCATCCCGACGGGCCGAGCAGCGCCACGAATTCGCCCGAGGGGATTTCCAGATCCACCCGGTCGACCGCCCTCGTGCCGGCGAAGGCCCTGGAAACACCGGATAGGGTGAGTGTCGTCATCTGTCCTGCCTGTCGGAGCGGCGGATGCGGGAGACGTCCGCCGATCCTCTTCCTGATCAGCAGCCAGCCTCCTATGACGTTTGGGCGACAATCATGTGTCAGCGACCGCAGGCAACCTCCCGCGAGCGGGGATGTCCATGGCCGTTGCTTCCAGATCCGGTTATGATCATCCGAATTCAGGGCGGATTGTGCCTTCGGAGGAAGAAATGGACCGGCTCGAATGCGACCGCATGTTCATTGCCGTCATGGAAACCGGCAGCTTCGTTGGCGCCGCGCAGCGGCTGGGGACCAGTTCCGGCCAGGCCTCCAAGCTGGTCTCGCGGCTGGAAAGCGATCTCGGGGCGCGGCTCCTGAACCGGACGACGCGGACGGTGTCGCCGACGGAAGCGGGGCAGGCCTATTATGAAAGGCTGCGTCCGCTTATCGACGAACTCGATATGCTGGACCTCGATATCCGCAGCATTTCTCAATCTCCGCGCGGCCGGCTTCGCCTCACCGCGCCGCTCACCTTCGGCGTCGTGGAACTTGCGCCGGCGCTCAACGTCTTCGCCGCCCGATATCCCGATATCGAACTCGATGTGAGCTTCTCCGACCGGGTGGTCAATCTGCTGGACGAAGGGTTCGACATGGCCGTGCGGGTCGGCCGCCCGAACGATTCGAGCCTCATCATCCGCAGGCTGTGCGTAGTGCGCATCGTCGTGGTCGCGGCACCGGACTATATCGAGCGGCATGGCGCGCCCGAAACGCCCGCCGATCTGGCAGGGCATGTCTGCATCGTCGATACCAATTTCCGCGAGCCGCAGCGCTGGCCCTTCAGCGACAAGGACGGAAAGGTGCAGCTGGCCGGCGTGCAGGGGCGGATACGCTATTCCAACACCGAGGCCTGCCTCCAGGCGGCCGAAGCCGGTCTCGGCCTTGCCTGCGTTCCCGGCTTCGTGGCCGGCGAGGCAATCCGATCGGGGCGCGTGGTCCGTCTTCTCCAGGCGTTCGAGCCGGAGCCCTATGAAGTCCACGCCCTCTATCCGCACAGCCGCCATCTCGCGGCGAAGGTCCGGCTGCTCGTCGATTTCCTGGTGGAGCGCTATCACGGTCCGCCGCGATGGGAAGCAGGCTGGTAGATTGCTTCCATAATGGATTTAATCTACTTCCATTCGTCTGGATTATCTTCAGAAAGGATCGGTGCCATCTTCTTGTGAACACGCAGACCGCGTCATCGCAAAGGAGAACGGACATGAACATTTCGATCATCGGTGCCGGCAATATGGGAAAGGGGCTTGCCGCCCTCTTCGCTAAGGCCGGCCATAAGGTCGCCCTGGCCGCCCGGGACACCGACAAGGCCGTGGCCGCGGCGAACGAACTGGGCGCCGGCGTCACTGCGGTTGCCATCGCCAAGGCAGGCGAGGGGGCCGACATCGTCGTGCTGGCGGTGCCCTACGAAGCGGCTGCGGCCGCTGTCGAAGCCGCCGGCGGTCTTGCCGGAAAGCTGGTCGTCGACATCACCAATCCGATGAAGGCGGACTTTTCTAGCCTGAGCATCGGCCACACGACCAGCGCGGCCGAGGAAATCCAGAAGAGCGCACCCGCCGCACGCGTGGTGAAGGCTTTCAACACCATCTTCGCACAGGTGCTCCAGAATGGCGGGCAGGCGGGCGGTCGCCCGGCCACGGTCTTCGTGGCGTCCGATGATGCCGATGCCCGCGCCAGCATTGCCGAACTCGCGCGCAGTGCCGGATTCGAGACGGTCGAGACGGGCAATCTCGCCTCCGCACGCCTCCTTGAACCGGTCGCGGCCCTGAACATCGCGCTGGGCTACGGCCTTGGCCACGGCACCGACATCGCACCCACCTGGCAGCGGACTGCCTGACATATCCGACAAGGAACAAGACCATGACCGATGCAACCTATGAAAACGCCCCCCGGACCTCTCTCGTCGCCGGCGTCGCCAATGCCGAGCTTGCCGCAACGATCCTGCGCGTCTCAATGGGCGTCCTCTTCCTCGCCCATGCGGGGCTGAAGCTCTTCGTCTTTACCCCGGCGGGAACGGCAGCCTATTTCGCCAGCCTCGGCTTTCCCGGCTTCCTCGCCTATCTCGTCATCGCGGCGGAACTTGCCGGCGGCATCGCGCTGATCCTCGGCGTCGCCACCCGCTGGGTGTCGCTCGCTCTGGTGCCGGTGCTGCTCGGTTCCATCTATGCGCCGCATGGCGCGGCCGGCTTCTTCTTTTCCAATGAAGGCGGCGGCTGGGAGTTTCCCGCCTTCTGGGCGGTCGCTCTCATCGTCCAGGCCCTTCTTGGAGACGGCGCCTTCGCGCTCAAGCGTGGCCGCGCCTGACCTTCCCACTCGACCGCGGGGCAAGCCTCGCGGTCCCCTCGATCCGGAGATCTGCCATGACTGCCGCAACCGAACATTTCGATATGAGCACGGTGCCGATGCGCATCGGCACCGTCCGGCTGAAGGTGCGTGACCTCGACGCCGTGTCGGACTTCTACCAGCGCATGCTGGGGCTGGTCCCGCTCGAGAAGGGAAAGAGCGGGGCGATATTGGGGACGGATGCAACGCCGCTGCTGGCGCTTGAAGGTGACGCGGGCCTGAGGCCCGGCGACCAGCGTCAGGCAGGGCTCTTCCACACCGCCTTCCTGATGCCCACGCGTGCCGACCTTGCCTGCTGGCTGGGCCATATCGCGACCATCCGGGCACCGTTGCAGGGCGCGTCGGACCATATTGTCAGCGAGGCGCTCTATCTTGCCGATCCCGAGGGCAATGGCATCGAAGTCTATGCCGACCGCCCGGTCTCCCGCTGGCGCGGCGCCAATGGCGCGATCCATATGACCACGGACCCGCTCGACATTCAGGATCTCCTGAATGCCGCCGGCGAAACCCGCTGGACCGGCTTTCCGAAGGGCGGCAGCATCGGCCATGTCCACCTGCAGGTGGGCGACACGGCAGCGGCGGATCGCTTCTACCGCGATGTGCTGGGCTTCGACATCGCTTCCGACTATCCCGGCGCAAGCTTCTACGGCAGCGGCGGCTATCATCATCAACTGGCCGGCAATATCTGGAACAGCCGTGGCGCGGGCCTTCGGCCGCAGGGCATTGCGGGGCTCGACAGCGTCGAGATCGTCATGCGCGATGCGGACGACATCGCGACGATCGCGGCACGCGCCGAAAGCGCCGGCATCGAAACCGTGAACAGCCCCGAGGGCACGACCCTGCGCGATCCGTGGGGAACCGCCATCAGGCTCGTCGGCTGAGGAGAAACATCATGCTTGTGAACGGAAAATGGACGACGGACTGGCAACCGGTCCAGAAGGCCGACGCGGAAGGGCGGTTTCTGCGCCAGACGTCGAGCTTCCGCAACTGGGTGACGCCGGACGGCAGCGCCGGCGCGACGGGCGAGGGCGGCTTCAAGGCGGAGCCCGGCCGCTACCATCTCTATGTGGCGCTGATCTGCCCCTGGGCCTCGCGCACGCTGATCGGGCGCAAGCTCAAGAAGCTCGACGAGGTGATTTCCGTCTCCGTCGTCGAGCCGGCGCTGACGGAACAGGGCTGGCGCTTCGGCGACTATCCCGGCGCGGATCGCGACGAGGTCAATGGCGCTACTTACATGCACGAGCTCTATACGCGTGCCGATCCCGAAATATCGGGCAGGGCGACGGTGCCGGTCTTGTGGGACCGGCAGCGCGGCACGATCGTCAACAATGAGTCCGCCGATATATTGCGGATGATGAATTCCGGCTTCGGCGATCTCGCCGACTCCGCCTTCGACCTCTATCCGGCCGATCTGCAGGTGCAGATCGATGCGCTGAACGCCAGCATCTATCCGCGCTTCAACAATGGCGTCTATCGCGCCGGCTTCGCCACCAGCCAGAAGGCGTATGAGGAGGCCTTCCAGGAGGTGTTCGCCACGCTCGACGAAGTCGAGGAGAGCCTCGGCGACGGCAGGGGCTTCCTCCTCGGCGAGCGCCTCACGGAGGCCGATGTGCGGTTATTCGTGACCTTGGTGCGCTTCGATGTGGCCTATCACGGCCTGTTCAAGTGCAATCTGCGGCGCATTGCAGACTATCCCCGCTTGAGCGCCTATCTGGACCGTTTCCTCGGTGTGCCTGGCGTGCGCGAGACGGTCAATATCGACCATATCAAGCGCGGCTACTATTCGATCAAGGCGCTGAACCCGACCGGCATCGTGCCTGTTGGACCGGCATTGCCGAAGGCGCTGGCGTAACCGCGATCAACGGCCCGGCAAGGGAGCAAGTGACGACAGCGCCGCGACGAATGCCTGCGTCGCGGCCTCGACAGCGCCGGAATTGTCGATGCGGATGTGGGTCGCGCCTGCGGGAACCACGACCACCATCGATCGCCTGATCCTCTGCAGGGCGTCCGGGCCGGATTCGCGCCCACGCCTTGCAATGCGTTCCGCCAGCGTCGCCTCCGCGACCGTGATCTCGACAATGGCGAGCTTGCCGAATGTGCCGAGACAATCGGCAAGGCTTGCCCGCGACACATTGGCGATGACGGCATGGCCGGATTTCACGGCGTGCAGCGCGGCGGCGGGCAGGCCGTAATGCAGACCGTGCGCACCCCAACTGACGCTGAACGCACCGCCTTGCCGGGCTTTCTCGAAGGCTTCGACGCTCAGCGTGTCGTGATCTTCCGTCACGCCGTCCGATGGCCGGGTGATGACCCGGCGCACGAACAGCATGTCCCCGCGATCCGGGAAGGCTTCGGCGGCGCGCGTCAGCAATGTATCCTTGCCCGCGCCGCTCGGCCCTACGACGGCGATGAAGATGCCTTCAGGCAACGCGCTTGCCTTCCCGCCAGACGGCTGCGACACGCGGCGGCCTGCCGGCCGTGCTGGCGACGCGCACGAGGTCGGCGCGCCGTCCGATCTCGATCCTGCCCCGGTCGGACAGGCCCGCTGCGTCGGCGGGGTTTGCCGAGATTAGCCTGATCGCGCCGGGCAGATCCGTCTGCGAACGGTCGGCCAGCAGGAATGCGGCTTGCACCAGGCTGAAGGGCACATAGTCCGATGAGAGAATGTCGAGGGCGTCGGCCTGCAGCAGGTCGAGGGCGGAGACATTGCCGGAATGCGAACCGCCGCGCACGACATTCGGTGCCCCCATCAGCACATGCAGCCCGGCCTGGCGCGACAGTTTGGCGGCCTCCATCGTGGTCGGGAACTCGGCCAGGCCAATGCCGAGCGAAACGCTTTCCTCGACATGGGCCGCCGTCGCGTCGTCATGCGACGCCATGGCGATTCCCGCGCCGGCGCAGCGCTCGGCGATCAGCCGGCGGTTCCGGTCGGAATTGACCTCCGATTCCGCGATGCGCCGCTCGCTATAGGCCAGGAATTCCGCATCCGAGAGCTTCTTCTTGCCCTGATAGTAGATGCGGTAGGCTTCGAGGCTGACGAACTGCCGCTGGCCCGGCGCATGGTCCATCAGCGAAGCGAGGCGCACGCGGTCATTCTGGCTGATCGCGTCGAAATGCGCGACGACGTCGGACACCGAGACTTCGCAGCGCAGATGGATGAAGTGATCGGCACGGAGGCGGCCTTCCGCGCTGGCGGAGGCGATCGTGTCCGCCATGGCCGACATGTCGGCGGCGGCGAATTCGGTGTCGCCTTCGAGGCCGACGCGCAGGGCGTCGAAGACGGTGGTGATGCCGGATGTCGCGATCTGCCCGTCATGCGCATGGAGGGCGGCGTCGAGATTCCAGCGCACCTTGGGGCGCGGCTGGAGATGGGTTTCCAGGTGATCGGTGTGGAGCTCGACGCAGCCGGGGATCAGCGTGTCGCCGTCGAGGTTCTCGCCTGCCTGTACCGAGCCCGAAGCGATGTCCGCGATCCTGCCTTCGCGCACGACAACCGTGCCGTGCACGATCTCGTCAGGCAATACGATGCGGGCATTGGTGAAGATCTCTTCTGGAATCATGGCATCAACCGGAGGCTTGGGCGAAGGCGTGGCGGGCGTGGACATGGAAGGGTGCGCCGGCATCCGGCTCCACGAAGAGCGCGAGGGCGTCGATGGTGAGCGGGCGTGCGAGAAGGTCGGCGAAATCGGCGCGAATGTGGCGTTCCGCCTCCGGCAATGCCGTCGCGTCGAGCGCGTTGGACAGCGTCATGTGGAAGCGGAAGTCGGAGCCGACATGCGGATAGCCCCAGCGATCGAGATTCGCCCGCTGGCGATCCGTCAGAAGGTCCGGCCGGCGGCGGGCGACTTCCGCTTCGGTCAGGGGTGCGCGAAACGGCTCGAAATGCGTGCGGATGCCGGTCTCCAGCCCGGACAGGCCATGAACCGGGCCGGTCGGCGTGAGGGCAAGGAAATTGCCGATGCGCGCAAGCGCAAGCGGCCCCAGCGCGACCGGCTCCTGCTCTTGCGCAAACGCCTTCAGTGCAGCGTCGAGTTCGGCGAGAGACCTGCCATCGGCGAGGCGGAACGGCGCCTTCAGCGTCGCGTGAAAGCCGTAGCGCGCGGGATCGCTGACGAGCGGGTCGATCGCCGGGTCGGCAGCACGCGTCGCGCATCTGTCGAAGGCATCGCGGCCGAGCCAGAGGGCCGCGCGCCGGGTCAGCGGGTCGTCCTGCGCAGGCGTATGGTAGATCGCCACCCGCATCAGATGACGAGCTTCCGCAGCTGCTGCGAGATCAGGTCCATGATGGTGACTGTGATGACCACGATGATCAGGATTGCGGCTGCCTGCGGATAGTAGAAGGCGCGAATGGATTCGAAGAGAACCTGGCCGATGCCGCCGGCGCCGATGATGCCGAGAACGGTCGCCGAGCGGATGTTGGATTCGAGGCGGTAGAGCGAATAGGAGATCCACAGCGGCAGGACCTGCGGGATGACGCCGTAGATCACCTGCTGCACGCGCGATGCGCCGGTGGTGCGGATCGCCTCGACGGGACGCGGATCGATCGCCTCCACGGCCTCCGAGAAGAGTTTCGCCAGGATGCCGGTGGTGTGAATGAAAAGCGCCATGACGCCGGCGAAGGGGCCCAGGCCCACCGCGACGACGAAGAGCACGGCAAAGACGACTTCATGGATGGCGCGGAACAGGTCCATCAGGCGGCGCACCGGCTGCAGCACCCACCAGGGCACCATATTGTGCGCCGACAGGATGCCGAAGGGAACCGAGAGCACGACGGCAAGGAACGTGCCCCAGAGCGCGATCTGGATCGTGACGATCATCTCTTCGAGATAGAAGCGCCAGTCCTTGAAGTCCGGCTGCAGGAAGCCGGATGCATATTCGGCCATATTGCCGGAATCGGTGAAGAGATAGGTCCATCGACCCATCTCGGCGGGCCCCCAGCTGATCGCCAGGGCAAGGATGAGAATGGCGAGGAAACCCAGATTGCGCAGGCCGCCCGGCGCGCGCGCGGCTTCCGGCGCCGGTGCCGAAGGTCTGGCCGGTGCGGCGACGCCGCTTGTGGTGACGGTCTGGTCCATGGTCGCTCTCGGCTGGTTACGGGCAGAAAAAGGGCGGCCCGACCAGGCCGCCCTTCGGTCGAATGCGGTCAGCCGGCGGCGTTGAGCTCGGCTTCGTACTTGGCCTTCTCGGCGTTCAGCTCGTCGAGCTTCGCCTTCTTGGCCTCGGCGGACATGGAGGCGTCGGCCTCGGTCTGGGCGATCGACTTCGTGAGCTCCATCACGCGGATCGGCAGGAGCTGCTTGTCGGAGGAGGCGCGGAACGGCGCCCATTTGAGGCCGGCGAGCACTTCCTTCTCGGCGGCGACGTCGCCGGTCGACTGGTCGGTGCCGTAGGTCAGGAAGAATTCCCTGATCTTGGCCTTCTGCTCGTCGGACAGGTCCTTGCGCCAGACGATCGGATCGGCCGGGATCAGCGGCGAGCGCCAGATCTCGCGGATGTTCGCGAAGGCCTTGGGCTGGTTCTGCTCGATCAGCGCCATGCTCTCGGTGTTGTTGGCGGCCGCGTCGACCTGCTTGTTGGCCACCGCCATCGCATTGGTCTCGTGGTTGGCGTTGGTGACGTTCTTGAAGCAGGTCTTGGGGTCGATGCCCTTGGCGCTGAACACGAAGGTCATCGGAACGAGGAAGCCGGAGGTGGAGTTCGGATCACCGAGGCCGAAGTTGAGCGACTGGTCGCACTTCAGCAGGTCGTCGAGCGACTGGATCGGCGAATCCTTCGGCACGATCACGACCGACCAGTAGCCGGGCTCGCCCGTCACCGCGACGCTCTGCACGAAGACTTCGCCCTGGGCGCGGTCAACGGCTTCCATGGCCGACTTGTTGCCGTACCAGGCCATCTGCACCTTGCCGAAGCGCATGCCTTCGATGATGCCGGCATAGTCCGAGGCGAAGAACGGCTTGATCTCGAGGCCGGTCTTCTCGCTCATGGCTGCGAGCAGCGGGTCCCAGCTCGTCTTGAGGTTCTGCTGGGATTCGGTCGAGATGATACCGAAGTTGATGACGTCCTGGGCCAGGGCGGCAGTGGACATCGCGCAGGCGAGCGACATCGCCGCCAGGCGCTTGAAGATAGCGTTCATTGTAATGTCTCCGATTTGACGTAGCGGTCAGGCGTGCATGGGCACCGGCTGGCGTGTGGTCTGCTGCGCCGGTACGGCGGGCATCGGCTCGGCCGGGGCGTCCGGCAGAACCAGTTCTTCCGAAGCGTCGCCGTAAAGCTCGGCCAGGAAAGCGTTGGACAGGGCAGTGGAAGGCCCGTCATAGACGATGCGGCCGTCGCGCATGGCGATGGTGCGCTTGCAGTAGCGCCGCGCATATTCGACCTGGTGCAGGGAGACGAGGACGGTGATCCTTTCCTGCGTATTGATGTCGGCCAGCACGTCCATGACACGGCGGGCGGCGGAGGGATCCAGCGCGGAGATCGGCTCGTCGGCGATCAGGATCTCGGCCTTCTGAACCAGCGTGCGTGCGATCGCGGCGCGCTGTTGCTGGCCTCCGGAAAGCGTCGAGGAGCGCTGCGCGGCGACGTGGGGAATGCCGACGCGGGCCAGTGCCTCCACCGCTCTCGCCTTTTCGGCGCGGTTGAAGATGCCCAGCGTGCCGCGCCATCGCGGAACCTTGCCGAGATTGCCGATCAGCACATTGGTGAGCACGGAAAGGCGGCCGACCAGATTGAACTGCTGGAAGATGACGGCCACGCGGCCAACGCGCCGGCCGCCGGCAAGCCTGCCGCCGGACTGGGACACCTTGTCGAGGATGACGACCTTGCCATTGGCTCCGTCGCCGGCTTCGAGGCCTGCAATATGGCGGATCAGCGTGCTCTTGCCGGAGCCGGAGGCGCCGATCAGGGCGACCATCTCGCCACGCTGCAATTCGACGCTCACATCGTCCAGCGCCCTGGTTCGCCCATAGCGCTTGGAGAGGTTGGAAACACTGATCGCGGTCATGCGCTGATCTCCGTTTTTCCCGCCCTACACGGGGTGAATAACCGTGCGACGACGATCCGGTGACGTTTCGGTGACAGGCGGATGTTACCCACCGTGCCGTTCCAGGAAGGCCTCCGCCGAGAGCGAGCGGAAGTCCTCCAGCGCCTCGAAAAGCCTGTCATGCGGCCAGTCCCACCAGGCCAGCGCCGTCATTCGCTCGCCCGTTCCCGCCGCGAAACGATTGCGGATGAGCCTTGCGGGAACGCCGCCGACGATGGTGTAGGGCGCGACATCCTTCGACACGACCGCGCCGGCGCCGATGACCGCGCCATTGCCGATGCGGACGCCCGGCAGCAGCGTCGCGCCATGGCCGATCCAGACATCATGGCCGATCGTCACCGCATTGCCGCGGCGCCAGTCGAAGAAGGCGGCCTCGTCGTCGGCTCCGTCGAAATAGTCGCCGGCGCGATAGGTGAAATGGTGAAGGGTCGCCCGCCAGGTCGGGTGGTTGGTGGCGTTGATACGCACGGCAGCCGCGACATTCACGAACTTGCCGATGGTCGCGCACCAGATGGAGCAGTCCTCCATCACATAGGAATAGTCGCCGAGCGCGACCTCGCGCAGCCGCGACCGCGCCTCGACCTCGGTATAGCGGCCGAGCGTCGTCTCGCTCACCTCGGCGGTGGCGTGGATCAACGGCGTATGTTCGCTGAGCTTCGGCATCACGCGGCCGCCCGTGCGGAAAAGGCAGAGACGTCGATGATGCGCGTCGCGACAGCCTCGCGCACGGGAATGTCGTGGAAGATGCCGAGGATCGCCGTGCCGACCGCCAGTTTCTCGCCGATCATGCTGACCACGACGTCGCGGTTTGCGGCATCGAGCGATGCAGTGGGCTCGTCGAGCAGCAGGACCGGGTGATCCGTGATGAAGCCGCGCGCGATGTTGACCCGCTGCTTCTCGCCGCCCGAGAAGGTGGCCGGCGGCAGGCTGAACAAGGCGGAGGGCAGGTTCAGCCGCTCCAGCATTTCGGCGGCGCGCTTCGTCGCCTGTCCGCGATCCGCGCCCCGCGCCACCAGCGGTTCGGCAACGACGTCGAGCGCCGAGACGCGCGGCACGGCGCGCAGGAACTGGCTGACATAGCCGATGGAATCGCGGCGCAGGTCGAGCACCATCCGCGGTTCGCCGATGGCGAGGTCGGCCATCTCGCCGCTATGCCGGTCGCGCACCAGAATCTGGCCGGCATCGACGGCGTAGTTGCCGTAGACCATGCGCAGGATGGAGGACTTCCCCACGCCGGACGGTCCGCCGAGCACGACGCATTCGCCCGGCCGCACATCGAAGGTGACATTGGCGACCACCGGCAAGCGGAGGCCGTCGCGCAGATGCATGGTGAAGGATTTCGCCACGCCGCCCACGGAAAGGAGTGCATCGGTCGTCATCTCAGCTCTCCGGGATCGAGGCGACGAGAAGCTGCGTGTAGGGGTGGAGCGGATCGTCCAGCACCCTGTCGGTCAGGCCCTGCTCGACGATGCGTCCGTCCTTCATGACGATCATGCGCTGCGACAGGAGGCGGGCCACCGCGAGATCGTGGGTGACGATGACGACCGCAAGTTCGAGCTCGGCGACCAGCATGCGCAGCAGGTCGAGAACCCGCGCCTGCACCGAGACATCCAGGCCGCCGGTCGGTTCGTCCATGAAGATCAGCCGCGGATGCGTCACCAGGTTGCGGGCGATCTGCAGGCGCTGGCGCATGCCGCCGGAAAAGGCGACCGGCTTGTCGTCGATGCGGATCGCCGCGATCTCGACGCGCTCGAGCCAGTCCGACGCGGTCTGCCTTATGTCGCCATAGTGGCGCTGGCCCACCGCCATCAGCCGCTCGCTGACATTGGCGCCGGCCGATACGCGCATACGCAGTCCGTCGGCGGGGTTCTGGTGGACGAAGCCCCAGTCGGTGCGCATCAGGAACCGGCGTTCAGCCTCGCCCAGCTCGTTCAGGTCGGGAAAGCGCCCATCGCGCATGCGATAGCGGATTTCGCCGCCACTGCGTTCCATCCGGGCGGAGATGCAGTTGAGCATCGTCGTCTTGCCGGAGCCGGACTCGCCGACGATGGCGACGACCTCGCCCGGCCAAACGTCGAAGGAGATGTCCGTGCAGCCGATGAAACTGCCATAGCGGCGTTCGAGATTGCGAACGGAGAGAATGGGTTCGCTGCTCATTCGGCGGCCTCCGGGCTGGTGGCATGGCCATGCTGCGGCAGGCCCTTGCCCTGATGTCCGGCGGCGCGGCGCGTCTCGCAGTGGTCGGTGTCGGAGCAGACGAACATACGCCCGCCCCGGTCGTCCGTGACCACCTCGTCGAGATAGACTCCGGATGCGTCGCACAGGGCGCAATGCGCGGTGAATGTCTGGACCTGGAACGGGTGGTCCTCGAAATCGAGGCTTGCGACCTCCGTGAAGGGCGGCAGCGCATAGATGCGCTTTTCGCGGCCCGCGCCGAAGAGCTGCAGGGCCGGCGAGCGGTGCATCTTGGGATTGTCGAATTTCGGGATGGGCGAGGGGTCCATCACATAGCGGCCCTCGACCTTCACCGGATAGGCATAGGTCGTGGCGATATGGCCGTGCTGCGCGATGTCCTCATAGAGCTTGACGTGGATCAGCCCGTATTCTTCCAGCCCGTGCATGATGCGCGTCTCGGTCTCGCGCGGCTCGAGGAAGCGCAGGGGTTCGGGGATCGGCACCTGATAGACGATGATCTGGCCTGCATTCAGGGGCGTCTCGGGAATGCGGTGCCGGGTCTGGATGATCGTCGCTTCGTCCGTCCGTGTCGTGGTGGCGACATTGGCGACCTTGGCGAAGAAGGCGCGGATGGAGACGGCGTTCGTCGTGTCGTCGGCGCCCTGGTCGATGACCTTCAGCACGTCGTCCGGCCCAAGGACCGAGGCGGTGACCTGCACGCCGCCCGTGCCCCAGCCATAGGGCATCGGCATTTCCCGGCTGGCGAATGGCACCTGATAGCCGGGAATGGCGACCGCCTTGAGGATGGCGCGGCGGATCATCCGCTTCGTCTGCTCGTCCAGATAGGCGAAGTTGTAGGTGGGGAGCGCGCCGGTCATTCCGCTGCCTCGCTCAGGGATGTGTGGTCTTCTTCCGCCTTCGCTTCGTTCCGCAGCGTGCGCAGCAGGTCGAGCTCGGCCTGGAAGTCGACATAATGCGGCAGCTTCAGGTGCTCGACGAAGCCGGTCGCCTGCACATTGTCGCAATGTTCCAGCACGAATTCCTCGTCCTGCGCCGGGGCGAGGCGCTGTTCGTCGAACTCGTCGGCGCGCAGCGCCCGGTCGACCAGGCTGACCGCCATCGCCTTGCGTTCCGACTGGCCGAAGACGAGGCCGTAGCCGCGGGTGAAGCGCGGCTCGCCGCCCGCCACATCCTTGAACTGGGACACCATCTGGCATTCGGTGACGCGGACGCCGCCGACATTCACCGCGAAACCGAGCTCGGGAATGTCGATCTCGACATCGACCAGCCCGATGCGGATTTCACCGACGAAAGGATGGGTGCGGCCATAGCCGCGCTGCGTCGAATAGCCGAGCGCCAGCAGGAAGCCTTCGTCGCCGCGCGCCAGCGCCTGCAGGCGAAGATCGCGCCCGACCGGATATTCGATCGGCTCGCGGGTCAGGTCGGCCGGTTCGGCGTCGCCTGGGATATCAGGCTCGATCAGGCCCTGTCCGTCGAGAATGTCCGTCACGCGCGGGCAGCCGCTTTCGTCCGGCCTTTCGCGGCGGAGCGCCTCATCCACCGGCCCGTCGCCCGCCATGGCCGGATCGATCAGGCGATGCGTGTAGTCGAAGGTGGGGCCGAGCAGCTGGCCGCCCGGAATATCCTTGAAGGTTGCCGAAATGCGCCGCTCGATCTGCATCGCATTGGTGTCGAGGGGGCGCGCATTGCCGAAGCGGGGCAGGGTGGTGCGATAGGCACGCAGCAGGAAGATCGCCTCGATCAGGTCGCCGCGCGCCTGGCGCACGGCCATCGCCGCGAGCTGCGGATCATAAAGCGAGCCTTCCGCCATGACGCGGTCCACCGCGAGCGACAGCTGGCCGGCGATCTGGTCGAGCGACAGCGCCGGAACGTCGCGGTCGCCGCGCCGCCGGTCGGCCATCAGCCGATGGGCATTGGCGATCGCCGCTTCGCCGCCCTTTACCGCAACATACATGGCTCAAGCCTCCGTGATGCGGGTGGTCCGCGGCAGCGCCATCGCCTGAGGCCCGCAGACGAGCAGCAGGTCGAAGCCGAGCGGGAAGCGCGCACGGTTCTGCGCCATCGCCGGGACGAAGCCGTCCGGCAGGCCGGCAGGGGAAATCGCGGCGGTCGTCTCTATTCCCGGTCCGGCAAGCAGGAGCGTTGGGCCGCCTGCGAGGCTTTCGACCGGCAGCAGCAACGTTGCCGAGCGATCCGGATAGGACGACGTGCCGATGGCGAAACGCGGCCAGTTTTCGACCGGACTGCGCGGCGCCAGAACCGCGAACGCGGCGCGGCCCGCATTGTCGGTGACGGGCGCGCCGGTGTGGAAGGCCAGCCATCCGGATGCGTCCCCGGCATCTTCCTCGAAGAAGACCGGCGTATCGTAATCCGCCAATGCGGCGAGGAAGGCGGCCGATGCCGGCATCAGCGGAGCCGGTGCGCGCGCCATGTCGCCGATATCGACCATCCTGCCGGGATTGGCGAATGCATCCAGCATGTTGCGGAAAACCGCCTGCGAGCCGAGGACCGGTTCCGCGAGCCCGCCCTCATAGATCGCCTGGGAGCCGGGATGCGTCATCAGTCTTCTCCCCGGACCATGGTGAAGAAGTCGACGCGCGTGGCTTCGGTCTCTTCCGCGCGGCGTTTGCGGCTCGCGGAGAGCGCTGCGAGGGCAGGAGCCACGAAGGTGGCTTCGATACGGTCCTGCCAGTCGTCCCGCTGCGCGAGCGCGTCGAGATGGGCGACGATCCGCGACTTTTCCACGTCGCGGCCGAGAATGACGGAATGACCGACCTCGCCGCTGGCGAGCCTCACCGTCGCGCGCGTCACCGTCGCCTCGCCGAGATTGAACGGAGCGCCGCCGCCGCCGATGCGTCCGCGCAGCATCACCATGCCGATCTCCGGGCCGCGCACCGCGATGGCCGCCGGCAGATCGTCGCCAAGCGCGGCATAGTCCCGGGCGAGGCACGCGGCATCCGCCGAAGCGAGCGCGTCCAGCGTGCGCTTCCGGTCGGTGGGGTTTCTTGGGATTGGAGCGCTCATTTGTCTATTTGTCTATACAATTCATCCTTTTTATGGTTTTACCGTGTGGCCGATGACGGCTTCATGACGGTTCGGATGATTCTGCGGGACAAATGATGGATGTGAGCGATGGGGTGACGCGCTGGCGGCGCGTGGCCGACGATATTCGCAGCCGGATCGCGGAGGGGACGATTGCCGACCTTCTCCCGCCCGAAATGGAGCTCGCCGGCCGCTACGGCGTCAATCGCCATACGGTCCGCCGCGCCATCGCGGCGCTGTCGGCCGAAGGCCTGCTGCGCGCGGAGCGGGGGCGCGGAACCTTCGTCAATGAGCGGCCGGGCAGGATCGTCTATCCGATCGGCGCGAGGACGCGGTTTTCCGAGAACATGCTGCGGCAGTCGATCGAGCCGTCCGGCAGGCTGATCCGTTCCGACCGCGTGGCTGCCGATGCGACGCTTGCGGCAGTCCTGCAATGCCGGGTCGGTACGCCGCTGCATCGGCTGGAACGTCTTTCGGTGGCGGACGGATTGCCCCTGTCCGGCTCGACCTCGCACCTCTCCGCGGAGCGGTTCCCCGGCATCATCGATGCCTATGCGGAGACGGGATCGATCACGGAAGCGCTGAAGCGCGAGGGCGTGTCCGACTACCGCCGCGCTGAAACCCGGCTTTCCGCGGAACGGGTATCGGCACGGGACGCCGACCTGCTCAGCTGCGCGCCGGATGCGATCGTCCTTGTCAGCAAGGCTGTCGACATCGACCTCGAGGGCCGCCCGATCCACGCCGTCCGCACCAGGTTCCTTGCCGACAGGATGGAACTGGTCATCAGCGCCGAGGGGTAGATCGTGGGGGATTCCGGGATCGCATCAATGGACAGGTAACCATAGCAGGGCCGGGTACATGAAAGCGTGAAGATGATGGCTAAGATTGTGGGTACACGAATCAAGCGCTGTATATTTGCCTGACGTTTGATGGATGGCACCGACTTGCCGAGGGGGCTTTCGATGCATGCATTGACCAAAACTGCCTCGCCGGAAACGCTCTACCCCGGCTGTTCCGTGATGGTACCCGATGCCGATATCCCACTTGGTGGGCTGGAGCCGCCTTTTGAAACTTTCACCAGAGAAAAATGTTCGGCGGCTGCAGGTGCCTCGGTTGACCTTGTAATTCAATCTGCGGCGCAACTGCTTGTTCGGCCTATCGACGATGCAATCCGGAGCACGCTCACATTGCTCGGGGAGCATTCGCTGGCCGACCGGGCCTGGATGTTCGAATATGACTCTCGTGGTCTCTTTATACACAATACGCATGAATGGACCTGCGGCGAGGCAACCCCGCATGTCGAAGACCTCCAGGGCATGTCGATAGCCATGATTGGCTGGCTTCATCGATCGCTGATCGAGGGGTTGGCAGTCATGATAAACGATGTCGACCGACTCCCCCGGATCGCCCGCCGGATGCAGGTCGAAATGCAGCGGCAGAAAGACCTCAGCGTGCTTTGCGTACCTGTATTCCACGACGGAAGGCTGCGTGCCTGTATCGGCTTTGATGCAACCCAACGTCATCGGCGATGGGATGAGGTGACGATCGGTACGCTTTTCCATTGCGCGGAACTGATCTCTGTCGCCCGCTATCGTGGTTCCGAGAGGGAAGAGTACCTTCAGAAGGCCAAACCCGACCGCCCGTCTCATGCGCCGATCATCCACCTTCAGGTTCGGAACGGCACGCGTGGTGTTTCGGTCGACAGCATATTGGGAGTACGTTCATCCCATAGCTATACGGAAGTGTGGTGCGCCGATGGCTCTGTCATCGTCGACCATCGACCCATCCACGTCTGGTTCCGTATGCTTCCGGCCATGGATTTCATCCAGATTCATCGGACGGCCGCAATCCATCTCTCGCATGTCGAGCGTTTGGATCGCAAAGCTGGCCGTACCGGGTCGGGTTGGAACGCCTACCTTCGTGGCGAGGACAAACCCTGGTCAGTCTCACGCCCCTATCGGCAAGCCCTGCGCACAAAACTCGGCGTGTAGCCCGGCTCTGCTCGACGCATTAGCGGTCCCATGTACCCAGTCCCGCATCATTGAAAAGGTCGGCGGTGAACCCACTCGTCTTGGCGTCGGTTGCCTTGAAGCTGACCGACCCGAGCGACCCCTTGGCCATACCTTCGCCGGCAGGCGCCATCGCGAAAGTGTCACCGTCCCAGTGCTGGAGTGGAAACACGAGTTTTTTAGGACCGAGCACAAGAGCAAGCCCGCCACCGTCGCGTTTGATTTCAGCGCTGCCGTAATAGGGGTTGGCATAGGTGCCTATATACGCATCAAGCTTATTGGCTGGCGACGCAGAGGCCGGCGGGCTCTGGCCAACGAGATCGCCCCGTGGCGCGAGTATGCCCGCGAAAGCGGTGTGGTAGGTGTCGAACCAGTCGCGGGTCGGCTGACCGTACAGAGCGGTGTCAACGAACTGCGTGACTATGGCTTCCGTGGCGCCAACCGGCGCACCATTGGTCAGAACAATGATGCCGAGGTCGGCCGAGGGCACGATCTTAAAGCTGGTGCTGGCGCCGAGGACGAACGCGCCCGAATGCCCCATCGACGTCCGGCCATTGGCTTCAACATTGACGTTAAAGCCGTAGCCATAAAATCCTGATCGCGCGTCCATTTGCTGAGCACGTGCCGAGAAGGATTGTGCAGTCAATGCCGGTTGAATGGCTTCGGGCGTGAACAATGCTTTGCCATCGCGCGTGCCGCCCGCCAGCAACAGCTTCAACCATTCGGCCATGTCGACAACATTGGATGACAGGCTGCCGGCAGGTGCTTGGGCTTGCACGTTCAAGCTGTAGAGTGGTTGAAAGCGGCCATCTTCGAAAGCGTGAAGCTCGGCGCGATTTGATTGTGAGAGCAGGTCCTCGTAGGCGTAGCTGGTGGCCGTCATGCCGAGTGGCTGGAACAGCAGCTCATTGGCTAATGTTTCCCAGCCGGTATTGGCTGCGGCTGCCACCGCCTCGCCGGCGATTGTCGTCCCGAAATTGGCATAGGCATATGAAGTGCGGAAAGCCCCGAGCGGGAGCTGCGCCAGCCGTTCGATGATCGTTGCCCTGTCGAAGCCAAGTTCTTCCAGATCGTCGCCCGCTTCATGCGGCAGCCCTGACCGGTGAGAGAAAAGATCGCCGATCGTTGCATGTGATGTCACATAGGCATCGTTCAGCTTGAAGGCGGGCAGATATTTGACGATCGGGTCGTCCCAGCGGGCCGCGCCTTTTGCGATCTGTATTGCTGCGACGGTGGCTGAAACGGATTTCGATATGGAGGCGAGCTGAAAGACCGTTTCGGGCTCGACAGGCAGGTTCTTGCCCAATTCACGAACACCGAAACCGCGCGAGAAAACGGTCTCTCCACGATGTACGACGGCGACAGCCAGGCCAGGGACACCGCTGCGCCGCATGATCTCATCGACGGTAGCCGGCAAGGCATCAAGCGCATGCTGGACGCCATCGGTCTCAAGTGCAATCGCGTCTGCTGGAGGAAATTCACCGACCTCGACCTGCGGGGACCCCGCCGCCGAAGGCCCGCTTGCATGGAGAAGCAAGACCAGACACCAGCAGAAAAGCGGGATCAGCAGGGGGAAACGTTGTATTCTTGCGTTTGCTGCAATCTTCATGATCTGCGTCTTGTCCTTGATCTATTTCGCTGCCCAGTCTGGGTCGTCGGAGCATGGCGCGGGGGCGGGCGCCTTGACCTCACGTATCGGATAGTCGTCCGGTGTCACACCCTTGAGGTACTCGATCAGCGCATAGCGCTCATCCTCGCTTAATGCGCGTCCGATCCGGCCGGGACGACTCTGATCATCGGTAAACCAGTGGCCTGCATTGCTGTTGCCCGGCTGCGCGGTGTCGATCAAGGTCGCTCCCTCCGGAGCCTCCGGGCTCAATCCGACCTTGTTCGTATCGATGTCGTTGCCGCCGGTAAGGAACGTCGCTGGACGGGCCTCGCTCAGCATGTCGTAGATGGTGGGCACCGAGCCATTGTGCAGGAATGGCGCGGTTGCCCAGACGCCGGTCAGCGGTCGCGCCTTATATCCGCAGGGCGATGGATTGAAGTCGTTCTTGCGATCGAAACCGTTGTAGTCCGGCCATTCACTTTCGGCTATTCCGGCATCGAGATAGGCTTGCCGCTTGACCGGAACCACGACTGCATGGAGGCCTTCCGCGGCACTGAGCGGGCGATCGATGCCAAGTTTGCTCGCATCGTAGCGTCGTCCGGCGAAATTGACGGCCTGGTTGGGGTCGGTACCGATACGGTCCAACGGTATCACGGATACGTGCCACTCATTCGTACCCTCGATCTTCTGAACGCCGTGGCACCCCGAACAATTCGCGGCGAAGAGATCTTTGCCCGCTGCATAGCGTGAAGGGTCGAGTGGACCGAGAACACTTTCAGGCCATGCAGGCGGCTTGAGCTTTTGCAGTGTCTTTTCGAGATTGAACAGATTGTGCACGCGCAAGGTCGTTTTCCAGCGCGTTTCCTCCGGCAGGATTTCACCCGTCGCGGGATCGGTCAGCTGGAAGCGGCCGACACCCATGGCCTCGATCATGTTGCGCGACATCGGCTGACGCGCCGAGGCGTTGTATTGGACCCAGTCGAAGCGCCAGATATCCCAGAGGTAGGGGAAGCTGGTGGGGGCATCGCCTGGATAAGCGTTCTTCGGCTCGGCTAAGCCGTAGGTGAAGACGGCATTGGCGATATCATTCACCGCATCCAGCCGCCCGTAGCCGGTAAGGGTGGAGCCCTGCGCTATGGCCTCGGAACGCTCGATCGAACCGCGTGAACCTTGGACGAGAAGCTCGAGATCACGTTCCACGCGCTCCTTTGGATAGCCGAGCAGGACCGATCGCTGCAGGAAGCGATCGCGGCGGGCGGGATCTTCACTTGTTGCGATGATCTGCTTGTTCAAATCCGCTGCGAACGCATTGAAGTCCACATGGGACTGGCCGCCGTCGATCTGGATACGCTGTCCCGAGTGACGTATCTGGCCGGAATGGCAGGCGGCGCAGGTCAGGCCTGCCTGGGGCACGCCGGCGGGATTTGGGTCCGCGTCAACGATGAAGCCGATCGGCCAGCCATAGGGATTGCCCGCATGGTTGGCGCCGTCGGAGACGAGACCATATCGCGCAAGGTTCTCCGGCTTCATGAAGCGGCCGCCCTGGCCATCTTCAAGCGCCTCAAGGAAGGCGCTGGGCACGAGGAAGGTGCCTTGCGAGGTGTATCGATACAGTGCCCGCTGATCGTCAGACCAGCCTTGATCGAGTTGGATGACTGCCGGTTCGGCAAGAGCGGCAAATGGCATTGCCGAGGAGATGAAGAGGGCGAGGAAATGGAGGCGATCCATTCTCATGGCTTATGCCTTTTCGATGTCTGCGGGTTGCTGGGATGCCAAGGGGGCTGTCACGGAAACGGGCATGCCGTTGAGCCGATGTCGCGAACACCACTGCATGACACCAGCCGTCAGATGTCCGAGGGACACCTGACGATCAGGAGATCCATCTTTCGAGGCGCTGTCGTTCATTGCGTGCTCGCTAGCCGAGCAACGACATCAACGAGCGTGTCCGGGGAGCACAAGTACAAATGGACGAAACGACATCTGCGTTCGACGAAACGACGCCAGCCTGCCCTCGGCTTTCGCCGTGGTCAGAACATCCCTGTCCCGGACAAGGCGGATATCGGTGTGCGTCGAGCGTCCAGGTTCGATGGCTGCAAAGCGGTCAAAGCGGCTTCTTCAGCCATTTCGACAGGACGCCGACAATGCCTTCGCGAAACAGCAGCACGGCGATGACGAAGACGACGCCCTGCGCGACAGTGACCCAGGCGCCGAGGCTCGCCAGATAGTTCTGCATCGTGATGATGATCGCAGCGCCGATCATCGGCCCGAAGACGGTGCCCATGCCGCCGAGCAGCGTCATCAGAACGACCTCGCCGGACATGGTCCAGTAGACATCGGTGAGCGAGGCGAGCTGGACGACGATGGCCTTGGTCGCGCCGGCGAGGCCAGCCAAGGCGGCCGACAGAACGAAAACCGCGAGCTTGTATCGATCGGTGCGGTAGCCGAGCGAAATCGCGCGCGGCTCGTTGTCGCGAATGGCCTTCAGCACCTGTCCGAAAGGCGAGTGGATGATGCGGTAGATCACCAGCATGCCGAGGAGGAAGATCGCCGCCACGACATAATAGAGCGTCATCGTATCGGCGAGGTTGAGCAGGCCGAACAGATGGCCGCGCGGCACCGCCTGGATGCCGTCTTCGCCGCCGGTGAACGGCGCCTGCACCGCGAAGAAATAGGTCATCTGAGCAAAGGCCAGCGTGACCATCGCGAAATAGATGCCCTGGCGGCGGATGGCCAGCGCGCCGAAAGCGAGGCCGAGCACGGCGGCGGTGGCCATTCCCGCCAGAATGGCCAGTTCGGGCGGAAAGCCCCAGATCTTGGCGGCATGCGCCGAGACATAGCTCGCCATGCCGAAATAGGCGGCATGGCCGAATGACAGCAGCCCGCCATAGCCGAGCAGGAGATTGAAGGCCGAGGCGAACAGGGCAAAGCACAGGAGCTTCATCAGGAAGAACGGATAAAGCAGCGCCGGTGCGATCAGCAGAAGGGCGGCGAGGCAGATGAAGATCGCGACGTGCAGGCGCTTGCCGCCGGGGGTGCTTTCGGCAAGGGCGGCGCCTGCGCCCGCCGGTTCCGTTTCGACCTGCATTTCAGATCTCCCTTCCGAACAGGCCGGCCGGCTTCACCAGAAGGACGATCGCCATGATGATGAAAATGACCGTCGCGGCGGCTTCCGGATAGAAGACCTTGGTGAGGCCCTCGATGAGGCCGAGCGCGAAGCCGGTGACGATGGCGCCGAGGATCGAGCCCATGCCGCCGATGACGACCACCGCGAAAACCACGATGATGAGGTTCGACCCCATCATCGGGTTGACGGCATAGATCGGCGCCGCCAGCACGCCGGCAAAGCCCGCTAGGGCGACGCCGAACCCGTAGGTGAGCGTGACGAGCAGCGGCACGTTGATGCCGAATGCCTGGACGAGCGTGGGATTTTCCGTTGCGGCGCGCAGATAGGCGCCCAGCCTGGTCTTCTCGATGACGATCCATGTGCCGAGGCAGACGACAAGCGAGGCCACCACCACCCAGCCGCGATAGAGCGGCAGGAACATGAAGCCCAGATTGACGCCGCCGCTCAACTGCGGCGGGATGGCATAGGCCAGCCCCGACACGCCATAGGCATTGCGGAACAGGCCCTCGATTATCAGGGCGAGGCCGAAGGTCAGCAGCAGTCCATAGAGATGGTCGAGCTTGTAGAGGTGTGAAATCAGCGTCCGCTCGATGACCATGCCGATCACGCCGACGATGAGCGGCGCAAGCAGCAGCGCCGGCCAATAGCCGATGCCGAGATAGGCCAGCAGCATCCAGGCGACAAAGGCACCCATCATATATTGGGCGCCGTGGGTGAAATTGATGATGTTGAGCAGTCCGAAGATGACCGCGAGGCCGAGGCTCAGCGTCGCGTAGAAAGCGCCATTGATGAAGCCGAGCAGCAACTGACCGTAGAGTGCGGCGGCCGGGATACCGAAAATTTCAGCCATCGGACATTTTCCGGAAATGACGTTTCCCGGGAGCCGAGGCTCCCGGGGCACGCGGTTTCGACCTTACTTGACGAGGCTGCAGCCGCCATCGGCCAGCGGGCGGAAGGCTTCCGCGGCCGGGATCGTCGCGACCGTCTTGTAGAGATCCCAGTCTGCCGTGGACTCTTCCGGCTTCTTGACCTCGAACAGGTACATGTCGTGGACGTGGCGGCCGTCGACGCGAACCTCGCCCTTGCCGAACAGCGGATCTTCGGACGGCATTTCCTTCATCTTGGCCATGACGGCGGTTGCATCCTTGCCCTTGGTCGCCTCGACGGCCTTGAGGTAGTGCAGCACCGATGCGTAGACGCCGGCATGCACCATGGTCGGCATGGAGCCGCCATGCTTCTCGGCGAAGCGCTTGGAGAATTCGCGCGTGCCGTCATTCTGGTCCCAGTAGAAGGCTTCCGTGAGCACGAGGCCCTGGGCGGTGGCGAGGCCCAGCGCCTTGACGTCGGTCACGAAGGTCAGCAGGCCGGCGAGCTTCTGGCCGCCCTGGACGATGCCGAATTCGGACGCCTGCTTGATGGCGTTGGTGGTGTCGGCGCCGGCATTGGCCAGGCCGATGACCTTGGCGCCCGATCCCTGCGCCTGCAGCAGGAAGGAGGAGAAGTCCTGGCCGGGGAAGGGATGGCGCACGCTGCCGAGCACCTTGCCGCCGGCCTTCTCGACCAGCGCAGAGGTGTCGCGCTCGAGCGCATGGCCGAAGGCATAGTCGGCGGTCAGGAAGAACCAGGTGTCGCCGCCGGCCTTGACCATCGCGCCGCCCGTGCCATTGGCCAGCGCCCAGGTGTCATAGGTCCAGTGGACGGTGTTGGGCGAACAGGCCTTGCCGGTCAGGTCCGACGCGCCGGCGCCGGAGTTCATGAAGATCTTGTTCTTTTCCTTGGTGATCTCGCTGACGGCAAGCGCCACCGACGAGGTCGGCACGTCGAGGATGACGTCCACGCCATCCTGGTCATACCACTGGCGCGCGATGCTGGACCCGATGTCGGGCTTGTTCTGGTGGTCGGCCGAGATCACCTCGACATTGATGCCCTTGTCCGCGGCCTTGAAATCCTCGACCGCCATCCGGGCGGCGACGACCGAGCCTTCGCCCGAAAGGTCGGCATAGGTGCCGGACCGGTCGTTGAGTACGCCGAGCTTCACATTGATCTTGTCCTGGGCGAGTGCGCTGCCCGACATCAGGGCCGCAGCGGCTGCGGCCAGGATCAGTTTCGAGATCTTCATTGTCCTCACTCCCTTTTTGTTGATCGAAACCTTCAAACGCCAAGATAGCGGTGAAGCTTGCCCATGTTTGCCTCCAACTCCACGTTGGCGACCTCGTCGACGACGCGGCCCTGCTCGACGATGTAGTGGCGGTCGGCGACCGCCGCCGCGGCATGGAAATTCTGCTCGACAAGGAGGATGGTGAACCCCATCGACTTCAGCCTGGAGATCATGCGCCCGATCTGCTGGACGATGACGGGCGCAAGGCCCTCGGTCGGCTCGTCAAGCAGAAGCAGCCGCGCGCCGGTGCGCAGGATGCGGCCGATCGCCAGCATCTGCTGCTCGCCGCCGGAAAGCTTGGTGCCCTGGCTGTGCAGCCGCTCCCTGAGATTGGGAAAGAGATCGAAGATCTGCTCGAGCGTGAAGCCGCCCGGCGCGATGACCGGCGGCAGCATCAGGTTTTCCCTGACGTCGAGACTGGAGAAGATGCCGCGCTCCTCCGGGCACCAGGCGATGCCCTTCCTGGCGATATGCCGCGAGGCGAGGCCGACCAGTTCGTCGCCATTGAGGCGGACCGAGCCCCGGCGCTTCTCGATCACGCCCATGATCGATTTCAGCGTGGTCGTCTTTCCAGCGCCGTTGCGGCCGAGCAATGTCACCACCTCGCCGGCCCGCACATCGAAGGCCATGCCATGGAGCACATGCGATTCACCGTACCAAGCATTGAGGTCGCGCACCGACAGCAGCACCTCCGTCGCGGCGGTCGGGGCGGGCTGGCTTGCGGCGGCGCTATGCATGGCCCGCTCCGATATAGGCGTCGAGGACGCGCGGATCCTTCGAGACGGTCGCATAATCGCCCTCCGCCAGAACCTTGCCGCGAGCCAGCACTGTGATGAAGTCCGATAGGGTCGAGACGACCGACAGATTGTGCTCCACCATCAATATGGTTCGATCCTTCGAGACGCGGCGGATCAGCTGGGTGATCCGGTCGACGTCGTCGGCGGCCATGCCGGCCATAGGCTCGTCCAGCAGCATCATTTCCGGGTCGAGCGCCAGCGTAGTGGCGATTTCGAGCGCCCGCTTGCGGCCGTAGGAGAGTTCGCCGGCCGCCGTGTCCAGGAAGGGCGTCAGGCCCACCGCCTCGACCAGTTCGCGGGCGCGCCCGTTGAGGTCGTCGAGAACCCGCTCCGACCGCCAGAAATTGAACGAATCCGGCCGCGCCCGCTGCAGCGCGATGCGGACATTCTCCAGCACGCTCATATGCGGAAAGACGGCCGAGATCTGGAAGGAGCGTATCAGGCCGAGACGGGCGATATCGGCCGGCTTGCGGCTGGTGATGTCCTGCCCCTTGTAGATGATCGTCCCGCGGGTCGGGGTCAGGAACTTGGTCAACAGGTTGAAGCAGGTCGTCTTGCCTGCGCCGTTCGGGCCGATGAGCGCATGGATCGTGCCGCGGCGAACATTGATGTCGACGCCGTCGACGGCCACGAAGCCCCTGAACTCCATTGCCAGCCCGCGAGCGGACAGGATGATGTCGTCGGCCATGAAGTCCTCCCTCCCGGCCCCTCATACAGGTCTAACGCCTGTTTTCATCGACGCTATTGAGGGCCGCATCGGGAGTCAAACATTTTCAATATCGGGCAAAAGAGTTCACCAGCATGAACTTTTGCACTACAAATCCGGTTATGCCATTGAGCACCTTGTCGGGAGGTTGGATGCGCGTCAGGCAGATCGAAAATGTCCTCGACCTGTTCGAGATATTCGCACGGGAACGGTCGCCGTTGACCCTGACGGCCCTGTCGCAGGCGATGGCCATTCCGAAATCCAGCACTTTCAACGTCATCGAGACGCTTGTCAGCCGCGGCTTCCTCTACGAAACGAAGCCGAGGGGCGGCTATTACCCGACACAGCGCCTGCTCGAACTGGCGCATGCGATGATGGAAGGAGACCCGCTCATCACGCGCATTCACGGCCAGCTGGAGGAGCTCGCCGCGGCAAGCGGCGAGACGGCGGTGCTGTCGGCGCGCGAACGCGACGACATCGTCTATGTCGACGTCGTGGAGTCGACCGCGCCGATCCGCTATTTCGCCAAGGTCGGCGAAAGGCGGCCGATCTATACGACGTCGAGCGGCAAGGCCATTCTCACCACCTACGGGCCGGCGGAGCGAACAGGCATCCTGCGGACGCTGCGCTATTTCCCCTATCAGCAGGCGACCAAGAAGGATGCCGGCCAACTGGCTGCGGATCTCGACATGTCGATCCGGCGCGGCTGGTGCGAGGACCTGGCGGAATCCACCCCCGACGTCATGGGTCTCGGCGTTCCCGTCGTGACCGGAGGCCGCCGCTTCGGGCTCGCCGTCGCAGGCCCCATCTACAGGATGCAGGACAATCGCGAGACGCTGGTGGCGCATCTGCACGCCTGTGCCGCACGCATCAACGACCTGGCGGAGACGGGGTAGGGGGAGAGCTCCCGCAGCAGGAAACGACGTTCAGGCCGGTTCATTTTCGCGGGTGCGACCCGGCCCGGCGATACGGCCATTCATGCCGCCGCTGTGAGACTGTTTGCGATCAGCGTTTGCGCACGAATTCGGTGCGCAGCACCAGGCCCTTGATGCTGTCGTGCCGGCAGTCGATCTCTTCGGGATTGTCGGTCAGGCGGATCGAACGGATGACCGTGCCCTGCTTGAGGGTCTGTCCGGCTCCCTTGACCTTCAGGTCCTTCACCAGCACCACGGAGTCGCCGTCGGCCAGCACGTTGCCGGAGGTGTCCCGCACTTCATTTCGGGCCGCAGCCTCCGCGGCGAGCTCCGATGCGGGGCGCCATTCGCCAGTCAGTTCGTCATATACATAGTCATCGTCCTGGCCGACCATTTCCGGACCCTCATCTCGTTGCAGATCGATCCGGCCCATGCCCGCCTGTGGCGACATATGTCAACAAGCGCATTTGCGGGCAGGTGATCCGGCGTCTAGCGACGTTTCGACCGGCGCAGGCTTGGCGCTCTGCCATATGCATGTCCGTCCGTCAGTTCCGGCTGGAATGCGACGGAGGATTTGCTGCGATCGGAGAGATGGATCAGGCCGGAGACTGGATGGCCGTTCTCCATCGTGTTCAGCCTAAGCTTGCCGGTGCGTCGATCGTCGCAAAATACCCTGGCCGAGGTAGTCACCGCACCGTAGACGCGCTCATAGGCGCCACGGCAGAAAACCAGCGGGGCATCGGTATTCACCACTGTGAACTGCTGGATCGTCACGGGACCGGAGCCGGGCGGCGGAGCGCTGGCATTACAACCCGCGATGAAGACAGCACCGCCAATCGCCCAAAACCGCATCCCCGCCTCCCAGGCCCACAAGGAATCAACCACAGCGATAAACTGTCGATCAATATCGACACCGGCACAATTCGGGAATTGCGTGCGAATGGAGACCGGCGAGCCGCAATCCTGACGAAGGTTGCTGTCGGGCTATCGGCTGACCTGTCAGTTGCGAAGATGCTTGTCGCCAGAGTAGTCTGGACTCGTACTATTGAAATCACTGCGGTATTTCGCGCCGTCGCCGTCTAACTTCGGCCCTGTCGCCACAGTCGGTCGGACTCTCTCAGTCTATCGCCAGACAAACCTGGCCGCTGGCGGCCTACATCGGGGCTATGGACGACTCCGTTCAACGGTTCGCAATCGTGGTGAAATCTTCGACGGCGCGTCGAGAACCCTTGAGGCTGAACCGTCCGATCTCGATGCCATAACCGTTGAGAACAGTGAGATGGGTGCCGGTCGTGAATGCGGCCCAGAACATCCTCGTCTCCTCCGGATTGTTCGGAAGGTCGAAGGCGTAACTGTTGGTCTCGATATCTGCGTCAACGAATAGGCTGTACGGCTTGTCGTTCCCATGACCGAAGCGCAGCTCGACCCGGCTAGTCGCACCCGAAAGCCGCTGCTCCGGGAGCATGATCTCGACGAAGGTGTGTGAGCGGTGCGGGTAATGAGCGATCCGTAGGAGGGGGCTCATCTCTCGGCTTTCAAGGGCAATGAACGGCCGATTGATATTGGTGTTCATGAACACGCCCACGAGCCAGTCTTGGCGAGTCCAAGTTTCCAGCGCCAAGAGATGCGGAATCGCCCCAGCTTTGTCCGCATCGCGAATGTTGATCGAGTGGCGCTCAAGCTCTTCAGGAGTGAAGACGTACATGTCGTCGGGTGGGGTGCGCAGCATGCGCGATACCAGATGACTCGGCGTGTTGAACGTTACGAGTTCCTCGTAGATTTGGCTGATGACTGCTTGAGTTAAGGACGGATCATTTACGCCTGAGATTTGATGCACCCCCAATAGACCGTCGGCAATACGCTCTCGGCCAGCAAGGAAAATGAGCGAGCATGCCGAGTGGCACTCATCACCATTTGGCACCGACGTCTTCAGCCCGGCTGCATTGATCGCACGCGCGACTTCCAGTGCCGGAGATACGAGTCCTCCTGGACTGTTCAGGCTCACTCTTTCGAGGCCCGGGTGGCTTTTCATCTGTTGGATGAAACTATCGGCAACAGCCTGATCGATCGACCCCTCAATCCGAATTTCGGCTCCCTTGACCTCAACAGCACCGCCAAGGCCTTGGGAGACAGCAGGTGGGGCTACCAAGAGCGCCGATACGACGATTCCAAGCATGATCGAATTTATGGTGTAACTGCCGAATAGCCTCCTTCCCACCGCGCCTGCCACTTTGCCGAGAGACCGTCCGACGAACCGACTGGGCGTCGACCTCAGAGCCTTGTACCCGAGTTCCGCTGTATCGATCAAACCCTTCGCGGTTCCGGCGACGGCAACGCCGGCCCCCTCCAACATGGCGTCGAAACCATCGCCTCCTTCCTGGTGTTTGGCGAAGGCGTGGTTGATGCCCTTGATCGTCGCAAGGATTCCCAGCCCGCCGACCCCAGTCAGCAACGCATCGACAGCCGTGTCCTGTCCGTCGATGACGCTGCCGCCGAGGGCAAGCTCAACTGAGCTTGCCAGTTCCTCGTCGGTGTAGCCGCCGTCCAAAACGCCCGTGATGTGGGCCACCTCTGTAGTGGCAATGACAGGAATCCCATCCGCGACGCTTTCCACATAGCTCGTGCTGTCGGTCGCCTTGACCTGATACGCCACTCCATCGACTACGATGTCCGTGTCCGGATGGTTGAAGTGCTCAAAACGTTCGCCGCCGAGATCGGCTTCGACAAGCGTCTCGAAATAAGCGCCTTTCGTCAGGGAGACGAGTCCGGCGAGGCTTTCACCCGGCATGATTAACGTCTTCAGCCAGATCTCGAAATCCGACATCCCCTCGTAGTTCCCGTTCACCTCCCGCAGGGTGTCGTAGATGCTGCTTGCCTGGCTGAGATCGCCCCAGGCCGAAACGGGCACCGACATGGCCGAAAATAGTAGCGCACTCTTCGCGATCGCCTTGCCGTCGTAGGGCTCCAGATGCGAGTGCGGGACCGACCTTAGGGCGGCATGCTCGGAGGCATCGATGCGACGCTGGCTCCGCTCTTCCATGGCGTCGAAGATCGCTCGTGCCTTCTGCACCTCTCCGGTGGCGGCTAGCCTCTGCTTCGCCTTCTCAAGCTCCGCGATCTTCTTGTCCATGGCGGACAGGTCCGGCGGGTCGTTCGTCAGCTTCCCCCACCACGACATGCCCTCGTATGCTCGCTCCCAGCGCTCGTTCAAGCCATCCCGAGTGTCCCTGACCTTGCTCAGGCTCTCCGTGATCAGCTTGTCTGCACGGGCCGCCGCTGTGCCCTGGAACAACTCCTCGATCTGGTCAGAGCAAGAATAGCGGACCTCCTTGAACGATCGCCTCAGAGCTGTCTGCCGGGCCTCGTACCTCTCGATGGGCAAGTTGGTGCGTCTATATGCGAGGTAAATCCCCACGGGGATCAGGCTGGCCGCCAGGGCCATGCTCATGGACGTAGCGCTGGGTTGCTCGAGGAGGTGGCGGGCAGCTGCGACGGCGATGAGGGCCACCGCTCCGAACCCCGTCAAGACGCAGTACTGGTAAAGCCTGTTGGCGCGAACCTTCAACTCGTCGATGGTCGCAGTGTCTCGCTTCAACTCAGTTCCCCTCGATCACCCCGGCCTTATCATATCGCCCGGTCACTATTGGATTACCACCACTTTCAGCTCCTCCAGCCGCTGGTCGTAGACGGAATTCAGGCAGCTCCTGTCGGCCCCGCAATCGTTGCGGACCGCCAGCCAGTGGCGCTGGACTGCCAGGATGCCCTTCCGGATGTCCGCCTGGACGTTGTCGCGGATCCAGAAATAGATCGAGTTCATCGCCCGGTCCTTGGCCCACAGATTCTGATCCGCGCACATAGTTCGTTCGGTTGGAGTTCCAGCTTTCGCGCAGTCGAAACTTGGGCCGTCCACGCCCGTCTCTAGCCCCTGCTTGCGGAGGAGCTGCTCGGCCTCGACGCAGACCATGACCAGCCCCCTGGACTTGATCTCGGATGCCCACGGGTCCAGCAGCTGCGTCCATACATTGACCCACTGCTCACTGCCGAGGATCGCGTTGCCTTTCTCGAACGCCTCTTCCAGTCCGCCTGAGACCGCGGCCATGTCCGGCTGGAAGTAGCCTTGGCATTGCGACCGCAGGATGCTGTAGAGGACCCACCGCTCGGCATAGCGGTCGCCCGTCGGCGCGTCGTAGGGCGTCACCACCTCACCTTCGCCATCCAGCAGGAAGACGTCGATGCCGAGCGCCCGCGCCCGGCTTGGGGTCAGCAGAAGGAAGTCATCGGGTCCTGCAACGGTGAAGAAGCGGATGGCCTCGATCCGTAGTCCCAGGTGTGTCAGGAACGACCCGATCTCCGCGTTGGCGACGCCGCTCTCCCGAAGTTCCCCAGCCTCCTCGCGGTATGCAGCATGGAATCCGATCAGGGACTCGGGCGACATGTACCGACGGGCGCCGGATACCCAGATCAACCCGCAGGCCGAAAAGCACTCGTCGCCACCGTCGACCACGGTGGCGTAGTTCCTCAACCGGATTTCGGCGCCGATCTTCAGCGCCTCACGGAGCAGGCCGCCCGGACTCTCGAGATAGACCGCCACCTTCTCGCGGTTTCCGACCGCGTTCAGGAACCGCTCGCTGTCGCCTTGAACGATCTCGCCCTTGATGACGACTAAGTCGACCGCGCCGGGGATTTCCACGAGTTCGACCTCGGCCGCCGCGGATACCGATATCCATGCAAGCACGCACAGGATCGCGCCGATCAAACTCAAGCCCTGCATTCCCCCAGCTTCCCCCAAGAACGCCGCACCCAACTCTGGGCCATCATACTATCCGCATGTCTAAAGGGCTACGTTCGACCGGTGTTCGCCTGGGTCGGTCCCGACGGATCGCCGGTTCGCCGCGTTAACCCGGTCCTCCCGTTTCCCCAACTCCATCCGGATCAGATGCTTCCTGGCAACGGGAGCGGACACGCGTTGTCCTTCCGCGGCAAGCAGCCTCGAATAGGTCGCCGGACCAGCCATCGGGTGAGCCAAGGCGAGGTCATGGAGACGGTCCAGCGTCGCCCTTGGCGTGGTCGTCCCGTGCCGCCACTCGATCGTTCTCCCCGGGTCGAGGAAGCGAAGGCCCATCAGCCCCCGGCTTTCAAGGCGGCGGCAGACCGGCACCTGTTCACCCTGCGCCGCCATCGCAGCCAACTGCCCAGGCTCCAGGCCCATCCGCCTCGCGCAGACGATCAGGGAAACCGAGCCGGCGACCTTCCTGACAGGGACGTTCTCGATTGTCCGTCGTCAGGGTTTTTGGGACAACAGGCGGCGTGAGCTAACGGAGGCTCTGGTCCATCAGGTTTGTCACATTAGGCCGCTGCATCTCGATGAAGCAAGCGGCGCTGTTTGATGGTTT